>Ga0335083_10002742_pt1 | contig 23148 bp, 17 predicted proteins | sample Lox_Sample_42_FD_206716 | JGI IMG/M metagenome (GOLD analysis project Ga0335083, IMG submission 206716) | Soil microbial communities from Loxahatchee National Wildlife Refuge, Florida, United States - Lox_Sample_4.2 | ecosystem: Environmental > Terrestrial > Soil > Wetlands | place: USA...
TCGCACGCTCGGCGAGTGCGATTTTCTCGTGCGCGTGCGCACCGGAGAGTGCCTGCATTGGGAGCTGGCGGTGAAGTGTTACCTGCACGTCGGCAGTCCCGATGGCCAACGTCCGTCTCTTGCCGAATACGTCGGCCCGAACCTGCGCGATCGCTTCGATCTGAAGCTGGCGCATCTGCGCGATCATCAGTTGCGCTTGACCACACGCGAGGAATTCGCTTCGCTCGGTTACGGCGGTCCGTGGCTCGCGCAGATGTTCGTGAAGGGCTGGCTTTTCTATCGGGCGGGAGAGGCGGCGTCGGCACGCGTGGAAGACGCACCTGAGCTGGCCGCCGATCACGGGCGAGGCTGGTGGGTGACGCGTTCCGACTGGCCGGCGTTCGCGCGGCAACAAGCGGCCGGTGGCTGGAGCGTGCTCCCCAGACTCGCGTGGCTCGCGCCGCGCAGGCTGGCGGGCGGGGCAACGCCCGGCGATCAAGGAGAGGATATCGCCGCCGATCGCTCAGCGCCGAGCGGGGTGGTGGCTCACGCAACTAACAGCGATCCACCCGCGAGCGCCAGCACAGCTCAAGTGGCAAGCGACAACGACCGTGCGCAGCCCGCGAACTTCGCCGCGTCCACGGCGCTCGCGGCGCCGGCTGATCCTGAGGCCATACTCGCCGCATTGACGCGGCCACAGGACCCCGTGCTGCTCGCCGCATTCACCAGGGATGGTGCGGGCGCCTGGCGCGAGCAGTCGCGCGGTTTCATCGTTCCCGATGACTGGCCCGCGCGCGCCGTCGCGTTCGCACATCAGTGAGCGCTCGGGAATTCCCTCACCACCAGCGCCAGAAGTGATGCACCGGTCCGACGCCATGGCCGACGTCGAGCCGCGTACTCGCCTCGAGCGCCCCCGTCAGGTACTGCTTGGCCTCACCGACAGTGGGCGCCAGCGTGCCGCGTTGCGGCCACAGCGCGGCAATCGCCGAAGAAAGCGTGCAGCCTGTGCCGTGCGTATTCGTGACAGGCACGCGCGGGCCGCCAAGGCGCAGCGTGCCGCCCGCTTCGATGAGCCAGTCGGGGCTGTCTGCGCTGCCGAGGTGGCCGCCCTTCATCAGCACGGCCTGCGCCCCGAACGCACGCAGCGCTTCGCCTTGCTCGATCATGGCCGCTTCGTCGGTGGCCGGCGCGACGCCGAGCAGCGCCGCGGCTTCCGGCAGATTCGGCGTGACGACGCCCGCGAGCGGCAGCAGTTCTTCGCGCAGCGCGGCCACGGCTTCGGGCGCGAGCAGCGCGTGGTTGCTCTTCGAGATCATCACGGTGTCGAGGACGACGCGCTGTGGCCGGTGGCGGCGCAGCGCGTCGGCCACGGCGCGCACGATCGGCGCGTTGGCAAGCATGCCGATCTTCACCGCATCGATGCGGATGTCGTCGAACACGGCGTCAAGCTGCGCAGTGACGAAGCCCGCATCGGGCGCGTGGATCGCCGTGACGCCGCGCGTGTTCTGCGCGGTCAGCGCCGTGACGACGCTCGCGCCGTAGGCGCCGAGCGCGGAGAACGCCTTGAGGTCGGCCTGGATGCCTGCGCCGCCGCCGGAGTCGGAGCCGGCGATCGTGAGGACGTTGAAAATCGGAGAATTCATGGCAGCGTCAGGAGCGCGTCTCGCGCGGCATGCAGCCGCGCCGGCGCGCGAAAGTGTTGGTTCAGCGGTTGGGGCGGCCGGCGTGCGCTCGGGCGCGCGCCCTCAATGCCTGTGATTTTCGCCGATCAGGGCGACCGAGTCGAACGAGCGTTGATTGGCCTGGTGGCGGCGCATCACGAACCACATCATCAGGCAGACGAAGGTGCCGAACAGCACGATCACAATGGTCACCGGCACGTCGAGCCAGACGAGCACGGCATAGAGGCACAGCATCACGAGCACAGAGAGGTTCTCGTTGAAGTTCTGCACGGCGATCGAGTGGCCTGCCGAGAGCAGCACGTGGCCGCGGTGCTGGAGCAGGGCATTCATCGGCACGACGAAGAAGCCCGAGAGGCCGCCCACGACCATGAGGAACAAGTATGCGAAAAGGAGGTAGCCGGAAATGCGCACGTGGCCGATATGCAGGCCCCAGTGCGGCGGAAAGAGATGGCGCGTGTAGAACGCCATCAGCATCACGGCGAGCCCCATGATGATGCCGACCGGCAGCACGGAGAGTGATTTCTTGAGCGGTATGCGCGCGGCTGCGATCACCGCGCCGACTGCCACGCCTACGGCCACCACGGCCTGGAGCACCGCGCCTTCGGAGAGCGACATGCCGAGCGAAACCTCCGCCCACTTGAGCACGATGAACTGCAGCGTCGCGCCCGCGCCCCAGAAGAGCGTCGTGACCGCGAGCGAGATCTGGCCGAGCTTGTCGCGCCAGAGCGTGTTGAAGCAGTCGGCGAAGTCGGTGATGAGTCGGATCGGGCCGTGCTGCTGGCGCGGATAGCGCGCGCCGGTGTCGGGGATGCGCAGGTTGAAGAGCGCGGCGATGACGTAGATCCCCATGATGACGAGCATCGCGGCTTCGGCCGGGGTGTTGATCGCGGCGGGCGTATGCCGCATCACGTGCGAGGCGATGTGGGGACTGATGAGCGCGCCGCCGAGCACGGTGCCGAGGATGATCGAGCCGACCGTGGTGCCCTCGATCCAGCCATTCGCGGCGACGAGGCGCTCAGCCGGCAGCAGCTCGGTGAGAATGCCGTACTTCGCCGGCGAATAGGCTGCCGCGCCGAAACCCACCACGCCATAGGCGAGCAATGGGTGGGTGCCCGCGAGCATCATGCCGCAGCCCACGACCTTGATCGTGTTCGTGATGAACATCACGCGGCCCTTGGGGCGGGAGTCTGCGAAGGCGCCGACGAACGCGGCAAGAACGACATAGGAGAGGACGAAGAACAGCTTGAGCAGCGGCGTCATCCAGTTCGGGGCGTGGAGGTCTTTCAGCAGTGCAATCGCAGCGATGAGGAGCGCATTGTCGGCCAACGACGAAAAAAACTGCGCGGCCATGATGGTGTAAAAGCCTTTTTTCATCTGATGCGATGCTTTCCTCGCTGCGGTCCGTCCGCCCCGGACGGGTGGGAGGCATCCGGGCTTATTACGTTCGAAATGGGTTGTGCGCAGGGCTTTATATCACGAAAATAGCTGCATTCGGACTAGCACAATCCTTGAGCGCCCAACAGGTGGGCTTGCCGGGCGCTGAAAACACCCTGTAAGCTCCTGATTCGAAAGCGTCTTTGCGAACTAATCTCCATGCCGCGCCCCCTCTCAGCAACGATCCACACTTCCGCTCTCGCCAATAACCTCGCTGTCGTCCGCAAGTACGCGCCCAAGTCGAAAATCTGGGCTGTCGTGAAGGCCAATGCCTACGGCCACGGGCTTGCGCGCGCCTTTCCGGGCCTGCGCGCGACGGACGGCTTTGGCCTTCTCGACCTCGAAGAGGCGGTGAAGCTGCGCGAGCTCGGCTGGGCCGGCCCGATCCTGCTGCTGGAGGGCTTCTTCCGTCCCACCGACATCGACGTCATCGACCGCTACAGCCTCACGACCGCCGTGCACTGCGACGAGCAGATGCGCATGCTCGAAATGGCGCGCCTCTCGAAGCCGGTCAACGTCCAGCTCAAGATGAACAGCGGCATGAACCGCCTCGGCTACACGCCCGAGAAGTACCGCGCGGCGTGGGAGCGGGCGCGTGCCTGCCCCGGCATCGGCCAGATCACGCTGATGACGCACTTCGCCAATGCCGATACGCCACGCGGCGTCGGTGAGCAGATGGAAACGTTCGAGCGCGGCGCGCAGGGCATTGCGGGCACGCGTAGCCTCGCCAATTCGGCCGCCACGCTCTGGCACCCGTCGACGCATTTCGACTGGGTGCGCCCCGGCATCATTCTTTATGGCGCGTCGCCTTCGGGTATCGCTTCGGCGCTCGATGGCGTGGGCTTGCAGCCGGCCATGACGCTCGCCTCCGAGCTCATCGCCACGCAGCACGTCGCGCAAGGCCAGACCGTCGGCTACGGCTCGATCTACACGGCGCGCAAGCCCATGCGCATCGGCGTCGTGGCTTGCGGTTATGCCGACGGCTATCCGCGCGTGGCGCCCGAAGGCACGCCCGTGATCGTCGACGGCGTGCTCACGCGCGTCGTGGGCCGCGTTTCCATGGACATGCTCACCGTCGACCTCAGCCCCGTGCCCAGCGCGGGCGTGGGCGCGCGCGTCGAGCTATGGGGCGCGAATCTGCCCATCGACGACGTCGCCCGCGCTTGCGGCACGATCGGCTACGAGCTGATGTGCGCCGTCGCGCCGCGCGTGCCGGTACGCGCCGAATAACGCCATGGCAAAGAGCATGGCTAAGGTCAAGACGCTATACACCTGCACCGAATGCGGCGGCCAGGCGCCGAAGTGGCAAGGTCAGTGTCCCGCGTGCGGCGCGTGGAACACGCTTGTGGAGGGTGTGGCCGAACCGGCGGGCGGCCACCGCTTCCAGTCGCTCGCGAAGAGCGCGCCGGTGCGGCGGCTCGCCGACATCGAGGCGTCGGACGTGCCGCGCTTCACGACCGGCGTGGGCGAGTTCGACCGCGTGCTCGGCGGCGGGCTCGTGGCGGGCGGCGTGGTGCTGATAGGCGGCGATCCGGGTATCGGCAAGTCGACGCTGCTGCTGCAGTCGCTCGCGCAGATCGCGGCGCAGCGTCGCGCGCTCTACGTGAGCGGCGAGGAATCGGCCGCGCAGATCGCGTTGCGCGCACAACGGCTGGCGCTGCTCGATCCCGGCTCGGCGGCGAGCGAGCTTCAGCTGCTCGCCGAGATCCAGCTTGAAAAGATCCAGGCGACGATCGAGGCGGAGAAGCCCGACGTCGCGGTCATCGATTCCATCCAGACGATCTATTCCGAAGCGCTGACTTCCGCGCCCGGCTCGGTTGCGCAGGTGCGCGAGTGCGCGGCGCAGCTCACGCGCATCGCCAAGCAGTCGGGCACGGCGATCATCATGGTCGGCCACGTGACGAAGGAGGGCAACCTCGCGGGCCCGCGCGTGCTCGAGCACATCGTCGACACCGTGCTGTACTTCGAAGGCGACACGCATTCGTCGTTCCGTCTCGTGCGCGCGTTCAAGAACCGCTTCGGCGCGGTCAACGAGCTGGGCGTGTTCGCCATGACCGAGAAGGGCTTGCGCGGCGTTGCGAATCCTTCCGCGCTCTTTCTCTCGCAGCACGAGCAGAGCGTGCCGGGCTCGTGCGTGCTCGTGACCCAGGAAGGCTCGCGCCCGCTGCTCGTCGAGGTGCAGGCGCTCGTCGATACGGCGCACGTGCCCAATCCGCGCCGTCTCGCCGTCGGCCTCGAGCAGAACCGGCTCGCGCTGCTGCTGGCGGTGCTGCATCGCCATGCGGGCATTGCGTGCTTCGACCAGGACGTGTTCCTCAATGCCGTGGGCGGCGTGAAGATCACCGAACCGGCCGCAGACCTCGCCGTGCTGCTCGCCATTCACTCGTCGATGCGTAACAAGCCGTTGCCCAAGGGTCTGATCGTTTTTGGCGAAGTGGGCCTTGCGGGCGAGATCCGGCCCTCGCCGCGCGGGCAGGATCGTCTGAAGGAAGCCGCCAAGCTCGGCTTTTCATGTGCGCTGATTCCCCGCGCCAATGCGCCGAAGCAGCCGATCGATGGTTTACAGGTGATTGCGGTGGAGCGTATCGAAGAGGCGATCGACCGCGTGCGCACGCTCGATTGAGCGCGGCGCAGGCGGCCAAAATGCTTGTACTGTCACGTAATCATTGGTAACAACCCTGGTTGCCGCTGTAACCATTTCAATTCCCGATTTCCCTATGCTTGGGCCGATGTTCACACCATGTCCAGCGGAAGGGATAGCGACTTGAAACAGACTGAGACGTCCGTCGGCGGTCGTTCGATCGTCGTGCGCGGCTGCCGGATTTCCGAGCCGCTCATGCAACCTTGGGGCAGTAGTTGCCGTATCGTCGAATGGATCGACGGCGACGGGCGCATTTCGCGCCGTGTCGTGGCAGAAGACGTAACAGCGGCCGAGGTGCGCAGCACCATTGCGCATCATGTGGAAGGCCGCAAGTACCTGCTGTACGACGACGAGCGCGCACCGCGGCAAACCCTGCCGCGGCGCTAGCCGAAAAAATGGGCGCTGCGAAGCGCCCATTTTTCATTGTGCGCACGGCATGTGCAGCGCATGGTGAGGCTTAACCCCACGGTCCGTACGTGAAGGGTTTCGTCGCGCCGGGCGTGACCGGCGCGACGGCCGCGCTGGATTGGACGGCGGATGGCCCGGCCTGCGGTTGAGCGCTGGTTTGCACCGGCGCCGCCTGCACGCCGGGGCTTGCCTGCTGAGCCTGCTTCGCGGCCATTTCATCCATGATCGCTTGCAGCACTTCGGCGTTGAACAGCGGATGGCGCGAGGCCTCGCCCGGCGTGAGGACCGGCGACACGCAGCAGTCGATCGCTTCCAGCCGGTCGATCCAGGTCTGCAGCGACTCCGACTCGATGATCGCCGCCAACTCGCGCGTGAGCGCGGCAGCGTCGGCGCCGCCGATTGCCTGGCCGAGGCTCCAGTGCCGTTCGGCCCAGTCGTCACGGCCGATCGCGTGGCAAAGCGTCTGCCAGAATTTCAGCTCCAGCGCGCCGACGGCGAGCCACCGGCCTTCGCGGGTGCGGTAGAGGTTGTAGCAGGGCACGCCGCCGTTGAGCAGGCCGCCGCCGGGTTGCAGCGCTGCTGCGTCGTCGTTGGCGAGCGCGACCTGAGCGACCACGTTGTGCGCATAGCTCGCGTGCGCCATCGAAACGTCCACGAAACGGCCCACGCCGCCGCGCGCCACATGCCAGAGCGCCGCGAGAATCTGCGTGACCGCGCTGAGTGCGCCGCCGAGCAGGTCGGCGATCTGGAAATTCGGCAGCACTGGCGCGCCGTCGCGCGTGGCGAGCTGGTCGAGCACGCCCGCATAGGCGATGTAGTTGATGTCGTGACCCGGATGGCCGGCGAACGGTCCGGTCGTGCCGTAACCGGTGATCGCGCAATAGACGAGCTTGGGGTTGACCTCGCGCAACGCTTGGTAGCCGACTCCGAGGCGATCCATCACACCGGGCCGAAAGCTCTCGACGAGTACGTCGGCGTCGCGCGCGAGAGCGAGCAGTACCGAGCGCCCGCTCTCGGTCTTCAGATCGAGCCGCGTCTCGCGCTTGCCGCGATTGACGAGGCGGTAGAACGCGCCGGGGCGCGCCGCGACTTCGTCGACGGCGCTTTGCATCATCACGCGCGCCGCGTCGCCGGCACCGGGCGGCTCGATTTTCAGCACGTCGGCGCCCATTTCCGCGAGGCGCAAGGTGGCCACGGGTCCGGGCAGGAGGCGGGTCAGATCCAGTACGCGAAGGCCTTGCAATGCGGCGGGTGACGACACTCGTGGCTCCCTGGCGATAAGACGTGGCGAAAAAAGCGGCTAGCGGCAGTTTAGGGCGAACGGGAGCGGCCAGGGGGCGAAGGTTGCGCGCTAGCCGATCTGCTCGAGTTCTTCGTGCGCGTCGAGCCAGTCGGCTTCGAGCACCTCGAGGCGCGACTGCACTTCGGCCTGGCGGCGGATTGCCTCGGTCAGGCGGCTCTTGAGCTCCGGCTCGTAGCTTGCCGGATCGGCGACGAAGGCGTCGAGGGTGCCCTTTTCAGTGTTGAGCGCATCCATTTCCTTTTCGATCTTGCCGATTTTCGCCTGCAATGGCTTCTTCAGGTGCGCGAGCTTCTGGCGCTGTTCGGCCTCCTGGCGACGCTGTTCCTTGCGATTGAAGCCGTCGCCTGCGCTTGCGCCATTTGCGCCATTTGCCGCACCGGATGCCACCTCCTTGAGCGCCGCGCGCTGTTCGGCGGCATGCTGGAGCAGCCAGTCGCGGTAGTCGTCGAGGTCGCCGTCGAACGGTTGCAGGCGGTGCTTCGCCACCAGCATGAACTGATCAGTCGTGGCGCGCAGCAAATGCCGGTCGTGCGAGACGAGAATCAGCGTGCCTTCGAACTGCGCGAGCGCCATGGTCAGCGCGTGGCGGGTTTCGAGGTCGAGGTGGTTGGTCGGTTCGTCGAGCAGCAGCAGATTGGGCTTTTGCCAGATGATGAGCGCAAGCGCGAGGCGCGCCTTCTCGCCGCCCGAGAACGGCGCGATCGGCGCGGTCGCCATCTCGCCGGGAAAGTTGAAGCCGCCGAGAAAGTCGCGCAACTCCTGCTCGCGCGTATCTGGCGCGAGGCGCGCGAGATGGCGCAGCGGCGAGTCCTCGGGACGCAGCGTCTCGAGCTGATGCTGCGCGAAATAGCCGATCTGCAGGCCCTTGCCCGTGCGCATCTCTCCCGAGAGCGGCGCGAGCGTGCCCGCGAGCGTCTTGATGAGCGTGGACTTGCCCTGGCCGTTCGCGCCGAGCAGGCCGATGCGCTGGCCGTTCTGGATCGAAAGCGTGACGCGCTCGACGATGGGCGTTTCCGTCCCGTCCTCGGCGCGATAGCCGCAGCGCACGTCTTCCATCACGAGCATGGGGTTCGGCGCGGAGTCGGGCGTGCGGAACTCGAACGTGAACGGCGAGCTCGCGTGCGCGGGGGCGATCAGCTCCATTTTTTCGAGCGCCTTCACGCGGCTTTGCGCCTGGCGCGCCTTGGTGGCCTTGGCCTTGAAGCGGTTGATGAAGCTTTGCAGGTGCGCGACCGTCTTCTGCTGCTTCTCATAGGCGCTTTGCTGGAGCGCCAGTTGTTGCGCGCGCAGGATTTCGAACTGCGAGTAGTTGCCGCCGTAGCGCTTGACCTGCTGGTTCTCCAGATGCAGCGTGACGTCGCAGACCGAATCGAGGAATTCGCGGTCGTGCGAGATCACGACGAGCGTGCCGGGATAGCGATGCAGCCACTCTTCGAGCCAGACGATCGCGTCGAGGTCGAGGTGGTTGGTCGGTTCGTCGAGTAGCAGCAGGTCGGAGCGGCACATCAGCGCCTGCGCGAGATTCAGGCGCATGCGCCAGCCACCCGAGAAGCTCGCCACCGGCTGGCGCGTTTGTTCGAGCGTGAAGCCGAGGCCGAGCAGCAGCGCCTCGGCGCGTGCAGGGGCGGTGTAGCCGTCGGCGTCGGCGAAGGCGGCGTGGGCTTCGGCTTCGGCCGCGCCGTCGTGCGCCGCCGAAGCCGCGGCGATGCGCGCCTCGATCTCGCGCAAGGCGGCGTCGCCGTCGAGCGTGTAGTCGAGCGCGCTGCGATCGACCGCCGGGGTTTCCTGAGCGACGTGTGCGATACGCCATGATGGCGGCAGCGAGAAGTCGCCGGCGTCCGCGTGCAGCTCGCCGCGCAGCACGGCGAACAGGGTCGATTTGCCCGCGCCGTTCGCGCCGACGAGACCGGCCTTTTCGCCGGGGTTCAGCGTGAACGAGGTCTGGTCGAAGAGCGGCTTGGTGCCGCGGGCAAGGCTGAATTGGTAAAAGCGGATCACGACGGCGCCGGCAGGAAGGAAACGGAAGAAAGTGGCATTTTAGACTGTGTCGGACATGCGCCGGCATCAGCCGGTCGGCTAGCCGTCTGGCCGAGGTGCGAATTGCACGCATTCTCACGTAGACTGGCGCTTTCCCAGGGAGAGCCAGATGACATCGATTTATTCGTTTTCAGCCGAACCGCTTGGCGGCGGTGAGCCGGTCAGCCTCGATCGTTACGCCGGCAAGGTGCTCCTGATCGTCAATACGGCGAGCGAATGCGGATTCACGCCGCAGTACACAGGCCTGCAGAAGCTCTACGAAGAGTACGCCGCGCGCGGACTCGCGGTGCTCGGTTTTCCGTGCAACCAGTTCGGCAAGCAGGAACCCGGCGACGCCGCGCAGATCGGCAGCTTTTGCGAGAAGAACTATGGCGTCACGTTTCCCATGTTCGACAAGATCGAGGTGAACGGGGCGAACGCGCATCCGCTCTATCGCTGGCTCACGGGCGAAGCGCCGGGGCTGCTCGGCCTCGAGGCCATCAAATGGAATTTCACGAAGTTTCTCGTCGATCGCGAGGGCAACGTGGTGAAGCGCTATGCGCCGCTCACGAAACCCGAGGCGATTGCGGCTGACATCGACAAGCTGCTTTGAGCGCGGGCGGCGAGCAACGCTAGCGCTAGAGAATCGGTGCGAAAAGGCGCGCCAGGTGCATGGTGATCTTGCGCCAGGCGGGCGCGTCGCGGTACTCGCTGCGGTCGATCTCGAACGTCTGTTCGAAGTCGAGCAGCAGCATGGCCTCGACTTCGGCGGCGAAGCCGCGATGCACGGTCAGCACCATGATCTCGAAGTTCAGGCGGAACGACCGGTTGTCGAGATTCGCGCTGCCGATCGCCGCGGCCACGTCGTCGATCAGCACGACCTTCTGGTGCAGGAAGCCCGGCTTGTAGCGAAAAATGCGAATGCCCGCGCGCAGCGCATCGAACGCGTACAGTGTGGATGCCTCGAACACCACGTAGTGGTCGCGCCGGCTCGGAATCATGATGCGCACGTCCACGCCGCGCAGCACCGCGAGGCGCAGCGCCGAGAATACGGCTTCGTCGGGCACGAGGTAGGGCGTCGTGATCCACACGCGTTTCTTCGCCGCGTTGATCGCCTCGACGAAAAATAGCGAGCAGGTCTCCTGGCGGTCCGCCGGGCCGGTGGGTATCACGAGGCAGTACATGTCGTCGCCTTCCTGCGGCACGACCGTTGGCGGCTCGCTGCCCGGCAACTGCTGGGTGGCCCAGTACCAGTCCTCGGTGAAGGCGAACTGGACGTTCGCAACGGCCGGCCCGCGCATCTCGATATGCGTGTCGCGCCAGGGCGAGAGGCGCGGATTCGCGCCGAGGTATTCGATGCCCACGTTGTGGCCGCCCACGAACGCGCGCTGTCCATCCACTACGACGATCTTGCGGTGGTTGCGGAAATTGAGCTGGAAGCGGTTGACGAAGTGTCGTTTGGTCGAGAACGGATGCACTTCCACGCCGCCCTCCTGCAACGCGCGCACGTAGCTGGCGGGCAGGTCGAACGAGCCGATGCTGTCGTAGAGGAAGTACACGCGCACGCCGCGCTTCGCGCACTCCAGCAGCACGTCCTTGAGCATGTCGCCGAGCGCGTCGGCATGCACGATGAAGAACTGCACAATCACGTAATGCTGCGCGCGCTCAATGGCGTCGAAGATGGCCGAGAAGGTCGCTTCGCCATTCACGAGCGTGCGCACGGCGTTGCCGGGCACGAGCGGCATGCCGCCCAGGCGCGCGAACGTGCGGATTGCGCGCGCGCCGAGTTCGTCCGAGGGCCAGGCGCCCGCCGAGACCAGCTCGTCCCATTCGGGCGCATGGGCGCGCGAGCGCAGCGTTTCGTTGCGCAGGCGCCGTGCGTCGGCATAGCCCGCGAACTTGCTGCGACCGAGAAAGAGGTACGGGACGAGCGTGAGATAGGGCATCGTCGCGAGCGAGACGGCCCAGGCAATCGCCCCCTGCGAGGTGCGCGTGTTGAGGATGGCGTGGCACGCCGCGACCAGTCCGAGCATGTGGATGATCGCGAGCAGTGTGCCGAGGTGTAACCAGTCGATTCGCATAGACGCGTGGGACGCTCCTTGGGCCGGATGCAGAGCCGGCCCGCGTCGGAAGGCGCACGGCCGGAAAGGTCAATCTTACCGAACCCGCTGCGGCGACGGCTATCATCCCTGTCCTGCACGCGGCGAGACACGGCGCACAGGCGCCGCGGCTCGCGCGCACAAGCGCATCAGACCGGCAGGTCGCAGGCCTGGATCAGGAACACCTGGTCGTCGCCGGCGCTTGTCGAGAGCCAGACGAGATCGAGGCCGCCGAACGCCGCTTCGACGTTCGCGCGCTCGTTGCCGATTTCGATCACGAGCACGCCGTTGTCGGTGAGCCAGTTGCGCGCGTCCTTGATGATGCGGCGCACGATGTCCATGCCATCCGCGCCGCCCGCGAGCGCCATCTCCGGCTCGTGCCGGTATTCGGGCGGGAGCGCCTCCATCGAAGCGGCGTTGACATACGGCGGATTCGTGATGATCACGTCGTAACGGCGCTCGGGCAGCGGCGCATACAGGTCGCCTTCGAAAAGGGCGATGCGCTCGTCGAGGCCGTGCTCGTGCACGTTGCGCCGCGCGACTTCGAGCGCGGGCGCGGAGAGGTCGACGGCGTCGATATCGGCGTTCGGGAACGCGTGCGCCGCAAGGATCGCGAGGCTCGCGGAGCCGGTGCACAGTTCCAGCACGGCGTTCACCTGCTCGGGATCCTCGACATAGGGCTGCAGGCCGTCTGCGAGCAGCTCGCCGATGAACGAGCGCGGCACGATCACGCGCTCGTCCACGTAGAAGCGCAGGCCGTGCATCCACGCTTCCTGCGTGATGTACGCGGCGGGCACGCGCTCGGTCGCGCGGCGCTCGATCACGCCGAGCACCTTGTCGACTTCTTCGGTCGTGAGGCGCGCATCGAGAAATGGGTCGAGCAGATCGAGCGGCAGATGCAGCGTATGCAGGATCAGGTAGGCGGCTTCGTCGTAGGCGTTGCTCGAGCCGTGGCCGAACGCGAGCTGCGCGGCGCAAAAGCGCGAGACGCCATAGCGCAGCACGTCGCGCACGGTGGAGAAGGTGGTGTTTAGCGGATGCGTCATGTTCTGGACTCCAGAGCGTGCCAGGTCGGCCGATCAGGCGATCAACTGTTCGAGCACGCGGCGGTATACGTTCTTGAGCGGATCGATGAATTTCACTTCGATGTGCTCATCGATCTTGTGGATGCTGCCATTGGGCGGCCCGAACTCCACCACCTGCGGGCACATGCGTGCGATGAAGCGGCCGTCCGAGGTGCCGCCCGTGGTCGAGAGTTCCGTGCTCACGCCGGTTTCGTCGTGAATGGCCTTTTCGAGCGCGTTCGAGAGCGCGCCGCGCGGCGTGAGGAAGGGTAGGCCGCTCACGCTCCAGTGCAGGTCGTACTCGAGGCCGTGCTTGTCGAGGATCGCGTGCACGCGCTTTTGCAGACCCTCCACCGTGCTCGCGGTCGAGAAGCGGAAATTGAACATCACCTCGGCGTGGCCCGGAATCACGTTGCTCGCGCCGGTGCCGCTGTGCATGTTCGAGACCTGCCAGGTGGTGGGCGGGAAGTATTCGTTGCCGTCGTCCCACTTTTCGGCGACGAGTTCGGCAAGCGCCGGCGCGAACAGATGCACGGGATTCTTCGCGAGATGCGGGTAGGCGATATGCCCCTGCACGCCCTTCACGACGAGCTTGCCCGACATCGAGCCACGGCGCCCGTTCTTCACGCAGTCGCCGAGCGTGTGCGTCGAAGTCGGCTCGCCGACGATGCAGTAGTCCATCTTCTCGCCGCGGGCCTGCAGCGCTTCGACGACCTTCACGGTGCCGTCGGTGGCTGGGCCTTCTTCGTCGCTCGTGATCAGAAAGGCGATCGAGCCGCGATGCTGCGCGTGCGCGGCCACGAATTCTTCGCTCGCGACCACGAAGGCCGCAAGCGAGGTCTTCATGTCGGCGGCGCCGCGCCCGTAGAGAATGCCGTCGCGGTGCGAGGGTTCGAAGGGGGGCGAGCGCCATTGCTCGAGCGGGCCGGTCGGCACGACGTCGGTGTGGCCCGCGAAGGCGAGCAGCGGGCCGTCCGTGCCTGCCGTGCCGCGCTTGACGGCCCACAGGTTCGTCACGCCGTTGGATTCGATCGTTTCGCACGCGAAGCCGAGCGCGTTCAGGCGTTCGGTCATGATGCGCTGGCAGTGCTGGTCGTCGGGCGTCACGGAGGCGCGCGCGATCAGGGCTTCGGTAAGGGCGAGGGTGGCGGACATAAAAAGACCACTTTCAATAAAAATGCCGGCGCCACTGATGGAACAGGGGCCGGCAACAACGTGTCATGAGCTTGCGCGCCCGACTTGCCAGGCAAGATGCCGGGCGCGCCCGGCGCGTGCAGCGCTCAGGCGAGGGGCGTCGCGCTCAAGCGAAAAGCTCCGCATACTGGTCGGCGGAAAAACCGAGCGTCTTCACGCGGCCATTCACCACGACCACAGGCCGCTTGATGATCGACGGCTTGTGGATCATCAGCGCGATCGCGCCGCTGGTCGTGTCGGCTTCGGCCTTGTGCACGTCGGACAGGCCGCGCCAGGTCGTGCCGCGCTTGTTGATGAGCTGATCCAGCGGCACGTCCTTCAACCAGTCCTGGACCAGCGCATTCGACACACCCGCCTTCTTGAAGTCGTGGAACTCGAACTCCACGCCGTGTTCTTCGAGCCACACGCGGGCCTTCTTCACGGTGTCGCAGTTCGGAATGCCGTAGACGACGGTCTTCGCGGCCTTGGCCATCAGTCGCCTCGCAGCAGCTCGTTCAGGCCGACCTTCGCGCGCGTTTTCGCGTCGACCTTCTTGACGATCACGGCGCAGTAGAGGCTATGCGTGCCGTCCTTCGAGGGCAGGTTGCCCGCCACGACGACCGAGCCCGCCGGAATGCGGCCGTACGAGACTTCGCCGGTTTCGCGGTCGTAGATCTTGGTGCTCTGGCCGAGGTACACGCCCATCGAGATGACCGAGTTCTCTTCGACGATCACGCCTTCCACGACTTCCGAGCGCGCGCCGATGAAACAGTTGTCCTCAATGATGACGGGGTTGGCCTGCAGCGGCTCCAGCACGCCGCCGATGCCCACACCGCCCGAAAGGTGCACGTTCTTGCCGATCTGCGCGCACGAGCCGACGGTCGCCCACGTGTCGACCATCGTGCCTTCGTCCACATAGGCGCCGATGTTGGTGTACGACGGCATCAGCACGACGTTCTTCGCGATGTACGAGCCGCGGCGCGCGATGGCCGGCGGCACGACGCGAAAGCCACCGGCGGCGAAGTCTTCTGCCGTGTAGTTCGCGAATTTCGAGGGCACCTTGTCGTAGAACTGGCTGTAGCCGCCGGCGGGCATCGGCACGTTGTCTTCCAGGCGGAACGACAGCAGCACGGCCTTCTTCACCCACTGGTTGACGACCCAGTCGCCGTCTTTCTTCTCGGCGCAGCGCAGCGCGCCGCGGTCGAGCTCGGCGACGACGTGGGCAACGGCTTCGCGCACGTCGTTCGGCGCGGACTTCGGCGAGAAGTCGGCGCGGTTGTCCCAGGCGGTGTCGATGATCTGCTGAAGTTGTTGCGACATGGTGATGATTTCGTGAGATTGATGGGGATAAGCGACACGGCGCGCCGCAAGTTCGCGGAACCCGGCGCGCACGAAAGCGGCTTTACGGTTTGAGCGAGCAGCAGAATTCGACGATGCGCTGCGCGCCCTCGATGCACTCCTCGACGTCGGCGACGAGCGCCATGCGAACGAAGTCTTTGCCGGGGTTCGCGCCGTGCGCTTCGCGCGCGAGGAACGAGCCGGGCAGAACCGTCACATTATAGTCGGCGTAGAGGCGCTGGGCGAACGCCGTGTCCGAGAGGCCGGTACGCGCGACGTTGGCCCAGAGGTAGAACGCGGCGTCGGGCAGCTTCACGTCGAGCACTTCGGCGAGCATTGGCGTGACGGTCGAGAACTTCTGCACGTATTTCGCGCGGTTTTCGCGCACGTGCGTTTCGTCGCCCCATGCGGCGATGCTGGCGGCCTGCCAGACCGGCGAGAGGGCCGCGCCGTGATAGGTGCGGTACAGCAGGAATTGCTTGAGGATGGCGGCGTCCCCGGCCACGAAGCCCGAGCGCATGCCCGGGGCGTTCGAGCGCTTGGAGAGGCTCGACAGCATGACGAGGCGCTCGAAGCCGCGGCCCAGCCTGTGCGCCGCTTCGAGTCCGCCGAGCGGCGGCTTCGCTTCGTCGAAATAGATCTCCGAGTAGCATTCGTCGGAGGCGATGACGAAGCCGTAGCGGTCCGAGAGCGCGAAGAGTTCGCGCCAGTCGTCGAGCGTGAGCACGGCGCCGGTGGGATTGCCCGGCGAGCACACGTAGAGCAGCTGCGTGCGCGCCCAGACCGCTTCGGGCACCTGCGAATAGTCGCAGGCGAAGTTGCGGGCCGGATCGCTGTTCACGAAGTAGGGCTCGCCGCCGCCGAGCAGCGCCGCGCCTTCATAGATCTGGTAGAACGGGTTCGGGCAGAGTACGATCGCCCGTTTTGCCGGGTCTTTCACGCCCGCGGTTGGGTCGATCACAGCCTGTGCCAGCGCGAAGAGGGCCTCGCGGGAGCCGGAAACGGGCAGGATTTCCGTGTTCGCGTCGATGGCCGGCAGCCCGTAGCGCGCCTTCACCCACTTTGCGATCGACTCGCGCAGCGCCGGGCTGCCCGCTGTGGCCGGATATGACGAGAGGCCGTCGAGCGAGGCGACGATGGCTTCGCGGATCAGCGCGGGCGTCGGGTGTTTCGGCTCGCCGATCCCGAAGCTGATATGGCGCAGGCCGGCGTTCGGCGTGACGTCCTTGAAAAGCGCACGCAGCTTTTCGAATGGATAGGGCTGGAGGGTGTCGAGTAGCGGATTCACTTGGGCGTCGGACAGGCGTGGGCGAAAGACGGGGAGCGCGGCGCGCAGCCAGGGCGCGTCCGGTGCGGACCGGCTAGCCGACTGTGCCGGGCGCGAAAAACAGGGTGGCGCGGCGGCGCAGCGCGGCTTCGCGGCTGCAAGCCGCCGATTATAGCGTGGCGGCGGTGCCGCTGCGGGCGTGGGCCGGGACGAGCGCCGGCGCCGCTCGTCGGACCAGAACACAAAGGAAGAAGATGGGCTTTTCGACGAACAGCATGCGCGCAGCCGTTGCGCAGGCGAGCCAAAGGCGGCAAGTGCAATGAGCCAGAGCCCAGGATTGCGTGCCGCCTGGCCAACGCTCGCCATCATGATTGGCGCCTCCGTCTGGGGCGTGGTCTGGTATCCGTTGCGCATGCTGGCGGCCTTCGGCCTCACTGGCACTGCTGCGAGTGCGGCGACGAGCGCGGCCGGTTGCCTCTTCGTCCTGCTGTTGCGCTGGCGCTCGGTGGCGACGCTGCGCTGGCACCGGGTGCTGCCGATGCTCGGGCTCGCGGCGGGCGTGACCAACGTCGGCTTCGTCTGGGGCGCGATCCACGGCGAAGTCATGCGCGTGCTGCTGCTCTTTTATCTGACCCCGGCGTGGACCGCGCTCTTCGCGCACTTCATCCTGCACGAGCGCCTGAACTGGTCGGGCGGCGCGCTCGCCGCTCTCTCGCTGGCGGGCGCTGTGCTGATGCTCTGGTCGCCGAAGCTGGGCGTGCCGCTGCCCGCCAATGCCGCCGAATGGGCTGGCCTCGTGGGCGGCATGGGGTTCGCGATGAGCAACGTGCTGGTGGTCAAGACGAGCCGTGTGCTGCCGCACATGAAGCCGGAGATGCGCACCGCCGTGATCTTCGCGGGTGCGGCGCTATTCGGCGCGCTGGCCTCGTGCTTCGAGCCGGCGCCTGCCGCCCCGGCGGGCGACCTTCTCGCACGCGTCGTGCTGCTCGTGCTGGCACTGGGCATCGTGCTCAGCACGAACAACATGCTTGTTCAGTATGGGCTTGCACGGGTGCCGGCGAACCGCGCGTCGATCATCATGCTGTTCGAGATCGTGGTGACGGCGCTCTCGTCGTGGCTCTTCGCCGGCGAGACACCGGGGCCGCGCGAATGGGCGGGGGGCGCGTGCATCGTGCTTGCCTCGCTGCTCTCGAGCTGGGTGCATCGCACGCAGGACGCGCGCAGCCGCGCCGCGCACGCGAGTGCCGACGCGAGCGTCATGACCCACGCCGACGCGAGCCGCACCGACGATGCGGACGATACGGACGATGCGGATGACATCGCCGCCACCGCCCGTGACGGCCCCAAGGGCAATGGCGGCGGCAACAGCGATGGCAACAGCGGCGACAACGCAGGCGGCGGCTCCGGCGCTCCGCCTTCGCGCGCGCGGAACGGCCTGCGTGCGATGGTATGATTGCCGCTGATTCCCGCCGGGCGCTCGCGCACATGCGCGTTCGCGCGGCGAGCCGTGGCGGCTGCGCTGCGCGCGTGCCCCCGTCGTGCGATCGAAACCGGATTGGCGGCGAGTGGCGTGCGGCACGGGCGGTCCCGTTCACCACTATTCAAACAGCGATATCGCCGTGCGTCTGACCTCGATTAAACTCGCTGGCTTCAAATCATTCGTCGATCCCACGCATTTCCAGGTTCCGGGCCAGCTCGTCGGAGTGGTCGGGCCGAACGGCTGTGGGAAATCCAACATCATCGACGCGGTGCGTTGGGTGCTCGGCGAATCCCGGGCGTCCGAGCTGCGCGGCGAGTCGATGCAGGACGTCATCTTCAACGGCTCCACCGCGCGCAAACCCGGCAGCCGGGCGAGCGTCGAACTGGTGTTCGACAACGCGGATGGCCGCGCCGCCGGCCAGTGGGGCCAGTATGCGGAGATCGCCGTCAAGCGCGTGCTCACGCGCGACGGCACCTCGAGCTACTACATCAACAATCTGCCGGCGCGCCGGCGTGACATCCAGGACATCTTCCTCGGCACGGGTCTCGGCCCACGCGCCTACGCGATCATCGGCCAGGGCATGATCGCGCGCATCATCGAGGCGAAGCCCGAAGAGCTGCGCGTGTTCCTGGAAGAGGCGGCGGGCGTGTCGAAGTACAAGGAACGCCGCCGCGAGACCGAGAACCGCCTGCACGACACGCGCGAGAACCTGACGCGCGTCGAGGATATCGTGCGCGAGCTCTCCACGAACCTCGAAAAGCTCGAGGGCCAGGCGGTCGTTGCGACGAAGTTCCGCGAGCTGCAGGCCGAAGGCGAGGAGAAGCAACGCCTGCTGTGGCTCCTGCGCAAGAACGAGGCGGCGGGCGAGCAGCAGCGGCAGCAGCGCGCGATCGAACAGGCGCAGATCGACCTCGAGCGCCACACCGCGCAGCTGCGCGAAGTGGAAGCGCAGCTCGAAACGTTGCGCGTGGCCCACTATTCGGCCAGCGACGCCATGCAGGGCGCGCAGGGCGCGCTCTACGAAGCGAACGCCGAGGTGAGCCGCCTCGAAGCCGAGATCAAGTTCATCGTCGAGTCGCGCAACCGCGTGCAGGCGCAGATCGCCGCGCTCGTTGCGCAGCGCGAGCAATGGCAGGGGCAAGCGCAAAAGGCGCAGGACGACATCGAAGACGCCGAAGAGCAACTGGCGATCGCCGAGGAAAAGGCGGCGCTCGCCGAAGAGGATGCAGCGGCCAAACAGGAGGCGCTGCCCGCGCTCGAAAACCGCTGGCGCGACGCGCAGGCGCAACTGAACGACGAACGCGCGGGCATCGCACGCACCGAACAGGCGATCAAGCTCGAAGCCGCGCACCAGCGCAACGCCGACCAGACGCTGCAACAGCTTCAGCAACGCCATGAGCGCCTGAAGGCGGAGGAAGGCGGCCTCGACGCGCCGGACGAGGCGCAGCTCGAAGAGCTGCGCATGCAACTGGCCGAGCAGGAGGAAGTCCTCCACGACGCGCAGGCGCGCCTCGCAGAAGCTCAGGAAACCGTGCCGCGCCTCGACGCGCAGCGGCGCGCCGCGCACGAACGCGTGCAGGCGGAAAACGCACAGATTCACCAGATCGAAGCCCGGCTCGCCGCGCTCAGGCAACTGCAGGAGAACGTGCAGACCGAAGGCAAGATCCAGCCGTGGCTCGAGCGCCACGAGCTGGGGGCCTTGCCGCGTCTGTGGAAGAAGCTGCATGTCGAAACCGGCTGGGAGACCGCGCTCGAAGCGGTGCTGCGCGAGCGGCTCGCCGCACTCGAAGTGTCGAACCTCGACTGGGTGAAGGCGTTCGCGAGCGACGCGCCGCCCGCGAAGCTGGCGTTCTATTCGCCGCCCGTTGCCGGCCAGGCGAACGCCGCGGCCGCGGGTCTCACGCCGCTGCTCTCGCTCGTGCGCATCGACGACGCAGGCCTGCGCGCGGTGCTCAACGAATGGCTGGGCTCGACGTACATCGCCAACGACCTTGCCGAGGCGCTCGCCCAGCGCGCGCAATTGCCGGGCGGCGGCGCATTCGTCGTGAAGGCCGGCCATACGGTGACGCGCGTGGGCGTGCAGCTTTACGCCGCCGACACGGAGCAGGCCGGCATGCTCGCGCGTCAGCAGGAGATCGAGAATCTCGAGCGCCAGGTGCGCGCGCAGGCGCTGCTCGCCGACGAGGCCAGGACCGCCGTCGTGCGCGCGGAGGCCGCCCACACGCAGGCCGCCCAGGTGCTCACGGACGTGCGCCAGCAAGCCGAGCGCGCGACCCAGCGCGTGCACGCGCTGCAGATGGACGCGTTGAAGCTGACGCAGGCGCACGAGCGCTACACGGCGCGCAGCACGCAGATCCGCGAAGAGCTCGAAGAGATTCGCGCGCAGATCGAAGAGCAGCGCGCGCTGCGGGCCGAATCGGAAGCGAACTTCGAGCGCCATGACGCCGAGCTCGCCGAATTGCAGGCCCGGTTCGAGGACAACCAGCTCGCCTTCGAAGCGCTCGACGAGGAACTCGGTGCGGCACGCAACGAAGCTCGCGAGCTCGAGCGTGCCGCCGGCGACGCGCGCTTCGCGGCGCGCAACATGGCGAACCGCATCGACGAATTGAGGCGCAACATCCAGGTCGCGCACGATCAGAGCGAGCGCATAGCGACATCGCTCGAAGACGCGCGCGCCGAGCTCGAAACGATCAACGAGCAGACCGCACACACGGGACTGCAAGACGCGCTGGAAATTCGCGCGCAGAAGGAAGACGCGCTGCGCGCCGCTCGTGCCGAGCTCGAGGACCTGAGCGCGAAGCTGCGCGCGGCCGACGAAACGCGCCTGAACGCGGAGCGTGCGTTGCAGCCGTTGCGCGATCGCATCACCGAGCTTCAGTTGAAGGAGCAGGCGGCGCGCCTGAACGGCGAGCAGTACGTCGAGCAGCTGCAGGCGGCGGGTGTGGACGAAGCGGCGCTCCAGGAGAAGCTCACGGCCGACATGAAGCCGCCCTATCTGCAAGGCGAGGTCACGCGCATCAACAACGCTATCGCCGCGCTCGGCCCCGTGAACATGGCGGCGCTCGACGAGCTCGCCGCGGCGAAGGAGCGCAAGACTTTCCTCGACGCGCAGTCGACCGACCTCACGAGCGCGATCGAAACGCTCGAGGACGCGATCCGCAAGATCGACCAGGAAACGCGCACGCTGCTGCAGGGCACCTTCGACGAAGTGAACCGCCATTTCGGCGAGCTGTTCCCGCGCCTTTTCGGTGGCGGTCAGGCGAAGCTCATCATGACCGGCGACGAGATTCTCGACGCCGGCGTGCAGGTGATGGCGCAGCCGCCAGGCAAGAAGAACTCGACGATTCACCTGCTTTCCGGCGGCGAGAAGGCGCTCACGGCCACGGCCCTCGTGTTCGCGATGTTCCAGCTCAACCCCGCGCCGTTCTGTCTGCTCGACGAAGTGGATGCACCGCTCGACGACGCGAACACCGAGCGTTTCGCCAACCTCGTGCGCGCGATGTCGGACAAGACGCAGTTCCTGTTCATCTCGCACAACAAGATCGCCATGGAGATGGCGCAGCAGCTCATCGGGGTGACGATGCAGGAGCAGGGTGTTTCGCGGATCGTCGCGGTCGACATGGAAACTGCGGCAGGTTTCGCCCAGAATACGGTCTAGTCGATTTATACGGTCTAACAAACGGCGCGCGCCGCGCAGCCGGCGGCGCCATTCAAGAGGCAGCCTCCGCGCGCGCTGCGAGCGCCACGGAAACGGCGCGCACGATGCGCGCGCCGTCGAATAAGAATTGCTGATGGAGCATGCATGGACGAGTTGACTCTCGGGTTGATCGGCGCGGGTGCCGTGGTAGTCGGGGGCGTGGTGGTCTACAACGCCTGGCAGGGCGCGAGGGTGCGCCGGCGCATGCCGCGCCCGATGCCTGAGGACGCAGTCGAGGCGGCGCAACGCGAGGAGTTCCAGGAGCCAAGCCCGTTCATCGAGCCGGCGCGCAGCCAGGCGCGACGTGAGCCTTCGCTCGTGGGCGGCACGGAAGCCGAGCGCGTGGAGCCGGGTTTTGCGACAGCGGCCCCGCTCGACACACCCGCTGACATCCAGGCGGAAACCACGACGCCCAATGGCTTTGTGCAGAGCGAGACCAGCGAGAAGGAGGGGGCCGAGACCGCGGCTACCGCTGCCGCTGCTGCGGAATCCGCCAGCGACAAAGCCGATGAAGCCGAGCGTATCGAGCCGGTCCTGCCGGCCGCCACGACGATCTCCTCGACGCCGCCTGCCGTGGTCGACCGTCGCATCGACTGCATCGTGCCGATCCGGCTCGGTGCGCCGGTGGCGGGCGAGCGCGTGATTCCGTTCGCGCAGCGTCTGCGCCGCGCGGGCAGCAAACCGGTTCACATCGAAGGCAAGCCCGAGGGCGGCGACGGCTGGGAGCTGCTGCAAAATGGCGTGCGCTACGAGGAGCTGCGCGCCGCCGCCCAGCTCGCAAACCGCAACGGCCCGCTCAACGAACTCGAGTTTTCGGAATTCGTGACCGGCGTGCAGCAGTTCGCCGATGCACTCGACGCAGCGCCCGAATTTCCGGACATGATGGAGACGGTCGCGATGGCCCGCGAGCTTGACGGCTTCGCCGCGCAATGCGACGCGCAACTCTCGATCAACGTGATGTCGGATGGTGCGCCGTGGTCGGCGAACTACGTGCAGGCGGTGGCGGCGCAGGATGGGCTGCTGCTCTCGCGCGACGGTACGCGCTTCGTGAAGCTCGACGTGAAGCAGAGCCCGGTGTTCATGCTGCAGTTCGGCGACACCAACTTCCTGCGCGACGACCTCACGTACAAGGGCGGCGAGCTGATCACGCTGATCCTCGACGTACCAGTGGCCGATGAAGATATCCTGCCGTTCCGGCTGATGTGCGATTACGCGAAATCGCTTGCCGAGCGCATTGGCGGGCGCGTGGTCGACGACCAGCGCCGGCCGCTGCCGGAATCGGTGCTGCAGTCGATCGACAAGCAGCTCATGACGCTCTACGCGAAGCTGGAGCAAGCCGGCATTCCGGCAGGCTCGCCAGCCACGAGACGGCTGTTCAGCCAGTAAGGAAGATCCGTAACCGGCCAGCGAGCAAGGCGCGGCGCCGTTGGGCGCCGCGCCTTTTTTATTGTGCCTGGGCGGCGCTACGTGCGGACGTTTTTGCGCGCGCAACGCACGAAGGTCGTAGCGTATGTTCATGGACGGTGGGGCTGCCTTTCCGGCACGCGTGTTGCGGTGCATTCAAGTT
>Ga0335083_10002743_pt1 | contig 23141 bp, 25 predicted proteins | sample Lox_Sample_42_FD_206716 | JGI IMG/M metagenome (GOLD analysis project Ga0335083, IMG submission 206716) | Soil microbial communities from Loxahatchee National Wildlife Refuge, Florida, United States - Lox_Sample_4.2 | ecosystem: Environmental > Terrestrial > Soil > Wetlands | place: USA...
CGCCGTTCGTCTCCTTCCCGTTGGTGTCCATGCGGGCGATGCTCATCACGGTCGGCTCGATCGAGACCGCGCTAACGAAGAACCGGGGGAACCAGCCGAGCTTGTACGCGGAGAAGAACGCGCTGATCGCCTGCGTCGGGAGGGCGAACAGCATGAACGTGTCGGCCTTCGACGCGGCCAGCTTCGCGATCTGCGACTTCACGTCGGTGTCGGTCGTCTCGTAGGTGGCCTTCGCGACGATCTGCGAGGCGTGCTTGCCGAGGCCGCGGCGGAGCCCGTTGAGGAGGTCGTTCCCGTAGTCGCTGTCCTCGTAGAGCACGGCGATCCTCGCGTTGGGCCGGTGCGCGGCGACGTAGCGGCCGTAGATCGCGCCCTCGCCCTCGAAGCTCGGCAGGTAGCCGATCGACCACGGGTACTGCTTGTAGCCGCGGCCCATCTTGCTGACCCCGGTTCCCGCGAAGATCTCGGGGATCTTGAGCGCGTTCAGGTACGGGCGGATGGCGAGGCTGTGCTCCGTGCCGACCGTGTTGAAGATCGCGAACACCTTGTCCTGCTCGATGAGCTCGCGGGTCTGGTCGAGTGTCTTCGACGGGTCGTACGCGTCGTCGCGGTAGAGGTACTTGATCGTGCGCCCGTGGACGCCGCCGTGCGCGTTCACGTACTTGAAGTAGGCGTTCGCGGCGGGGCCCACGACGCCGAACGGCGAGGCGGGGCCGCTGAGCGGGACCGTGCCGCCGATCAGGATCTGCTTCGCGGTGACTCCCGGCGTCCCGACCGGGCCGCTCTCCGCCGCGGGGACCGACAGCGCGAGGGCCGCGAGGACGACGAGGCCGAGACCCTTCATCGCGAGACGGGAGCGCGGAGGACCGGCAGCGAGAGCTGGGCGGGCCCGAACGCGATCCGCGCTGCCGGGGGCATCGGCAGGTCGAGGTAGAGCAGGTTCGCCGGGTTCTGCGCCAGGGAGCTCGAGGCAAGCGTGAGCGTGAGCTTCGAGCCGCGAGGGATCAGCGTCGCGTCGTCGAGGAGGCGGATCGTCAGCGCGTGGGCGCCCCGCTCGCCCGCCGTGTTCACGCCGCCCTCGCTCACGACGATCACCTTGCCCTTGGGCGTTCTCGCCGTCAGCACGGCCACGAGCTTCGACCAGCCTCCCGAGATCGTCGCCTTGACCCGGATGGTCGCCGAGCCGAGCGTCTCGACGCTCTTCGGCAGGCGGCGCACCGTCCGCTGGCTCTTCGCGATCCCCGTGAGCGTGTTCCCGCCGGGGAAGCGGATCCGCAGGAGCCCGGTCGGCGGCATGCCCTTGTACGTGCGGGCCTTGCCCCGCCACGGGTCCGGCGAGAGCGAGAACGGGAGCTTGGTCGGGCTCCCCGAGGTCTCGAGCAGGTAGCGGGCGAACCACCGCGTGCCCTCGGCCAGCACCTGCTGGATGTCGGGCCCGGGGAACTTCGACGGCGAGTGGCCGAAGTCGCCGATGTAGAGCTTCTTCGGGCCCTTCACGAGCCGGTAGCCGTTGACGGCCTGCGCGATGTCGAACGCGAAGTCCCGCCGCCCCTGGAAGAAGTAGAGCGGCGTCTTGACCTTCGAGAGGAGCGCGCTGCTCGACCGCAGCCGGGCGAACTGCTTCACCGCTCCGAGGTTCGTGCTCGTGAGCGCGTCGTCTTTGACCGCGACGACCGAAGGGTCGAGCTTGTCCGCCGGGACGGAGCTCAGGAAGTTGAAGATCGCGCCCGACTTGGACAGGTCCTGCGGCACGAGCGCGCTGTAGAGGTTCGTCCAGGTCTCGACCACCTCGGCCGCGGCGAACGGCACGCCTTGAACGAGCGAGCGCAGGACGTTCCCGCCGCCCAGCGAGATCCCCCAGGCGCCGATGCGCTTCGAGTCGACGAGCGGGTGAGCCGGAAGCGCGGTGTTGCTCGCGAGCCACTCGAAGATCGCGCGCGTGTCGGCGATCTCGCGCGGGCCGTCGATCGACGTGAGCCCCTCCGACTGGCCGTGTCCGCGCGCGTCGAAGCTCAGGACGACGTACGTGTCGGCCCAGCGCTTCGCGATGAAGTCGAGATCCTGGCGCTTGCCGCCGAGGCCGTGGAAGAGGACGATCGCCGGGTAGCCCTTGGCCGGCGGCGGGGTCGACGGCGTGTACAGGGTGGCCTTCAGGACGACGCCGTCGTCCATCTGGATCGAGACGTCGTCGTTCGTCGAGAACGCGGCCGCGCGGCCTGCGCCGAGAAGCGCGAACGACACCGCGCAGAGAACTGCGAGGAACCAGCGACCCACGGCCCGCAGGGTAGCCGCTTTCTACAATCGCCTTCATGGATTCGCGGCCGGTTGGAGTGTTCGATTCGGGCGTGGGAGGACTGACCGTCCTCCACGAGTGCCTGGTGACGATGCCGTACGAGGATTTCGTCTACCTCGGCGACCACGCACGGCTCCCCTACGGGCCGCGCCACCTGGACGAGATCCGCCGCTTCGCGCACGAGATCGGCGTCTACCTCCAGGCCCAGGACGTGAAGCTCGTGCTGGTCGCCTGCAACGCCGCCACCTCGGCCGGGCTCGCCCGGCTGCAGGAGGAGCTGAGCGTCCCGGTCGTCGGCGTGATCACGCCCGAGGCGCACGCGGCCGTCCAGGCGACGCGGAACCGGCGGATCGGGCTGCTCGCCACCCAGGCCACGATCGAGGCCGGCCGCTACGCCGCTCTCGTCCGCGCGCTCGACGCGGGCTCGGAGCTCGTCTCGGTCGCGTGTCCGCGGCTCGTGCCGCTGATCGAGAGCGACGACCCGTTCTCGGCCCAGACGACCGAGGCTGTGCGCGAGTACGCGGCGCCGCTCAAGGAGGCGGGCGTGGACACGGTCATCCTCGGCTGCACGCACTACCCGCTGATCCGGCCGATCTTCCAGCGCGTCTTCGGGCGGGACGTGACGCTCGTCTTCTCGGCGGAAGAGACGGCCCGCGAGGTCGCGGAGACGCTCGCGCGCAAGGGCATCGAGAACGAGCCTGGCCGGGAGGGGGCCTACCGCTTCCTGACCACCGGCGAGCCGTCGCTCTTCCGGGAGCTCGGAGAGCGCTTCCTGCAGCTCCCCCTCGGCGACGTCGAGCAGGTCGCGCTCGCCGACCTCGAGGCGCTGCCGAGATGAGCTCTCGTCACGACGGGCGGCGTCCGAACGAGCTGCGGCCGGTCTCGCTGGAGGTCGACTACCTCGAGCAGCCGCTCGGCGCAGTCCTCTACTCGCAGGGGAAGACACGCGTGCTCTGCACGGCCTCTCTGGACGAGCGCGTGCCGCGCTGGCTGCGCGACTCGGGCCGGGGCTGGCTGACGGCGGAGTACTCGATGCTCCCGGCCTCGACCGGCGAGCGCGCACCCCGGGAGGCAAGCGAGGGGAAGCAGAAGGGCCGCACGGTCGAGATCCAGCGGCTGATCGGCCGGGCGCTCAGGGCGGTTGCCGACATGGAGGCGCTCGGCGAGCGCACGCTCTGGCTCGACTGCGACGTCCTCCAGGCAGACGGCGGCACGCGCTGCGCGGCGATCTCGGGCGCGTACGTGGCCGCCGCCCGCGCGCTCGACCGGGCCGGCCTCGGGCGCGTCCTGGTCGACTCGGTGGCGGCCGTGTCCGTCGGGATCGTGGGCGGCGAGCAGCTGCTCGACCTCGACTACGAGGAGGATTCGAGTGCCGAGGTCGACCTGAACGTGATCCTGACCGGGGACGGCCGGTTCATCGAGGTCCAGGCGACGGCCGAGCGCGCGCCGTTCGGCCGGGACGAGCTCGACGCGCTGCTCGATCTCGCGTCGGCCGGGATCGAGCGGATCGGCGAGGCGCAGAAGCAGGCGCTCGATGTTGCTGGCGGCTAGCGTCCCGGCTCTCAGCTGGTGGGAGGTGTTCCTCCGGCTCGGGGTGGCGGCAGGGCTCGGAGGCGCGATCGGGCTCGAGCGGGAGCTCCGGGAGCGCGACGCGGGCTTCCGCACCCACATGCTCGTCTCGGTCGGCGCGGCGCTGTTCGCGCTCGCAGGCGCCTACGGGTTCGACGAGTTCTCGCGGAGCAGGATCGACCCGACGAGGGTTGCGGCCGGGATCGTGACCGGAATCGGCTTCCTCGGTGCGGGCGCGATCATCCGCCAGGGCTTCACCGTGCGCGGGCTGACCACGGCCGCGACGCTCTGGGTGGCCGCGGCGATCGGGCTGAGCGCGGGGGCGGGCTACTACTCGGGCGCGGTCCTGACCACCGTGATCGTGCTCGTGCTGCTCTGGCCGCTGCGGGCCGTGGTGCATTCGGTCGTGCCCCGCTTCCGCCCCCAGACGAGCCGGCTGCTCGTGCAGTTGCCGTCCGGGGCGAGCCCGGGGCCGCTGATCTCGGAGCTCGAAAGGAAGGGCGCACGACTGCACTCGCTCGAGGTCAGCCACGAGGCGGACCGGAGGACCGTGCTGCTGGACGTGACCTTGCCGCCCAGGGCCGACGCGCCCGCGATCGCCGCCGGCGTCTCCGAGCTCGACCACGTGCTGGAGGTCCGCTGGACGGACTGAGAGTGCGGCTGTGCTCGCAGAACCGGAACAAGCTCCGCGAGCTGGCGGCGCTCCTGCCCGACTGGGAGCTGGAGCTGCTCGACGTCGACGGCTATCCGGAGGAGACCGCGGACTCCTACTACGAGAACGCCCGCGAGAAGGCGCTCTACGGCCGCTCGGTCGGGCCTGCGGACGCGTGGATGCTCGGAGAGGACTCGGGGCTCGAGGTCGAGGCGCTGGGCGGCGCGCCCGGGATCCGCTCGGCCCGCTACGCGCCGGAGGGCGCCGAGGCCGTGGCGAAGCTCCTCGTCGAGCTGCGCGGGGTCGAGGAACGCGGAGCCCGGTACGTCTGCGAGCTCGTCCTGCTCGGCCCGGACGGGCGCGCGCTGCGCGGGACGGGGAAGCTCACGGGCCGGATCGCCGAGGAGCCGCGCGGCTCGGAGGGGTTCGGCTACGACCCGGTCTTCGTCCCGGACGGCGAGGAGCGGACCGTCGCCGAGCTCGGGAACGACTGGAAGTCCCGCAACTCGCACCGCGCCCGCGCTGCCCGCGCCTTGCTACGCGAGTCCTGAAGGCTCGGCGAGCTCCTGCCGCCGCTGCGAGGAGCGCCACCAGTTGATCTCCGCGCCGAAGACGATCACGTTCGCCATCACGTAGAGCCAGACGAGCAGCAGGGCCGGCGCGCCGAAGGCCTTCAGCGTGACCACGTTGCTCGAGTAGCGCACGTACAGGGGCAGCGCCTGGAAGCTCGCCTCGAGCACGATCGCGACGACGACCGCCCCGGGCACGACGTCCATGAACGAGTGCTCGACGTTCGTCAGGAAGTAGTAGACCGCGAGCAGGAAGACGAGCACCGCCGCGAGCGAGAACGCGACCGAGAGCCAGTAGGCGACCAGCGAGTTGTGCGCGATCCCGCCCGCGTAGCGCTTGAGCAGGTCGAAGCCGAACGAGCCGACCAGGAGCCCGACGAAGAGCATCACGAGCGAGAGCAGCATCAGGCCGACCGCGAGCAGCTTCCCGCGCAGGAACGAGCGGTTCGGCTGCCCGTAGACGATGTTGAACGCCGACTCGAGCGCGCTGAAGAGCGAGAGCGAGGCCCAGACGAGCGTCGCCGCTCCCACGATCCCGAGCGTGGCCGCATGCCGGCGGATCTCGTCGACGGTGCTGACGATGCTCGAGACGGAGCTCCCCGGAAAGGCGCGCTCGAGCTCGGTGACGAGGTAGCTCGACTCGTCCGGCCTCCCCGCGAGTCCGAGCAGCGAGACGCTCAGGAACAGGAGCGGGATGAACGAGAGGAGCGCGAAGTAGGCGATCATGGCCGCCAGGTGCGGCCCGCGATCGGCGAAGAACTTTCCGAACGGGTCGGGAGGAGCCGGCACGGGCGGGAGTATGGGGATCGGCGCCGCTTGCGGGCGGGAGGTGTTAGCGTCATGCCTGATGCCGGCCACCGTTCAAGCGCTGAGCGACCTGATCGAGATCTCGGCCCAGATCCAGGCAGCCGTGGTCTTCGACCGCGAAGGGGCAGTCGTCGCCTCGACCCTCGAGGACGAGCGCGCGCGGATCTTCGCCTCCTCTGCGCTGGGTCTCCTGCGCGCGGCCGAGGAAGCGCGGCCGGACGAGGAAACCGGCCTCGCGCAGCTCGACGCCGCCTTCGCCGACGGGAGCGTCTTCCTCGTCGCCGACGACGAGCACGTGATCGCGGCGACGACGGCGCCCGAGCCGACCGTGGGTCTCGTCTTCTACGACCTCAAGAGCTGCCTCCGCGGCCTCTCGGAGGAGCCGGAGCCCTCGAAGCCGAAGCGCGCGCCCGCGAAGCGCGCGACCACGGCACGCACGACGAGAAAGAAGGCCGATGAAGGGCCGTAGCTTCCTGACCGGCGTGGCGGTCGCGGCAGCGTCGGCGGCGGGCGCCGTCGCCTACAAGCGCCGCGCCGCCAGGCGCAAGGAGCGGGTGGAGCTGTACTTCGGCGACGGCTCGATGGTCTCGCTCTCGGCAGGCGCGCCGGGCGCCGACCGGCTTCTGGCGCACGCGCGCGAGCTGCTCGCGGCCTCGCGCTGAGCATGGATCGCGACGAGCTCGGGGCCGCGCTGCGGGAGCATGCCTACCTCGAGGGGGATTTCGTCCTCCGCTCGGGGCGCCGCTCGAAGTACTACCTCGACAAGTACCGCTTCGAGACCCGGCCCGACCTGCTTGCGCCGCTCGGCGACCACATCGCCGAGGCCGTGCAGGAGGTCGAGCCCGGCGCCGTCCGGCTCGCGGGGCCCGAGCTCGGCGCGGTCGCGCTCGCGGCCGCAGCCTCGCTCGCGTCCGGCGTTCCGTTCCTGATCGTGCGCAAGGAGGCGAAGGGCTACGGGACGGACAACCGGCTCGAAGGGGTCTTCGAGGCGGGCGAGCTGACCTGCCTGGTCGAGGACGTGGTCACCTCGGGAGGCGCCGCGGTCGCCGCGATCGAGGCGCTGCGGGAGTCGTCGCTCGAGGTGCGGAGCGCCGTCTGCGTCGTCGACCGCGAGGAGGGCGGGAGCGAGGCTCTCGCAGACATCGGCGTGCGCCTGCGGCCGCTGTTCCGGGTCTCCGAGCTCGTGGAGGCGCGGAAAAGCGCCGCAAAACCGCATGGTTGAGCCGAAAGGGTGCAACTGTTAGGGTCTTTCGACTGGTTTGAACGGAAACCTGTAGGAAGGAGCGGATGTGACGAAGCAAGAGTTCGTGGACCGCGTGGCGTCAAAGGGGAACATGACGAGGAAGGACGCAGGCGAGGCGGTCGACGCCGTGCTCGACTCGATCACCGACATCCTCAGCTCGCACGGCGAGATCAACTTCACCGGGTTCGGGAAGTTCTCGACGCAGTACCGCAAGGAGCGCCAGGGCGTCAACCCTCGCAACCCGAGCGAGAAGGTGACGATCCCGGCGGCCACCGTGCCGAAGTTTTCCGCCGGAAGCTCGCTGAAGCAGGCTGTGAAGGCCGGCGGCGGCGGGGGCTACTAGAAGCCCGGGAATCGCCAGGGGGAGCGTCCCCCGAGGTTCGACGAGCCCCCTCCTACCCGGTGGGGGCTCGCTGTCTCCGGGACTAGTGCCCGACCGAGAAGGCGAGTAGCCTCAGAGCGTGAGCGCAGAGCCGGCCGTCGTCACGTCGCTGTTTCCCGACCGGCTGGCCGAGGCCGTCGAGCGCAAGCGCTCGCAGCTGCTCGTCGGGCTCGACCCGCGGCCTGATCTCCTGCCGGTCGAGCTCGTCGGCGACCAGGCCGACCGCTCGGCCGCAGCGGACGGCTGCGCCCGCTTCTGCCGGGGGATCGTCGACGCGGTCGCGCCCTACGTCGTCGGCGTCAAGCCGCAGCTCGCGTTCTTCGAGGCACTCGGCGAGCCGGGGATCCGCGCGTTCGAGGAGGTCTGCGCCTACGCGCGGGCGGCGGGGCTGATCGTGCTCGCGGACGCGAAGCGCGGGGACATCGGCTCGACCGCGCGCGCCTACGCGGCCGCCTACCTCGAGCCCCGCGGCTCGGAACCTCCGCTCGCAGACGCGATGACCGTCAACGTGTACCTCGGCCGGGACTCGCTCGAGCCGTTCCTGGCCGCGTGCAGGCGGCACGGGGCGGGTCTCTTCTGCGTGGTCAAGACCTCGAACGAGGGCGGCGCCGACGTCCAGGACCTCGTCCTCTCGGACGGGAGGCCCCTCTGGCAGCAGGTGGCCGGCCTCGTCCACGAACTGGGCGGGGACCTCGTCGGCAGCGGCGGCCTCTCGAGCGTCGGCGCGGTCGTCGGCGCGACGCACCCGCGCGCGGTCGGCGAGGCGCGGCGGCTGATGCCGCATGCGGTCCTGCTCCTGCCCGGAGTGGGCGCGCAGGGCGCAACCCCGGCCGACCTTGCGCGTGCGTTCACGAGCGGCCCGGCGAGCGCGCTCCCGAGCGCGTCGCGCAGCGTGCTCTACGCGTTCCGCACGACCGGGGAGGACTGGCGTGCGGCCGCCGCGGCCGAGGCAGCGCGGCTCCAGCGCGAGGTCTGGTCCGCCTCCGGCTGGTGATCGGTGCCCCGGATGGAGCGCGGCTGGAAGCGCTGGTTCAAGCGATTCGGGGTTCCCTTCCTGTTCCTCGGCGCGGTCACGATCGCCGTCCTGCTCGTCCGCGAGGGCCTGCAGGAGAAATCGACTCCGTCGCAGGCGGCGGTGACGACCACCGCGATCGGCGGGATCGGCACCACGCCGGCCGAGCGCCGGCGCTTCTACCGTCTGCGCGCCGGAGAGACGCTCAGCGACGTGGCGATCCGCTTCGGGGTGAGCGTCGACGACCTGCTCACGCTCAACCCCGGGATCGATCCGACCTCGCTCACGATCGGCCAGCGGATCCGCGTCCGCTGAGCGGGCGTCGTCCAGGCTAGAATCGCCGCTCCGTGAGGTCCTCTCTGGTCGCTCTCGCCGCGGCCCTCGCCCTCGCGGCCCCGGTCTTCGCCGCTCCTCCACGTGTGACGGGACACGCGTGGCTGGTCGAGAACGGCGCCACGGGAGAGGTGCTCCTCGCGCACGACTCGCAGAAGCGGGTAGCGATCGCGAGCATCACGAAGCTGATGACGGTGCTGCTCACCCTCGAGCACGCGCGCCTCGACTCGGTCGTGAGCGTCAGCCCGGAGGCGGCCGAGGTCGGCGAGTCGAGCGCCAACCTCGAGCCGGGCGAGAAGCTGACCGTCCGCGAGCTGCTCGAGGCGGCGTTGATCCAGAGCGCGAACGACGCCGCCGACGCGCTGGCGATCTACGTCGGGCACGGGAGCGAGTCGCGGTTCGTGGCGATGATGAATGCGCGCGCCCGGCAGCTGGGCCTCCAGGACACGCACTTCGTGCGGCCGGACGGGCTGGACGCGCCTGGTCACTTCTCGAGCGCGCGCGACGTCACGTTCCTCGCGCGCCTGGTGATGCACTACCCGGTCGTCCGCCAGATCGTGCGGCAGCGGGTGGCCACGATCCCGGGTGGGCACGTGCTGCACACCTGGGACGACCTGCTCTACAGCTACCCGGGGATCTTCGGAGTGAAGACGGGGCACACCGACGAGGCGGGGTGGTCTCAGGTCGCGGCCGCGCGGCGACGTGGGGTCTCGATCTACGCCACGCTGCTCGGGAGCCCGGACCGCTCGACCCGCAACGCCGATCTCGTGAAGCTGCTCGACTGGGGGTTCGGGCAGTACGTGCAGGTCGCCGCCGCCGAGCAGGGCCACGCGTACGCGACGGCCGAGGTCGGCTACGGCCGCAAGCCGCTGGAGCTCGTGGCCGCGCGCCCGCTCAGACCGATGGTGCGCGTCGGTCGCCCGCTCGTCCGGCGCGTCGTGGCCCTGGACGCGGTCTCGTTGCCCGTGTCCAGGGGACAGTCCCTCGGCCAGGTCCGGATCTACCAGGACGGCCACCTGCTGGCGAGCGTCCCGCTCGTCGCCGCCCGCTCCGTCGGACGCCCCGGGCTCGCCGGCCGCGTCGGCTGGTACGCGACGCGTACCCTGCACCACATGTGGGGGTGGATCCCGTGATCGTCACCGTCACCATGAACGCGGCGATCGACAGGACGTTGACGGTCCCGAACTTCCAGCGCGGGCAGCGGCACCGGGCGACCGAGGGGCTCACGCTCGCTGGGGGCAAGGGGATCAACATCGCCCGCGCGCTGAAGCGCTTCGGCGTTCCCGTCGTCGCGACCGGGCTCGCCGGCGGCCAGACCGGCACGCGAATCGTCGAGGCCCTGACCGCCGAGGCGATCCTCAACGACTTCGTCCGGATCGACGACGACTCGCGCACCTCGACCGCGATCGTCGACCCCACCGGCGGCAGCTACACCGAGGTGAACGAGTGGGGCCCGAGCGTCCACCCGGACGAGCTCGAGACGCTGCTCGAGAAGCTCACCTACCTCTCCCGCGGTGCTGACTACGTGATCTTCGCGGGCTCCCTCCCGCGCGGGGTCGAAGACGGCTTCTACGCCGAGGCGATCCGCGAGCTGAACCGCCGCGGCGTGCTCACGGTGCTCGACTCGGAGGGCGAGCCGCTGCGCCTCGGGACGCAGGCCGAGCCGTTCCTCGTCTCCCCGAACGAGCGCGAGGCGGAAGGGCTCGTCGGCCAAGAGTTCCACGACGACGACGACTTCCTCGCCGGGCTCGAGGCGATCGCCGAGCTGGGCGCCCGCAACGTCCTGATCACGCGCGAGACCGGCTGCTGGGCGCTGCTTCGCTCGGAGCGCGAGCCGCGGCGCTACCGCGCGCTCGCGCCGCGCATGGACCCGGTCTCCGCGGTCGGCTCGGGCGACGTCCTGCTGGCGGGGTTCGTCGCCGCGCGGCTGGAGGAGCGCTCCGACGAGGAGTCACTGCGGGCGGCAGTCGCGGCCGGCGCCGCCTCGACGATGCAGCTCGGCGCGGGCCGGTTCGAGCTGCGCGACGCCGGCCAGATGGTCGCGGGCGTGAACGTGGCCGAGCTCGAGCCCGTCGCGGGCGAGTAGCCCGCAAACTCAAGGGAAACACCCAGGGCGTCGATACAGACTCGGCGATGAATCGCCGGGCCCTGCCTGTGGCGCTTTCTGCGGCCGCACTTCTCATTGCCGTACTCGGCATGACGCCGCTCGGCGGCGCAGCCGTGAACAAGCTCACGCGCGTGGTGTCCTATGCGAAGAACGCGGGCAAGGTCGGCGGGATCGCCGCGTCGCGCAAGCCGAAGGCGGGCAAGCTGTTCCCGCTCGGCAAGGGCGGGAAGTTCCCGAAGTCCGTGCTGCCGAACGGCGGCGCGGGCCGGGCCGGTCCCGAGGGCGCGCAGGGCCCCGCAGGCCCCGCCGGCCCCCAGGGCGCGCGCGGCCTGCAGGGATTCCCGGGCACGAAGGGCGCCACCGGGCCGCAAGGCCCCCAGGGCCCCGCCGGCCCTCAAGGGCCGATCGGCGCACCCGGCGGCGTCGCGCCGCTGAACCTCAACCGCAACGGAATCGTCAGGACGGCGATCGCCGGCAACGCGGCCTTCTCTTCAGCGGTCTCAGGCGCCGACGGCTACCCGCTCGTGGCGGTTTACGACACGACGGACAACGACCTCAAGGTCGTCCACTGCTCCAACTACGCCTGCTCCTCGTTCACGACGAGCACGATCGACTCCGCCGGCAACGTCGGGCGCTACCCGGCGGCCACGATCGGCACCGACGGGCTCGGGCTGATCGCCTACATCGACGGTACGAACGGCAACCTCAAGGTGGCCCACTGCAGCAACGTTGCGTGCACGAGCGCGACGACGTCGACGATCGACTCGTCGGGGAACATCGGCGACGCGCAGGTCTCGATCACGGTCGGCGCCGACGGGCTCGGGCTCATCAGCTACTTCGACGCGACCACGCTCGACCTCGACGTCGCGCACTGCTCGAACACCGCGTGCTCGAGCGCGACCGTGACCCCGGTGGACAGCGGTGGAAACGTGGGGGTCTCGGCGTCGATCGCGACCGGTGTCGACGGGCTCGGCCTGATCAGCTACCGCGACACGACGAACAACACGCTCAAGGTCGCGCACTGCAGCGATGCCTTGTGCTCGAGCGCCGGCCTCTCGACGATCGACACCGACCCCGGCGTCGGCCTCGACAGCTCGATCACGATCGGCTCGGACGGGCTCGGGCTGGTGAGCTACTTCGACAACGGCAACGCCGACCTCAAGGTCGCCCACTGCACCGACGTCGCGTGCACGAGCGCGGTCAAGACGACGATCGACTCGACGCCGCTCGTCGGCCAGTACACCTCGAACACGGTGGGAGCCGACGGCCTCGTCGTCGTCAGCTACTACGACGCGGGCGGCTCACACCTCGACCTCAAGTTCGCGCACTGCGCGAACGTGATGTGCACCTCGGCGACGACCACGACCGTGGACAGCCCGGGGCAGGTGGGCTGGAACACGTCGATCACGATCGGAGCGGACGGGCTCCCGTTCATCACGTACCGCGACGTCACGAACAACGGGGTCGCCGCCGTTCACTGCCCGAACGCGTTCTGCGTCCCGTACTTCCGGCGGCGCTAGCCCGTTCCAGCCGTGTCGGAGGGGCAGTCCCTCGGACACGGCCCCCGACCGAACCCGCCGCCGTCCAGGCGCGGTGGTACGATCGCGTGCCAATTGCGAGACAAATGTGAGCTGATTTTCCGGCCCAGGCACCCGAGCGGCGCCTGGGCCTCGGTGCATTAGAGGGGAGCGTTCGCGTGGAGATCGAGATCGGCCGCGGCAAGAAGGCCCGTCAGGCATACGGGTTCGACGACATCGCGATCGTGCCCTCGCGGCGTACCCGCGACCCCCAGGACGTCGACATCGGCTGGAAGCTCGGCCCGCATCTGCTCGAGCTCCCGCTCCTCGCCTCGGCGATGGACGGCGTCGTCTCGCCCGAGACCGCGATCGAGCTCGGCAAGCTCGGCGGGCTCGGCGTGCTCAACCTGGAAGGGATCTTCACCCGCTACAAGGACGCGGGCCGGCAGCTCGACAAGATCTCGAAGCTCACCAAGCAGCGTGCGACGGCAGGGATGCAGGAGATCTACTCGCGGCCGGTCGACCCGAAGCTGATCGAGGCCCGCATCCGCGAGATCAAGGAGGGTGGCGTCCTCGCCGCCGGCTCGCTCACCCCGCAGCGCGTCCGCGACTACTACGAGATCGCGCTCGACGCGGGGCTCGACGTGCTCGTCATCCAGGGCACGGTCGTCTCGGCCGAGCACGTCTCCTCGAACGGCCAGGCGCTCAACCTGAAGGAGTTCATCTCCGAGCTGCCCGTCCCCGTGATCGTCGGCGGCTGCGCCTCTTACCAGACCGCGCTCCACCTGATGCGCACCGGCGCGGAGGGCGTGCTCGTCGGCGTCGGCCCGGGACAGGCCTGCACGACCAGAGGCGTCCTCGGGGTCGGCGTCCCCCAGGCGACGGCGATCGCGGATGCCGCCGCCGCGCGCGTGCAGCACCTGCTCGAGACCGGCAAGTACGTGAACGTGATCGCGGACGGCGGCATGCGCACCGGCGGGGACATCGCCAAGGCGATCGCCTGCGGCGCGGACGCCGTCATGGTCGGCTCGCCGCTCGCCCGCGCGAAGGAGGCGCCCGGCCGGGGCTTCCACTGGGGAATGGCGACATTTCACCCGACGCTCCCCCGAGGCGCGCGCGTCGCAGTCGAGCAGAACGCGACGCTCGAGGAGATCGTGATCGGCCCCGCCCACGAGAACGACGGCACGCTCAACCTGATGGGCGCGCTGCGCACGTCGATGGCCACCTGCGGCTACGAGTCGATCCACGACTTCCAGAAGGCCGAGGTGATGCTCGCGCCGTCGATCAAGACCGAGGGCAAGTCGCTCCAGAAGGCGCAACAGATCGGGATGGGGTGATGGGCGAGGTCGTCCCTCTTCCGGCAGCCGAGCCCGGCCCGGAGGAGCGGCCGGTCCTGGTCCTCGACCTCGGCGGCCAGTACGCGCAGCTGATCGCGCGGCGCGTGCGCGAGTGCCGCGTCTACTCCGAGCTCGTCCCGTTCACGATCACCCCGGCCGAGGCGCGCGCCCGTAACCCGCGCGCGCTCGTGCTCTCGGGCGGGCCCGCGTCGGTCTACGCGGAGGGCGCGCCGCACGTCGATCCCGGGCTCTTCGACCTGGGCGTGCCGACGCTCGGCATCTGCTACGGGATGCAGCTGATGGCGCAGGACCTCGGCGGACGGGTCGAGCGGACGGGAGTCTCCGAGTTCGGCAAGACGAGCGTCGTGGCCGAGCAGAGCGAGCTCTTCGAGGGCCTGCCGCGCGAGCAGACCGGCTGGATGAGCCACCGCGACTCGGTCACCGCGCCACCGCCGGGTGCACGGGTGACCGCCGGCTCCCCTGCCGCGCCGATCGCGGCGTTCGAGGACCCAAAGCGGAAGCTCTACGCGCTCCAGTTCCATCCCGAGGTCGTGCACACGCCGCACGGCACCGACCTGCTGAAGAACTTCCTCTACGAGGTCGCCGATGCGCCGCCCTCCTGGACCGCGGCTGCCGTGATCGAGGAGCAGGTCGAGAGGATCCGCGCGCAGGTCGGAGGCGCGCGCGTCCTCTGCGCGCTGTCCGGCGGGGTCGACTCCGCGGTCGCGGCGCTGCTCGTGCACAAGGCGGTCGGCGAGCAGCTCGTCTGCGTCTTCGTGGATCACGGGCTGCTGCGGCGCGAGGAGGCGACGCAGGTCGTGCAGACGTTCGAGGGCCATTTCCACATCCCGCTCGTCCACGTCGAGGCGCAGGACCGCTTCCTAGCGCGCCTGGACGGCGTGGCCGACCCGGAGGCGAAGCGCAAGGCGGTCGGCGAGGAGTTCATCCGCGTCTTCGAGGAGGAGTCGCGGCGGATGCAAACGGACGCGCGGGCAAAGCCCGTGCGTCCTCCAAGCGGCGCCGCCCAGTCGGCGCCTCAGGGGAAGATCCGCTACCTCGTCCAGGGAACGCTCTACTCGGACGTGATCGAGTCGGGCGGGGACGACGCCGTCGCAGCGAAGATCAAGTCGCACCACAACGTGGGCGGGCTCCCGGCCGAGATGGAGATGGAGCTGGTCGAGCCGCTGCGCCTGCTGTTCAAGGACGAGGTGCGGCGCGTCGGCGAGGAGCTCGGGTTGCCCGAGCAGATGGTGTGGCGCCAGCCGTTCCCGGGGCCGGGGCTCGCGATCCGCATCATCGGTGAGGTCACTCGCGAACGGCTCGAGATCCTGCGCGAGGCGGACGCGATCCTGCTCGAGGAGATCCGCCGCGCGGGCCTCTACCGCGAGCTCTGGCAGTCGTTCGCGGTGCTGCCGGCGATCCGCTCTGTCGGCGTCCAGGGCGACGAGCGCACGTACGGCTACCCGGTGGTGATCCGCGCGGTCACGAGCGACGACGCGATGACGGCCGACTGGGCGCGCCTGCCCTACGACCTGCTCGAGACGATCTCGTCGCGGATCGTGAACGAGGTGCCGGCGGTGAACCGCGTCGTGCTCGACATCACCTCGAAGCCGCCGTCGACGATCGAGTGGGAGTAGCTAGCGCCGCCGGGCGGCCCTGACCAGCGCCCCGGCGAGTCCCAGCGCGCCGATGATCACGAACGGGCGGAGGTCGACGATCGGGCGGAAGCGCGTCTCGGCTCCGCGAATCTCGATGTAGCCGACCGGCCAGGCGAGCGCCCCGCCTCCGCCGCCCTCGCCGCCTCCCGCCGAGGCGTTTCCCGAGCCGCCCCCGAAGCCCCACCCGGCACGTGCCACGGGGATCACCGTGACCTCGTCTCGCTCGACCGGCTCCCCGAACACGGTCGCGGCGCCGCCTCTCGCGCCGATCCGGTCGGCGAGGCTCTCTACGAACGACCTCTCGGTTTCCACGGAAGCACCTCCAGCTCGCTGTCTCCCGAAGCCTTGCGGACCCGGCCTCAGCCCGGCGTGATCACCGCCTGCGGGTAGAGCGCTCGGATGCGATCGGCGTAGGCGGCGAGCTGCTCGGCGAGCTCTGGGCTCGCGAGCTCCACGACGTTCTCGGCGTTCTTCTCGCCCGAGTGCGACAGGTTGAAGGAGCCGACGAAGACGACGTCGTCTGCGACGACGAGCTTCGCGTGCATGAAGTCGTGGACGCTCCCGACCGGATCCCACGGCTCCGACCGCTTGCCGGAGAACTGCCCGCCGAGCACGCGCTGCAGCAGCGGCAGCTTCCAGGCGGCGTTCGGCTCCTGGCGCCACTGGCGGACGACGTCGTCGACCTGCGTCGCGTCCACGCAGCCCGCGATGTCGCCTCGCCCGTCCGCGATCCGCTGCGCCAGGGTCGCCAGGATCGGCGCGGACGTGATCACCGGAGAGCAGATCCGGATGCGCTCGGCGTGCCCGATCTTCTTCGCGATCCGGTGCGTCAGCGCGTCGGCGAAGCCCGGAGTGAACCACGGCCTGGCCCGTGTACCGTCGACCTCGACCGGCCGCGGCTCGGCAAACCCGCTGCGCTCGACCTCGCCGGTCGTCCAGAGCTCCTCGAAGTCGAGCGTGAACGCCTTCGCCAGCTCGGCCGAGTCGATCGTGAGGACGACGTTCTCCTGCCGCGACCAGGAGTCGTCGGTCCAGTTCATCGAGCCGGTCCAGACCGACTCGCCGTCCCGGACGACGTACTTGTGGTGCATGAGATCGGGTATCCCGGCGATTGCCTTCTCGGGGACGCCGAGCGAGGCGATCAGCTGGACGTCCGGCTCCGGCGGAGGCGGAACCGGGATCGGGTTCCCGTGGTCGACGTTGTAGATGATCCGAACAGCGACGCCGCGCTTCGCCGCCGCCTGGATCGCCCCCGCCACGATCTCGCGGGTCTCGGGCCCGAGGTTGAAGTCGTACTGCGCGAGGTCGAGCGAGCGCTCCGCTGCGTCGAGGAACTCCGCGACTGCGTGCGCGATCTCGGGCGGCTTCTGGCCGCCGTCCGTCAGAGTTCGGAGCTGGATGGATGGGCTCATCGCGCGGCTCGCCGGGGCGACGATCGGCGAGACCTTCAACTTCTATCGTGACGGCGCAGGCGCCGCGATGCGCCGGGAACGGTTGGCCGCGTACCTCGGCTCCCGCGCCGAGGCGCCGCTGCTGCTGGTCGGCGAGGCGGCCGGGTACCGTGGCGCGCGCGTCTCCGGGGTCCCGTTCACGTCCGAGCGGCAGCTGACCGGCACGGGGCCGGCGGAGGCGACCGCGACGATCGTCCGCCGCGTGCTCGCCGAGCTCGACCTGGAGGAGGAGACGCTCTGCTGGAACGTCGTGCCGACCCATCCGCACATCCCGGACCGGCCGGAGACGAACCGCCGCCCGACCCGTGCGGAGATCGACGCGTCGGCGCCGTTCCTGCGCGAGCTCGCCCACGGGCGGCGGGTGCTCGCGGTCGGCCGCGTCGCACAGGCTGTTCTCGGCGCTCCGTACGTCCGGCACCCCAGCCATGGCGGCGCCACGGATTTTCGGCTCGGGCTGCTACGATTCGCCGTCGGCGGACGGCCTGTCCGCCGCTTTTCTGTCACGACATGAAGACCTGGACTGCAAAGCCGGGCGAGGTCGAGCGCCGCTGGTACCTCGTCGACGCTGAGGGCAAGACCCTCGGGCGTCTCGCTACGCAGATCGCGGACACGCTCCGCGGCAAGGGCAAGCCCGAGTACACGCCGCACGTCGACACGGGCGACTTCGTCGTCGTCGTGAACGCCGAGAAGATCGCGGTCACCGGCACGAAGCTCGACGACAAGATGTACCACCGCCACTCCGGCTATCCCGGCGGCCTGCGCAGCCGCCCGCTCCGTGAGGAGCTCGAGCGCCGGCCCACCGAGGTGCTGCGCAAGGCGGTCAAGGGCATGCTTCCGCGCAACCGCCTTGCCCGCGCGCAGATCAAGAAGCTGAAGATCTACGCCGGCCCCGAGCACCCGCACGACGCCCAGGCGCCGGCCGAGCTGGAGCTGAAGACGTGAGCGAAGTCGCGCAGTACCGAGGAACCGGGAAGCGCAAGACGTCGGTCGCACGCGTGATCCTGCGGCCCGGCGGCGGCGCGACCTGGTTCAACGGCCGTGTGATCGAGGAGTACTTCCCGCGGGCCGCCCACCGCGACCTGGCGCTCGCCCCCCTGAAGGCGGCCGGCGTCGAGGGCACGTTCGACATCCGCGTCCGCGTCCAGGGCGGCGGGCCGAGCGGACAGGCGGGTGCGGTCCGTCACGGCATCGCGCGCGCACTCGTCGAGGCCGATCCCGAGCTGCGGGTGCCGCTCAAGCGCGCCGGCTTCCTCACGCGTGACGCGCGGATCGTCGAGCGCAAGAAGGCCGGGCTGCACAAGGCGCGCAAGGCGCCGCAGTTTAGTAAGCGCTAAAGCTGCGCTTTAGCGCTTGAATTGGCTTCACGCGCGCGGAACGCGCGGATGGAACGCACCCGAAGAGCGCGGTCTCCGGGTGCTCTATTCCTGCGAAGCCTTCGATCTCTGGATCTTGGCTGCCCGCGATTCCGAGTGCCGGACCCATCAGCCTCACGTCGAGACCGTTCGCCTGGATCGACGGGCGGTTGAGCGTCGAGGTGACGTGGTGCATGCGGCGCAACTCGATCCGCAGGGTAGTCTCCGCCGCCGTGCCTAGACGCTATTTCGGAACCGACGGGGTCCGCGGCGTCGTCGGCGAGGACCTGACGACCGCGCTCGTCGAGCGGCTCGGGAAGGCGGCGACGCTCTGGTCAAAGGGCGGTCGGGTTTTCGTCGGGCGCGACACGCGCGGCTCCGGGCCCGAGCTCGAGGAGGCGTTTGCGCGAGGAGTCGTCTCGGGCGGGGGCAACGCCGTCCTCGCGGGCGTTCTCCCGACTCCGGCCGTCGCGCTGCTGGCCCTGGATCTCGGGGCGGTGATCTCGGCCTCGCACAACCCGCCCGAGTACAACGGCGTCAAGCTCTTCGATCGCGAGGGCCAGAAGCTGACCGACGAGGCGGAGGAGGAGATCGAGGCGCTCTTCGACGCTCCGGCCGTGGGCACGAGCGGCACCGTCGACCACGTCGGGGTCGCGACGGACAGCTACCTCGAGCACATCGTCGAGCGCTTCGGGTCGGATCTTTCCGGCCTGCGCGTCGTCGTCGACTGCGCGAACGGCGCCTACTCGGGCATCGCGCCGAAGGCGTTCGAGCAGCTCGGCGCCGAGGTGACCGCGATCGGCACTGACCCGGACGGCACGAACATCAACGTGGGCTACGGCGCGACCGACCTCGCGGCCTTGCAACAGACTGTTACAAGCTCCGGGGCAGACCTCGGGATCGCGTTCGACGGGGACGGCGACCGGATGCTCGCGGTCGATGCGCGCGGGGAGGTCGTCGACGGCGACCAGATCCTGGCGATCCTGATGCTGCACCTCGGCGTCGAGCTCGTCGCGGTCACGTCGATGACGAACCTCGGCTTCCACCGGCTCGCCGGGGAGCACGGGATCCGCGTCGTGACCACGGACGTCGGCGACCGCTACGTGCTGGAGGCGCTTCGCCGCGAGGGGGGGCTCCTAGGCGGCGAGCAGTCGGGGCACATCATCTACCTGCGCGACCACGTGACCGGGGACGGCCTCGCCGCGGGGCTCCTGCTGTGCGACGCCCTCGAGGGCCGGACGCTCGAAGAAGCGGCGGCCGTGCTGACGCGTTTTCCACAGGCGATCGCGAACGTGCGAGTTGCCACAAGAAAGCTCCCGGAGAGCCTCGCCGGCGAGATCGAGCGCCTGAACGCCGAGCTCGAGGGGAAAGGCCGAATTCTCGTGCGCCCGTCGGGCACGGAGCCCGTGATTCGCGTGCTCGTGGAGGCAGAATCGCGAGAGGACGCCGAAAAAAGCTGTGCTACTATCCGATCTCTCGTGACACGAGAGCTCGGCTGACCGTCCCAGCGCCGGGACGGGGGGTAGCAGCCGAGCATTTCGCGTTCTTTAGGGAGGTTTCGCGTGTGCGGAATCATCGGCTACGTCGGGCAAAGGCCCTGTAAGGAGCTTCTTCTCCAGGGCCTCGAGCGGCTCGAGTATCGCGGCTACGACTCCGCCGGGCTGGCGCTTCACGAGGACGACGGCCTCGACTACGTGCGCGCGGTCGGCAACCTCCAGGTCCTGAAGGAGGCCGCCGGCCCGAACGGCTCGACCTCGACGACGGGGCTCGGTCACACACGCTGGGCGACCCACGGCGCCGTCAACGAGCAGAACGCGCATCCGCTGACCGGCTGCGACGACGGCCGGCTCGCGATCGTCCTGAACGGGATCGTCGAGAACTACCGCGAGCTCAAGGAGTCGCTCAAGGGCGAAAGGCACACGTTCAGGACGGAGACGGACGCCGAGGTCGTCGTCCATCTCATCGAGCGTCACTATGCGGGAGATCTGGTCGAAGCCGTGCGCGCCGCCTACAGGCAGCTCGAGGGCCACTTTGCCTTCGTCGCGGTCCATCACGACCATCCGGGCGAGCTCGTCGGCGCCCGCCATCAGTGCCCGCTGCTCGTCGGAGTCGGGCGAGGCGAGATGTTTCTCGCCTCGATGGCGGCGGCGTTCATCTCGGAGACGCGCGAGATCCAGCTGATCGAGGACGGCGAGGTCGTTGCCATCACCGAGGAGGGTGCGCGCTTCGTCGACGTCGAGAACGGCGAAGTCGAGCGCGAGACGATCGAGGTCGACTGGGACCTCGACGCCGCCGAGAAGGGCGGCTACGAGACGTTCATGCTCAAGGAGATCTACGAGCAGCCCGAGGCCGTCGCCGAGACGCTGGGCGACCGCATCCGGCACGGCGAGCTCGTGCTCGAGAGCCTCGGGATGACCGAGACCGAGCTCCGCAACCTCCGCCGGATCGTGGTCGTGGCGGCCGGGACGTCCTACCACGCGGGCGTCGTGGGCCGGTACATGGTCGAGGAATGGGCTCGCGTTCCGGTCGAGCCCGACATCGCGAGCGAGTGGATCTACCGGAACCCGGTCCTCTCGAAGGACACGCTCGTGATCGGCATCTCGCAGTCGGGCGAGTCCCGCGACACGATCAACGCGATCAAGCTGGCCCGCGAGCTCGGCGCGCGCACGCTCGCGATCACGAACCTGATGGGGTCGCAGATCACGCGTGAGGCCGAGTCGGTTCTCTACACGCGCTGCGGCCTCGAGATCGGGGTCGCTGCCTCGAAGACCTTCACCGCCCAGGTCGCGCTGCTGGCCCTGATCGGGCTCAAGCTGGCGCAGGTGCGCAAGACGCTGCCGCCCGAGGAAGTCGAGTTCATCCTCGACCGGCTGTACCAGCTGCCGGACAAGATCCTCCAGTTCCTCGACGGCGGCCACCCGATCGAAGAGATCGCACAGAGGTTCTACGACAGGCCGTTCTTCCTGTACCTCGGCCGGCACATCGGCCTTCCGGTCGCCCTGGAGGGCGCGCTGAAGCTGAAGGAGATCTCGTACATCCCGACCGACGCCTACTCGGCCGGCGAGATGAAGCACGGGCCGATCGCGCTGCTCGAGGAGGGCACGCCGGTCGTCTGCGTCGCGACCGACCAGAAGGTCATCTACGACAAGGTCGTCTCGAACATCCAGGAGACGAGGGCCCGCGGCGCGCACGTGATCGCGATCGCCACCCACGGCAACGAGGACATCCAGCACCACGCCGACGACGTGATCTACGTCCCGAAGACGCCCGCCTTCCTGCAGGCGGTGCTGGCCGTGGTGCCGCTGCAGCTGCTTGCCTACCGCATCGCCCGGCTGCGCGGCCTGAACGTCGACCAGCCGCGCAACCTGGCCAAGACGGTCACCGTCGAATAGCCCCCAGAGCACGCGGTTATCGTGCCGCGGTGGGCTTCTTCGACGAGATCGGGCAGGGCCTCTGGAACGCGTTCCAGATGGCGTGGGAGGTCTGGTGGGCGCTCGTGCTCGGGTTCCTGCTCTCGGGGATCGTGCAGGCCTGGGTGCCGCGGCAGCGGCTCGAGCGCGCGCTCGGCGGGCAGGGCGTGAAGGCCCTCGGGCTCTCGACCGGTCTCGGCGCGGCGTCGTCCTCGTGCAGCTACGCGGCGGTCGCGATCGCGAAGTCGCTCTTCCAGAAGGGCGCGAGCCTCGCGGCCGCGATGGCGTTCCAGTTCGCGTCCACGAACCTCGTCTTCGAGATCGGGATCGTGATCTGGGTCTTCATCGGCTGGCAGTTCACGCTGGCCGAGTTCGTCGGCGGCCTGATCCTGATCGTGCTGATGTGGATCGCGATCCGCGTGCTCGTCTCGCGGCAGGCCGAGGAACGGGCGCGCGAGCACGCCCGCGCCGCCGACACCGGGCACGCGCACCACTCGGCGGGCGGCTCGAAGCTGTTCTCGCTCGCTGCCTGGACCGACGTCGCGCACAACTTCCGCCACGACTGGAAGATGCTCTGGAAGGAGATCATCGCCGGCTTCCTGATCGCCGGCTTCGTCGCGCTGCTGCCGATGGACTTCTTCAACAGCCTCTTCCTGACCGACCAGGGCGGTGCCGTGCAATTGATCGAGAACGTGCTGGTCGGGCCGCTGGTCGCGATCCTCTCGTTCGTCTGCTCGGTGGGGAACGTGCCGCTCGCGGCGGTGCTGTGGGCGGGCGGGATCTCGTTCTCGGGCGTGATCGCGTTCATCTACGCCGACCTGATCATCGTCCCGCTCGTGGTCATCTATCAGCGCTACTACGGCCGGAAGATGGCCGCCCTGCTCGTCGGGATCATGTTCGGAGCGATCGTTGTCGCCGCGCTCGTGGTGGACGGGATCTTCAGCTGGGCCGGGCTGATCCCGGAGACTCGGCCCTCGATCGACTCCGTGACGAGCCGCGGGATCTCGTGGAACTACACGACCGCGCTAAACATCGTCTTCACGCTGATCGCGGCCGCGCTCTTCTGGCTAACCGTGCGCGGGCGCGCGCACGCGGCCGGCCACGGGCACGAGCACGCCGCCCACGAGGCATGAGATGCCGAGAGAGGCCGCTCCGACAGGCGGCCTCTCTCGTGTGGAGGAAGGAGAGACGGTCTAGGTGCCGGGCTCGTGGTCGCCCACGTGCTTCGCCGGTACCTGTTCGACCTGGGCGAGGGAGAGCATTCGCGGCGCCCGGATCCGCACCGCGACCTTGTCGCCGACCTGCAGCTGGCTCGGGGAGACGACCTCCGGAACCTTGCCGTGCCAGAGCACGAACACGGTCCGGTTGCCGTAGCTGAACGTCTGGTCGAGCGGCTGGCCGAGCATCGCCCGCAGGGCGCGCAGGTTGCCGTTCGAGATGTGCAGCGAG
>Ga0335083_10002744_pt1 | contig 23138 bp, 49 predicted proteins | sample Lox_Sample_42_FD_206716 | JGI IMG/M metagenome (GOLD analysis project Ga0335083, IMG submission 206716) | Soil microbial communities from Loxahatchee National Wildlife Refuge, Florida, United States - Lox_Sample_4.2 | ecosystem: Environmental > Terrestrial > Soil > Wetlands | place: USA...
TTGAGTAAATAAGCTCCTCGTAATAGCAAGCCGATGCTGAATGTATCGGATTGAGGCTGTCGTAATCATCATCTGCTATAACACCACATTCTACAAGCAAATCCTGAATTGTTTGCTGCTTGTTGACGGTATCAGTAACATACCTATTATTGAAGTAAAGACGGAGTGAAAGAGTTGCTTTAGAAATCGGGAATATTAAACCTTTATCCCTAAGTCTGTTTGACCATTCTGCCATCTGTTGTTGAATGACTGGCTTAACCTTATTGATGAAAGATTTATACTCAGCATTGCCACGCATTTTTGCATAGCACATACCGATTGCTTTTTGGGCATCATCGTATGTGATGTGGCCCTTTTGAGCTAATGTTGATTTTAAAAAATTTCTCGCCGACTGTCTTATAGTAACGGCTTGCTGACTATTTTTTTTACTTGGCACTTTGCCGGTTACAACAAATCTTATCGTTGTACTACCTGCACCAAGTTTTTCTTCTTTGAATGGTGGGATTGGAATACCAAAATAGGTTTGAAATCTTTTTGACATACCGCAAAGATACAATCAAACACCTATACTACATAATTTAAGGTGCGAATTTTGAAGTTCAGCCAAATATTCCCTGCATTTGGGAACAATTTCTTTGATGCGATCTATTGCTGATTCGTCCCTGATTACTGGTATTTTTATCCTTCGCTCTTCTTCTGGAATGTCATCGAAGGTCATGTTGAACCTTAATTTTGCTTCTGCAAGTCTAAATTCTGCCGTTTCCTGTGTGATTGAGTTCATCCTTATGGCCATTCCGTATAGTTCATTCTGAATTGTTTCTTCTGGTGTGTTTACAAGGCAATAGGAGACTTCTCCTTCTGAAGCACCTGTTAACCACATATAGCCCTGAAGCTGCCACCAGTACCCTAAATCCAGCTTGCTATCTAATTTTTCAAAGAAAGTACCTGCATCCCATGATGTTTTTATGTCGATTACATACATTTCCGGCTGCATTGGTAGACTTCCAATCAAAATATCTGGCACACCGACAATAAAATCGTTCTCAAACATATCATCATTCTTGTAAAGTGGTATATTTTCAAGTTTTGACACCAAATCAATTGAATCTTGCTCTGAATCTTTACCTTTTCTGGTAAATTTGTTGCCTTTTTCAGACCACAATGACCGTTTACCATATTTTACCTCTGCATAATACTTTTTCAGGAAGGTTTTTGCGCCTTCGCTCACTCCATCACCAGATTTTGGCTTTGTTACTATGCTATACAAGTCGCTGCAATGGAACTTTGTTTGGGAGAAATCAAATAGTTGGGTCATATTTTATTGGTATCAATAAAGTAAAATAAAAAACTCATCCATAAAGGAGCAATTGGGAATGATTTTCCTATAATAATCCATCTTATTGTATAAAATGGAATTTCTATTAAGACAACAGGCATTAACACACAAGTCGCCAATATAATAAATATGCGCAAAATTATTTTTTTCATGATGTTAATTTTTTCATTTGTTGATCGTATGCTGCTTGAAGATTTTTTTTATTTCTTACAATCATCTCGTATGAATCTTTTAGAACCTTTGGGTCTTCGCAGGTATAAATGTCTCCTATTAGTTGTTCCTCTTTGAGAAAAGACCTATCAACTTGGATAACTGGCAATTCGCCCATTTGTGCCGGTATTGGTTCACCAAAACTTTTCCTGTGCCATTCTCGGACTGTCCTTTTTGCAAGGTCAAGGCAATCTTCTATCCTGTCCCCTTCATTTATCAGTATGTCAATTCCTATCTTCTTTGGTAAGTATGTTCCAAATACCGGATGGGCAAAGTTCTCTTGATAGGTTATTCTTTCTATTTTCATTGGTTGAGTTTATATGATTGGTTTGTTAAAATAATTGAGCCTTTTCGAGAGCAATCACATTATGAGAAGATACTCTGTTAAATATTTTACCCCACTCGTGAGAATAAATGTGATAAAAAACTTTTGATTCCGTAAATTCAACAGATAATATTTTACCTTCAATTGATTCATCTGAAATACCCATTTCCCGTTGATCGTTAAACATTGGTATAAATTCCACTTCATCATTTATTGCATGGTTGCTAAAAAATTCTTGTTTCATATACTTTATTTTTAAATTGGTTACAAAAAAAGAACTATTACAATACTTATTGTTGGTGTTGGTTTCAGATTATTTTTTCAAGTTCAGGAAGAACGGATTGCTCCATCTTTGAAAGGAAAGAATTATACCTGTCCATTGCTGCGGTCATTCTTTCATTGTACTCTGTTAGCTGAATTAATTTTGATTGAAGAAATGTGATTGGAGAAAAATCATCAATCGGTTGTTCTTCAATAACAAGTGTTGGTGCATGAGCAGGTTTTTTTACTGCTGCTTTTTTCTTTGTTGACATGGTTTATTATTTTTTGATTTAAGATATAGTTTCTGGGATGTGTTGCCATCTTCTTCTTTTTTTTATTGCCTGAATAGCACTCCTTGACATCCCATATTGTCGCGCTAATTCATAATCGCTTATTTTGCTATCCCTTATTTTTAAAACATCATCAGTTTTAAGTTTTGAATTGTGATGATTTTCTCCTTTTTTTTGGTTCATCAAATTATTGCTCCAAGCGTGAACCATGTTTTCTTTTTGAGTAGCCCATTCAAGATTTGCTACTGAATTATCACTCTTGATTCCATTTATGTGGTTAACGGTTAATTTATTTTCCGGATTAGCAATAAATGCAGTGGCTACAATCCTGTGCAGTTTATGAAGTTTCTGAACTTTGTTCTTTCGTAAGTTTAAGATAACGTAACCTTTTTTATCTAAATAATATTTGCATTCTTGCTCATGGAGTGTTCTTGTGATCCACCTTCCAGATAGCCAAGATTTAGAATAATTAAAAACCTTACCAAAAGAGCTTACTTTATAAAGTCCTTCATATCCAACTACATCTTTCCATTCTTCTTTACTACTTACCATTGGTTAAAGTTGTTTTAATCTTTTTGAGATGATTTTTTACAATTTGCTCAACATAGCTTTTCCTTGACCGATTATCCATATCAGCCAGCTCATTGAGAAGTTCAAGTTCTTCAATAGTGAACTCAACTAAAATCTTTTGTTTATCTGATTTCATGCAACAAATATACAATCAATATACTTTAAATACCAAATTTATTTTTCTTTCTCAAATATAAACCCTCTTGTTTTTCTTTGCTTACCATGAATAACTTTCCTAATATTTACATTCGGTATTTTTAAAACTCGAGAAGCTTCCCCAATAGATTCAAATCTCTGTATAAATTCATGATTAATATTATATTGCACTACTGGTATTTTTGTGGGATAAAAAACTTTTTTTATTTTTTTTTCTTTCCAAATAAAAGGCTTCAGGCCTCTTGGATTTTCTGCATTAGGGCATCTATTTAAAAAAAATTTGTTACTTATATTTTCTTTTAATAGTTTATTCTCTATATCTCTTATATCTTTTAAAATATTAATACAGTACAAAAATTCAAATTTTACAACAGAATAATCATTAAGTATATATGATATGTTTTTATTCTTAAAATGCTTTCTGTTTTTTAAACTTGAAGTCCATTTGCTAATTCTGGCTTTTAAGTTTACAGAACTACCGATATAGAACCAAGAATCATCAATAGTTATTTTATAAACGCCCGCAATTATTTCATTTTTTTTAAATTCTGGAGATATAAATTTCATAAAAATAAAAATGGGTATTCCGTAATTAGCCTACGAAACACCCATTAATTGATGAATCCACCAGATAAATCGGCTAATAACCTATCTGGTGAAACTTATTGCAAATATAATCATTTTTAGTTTACATACGCCTTCGTGCATTGGACGCTAAAAATACGCCACCCAACAATAACCGGGGAAATGCAAAAGAAAACAAGGCCGGAGGGGTCAAAAACGATTTTCAATTTCAAATCAATAGCGTTTAAACGCATTTTAAGGCGATTTACTGGCATGAAATACTCATAAGTGGTTACCACTGAAAAGTCATTTAAGTTTAAAGAACCTATGAAAGATCATTAAATGTGCACTGTTTTCGCAGATACCCCCATATCAATAGCGAATGACCGGTCAAAGGGGAATTGTCTTTATTGGACCGTGTGGACCGCTTTTGGATTTCGGATTTGCCTGGATTTATTTGTCTTTGGATTGGGTTTTGTGGTTTGGGATTGGACTAACTGTTTTGATTGTGAACTATTTATGAGATGAATGGTTTGTGGATCGGGATGGATTGGGGTGGGATAGATGCGTTACAAAGCGTTTACGGGATATTTGGGGGTAGAGAGGAGGATGATTGTGGGGATTAGGGAAGGGGATGGCAAATGATGTGGCATATATGTGGAGGGATGATTGATTTGGTTGTTACGCGTATGTTACGTAACTTTGCTTTTATGAAAGAATGCTTACAATGTAAAAAAGAATTTCAGGAAAAAAGAGAATCAGCAAAATTTTGTTCTGATAAATGCAGGGTGAAATGGAACAGAAAAAATGGTGGCCAACAAATAAAAAAATGGCAAGCGCAATCTATCCTGAACCAAATCAATGAAGCGATGGATAAATTAAACCAACGGATACAGAATTTAACAGAACCTACACATCAAATAAAACCGATTACGGACGTTCCGAAACAATCTAATGTAGTTTTCAATGTCCAAGTTCCAAATAAGCCAGTATTGAGCGGATTTGAAGCCTACAAAGAAGAAATCCTTGCTACCACATGGTCAGGAGACCTTGAAAAACTTATGAGACGAATTAAAGCAGATACATCAATAGCTCAATGGCAGTACAGGGTTTTGGAAAACTTAGCAAAAGAACACGCAAAAACTTTTACCAATTAAAATGCTTTTAGGTGTTATGGGTTGGGGTGAATAAGTTCAGGGTTCTCGAAAATATTTCCGATAATTTCAAGTTGATTTGTTATACGATACCTAAAACTACCTCCGAAAATATAACCCGGTTGAAGACCGCAATTAATACATCTTATTAGTCTGAAAGAAAACATTGCTGCATCGTTATCGTAAAATACTTCTGCCATGCGCCAGTATTTACCATTGCTTCCGTCATCCCATCGGACAATATCCCCTTCATAAATCTCTTTGCCTGATTTATCGTGAAGGCCAGTAAATTGCATGAAATATTCTTCATCTTCTACGTCTTCCAGTAAATCGCACAATGGCAAAAATTCTTCAAAAGCGAGACTATCGCCATCAATCATCTTCCATTGTCTTTTTTCTCCATCTTCTTGCCATTCGTCATATCTTCCCCACGCCCTGAATTTTATTTTTCTGTTCATGCTTTTATTTTTTGAGGTTCATAATCCCTTTTAAATTCAGTTTCATCTATGGAGGATATGGGAACATTGTATATTACCATTTTAGTGGATTTAATTCCCTTTCCTATTGTGTGCTGAAATTTTTCTAATCCACAATTGGCGCATATAGTTGAAGAAGTACCATTTTTAATTGGAACAAAATAACATTCAATCATACTGGTTTGTTTTAAAATATAAGCATCAATTTTTTTAAGTTGCTCATCAGTTAATTCTATTTCACAGTTGTTGATTATTACTTTCATGAGTTATGTTTTTATTTTTGAAGTTCATAATCCCTTTTAAATTCAGGTTCGTCGATGGAGGAGCAACGCGCAAAACAGTTTTCCCAATAGCCATATTCTTTATAATCGGAAGTTCCGTCATTTACTTCAAACCATAAATATCCATCACATAAAAAAACATCCTCGACTACATATATTTCGCCATTTTTAAGATTACTCTCTCCGGCATTTATATCTATATATCCAGAAGGCCAAGCATCCTTATCAACACACATTACTTTCATAACAATTTATTTTTGATAGTTTTTAAAATTAGCTGGTGCGCATTCAGGCCGACTTTGCCGCTCCGCCGCTTGACAAAATACCGTTAGGTGTTTGCGCCTTTATTTCTGCCAGCGTGAAAGATTATGCCTCGTTTTCTTCAACTCCAGACCTACCATCGTTCCATATAATATAATCTATAAAACCGTGCCTGTTCTCTTTGTCGTTTAAGATGTCAGATGCTGAAATTGATTTACCGAATGTTTTCGTTTTCCATCCGCCGCCCCAAAATGGATTCCCGGGTTCATCTGAAGTATAAAACACATTGCAATGAGTTATGGGCAATAGCTATACCCCAATAGTTTCAGCAGGTATATACCATTCATTTCTTACTTTTCTGCCAGACGACATTTTGGCTTCAAAAAAAGATAATGTTAATTTGAATTTTATACCCCCTCTTTTAGTTGTCTTTTTTTCATTATCGTATTCAACAACCGATACTGTACGAAATGGCTTATACGATTGATGAAAAAACGATCCTCTCATAAAATTATCTTGTTCTCTTCTTTCTTTTAAGTATGCGTTTGCTGTTTTACAAGCAATTTCTTCTTTTGTTTTTTCGGTGGCATCAAAGTAAAGAAATGAGCCGCAGCCTCTTTTGTCTGTTAATCTGATTTGAAATTTCATTGTTTTAAATTTGACCGCTACTGCCCATAACAAGTGCATTTATGCAATATGGGCTGACGGTGGTTAATTAATCATTTTATCATTATTCAACTTTAGAATAAGCATTGAGCAGTAGTTTTTCAAATTCCCATACTGCATAAATGCCTATCGTTAGCTCATCTTCAATTATAAACTCTACTCTTTTTATTTCTGTTAACGTGTTCGCCATATATTAATTTTAATTGTTTACTGATTTACTTTTCTGCCAGCTATTAAAAATTTTATGCTTCTGATTTGGATGTTTCATTAATCTGAATAATCCTTTGGCCATACAAAATTTTCGGGCAAACAGTCGCACCAACATATAACTCTTTCATCACCATTTGGACAATTAATGGATGTTCCGGGGGTTACAAAAAATGGTTCACTCTTAACTCCTGCATGATATTTCAAGTACCCAACTACAATAGGGTTTGGAAAACATGGGTCTAAGTTTTTAAGTTTTACCAACACATATTTTTTATAAGGCGGCAACTTTTGTCTATTTGCTCCTTTAAGTGGTGTAAACTTTGTCCATTTCAATTCAGCAGTCATCAACACCGCGTTGCTGCTATGTGAGCTGACGGAATTTGTTTCAACTTCGCTCATATGTTTTGCTTTTAATTGTTATTTCAACTTTTATTTTTAAAGTTTATCCGAATTCGCCTGCATAATATCAATTTACGTGTTATGCGTTATTTAGCAGATACGCACTGCCAAACTACACACCCAACCAGTTTCCTTTTCTTATCGTTTAAATATTCAATGTGACTATAAAATGGTCTTTTCTCATATTTTGGCAGCCACCCCATTAAAGTTACCGCGCCGCCGGGTAATTGATAATTGGGGTTTACCGAAACGTCTACTTCTCTGTACTCTATACCTCTTATCTCATAAGCATAAACAGATTTTAATGAGTTTTGGCTATTTGTCGTATCAGTAATCAACAAAACAACCTTAATCGTATCACGATCCTGTGCATTAACGAAAATAGCATACAACATGAGTATTGTCAAAAAAGCGGATGAAGTAATTCTTTTGAACATTTGAATATATTTTGTAGTTAAGAAATTCTATTAAACCTATTCTCTATTCGCCTGCATCCAGAAATGTATCGATATGCATACCAGGCTCAGCCACTCAGCTGCGAATACTGATTTAATTTTACGCCAGCTTGGGATACTTTTATTTTAAACCCGTCGATTTCGACACCTTTGATAAATCTTTTTTTATTTGGTAGTATGTATTTCATGGTTTTTCGGTTGAAAAGTTTTTACAGAAATCATACATTGCTTCTCTTGGGGTATTGCCAAACCCAGAAAGATAATTTTCAGGCATTTCTCCAATAATATAGCACCACTCATTACCGTCTTTTTTTAGAATCGGTTTTAGCTTTTCAATGATTTGCAGATTTTCTAAATCATTTGCTGCTGCTTGTAAAGTATCTACAAGTTGAGCAACTCTCCAATGATTTGCGTCTAAATATTCGCTCATGGTTGAGTTTGTTTAAAATATTCATCTTTTACATATTTTCTTGGAACGGTGATTAATTCTTCATCATCAATCCAACCCGTCCCATTGCAATATTTACAAGGAACATTGGCATAAGGAATAGAACTTTTTGAATTGAATGAAGGATCATAGCCAATATAATCAACATATATCCCACTTTGACTACATTTAGTACAAGGCTTTTTCATGGTTGAGTTAGTTTATTTTGATAGTTAGAACGGGGTAAAAATTCTTCACCTGACCAATCTTTCATTTTTAAGAATACGTGCCAACCACATCCAGGATGGTCGGGCCTGTTCTCTCGATAATGATAATAACTTTCTGTTATTCTTCCGTCGGAATGAATATGATGATTACTAATGTTAGTAACTTCTCCACAATTACAAATTATATGTGGTCTAATACGAACTCCTTCTGTATTGAATGTATCTACCCAACAGGGGTAATTGTCGTAATTTGCATTGGCTTTAGGAATTTCTATTATATTGCTCATGGTTGATAGTTTAATTCAGTTCCGGTTAATGCGAAATAAATGTTTTGAAGCTGATGAAGGTATTTGAACCTAAAAAAATTATCATAAGGGAAAAGAAAGACTTCGCACATGCCATTTTTATCTCCCTCTATTAAGCCTAAATCGCAATATTTTTCAGAAGACAAATCCAACCCATAATAATATCCTTCCTTTTGGTTTCCTCGCTCCAATTCATTTTTAATAAACCCGCATTTCTCTAATATTTCAGGCGTTAATGGAATAGAATGACGCGTCTTATATTTTAAATCTATGTCATTTATATCCAATGCAGAAATTTGATGCTGATGATTATTTGAATGGCTTATAACCCAATTACCTATTCTTAATTCATTTGCTTTAATCATGGTCGTACAATTTCTGGTATAAAATTAAGTATTGAATCGCCTTTGGCATAGGCTTTATCGCCTTCCACAGAATAATAATTAGCTATCTTATTCAAAGAATCTGTTTGTGAACCATCCTCATGAAGTATGTCTCTTAGTTTCGTCTGAAGAACGTCATATTCCCTTTCTTTTAAAATATTGCCTTTGCTTGTATAATAAATAGAAACACAACAAATCGCAACCCAATAGAAGAAACAGAGAGAAAAAACAATTCTTATAAATTTCCAAATGTGGTTCATGGCTGCTATTTTATAACTGTTGGTTTGCTTATTACAAGCTATTATGACCATGACCCTGACATTGACCTTGACCTTGACCTTGACCCTGACCTTGAAGCTGACCTTGAAGCTGACCCTGCCCATGACGCTGACCAACAAAACGCTGACTGTGACGCTGCCCATGACGCTGATCTTGATGCTGACCATGATCCTGATCCTGACCATGACCATGACCTATATCTACCAGCATGAGGTCTTATTGAGTTTATCATAAAACAGTTTTAAATGATTTACCAAAAGATTCTATCGCACTATTTTGAATATACCATTCATCTGCTAATTTCTGAGCATCTTTAAATTTACTATCATTAAATGCACCGGTTTCAAATACCTGATAAACATTTTGCAATTTTATACAGGAATCATTAACTCCTATCAATTTTCCGTAATAGAAATAATTAAAACAGAAAATTAGCACATCCTCGCCTATAAGATTTTCAAGACCCTCTTTTGCGACTTCTGTAACTGTTTGTAAAATTTTCATATATTTACTTTTTATTGATTAAAAATTATAAGCTATTTTAAAGAGCTATATGCTTCTGGCAATTTTTCAAATTCTTGCTGAGTAAGCCAAATTAAAGAAAATTCCCAAAAGGGCTTATATCTACCATATTCGACTTCATCGTAATCGGATGATTCAGAATCTATCTGAGCAAAGGCATCTTCAATATTATCGTAAACAACATATTGATCGCCATTATCAGCTTTAAAAAAACGTTTCTTTTTCTCTGCCATGATTAGATTATTTAGGAAATTCACGAATTTGAAGATGTTCCGGGAACTCATCAATATTACCTCCGTGCCTGTCAGACATTTTTAATTCTTTTGAAAGATAGGTGCCAAGTTGTTTAATAAAAACAGGGATTTCTGCCTCTTGGCAATCTGAAACAATATCCTCTATCCATTCTAATTTACATGGTCGATAACGATATTTTCCGATTTCATTTCCGCTTTCCCCACCTATTATTATCCAATCTAATCCCCAATGGGTTCTTGATTTTTTAGGCACATCATAAATAAAATAAATACCTGTCCCAGCAGGGCAATCGCAATTTGATTTATAAATATCCCTTCCGCACCCTAAACAACAACGACTGGTAAATTTTATTTTACCCCATAATGGCTCAATAGAAAGAAATTTTATTTTAGATTTAACCATTAATAATAAAGGCATTCTCAGATCGCAAGAAGATTGGGAACCTACCGAAGTACCAAGCCAAACATTATTCCATCCTTCTCCCCAATCAGAAGGCAAATTAGCTGCAATCCTTTCCGGCCTTTTAGTAAGAATTTGAAATGTATGTTGCGGGCATTTCCTAATTATATTCCATGCTTCATTCCTGTATTCATCAATTGCGGGGTGAAAAAAATCTGTGAGCGAACAAGTAAATATTTTTGATGGCTCTTTTAATCTTAATGGCAAATCAAAAACGGTTTTTGTCCTCACTACTTCCAGAGGATTATATCTTTTTGAATCAAAAGAATCCCTGTACATATAGCAAAATTTGCAATCTTCATCAACTTTCGTACAGCCCCTTGCGATATTCCATGTCGCATCTGTCCATTGTATTGCACTTTTCTCTGCCATGATATAATTGTTTAGTGGTGATGGATGGAGTTATGCTTCCATTTTAGAATTAATTAATTTTGGCAAATCATTTTCCCCCTTTTTAATTTTAATCACCCTATCTGGGTCTTGCTTCATCATCATTTGAATGCCTACTTCAGGTGTTTTATTCCAAAATATCGCTGCTAAATTTTTTGCAGCATCCGCTTGTGCGCCAGAAAAACCATACTTGCCATCAAGTAAATCAACAGCGGCATCGCTTGAGATTTTTATAAATTCAGAAAAATCTTCCTTAATTTCCGGTATTTTTATCAACTGTAAATTTCTCATTATTTCAATAGCTAAATCCTGAATAGCGCATTCATATCTCTGCGAAATGCCTCCCATTTCAACGGTTTCAACCTCTTTCATATTATCATAATCTTCAATCCATTTAGACAATTCTTTATTCATAAAATTTATTTTAAGTGTTTAAAAAAATGCCATACCAAATAACCCAGATAAGCTATCAGAAACATCATCGCCATTCGGTACTTAGGGTCGGGCGGTATAGCAGATAGCTTGGGCATTAAGTAGTATCTTTTTAGCTTGTTCTGTTAAATGACATTTGTATTAAGATGCCATGCTATCATGAATGATACTGTTTTTGTTGTATAGCCGTTTTTGTTTATTATCTGACCTATAATAACGGGGTCTTCCTTTTTATACGCTGGCATTATTCCGATTTGGTCAAATATTTTCAATGCCATAGCCCTTGTCGTAGCCTGCATTATAATTGGCTTAGCCATTGTAATAGGAAATTCCAAATTTTCCCACCATAGTGGGTAACTTTCTGCTTTTGTAATTTCTTCTTTTGTTACATTATCATACACTGAATTTATTCTTTCAATACACGGAAATGGATTTTTGTATTCCGCTTGCCCAATTGGTAACTCTTTTGCTTCTTGTTCGAAATCACCCCAATAAGACCAAGAATGCCCTTTTGGTTTTTCTTTATCAGTACGGATAGCAAACATTTGAATTGGGAAGTTCGGAACAATGTAATATCCATGTAATAATGCTTCTTTTATTTTTGTATAATATTGAACTCTTTTTTCGGCTTTATAATATTGAGATTGGAGTGTGCTGAATTTCCATTTCATTTTTTTAGCATGTTCTGTGGCTTCTTTTAATTCCTGAGATTCAAGTGTACATGCTTCTATTTTTTTATCACACCAATTCATAAGATGAGTTTGTGCGTCAACCATTTCTTTTGGTAGTGTTGCTGTTAATTGCAAATCATTTACAGCTAATGCAGGATGGCTTATTGTTTCCATGATTTTAATTTTATTTTTAATTCTGTTATCAGGTTCTTCATTTCTTCTCTTGTAGGCTTATAGATTATCTTGCTTTCTTCGTAGAGTATTTCTGTGATGCCGGAATGTTCCTGTTCAAGTTTTTGACCGAATATTGCGAGATTTCCATGCTTGATACAGTTGCAGAAATTATCCTGAACACGTACATTGCGATCATCCCATCTTAAAAATAAACATGATCGGCTTATATAATGACCACATTGAGAATCCTGCCATCTTAATTCATTCCCGCAGGTATAGCAAATTACATTGCCGTTCTTATCAGCATTTTTAAGTCGGATATATTTAGAGAAAAGTTCATCTGCTTCTGTTATCAATTCAGGCAATCCTTCTTCTTTTTCTACAAACTCTGTTATCCTTTTATGTGTATCTTCAATAGTTGCGTGCATTTTACATCTATTCTTGCTGAATGGATAATCAAAACACCCGCAATCTAACTTTCTTTTCTTCGGAATAATAGTACTGTTGTACCGCATAATGGATGCAAGCTAAAAAATAAATTTGGAACAAACAAAAGTTTTTTCATACATTTGTTTTATGAAAGCAAAAAGAATTGCAAATAAGTTGAAAAAAGAAGGCAGGTCAATAGCTTGGCTTGCTTCTCAAATTGGCATTACAAGATTTCATTTGCACAACATTCTAAATGGAAGGGCTAATCTGACAAAAGAAAATTTGACTAAAATCAATAAAATTTTAAACACCAATTATTAATGTACATAATTGAAACCATAGTGAAAGGGAATAAGTATTGGGTTGGATTGTACAGAAAAGAATTTTCTATTGAAGGATTAATAAGAAACGCTGTCACTTGGGAAGATGAAAAGATTTGTGAAGAAGCATGTGATTTAATTAATAGAAAAGATTGGAAAAATCATTACATGGTAGTTAAAAAATAAAATTATGATTACTCCACAAGAAGTGTTAGAAAAAGCAATAATTCAACCAGAGCCAGAACCATATTTTCCTTTAGAGGAATATGGAGAAACATTGCATATTTTATTTAACGATAAAAAAATGACATGGAGGGAAATAAAAGAATGGTTTTCTTCTTTAGGAATGGATTACTCAATACCATCATTTTCTTTGGCATATCAGAAATGGGTTTTTAAGAATCCAAATAAAGTAAATAGTCCGGCAAGTTAATGCCGGACAGATGTAAATGATTCACCGGGTTAGTAAGAAAGTTCTTTGATTACGAAAACGCAACATCAAAAGAAACGCCATCTGGCGAAGCCGTGACGGTAAAGTTCTTTGTTACGCTAAAATCTTGTGATTGTGCGCTGTTATCTCCGGGGTCTGTGTATGCTGCATGACAGGAAATAACGATTGTACCTGAACCGGCAGCAAGTGGGTTTGCTGAAACAGCATTAAAACTTGCAGGGTCGTTGGGGTCAACCTGAACTAATGAGAACGTGGCGAACTGTGGTGCGCTGTTAGTTCCTAATGTTTGGGCTGAAAAAACAACTCCGGTAAGTGGGTTACCTGTCTTGTTGTCGATGAGAACGAAATTCCCTGTTTTGGAAACTCCGAGATTCAGTACGATGTCTGCCATAATGTAAGTTTGATTGTTAACGTAAATTGATAATGTGAAAATTGGTTTATTGTGATTCTTCAGTAATTTGTGAATTAAGGTTTTCAGCAATTCGACTTCATACCTTAATTCTTCAATTATCCTGTGCATCAATGAATTTTAGTACCAAAGATAACAAAAATTGTTCCTCATTTTAAAATTAAATAATTATGACCGAAGAAGTTAAAAGGCTTCCAATAAATTTTGGAATTAGATTTGGGATTTTAAATCCATCCATTTATAAACAGATAAAACTGCAAAAGCTGAAATGTAATTATGCTAAATGCGAATCCTTTGAAGAAATTAGAGAAGCCATAAATACATTAAATTTCAATTCAATGCTTACAGATTCTCAAACTGATAAAATGTTCCTAAAATTATATAACAAGATACTTAGGCATGTAGGAAAAGAAAACGGGTGCGATGTTCATCCAATAAAAAAGATTAACATTCCATGAAACCAGAGACCCTACTATTTGAACTATGGGTATTTGATTTCTTTGCTATTGGTATATGCTTGGGATATTTGGCTGCTAAAATTAAAATCAGAATTATGAAAAATAAAAAAATGCCTGAAACTTCATTAGAGGCTTATCGTAGTCTTGAAGTTGACGACTTAAATAAAACCTATCAGGGGATAATAACAGCCCTTCAAAAGATAGGCGAAGGGACATTTGAAGACATTGCAGCTACCATGAGAGTTAATAGCGGGAAAGTTTGGCGAAGAATGGGTGAGCTTATGAAAAAAGAAATTGTTTACAGGCCGGGGAATAAAAGAGTTTTAAAATCAGGAAGAAAAGGTTTCACATGGATGCTCACCTCCGACTACCTGCAAAAAACAGAAAAACACATACCAAAGGCAATGCCTAAGGTTATTCACAACCAGCCAGTTCTGTTCTGATATGAAAGAATGCAATATATGCCATATTGTTAAGGATGAATCCGAATTTTATAAATTTACCAAAAAAAACGACCGCCGTCTTCCAAGATGCAAAGAGTGCGAAAACAAAAGAGCAGCAGAATATAGAAAAAAAAATATAGAAGCAAGACTGGCACACGAAAAAGAATACCGAGAAAAAAATAGGGAACTTATAAACCAGCGCAGGAAAGAGTATAGGAAAACAGAAAAATGGATTAAAAAAGAAGCCGAGTATCGTGAAAAAAACGTACATAAGATAAAAATTTGGAGCAAACAATGGAAAGAAAAAAATATCAAAAAGTACAAAGAATATCAAAAAATGGTAAAGCCAAAATACGTTCTTAAATGGAGAAAAGAATTGAGAGATTGGTATATCGTAGACCTTATTTTTAAATATAAAAAACTTGGATTAAGCAGGGATGAAATAAGAGCCAATAAAGATTTGATGGAGGCAAAGAGAGCCGAAATATTGATAGAAAGAATAAAATTATCAATAAAAAAATTTAATGAAATTAAAAGAAGCGATACTCCTTTGCAGAGAAATAAATCTTACTGATAATGAAGATGAACTTACTTTTAAGTCTTGTGTGTTGTTGTGGCTTGGAATGCACAATGGTTGGGATAAAATGGAACTTCAAAAAGAAACAAAGTATGATATTTCAGAAATAGAAACTGTTATCTTAAATTTAACCGAAAATAATATCCTTATTGATAATAAAATTTATGGAGAGTTTGATGATAGCGAAATAGGTAATGTAGTAGAAATAACTCTCATGTATATGTGTGGGGCAGGGATAGTTCGCAGACATCAGGATATACACAAAGAAAAAATAATAGAACCAGAAATACCAATTAAAATGCCTACAAAAAAAACTTTAAACGAGCATCTTTTTGAAGCCCTTGATCGGCTTTCATCTGCAACACCAGAAAATATTCAATTAGAAATTGACAAGGCGGCTTCCATAGTTTCTGTTTCACAAGAGATACTTAGTGTTGCCCAGATGAAATTAAATATCATAGCAGTAAATGCCGATTCATCAAATTCTTTTAATGAACTAATAGAATCTCATAATGAAACTCATAAATTATCAACTAATAAAGAAATTCCATATGATAATAACCCCAATGAAGAATTTAATACTCTTGACGATGATGAATTGGTTGATTATGGCGGCAAACTTGTGAGTAAAAAAACATTGAAATCAAACAGCAATAAAGACAAGTTACATTCTCACGATACGACATTTTAAAAAATATTTTTGGTAATTTAATTAGACAGTAATAATTTTATGTCGCAAATTTCATTTTATACAAAATATGGTTTATCTTCGCCCACATATTCAAGAAGTTGGAATAACCGCCAACGTACTTTTTTTGTATATATTGAATTTTGCAGAGCTGTCTGGTTTCCCAGATGGCTTTTTTTATTTCCAAGATTCAACATAAAAGCAGTCTATATTGCCCTTAAATGGGTAGTTGGACAAGTCGATAACAAGATGAGAGGTAGAGGTATAATAATCCGCTACAAAAATCTTTTAAATCTATGTTTGGATTGATAGTTTTCCAAGTAGAGCCAAGCCGACCGAAAGCGACCGACCGACGACACTTTGGTAAGGAGAAAACATCGTTCCTGTTGGGGGCTGGGGGCGATAGTTTTCTTTACCGCCTCCCTCTGCTCCCTCTCTCAAACCATAAAATAAATACATTATGATTAGATGTTATTTCGATGGAAGTTGTGAACCAGTTAACCCTTATGGAAGTATGGGATTAGGTGCTGTAATATATAAAGACAATGAAATTTTGTTTGAACATTCAGAAGTAATCCCTGAATCAAAAAAAAATAGCAACAACGTAGCAGAATATTTATCTCTTAAAAAAATACTTGAATGGATTATTAATAACAAAACAATAGAAAAACAGATATTTGTATATGGAGATAGTCAACTTGTCATTAATCAAATGAACTACAAATGGAGGATTAAGCATGGCATGTACAAAGACTATGCTTTAAAATGCAGAGAAATATTATCTAAAATTAATGACAGGAAAATAATTTTTAAATGGATTCCGAGAGAACTAAATCAATACGCAGATGATTTAAGTAAGCCAAATAATATTAAACAATGTTGACCGAAATACGAAACCCATTCTCAACAGATTTCTTCCTTACTTCATGGCAGCTTTGGAAAGATTTCAAGAAAGAACAGTTCAAATTTGAGTACAAAACGATAGGGGAACAGATAGCATTGCAGGAGCTTTTTCACTTGTCAGACCAGAACGAAGAAAAAGCAGATGCCATAATAAGGCAGTCTATTTCTAATGGGTGGAAAGGGCTTTTTGAACTTAAAATAAAGAAGCATGAACACAGAAAACCTCTTGATGCAGATAAGTGCAAAGACGCAATTCTTAGAAAAGTGGGTTAATGACCCTGTGGCCGTAAGGAACGAACTTGCCAACTACAAAGAACGCGGGGCTGTGGTTTATGAAAAAGTTATGCAGATACCCGTTAGCCAAAGGATACCCGCATTGGTAGAAACAAAGGAAGGCAGGACTGGTGTATTGGTGGCTTTGGTAGCTTCGCTAAAATCGGCATTCGATAATCTTAACCTTGACAAAAAACTCAATGAAGAACAGGTTGTTGACCTTGCGGATAAAATAATAGACCAATCATTTGAAGATAACCTTTCCATTCAGGACGTGCTTTTGTTCTTAGAGCAGTTTCTGACGGGGCAAACAGGAAAACTTTTCAATAGACTTGATATGCCAACGTTCTTTGAGAAATTTGAAATGTACAGGCAGAAAAGGCATGAAGAAATATTGCGGATTCGAGAGGAGCAACATGCCAACTATAAAGCGCTTGGCAAAAATGATTACAGAAACACATCAAAGAACATTGACAGGGATATTGACCCAAATACAATGCAAGATTTAATGAAAACAATGTACGATGACAGAACTGCAAGTAGCGATTAAGATAGCTAAAATGAAATTTGACTGGTGTATGAGCAAGCCAGAATCAGAGCAATGGCTTTTTAATGAATCGGATTCCACATTGCCCATAATGGAATGGGTGTATGGTAAACTTGTTTCACATAATTTAATCCTTCCCCTTGAAAAACTTTCAGAACAGGAAAAAAAAGATTTAAAAGCAGAAGCAAAAAGAATAGACCCATTTGCTGAAGTATCAAAAGGAATGAGGATTTGTAAGTGCATAGCATCGTTTTATTATATATCGAATAACGTATGAAAAATAAAACTTGTGGTATATGCGGAGAAGAAAAGAAGCTCAACCCACTCAACTTCCGAAAAAGAAGCCATACACCTGATAAATATTCTAACTATTGCAGGGAATGTGAAAATAGTGAGCAGATCGAGAGAGCAAAAAAAAGAAAACAAGAATCCTACAATCCAATGGAGATGATGTTTGGTATTAGAAATTTTTTAAAAAGTTTTTATGCAAAAAATAAAATCAAAATGGTGCAACTACCATCAAAGGTTTGAACCAGTATCTAACTTTACGATAATTTATAAAATATTTTTTTATGCAAGGACATCCGACAATAATGACTGAGAATGATATTGAAAAAGCCTATAATCAAATTAAAAGAGGTTATTCTATAAAATTAGTAGCTAAACTTAATTCAGTAGGAGTTCCGAAATTAAAAAAAACATTGAGTTGTTATTATGGAGGAATATTGCCGTTATCAAAAAAAATTCCACAAAAAATTATTAAAATACAAAAAGAATTTACACTTTCTCCGTATGTAGTTCCTGGAATAAAAAAAACTTTAATGCCAGCAGATATAAATGGGGTTAGTGTAGCATACGATAAGGAATATATCATTGATACTATTCTTGAATATAGAAAACAAAAAAGAGAATTTGTATTTATAAAATGCAGAGAAAGAGAAATCACATATACGAGACAGTTAATTGCTTTTTTTATTAAAAAATATACACGCCTTTCATTAAAATCAATTGGTTGTTTTTTATCACAAGACCATACTACAATTATTCATTCACTTAGAGCAATCAATAAATTATCATTTTCAGACCCTAAAACTCAAACAGATATTCATAACATAAAACAACTATTATGAACATGCAACCAAAAAAATAAAGACTACTATGATTAATTTTTATAAAATAAATGCACCTAAAGATATTTATCTTTCAAAGCCCATCCAAAATGAAGAATTGTTGCTAAAAGCGGATATTAGCAATTTTGATAGGGAAGGCTACGAGCTTTTGCCCATAGAGCAAGAATTTTATAAAGAAAACGGTCTTATTCTAACCTTCAAAGATGTATTCGCAAAAGAATCGGGCAATGACAATGGATGGCATTCCGTTATACAGCAATGGGCTTACCAAGAAAGGGAAGACGATATATTTTTGTTAGACCATTCGTTCTGCGTTTTTAGGTTCGGTTATTCAGGGGAAGCGCATAAGCAATTAGAAAAAATGTCAAGGTTCAACAGGCAGTTGCTAAAGATATTGAGCACAAGGCCAAAATACGGTATAGATTTTTGTTTGGACGCTCTGTTATTGGATAGTGCTGTAGAAGTTTGCCATTTTGAATGGGATTTCATAAAATTTGATGAATTTTCAGAAATACTTCGTTACTTTGAAAAAATATTAATCCGCGTAGATTGGCATGATATATTATCAACCATTCTCGACTACTCCGCGAAAATAAAAGACTTTCATGCAGATGATGAAGGCAATTTCAAAACAAAATTAATTGGCATATTGCCAGCGTTTAATTTATTAAAAAGTTTTTGATGAAACAGTATTGTTTTATTTGCTCAAATGAAGCACTTCCAAGATTGAAAAAAAATAATATTCAGTATTATCAATGCACCAATTGCAAGACTTTATATTGTTCTGAATTAGACCAAGATGGATTGGTTGGTGGTGGTGCTGAAATTGAACGGAATACACTTCAGAATCATTTAAGAATAGAAAGAATTGAAAGTATGAGTAATGGGATGAAAAAAGAAGACGTTTTTATTCTTGATTGGGGAGCCGGGCATGGGTATTTGATTAACGATTTAAAGAAAGCAGGATTTATGAACACTTTTGGATACGACCCATACACTGAAGAGTTCAGCCAGTTGCCAGAAAAAAATAAATTCAACATAATAGTTTCTGTGGAATGCTTTGAGCACATGAGCAAGCCATTTGTAGAAATAAACGCTATGCACAGAAGCCTCAAAAAAAATGGGTGCATTTATTTGGAGACCGGATTTTTAAACGCTGCATGGGATGACGGTGTTGATGATGAGGATAACCCATACATAACCCCATTAGCAGGGCATAGTACGATATTCACGCATCATGGCATGGATTTGCTGATGGCTCTAAAAAACTTCGCTCCATGCCAAAAATTCAACAGGCATTGCCATGTTTACCAAAAAATAGAAAGATGATGACATTGATAACTATGGGTGCTGGTAATGTGTTGGTTTTAAAAGAAACGCTAAAATCATTCAGCGCTTGCTGCGATGAAATAATTTATGGAGACCTATTGTTGTTCCCAGAAGATAGAGAAACCGTAAAATCTTATCAAAAAGAATTTAATATTAAAATTATCCCATTTGATTTCAATTACCTTTTCAAATATGGGTTTTCTGCATTATTAAATGTTCTCGCAAGTTATGCCACTAACGATATTGTCATGTACATGAACACGAGCGAAGTTATTGATGAAGATTACGGTATTTCTAAAATTATAAATTCTAATCCCGATTGCAATTCATTTTATTTTACTCACCGTCAGGAAAATCACAGATGGTTTAGATGCTATAATAGACATGAATTAGAATGGTCGGGCAGGATACACGAACAACTGAAAGGAGAGTTCAAACCGTATCATAAGCCCATATTCATGATGAAAGACCTCCCAAAAGATATGGGCGACCCGTTCAAAGCAAAAGTGTTCGATACCCTAAAAGAAATTTTTTATTTTAATAATTACATAGCAATAGTCGATAACCCAAATGAACTTGGAGAAACAGACCCGTCATGGCTAAAATTTTCAACAGATGGATATGACAGCTTTAAGGAAAGATTGAATAAAAAAGGTATAGCTTACGAAGCCGTTAAAAACGGGGATTATAAATTGTTCATGGACTATGTAAACAATAGTCCAGATTTTGACAATCAAAAATTTGAAAGTAATATTTCAATAGAATATCAAAATGATAAAAAATTTCTTTTATGAAATTTTCGATATTAATCCCACATTGGAAAACCGGAAAGATAAGCGCGTATTCAGTTGCGCAACTTTTAAAATTTAAAGGTAAGCATGAAATTGATATTGTAGTTGTAGATAATAATTCTGGCGACGGGAGCATTGAGTATCTTGAACCATTTATGAAAGAAATTACCATAATCGATTATCCAAAAGATAAATGTCAATCACATGGCTTAGCATTCGATTATATATTGCCATTGGTACAAACAGAATACTTTATAACGATAGAAAGCGATAGTTTCCCAACACAAGATAATTGGTTAGATTATTATGAAAAAATTATAGAGAATGGGTATGATTGTGCCGGAAGTCTATTGAAATTAAGCGCCGGCGAATATCTGCATCCCTGTGGAGCGTTATATAAAAAAAGCGTATGGCAGGAGGCTAAAGATTTTGTAGAAAAAATTCCATACGCTTATTTTTCAAATATGTCTCATATCGGAACATTTGATTATCACCTTATGGTCCATGATGACATTTTTGACGATTTCGTAAAAAATCCAGATGACTATGTAGAACTTGCCCAAAATTATAAACCATACACCCCATTAAAAGCAATCGATAAACTTGAATATTATTCTCCTGTCGGGAAAGGCGTTTTCCACAACGGCATCGGCGATAGGCAAGAACATTTAGATACGTTTCATTTAAGAACTATTGAATCAGAAAAAGAAACTATTTTTATTAATGAAAAACATAAACTGATAAACCGGATCGGGTGCGAACCGGGGCAATATTTTAGCTGGTGGATGGCTGCGATGAATAAAAAAATGTTTTTTATTCCCACTGAAACAAAGTGGCTACCAGGCAGAGAGAACCAGAACCAAGAATATACTATAATGTGCAATGGGTTCAAGCATTTGTGGGGCATATCTGCCTATAGGGATGGAGACCCAAGCGATCCCGTTGTGAGAGAAAAACAAATGATGCCAGAAATTCTTTATGCCACACTTCCAGATAATCAAAAAATGTGAACTACCCATTGGCTAAAGACCAATGGGCTTCAAAAGAACAATCAAATGACTGAACTTAATCTTTTTTTACGCTTCAATGCCCCATCTAATGATGGTTGCTCTGCATACTCAGATGTCCATTCTTCTGGTGATTTGAAATTATTAAAATATTGTTGTAATGAATTTCTATCAAAGTAAAATCTTTTCTTGGTGGATAACCCACTTTTCCCATTCGTTGGCGAAGCCATTGGTCTATATTCAATATACGGTAAATTTCTTTTTGCACCCTGCACAAATGTGTTTCTCTTTCGATGGGTATGTAACTTATAATTTCTTAAAAAGTCGTTTATATTTATCATACTTGCTTCAATTTCCCCATTCAAAACAAGATTATTATATTCCGAAACCACCTTATCTACGAACAATAACTTGTTTATTAGGTAAATTCTTTCAACAAAAAGCAAATCTGATTTGTCGTTTTTTATATGATTTATATAACCGCAACATAAAACATAATTTTCAACACAATCCTTACCGCCCATTGCTTTTGGAGTTATATGGTCAATATGAATATCCTCAAACGAAATTATCCTGCCAGTATAAAAACATTTACCGTTATAAGCAGAAAATATTGCCTTTCGTAAGCATATGTTGTTTTTCGAAATTTCTGTTTGTGCAGTTATCATTTTCAAACATTTTTAAAATAGAATTAGCAAATATACAAAACATTTCAGAATCTATAAGTGATTTAAAGGAGCAAGTCGCTTATATCCCATCGGCACTTCGTGACCAATGGGTTTTACGCTCCGTTAAATAAAAATGAAAGTCAAAAACACATTCCTACATTCAGGCAATGCTGGTGATGTCTTAGCTGCTATCCCAGCCATGAAAACATTTTATGAAAAGAAAGGAGTTAAGCCAATTCTTTATTTAAGGAAAGGCGTACCAGCGTTCTATTATGAAGGGGCAATACACCCAATTAAAAACGAAGAAGGAGAAGCTGTGATGCTGAACAGCAAAATGATAGAAATGCTGATACCGTTGTTAAAAGCACAATCATTTTTTGAAGATGTAAAAGAATGGGAGGACGAAGAAATATCTTTCGATCTTGACTGGATAAGGGAAACAAATGTAGGTATGCCATCTTTTAGCATTAACAGGTGGTATTTTTACGTTTTCCCAGACCTTGCTTGCGACCTTTCAAAGCCGTGGCTCGAAATACCAGATTCAGACAAAGATTTGGCTAAAAACAAAATAATCATT
>Ga0335083_10002745_pt1 | contig 23138 bp, 33 predicted proteins | sample Lox_Sample_42_FD_206716 | JGI IMG/M metagenome (GOLD analysis project Ga0335083, IMG submission 206716) | Soil microbial communities from Loxahatchee National Wildlife Refuge, Florida, United States - Lox_Sample_4.2 | ecosystem: Environmental > Terrestrial > Soil > Wetlands | place: USA...
GTGCCGCTCTGGCTCGCGCCGTTCACCAGGGGCGTGCCTCCTCCCACGCCGTTCTGGGTGGCGTAGAACTGATGCACGATGTCGAAGACCGTGCCCCCCTGCCACAGCGCCATCACCTGAGACCACCAGCCGCGCACCACCGGATCCGTCATCTTGATTGGGCCGAAGACCTCATCCCACACATGCCCGATCTGGCCGAAGGACCGGAGCTGCAGCTTGCCGGACTGGGTGACGCTCAGGAGTGGGCTGCCGTACCGGAACGGCGTGCTCAGCTTCGGCATGACGGTGCGAGGAAAGGCGGCCATGGCTCAGCCTCCCCGGAACAGGGCAGCGCGGTAGCTGGAGGACTGCCGCGTGGACTGCAGCACGATCCCGGCGATGGTGCTGCCGTGGCGCTTCAGGAGGCTCTGCACACTCGGGCCATCCATGGCCTGGATGTGGAAGTGGACCTCCTGATGAACGTAGGGACCGGCTGCGGCCATCACACTGTCCAGGCCCGGGCCACGCGGGCCGGTGCCCGGGGCAGAGACCGTGCTGGGGCCGGATGGCGCCCCTCCGGCGCTGGAGATGGCATTCCCCAGCAGCTTGAACAGTTGGGAGGTGAGCAGCTGGGCTTCCAGGTTGGCCCAGATGTCCAGCACCCGCTGTGCGAAGGACTGGAACAGATCCCCCATGCTCTTCGTACCGCTGGCCCAGCTGCCCAGCATGCTGGCGAGGCTGTCCTGGATGTTCTTGAAGGCGTGCACCGTGAGTTCTTCTGTGGCCTTGTTGGCCTTGTCCTCTGCCTGCTTCCGGGCCTCCAGCTTCTGCTGGTAGTCCCGCTCGGCCTGGATGGTCAGGGCCAGGGCATGCATCTCATCCAGCTGGGCCTGCGTGGCGCCCCGGAGCGTGGCTTCATAGATCTGGATCTGCTCATCCGTCATGTTGAAGGTGGCCGCCTGCTCCCGCATCGCGTCAATCTGGTCCTGGATGGCCTGGGTGTTGCGCTGGTTGTCCTCCGTGGACTTGTTGTGGTCCTTGTCTCGCTGCACCCGGTCGAAGGCTGCAGCTGCAGCCTGCAGATCGGCAGCCGTGGCCCCTTCATCTGCCAGCTTTTTCAGCAGCGCCGCCTTCGCCCCCTTCTCCAAGGCGAAGGCCTCCTGTGTCAGGGCAGCGATTTCCTGCTGAATGGCTTTCGTGTGATCCACCGTCGTGGAGTCACCGGCTGATCCACCCTTGGCAGCAGCAGCCCGGCTCTGGGCATCATAGAGCTTGTTGTAGGCCGTGATCCGGGCCTGGGTGTTCGTGACGATGGCCTGCTGCCGGGCAATGGCCTGGCTGCCGCTGAGCACATCCCCACTCTCATCATCCACGAACCCGGTGGCGCCCTGCTTCATCTGCTGCTTGATGTCTTCGATCCGGGACTGGGCCTTGTCCAGGGTGATCTGCAGATCCTGCAGCGGGTCCGTCGTCAGTTCCCTGTTCCGGAAGAACTGCTTGAAGAACTCTGAGAGCTGGCCGAGCACGGTGGAGGACTGCTGGGTGCGCCCCAGGCTCTCCAGGAAGTCATCGTAGGCCTTCTTCGCGCCCTTGATGCCCCCGATGAGGCCTTCCGTGGCAGCTTCCCCGGCCCCGCCGAACTTCTTCGTCAGGGCATCAATGATGTAGGCCTGGGCTCCGGCCAGATCATTGGTCTGCAGGAAGCCCCGGATGATGTCCTTCTGGGCTGCAGAGAACTGGACGCCGACCCGCTGCAGGTTGGTCATCCCCCGCTCCGGGTCATTCAGCGCCTTCCCGATCATCACGACAGCAGAGTGGAGATCAGAGCCCATCACGGTGGAGAGATCCGTGGCCAGCTTCAGGCCCTTCGTGAAGACATCCCCGGAGACATTCCCGAAGGTGGCCAGGACAGCAGCGGCATCCGTGATCTCCCGGCGATTGAACAGGGAGCTGTTTGCCAGCGTCTCGGAATAGAGTTCAATCTTTCGGGCCGTGAAGCCCACGCTGTCCCCGGAGGCCCGGAGGACGGCGTTCAGCTTGTTCTGCGCCTGCTCAGCCTGCTCCGTGACATCCAGGAACTCCCGGAAGCTGGAGCTGCCCACCTGGATGCCCAGGAAGGCCGTCAGCGCCGTGCGAGCCAGGTCCGCCGCCGACTGCACACGACGGCCGATCTGCTCCATCGTATCGGCGGCCGCCCGCATGTCCTGATGGAACTGGGCCGTCTCTGCCGTCAGCTTGACGATCAGGGAGGCTGCTGTAGCCATCACTTACCTCCACGGTGCTTCTGGGCCTTCCGGGCTCCCAGCTTCTTCACGGCTTCCTGCTGCAGATCCTGCTTCCGGAGTTCTGCGGCCCGGTCTTCCGCCTCCAGCTCAAAGAAGATGGCCCACTCCGTCAGCTCCCGGGCTGTCAGGCTCCCGAGGAGCTGATCGACGCTGGGGACGCCGAGCTGTTGGGCGAGTCGGAAGGCAAAGCGCCGTCCGGCCCGCCCCCGGAGTTTCCCCGGAGGTCCGCCTCGGCCTTCCCCCCAATCCCGTTCAGCTGCCGGGCCACCTCATAGAGCCGGTCTATCGCGACGGAGGACTTGTTGCCCAGCTCCTGGGCGTCCTCATCACTGAACAGCCGTCGGCCGTCATGGTCCACGATGCACCGGACCAGAAACCTGGCCTTCTGGTTCTCCTGGATGAAGCGCACGGTCTTCCCATCAGAGACATCCATGGAGCTGGCCGTGTAGCTGTCATGCTCCGCCCCGGTCAGGGCGCGCACGGTGACGGCCAGGCCGCCCCACTCCGGCACGATGATGGTTTCCCGAGGCAAGTCCTCGGCCTTCAGGATGGCGTCCCGCGTGGCGATGGCACTCATCAGCAGACCTCGACGGTGAAAGGAGAAGCCAGAGAGAGCGGCAGCGTTGCTTCGCTGCGCCAGCACGCCGTCATCGTGCCTGGGCCGTTACCGGCCCCGCTCCCCACCGGCGGCGCTGCAGCTGGGCTCAGCTGCTGGCGACGGTGATCGCCGAGCTGCCCAGCAGGATGGCCGGAGCCATGACGGCATCCCCGACCTTGCCTCCGAGAAACGGATACTTCTGCACCAGGGCACTCCCGGAGATCCGGGGGTTCGTGGCGCTCACGCCCGTGCCCTTCACCGGAATCAGCTCCCAGGTGGTCACGGCTCCCAGCAGCCCGTACATCGTCGCATGGGTCTTCGCAGCCGCATAGTCCTGGTAAAACTCGATGTTGAGGGTGTAGTCCTTCAGCCCGCCCAGGCGCTGGATGACGCCGCCCCCGCCAAAGGCCGTCACGTCCAGGGCCACTGCCGTGGCCTCCAGCGTGACCTGCCGCACATGATCCGAAAGGTCCACGCTGTTGACCTTTACGGAACAGTCAGTGAAGACGAGGTCGGCCATGATCTCCGCTCCTTACTGGATGCCCACGTTGACGAAAAAGGCGACGGAGGTGCCCGTGAAGGTCCAGGACGCCCGCCACCAGGTTTCCCCGGCAATCGGCCCAGCAACCGGTGCAGCATACTGCCCCCCCACGGCGCTGGCAGCCGCGAAGGTGATCTGCGTGGCAGGGGACGGGAACCCGCTGCCGTTGTCACTCTGGATGGAGACGGTGAGAGAGCCCGAGCCGGTGTAGGCCAGCACATGGAGGGCCGCGTAGAGCTTCTGGCCGGATCCCACTGCTCCCAGGTTGAACCCGGTGCCGTTCCCTCCGGCCACCACGCCGGTCTTGTTGGCCAGGATGGTGCCGACGAAGTAGCCTCCGGCACCCTCCAGCAGGCCGGTGAACTTCAGCAGATCCCCGACCTTCCCGGCCATGCCCCACTTGCTCTGCAGGGGCGGGAAGCTGAAGGCCAGCTCCCCCTCCGCGCCGGTCTGCGGCCCGATGGTGGCGACGGCAGCCCCGCCCCCCAGGTTGCCCCAGGCATCCCCGCCCGGCACCGTGGGCCCGCTGGGGTCTATGAAGCCCTCAGCCTGGAAGGACACATCCCGCAGCCCTCCGGCCCGCTGCATCCAGCCCCCGCTCCCGAACGTGGTGGCGTCCAGGGCCACAGCTGAGCCGTCCATCGCGACGGCATTCAGGTCCCCGGAGTAGTCATAGCCATCCACCAGGATCTTGGCGTTCGTGATGACCTCGAAGCCCATCAGACGCCTCCCTTATCCCAGACTGCCTCTATGGTGCTCACCAGGGCTGCACTCACCTGATCCGGAGCCGTGGCCCGGTTGGCCGCCCAGGCCGGACGCACGAAGGGATGGGCCGGAACGTGCCCCACCTCTTTACCCTCATGGACTGCCCGGTGCCCGAACTCCACCCACGGGGCCACGGGATCATCGAAGATCCCCACGCCGATGATGGCATGGGTGCTGTCTGAGGCCAGGGTACGCATGTCTGCATGGGAGGCCAGCTCCCCGGACTGCCGGGGGATCCGGGGCTCAATGGTCTCCAGGAGCGGGGTGCCTGCGCTGACCAGGGCTTCCACCAGGACCAGGCCCTGGATCTCCTGGTCCAGCTGGTTGAAGCGCCCGATCACTTCACGCAGGCCTTCGACCTCAATCCCAACCCGTCGCCCAATGCGTGCCACGCTCTCAGGTCTCCGTGTGGTGGATCCGGATGTCCACGACAATATGCCAGATCCGGACCTCCGGCTGATAGAGGTCCACTTCATTCTCGATGAAGGTGGTGATCACCGTGTCCCCGTCCCCCCAGCGCTGCAGGCAGGCCCGCACCTGCTCCTTGACCGCCTTGGCGGCTGCGAACCCGCTGTCATTCCAGATGGAGATCTGGAAGTTCGTGGTCACGTTCCCCGTGTCCGTCCCCATCGCGGAGTCCCGGACCGAGGAGATCAGCTGGTAGGTGACGGCAGGGTAGACCGGAGCCTGGGGCAGCACCATGGCGTAGATCCGGTCTGCCACCAGGTCCGTGAGACCGGAGAACCCGGCCAGCCGGGCCGCCAGGACTTCATCAATCATTGGGGCACCTCCCCGACGATTTCCTTGGCCAGGATCTCCAGCACGCGGTGCCGTTCCTCAACATCCCGGACGAACTGGACGAGAAAGACGCGGCCATCCTCCAGCCGGATCCGGGTCTCCACGCTGCTGATGTTTGGCAGATACCGGATGGTGATCTGGTGGAAGGCTTCCCCGGCGAACTGCTGGGCCACATAGCGCAGCTCGCCCCGGGGCGTGTCCACGCTGGCAGGCACCAGGGCCGCCACCGGGGTCCAGGTCCGGACCTCAGACCGGAAGCTGTCCAGGGACCGGGTGGCCTGCTCGATGGTGACCCGCTGCCGCAGGGTGCCTGCCGCGACGGCTTTCATGAGAGCCAGAAGACCCGATACCGGGAGATGAGATTCTTGAACACGAACGGGATCTCATTCTGCAGGGAGTCCACGGACAGCTCCCGGTGCTCATACATGGTTCCGGCCAGCACCTTGATGGCCTGCCGCAGCGGCTCCGGCACGTCCTTGGGGTTGTTCCCGAACCCGGCAGTGAACTGGACGTGGACGGCATTCGGCACGGCGCGGGCCACCGGCCACACGCAGCCGTAGGCCGGAAGCACCCGGCCCGGGATGCCCACCAGGTCCAGCTGGTACTGCGAGGCATCCAGGAGCTGGGTGCTGCCATCATCCGCGATGTATTCCAGTTTCACGATGCTCTGCAGGGGCGGGCGCGGCAGGCTCAGGTCCCCGGAGGGGAACACATAGGAGTAGCGGGGCACCATGGCGACGTAGGGTGACCCATAGGTGTAGCGGAGGGGGTACAGCCCCCCATAGGGAAAGAAGTCCAGCCAGTAGTCCAGGGTCTGGGTGATGAGGGCCACCCCGGTGATGTCCTCGACGTACATCCGGGCGGCCAGGAGGATCCCGGCCAGCAGCTCATCATCCGCATCCGTGTAGACGCGGCTCCAGTCCTTCTGTTCTTCCACCCCCACGACTTCCAGCGCCGGGGGGATGCTGACCTTGAGCGTGCCGTCCACCCTGCTACCTCCGGCGTCGGCGCTGCGGGGACTTCACGGCCTGCTCCGGCACCAGCCGGGTAGCCGTGGCCGTCAGGGGCTCAGACAGGATCTCCCCGGCGCCACGTTCACAGACCCGGGCCGCCAGCTCGGGCTCCAGCTCCGTGATGTCGCCGGGGAGATAGGTGGTGCCGTCCGGTGCTGGGAACGGAGTCCAGAACCGGACGCGCATCAGGTCTTCAGCCGCTTACTGGTGAGGACGATGAGCCCCGCGAGGAAGGAGGTGTCATTGGCCGAGGCCGCCCGGGCCAAGAGGCGCAGATAGCGCTTGGCTCCGGTGTAGGACTTGCCGACGTAGGAGGCGTTGTCCACGGTGTCCGTGAGCACGGAGTCTATGTTGTTCCAGCTCACGTCCGCGGCCGCCGAGTCCTGCAGCACGACGTAGACCTTGGAGCCGGAGGCGTCCACGGAGTGCCCGATGGCGACGAAGTACCAGGCCCCGAAGTAGCCGGAACGGTCCACCGTGGTGCCGGTGTGTGCGGCATTGATGTGGATGACCGGGGCGATGCTGGGCTTCACGGCGTTGCCGGAGGCCGGGTCCGGGTTCTGTGCCCAGAGCGGCTGCACGGCCGCGGTGAGGACCAGGAGGGCCAGGAGCAGAGGCTTGAAGATCCGCATGGACGGGTTCTCCTTCGTATGAGTCAGCACGTCAGGGGCACCAGAGACTGGGTGAGAAGGGGCGGGCTGGCTGCGCCCGGCCCCTCCCAGTGGGTCACTCAGTTGAACAGCAGCCGGACGAAGGCCTCACCGAGGACCGGCGCGGCATCCGTCTCCGCGCGGACGATGAAGCCCACCTGCCCGGTCTCGGCATACAGCTCATCGAGGCGCTGGATCCGCACGTCCAGGGCATCCACGATGTGGTAGTAGTTGAAGTCCCCGATCAGGCCCGCGTAGACGCCGGCGCCCGGAGTGGTGTTGCTCGGGGCGAACTCGTCCTCGACGTAGGGCTGCCCGAGGATGGTGGAGGGCTGCCCCAGCGCCAGCCCGGGCTGCCACAGGTAGGCGATCGGGGAGCTGGTCTTCAGCTGCCGGATCTTGCCCAGGAAGGTCGGGTGCAGGTGCCACCGTGCCCGTGCCCGGTACACCGGACGGAGCGTGAAGAAGGCCGCGATCACCTTGTCCGGATCCAGCGCCGAGCTGGTCACGGTGCTCACGTCCTGGGTGGAGGGGATGCCGTTGGCATCCGCCGTGTAGAGGCCGAGGGGCTTGTTGTTGCCGTCCCCGGTGTTGAAGGCCTTGGACTGGGCCAGGGCCACGATGTAGGCGAGCCGGTCACGGACGATGGACTCCGCGCCGAGGGGCGAGGCCCGCAGCAGCTTCTCACTCACCTTGATGCGCTTCGCCAGCGGGTTGGGCCGCATCTCCCGCTTGCCGAAGGCCAGCGTGCTGTCCTCGTTCCCCGTGCCCAGCTCCACCGTCCAGTCCGCATCGGCAGGCATGGTCTGGATGGTCGGGATGCCGAGGGACTGGGCCTGGGCCACCGTGTATTTCGTGGACAGGCCCCGGATCACCATCTCTTCGTCCAGGCGCTTGATCAGCGTCATGACGAAGTCCTCCAGGGGCACCGTGTAGCCACCCTGGCTGTTGGTGCCCATGCTCATGGCACGCCGTTCCTCCGGCGTGAGGCTGGCGAACCCGGCCTGCAGCCAGCGCCGGAACGCGTCCCGGTACTCCGGCGTGGCGAGGTCCGCCTTCAGGTGATCCACGCGCCCCAGCGCCACGTCAGCCAGGATGCTGGAGGCCTGGTCCAGGCGGGGCGTGCCGTTCCACCGGCCCCGGAACTCCTTGATCCGGGTGTCCCGCACCTCCAGGGCCTTCTTCTTGCCTTCCTCCGTGCTGGGATCCAGGCGGTCCACCGGCGTCCGGGCGGGCTCAGCCAGCGCCAGCTCCCGGCGCTCCTGGTCCTCCGTCATCCGGATCTCCCGCTCCGTGGCGGAGATGTCCTTCTCGATCTTGTCCAGCGCCGCGTTCTGCTCTGCGCTGCGCTTCTCCGGAGCGATGTCCAGCAGCTCCCGCATCGCATGGGTCTGCTCGCCGAGCTTCTGCCGGAGTTCCTTGCTTTTCATGGTGAGGCCTCCTCAAAGGTCCCAGAACGCGAAGCACCCGGGAAACGACGGGAAGGAGCTGCTGAGGCGAGGGCTCAGCACGTCCTTCCAGTGATCTCCCGGGTGCCAGTGTGCGCGGCGTGCCTCAGTGGGCAGGTGCGCTTCCATCACGGGCGGCGCGGTCACTTCATCATGGGCAGCACGGTAGGGGCAGCACCGGCCTTCTGTCAAGCGAATGGCCCCCAGCCGAAGGGGCACTGGGGGCCTCAAACGAAGTCGAAAAACCGGACATGGGGCCAGAAAACTGGCCCAGGCACTGGACTTATGCGACGGGTGCCCCGCCGACGATGCGCTCAGCCCGGCGCAGCAGCCGGAGCCGGTCTTCATCGCTCCGACCGGCCAGGGGCAGCATCCGGCTGATCTTCTCCAGCTGCTGCCGGACCTCCTGGGCCAGGTCCATCTTGATGGTGCCGCCCTCAGCCTGCACGATGGCCGCCACCAGGAGGCTGAGATCCACCCCAGCCTGCACGGAGGCGACATCCAGAAGGCTGCGCTTCTCTGCCGTGGCCTCCGGATAGGCCGGGAATGTCACCGGGCTCACGTCACTCAGCCGGGCCTCCACCAGGGAGCGCAGCGGCAGGCCGTCGGAGGCCGTGCCTTCCCAGTTGTCCCGCACCTTCTCGAAGCCGAAGCTGGTGCCGCTCACGTCACCCCGCTCCACGCGGCGTGCGAAGTGGGTGTGCATGGGATCTTCCCCGTCCAGCTGCACCTTCCCCTCCAGCGCGTCATCGTTGCTCCGGAGCTGGAGGGTTTTGTTGGCCGTGCGGCCCAGCACCCACTCCGGCTGGTGGTTCCAGAGGCTCACGATGTCCTGCTCCTTCATCGTCTTGGCGAAGGCCCCGGGCCGGACCACTTCCCGGAACCCGCCCATGGACTCCGACTCCGAGTTGTAGGGCACGCTCATGTGGATCTGCGGCCCCTGGTCCGTGCGCCGAAGCTCGATGTGGGCCGGGATCACCCGCAGCTCATGACGGGGGAGGCTGGCCCGCAGTTCTTCCAGGCTCCGGTCCAGCGAGCGCGCATATTCCTTCTCGAAGTTCTCCGTGTTGATCCCGAAGGACTTCGCTTTGTTGGCGATCTTCTTCGCGACGGCCTTCTTCTCACTGGCCGGGATGCCCTCCGTCTGGTTGAACCGGGACATCGCATCCTGGGCATGAGCCTCATCATGGATGGGCAGGTGCCAGGTGCTGGTGTCCTCCGGGTCCCCGACATAGGCGAAGGCACTGGCGGGCAGCTCCTTCCCGCCGACGGACTTCGTCTTACTCTTGGCCACTTTGCGGCGCTCCTTCCGGCTTGGGCACATCCGGCCCCGTGATGGGGACCAGGGTGGAGAGGATGCGATGCACGTCGCCACCCTCGATGGGATTGAGATCTTCCAGCTCCAGCACATCGTTCTGCGAAAAGACGCCGTTCTGGATCATGCCCTGGTAGAAGGCCAGCCGGGCCGCCGAGTCCCCGCGCAGCAGGCTGTTCATCCGGAACTTGAAGTAAGTGGAGCTGGCATCCTTGAAGCCCAGCAGCATCTTGCGCAGCCGCTGCTCCCAGCGCACTGCCCACGGCATCATGGTATAGGTCACGAACTCGATGCCCTGCTGCTCAATGTTGCTGAACGTGCCCCGGGTCAGATCATACAGCAGATGGGGCGGGATCCGGAGGATCCGGGACGCCTCCACGACCTGGAACTGCCGCGTCCCCAGGAACTGGGCCTTTTCCGGATCCACGCTGGTCTGGTGCCAGGTCATCCCTTCTTCCAGGATCATGACCCGGTGTGCCCGGGAGATCCCGGCCACCTGGTTCTCCTTCTGCTTGCGCAGCCGCTCCTGGGCTTCTTCCGTCAGCTGGGCCGGATGCGTGATCACCCCTCCGGCATTCGCGCCCTGGCCGAAGAACAGGGCCCCGAACAGCTCCGTCGCGAGCCCCAGGCCGATGGTTTCCCGGAACGTCTGCGTCATCCGGTCCCCCATCAGGCCGTACCGGGTGAAGCCCCGGATGTGCAGCACCTCATCGGCAGGCAGCAGGACGGAGGTGGCCGCCATGCCGTAGGGCTCACGCGGCAGCCCGATGCGATAGATGAGGTTCATGGCCCCATCCCGGAAGACCGTGACCCGATCCGGGCTGAGGGGCCACAATTCGATGGGGATCCCGCCCTTATTCCGGATGATCTGCGCGTACCCATTGCCCCACCAGAGGGCGTGGGACTGGAGCATCTCCTTGAACTCGAAGGCCGTCTGCTCCGGATTGGGGTCATCCAGCACCCGGGCTGCCGGATGGTTGTCCAGGATGTCCCGGCCCCGGTCCCGACGACGGCAGACATCCACGGGCAGCATCCCGATGGTCTCCGCGATCAGCCGGATCCCGCAGCTGAGGGCAGGCCAGGAGATCGCGGTGCGCTCCGAGACATCCACTCCGGCCGCTGCCGGACGGACCCCGAACAGTTCCGCGAGGGCCGGATCCCGGGGATGCAGCGGGCCGATCAGCTGGTCACGGCGCTCCTGGAAGAAGCGGGTCAGCATGGCTCATCCCCTCCGGGACTGGACGCGGGACTTCGCATCAATGATGCCAAAGGCCACCACCCCGAGGCCGATGGTGATGACCCCGGCAGGCAGGTAGATCAGCATCACGCCGCCCGCGACGAGGAGCCAGCCCGTGGCCACGATGAGGTCTGCCGGATCCAGCTTCACAGCTCTACCTCCACCATGCCACGGCTCTCATAGATGGAAGGCTTCGGCCCCGTCATCACCAGCTTCATCAGCATGAACAGGGACACCGGGCCGTCAATCTTGTTGTCCGGGCGTTCCTTGCGGGGGAAGATGTTGTCCTTCGCATCCGGCTTGACGGTCACGTTCCCGATCATCCAGGTCATGCACCGGTTGCCGGGGTGGTGCAGCCGCCCGTCCTTCACGGCGGCCTCCACGGCCTTCATCGGCTCTGAGAAGTGCTGCACCTGCTGGGGGATCTCCACGCAGGGGATGCTCAGCTTCTTCAGGCCGTCCCGCAGCCCGATGGAGTTCCAGGGGTCGAACCCGGCTGCCTGGATCCCGAACTTCTTCCGGTCTGCGGCGACATCCTCCAGGATCCGGTCCAGGTCGCAGTCATTCCCCTCCGTCTGGATCAGATCGCCGGTGTGCACCCAGCTCTGATAATGCTGCTTGGCCGGATCCTGGACGGCAGCCTCCGGGCAGTAGTAGCGCCCGAAGTAGTAGAAGTGCATCTGGTCCTTGACCAGCTTGGGGAACAGGTAGCCTGCGCTCACCAGGTCCAGCCGGTTGGCCAGGTCCAGGGCCAGGTAGCAGCGCTGGCCCTGGAAGTCCTCCAGCCGGAGCTTCGTGTCTGCCTGCCGCTGCCACCAGTGGAGATTCATCCAGGGGCTGCGGGCCGTGACCCAGAGGTTCAGGTGCTTCGTCTTGAACGTGTTCTGGTGCCGGGGCTCCCGGATGGCTGTCTGCTGCTGCTCCCGCAGGAACTCCCCGTCCACGGACACGTCAAAGTTGGGGTTGGCCTTCCGCAGGGCTGCCTCACTGGTCCAGTCATCCTCGTCGTCAATCGTGTAGATCGTGGCGAACAGGGTGTCGTCCGGCAGTGAGCCCTCCAGCATCTTCTGCGCCCGCTCATGGAGGCTGTAGCACGGGCCACTGATGTCAGACCCTGCCGTGGTGATCACCAGGGCCAGGGGCTGACGGCGGGCTCCCATGCCCGTGATCATCGTATCGAACTGTGTGCTGTCCGGATGCTCATGGTACTCATCCGTGATGGAGCAGCTGGGGCTGGCCCCGTCGCCGGGCTTCCCGATGATGGGCTCGAACCGGCAGCCGCTGTCCACCAGGGCGATGCTCTTGGCATGCACCGTGATCCCGTAGTGCTCCAGGAAGTCCGGCGTGCGTTCAGCCATCTGCTTGGCAGGCCGGAAGACCTCCCAGGCCTGCTTCTCTGAGGTGGCCCCGGAGTAGACCTCCGCGCCGAACTCCTGGTCGGCAGCCAGCATGTATAGCCCGGTGATCGCGGCATCCACACTCTTGCCGTTCTTGCGAGGCCGCTCAATGTAGGCGATCCGGAACCGGCGCAGACCGGTCTTCTTCTGCACCCAGCCGAACAGCACAGCCCGCTCGAAGCACTGGAACGGCTGCAGCTGGATCCGGTTCAGCTGGCCCGGCACAGGGATGGCCCAGTGGCCCTTCACATGCGGCAGCAGCTCCGCGAAGGCACAGGCCCGCTCAGCCTTGTCCGCATCGAACCGGAAGGGGTAGTCCTTCTTCAGGGACTTCTTCAGGTCATCCAGGTGACGCTGGCAGGCCAGCCGGACCCACTTGCAGGCCAGGATCTTCTCCGCGACGACGGCCTTCGCATACCGGGTGGCCGTCTCCACATGGGGATGGGTCATTCCGGCTGCAGCTCCCCGTTCGTGAGGTTCCCGTGCCACCAGCCCTTGATGTCTATCGAAGGCTGCACCGTGATGAGCGGGGCTTCCCCACTGACCTTCCAGCCGCCGTGGTAGCCCTGCTCCTTGTTGTAACACTTGCTGTCAATGCAGTGCCAGCAGGCCGTCAGCCGGTCACCGTGCCGGGCAGGCACCACGACGATGAGGGGTGCCCTCCGTGGCTCTGGGAGAGCCCAATACTGATCCGTGAGTTCTTCCCGGATCCCACCCTGCTGGAGTTTCCAGGGAGCGAAGAACATGTCGCCCGGGACTGGGGCCTTCCCTGTGGCCACATCCAGAAACTCTGACGTGATGCCGTCCTGGGGAGGGTCATAGGAGCGCAGCTCCACCACGATCATGCGGCACTTCATCTGCCGGTCCTCTTGTGCTCATGGGCACGGTCGAGGATCTGCTGCAGCCTGTCCTTCAGCTGCTGGCGCTCCCATGGCGGCACGGCATCCAGAGCCTCATGCATGATCTCCAGGATCTCCGGGAGATCCAGAATCGTGACCGTCGCGTTCAGGGAGGCCATCAGCCCAGTGCCGCGAAGCCATTCTTCGGCTTCCCCTTCTGCTTGCTGCCACCCGGCACCTTCACCCGAGACCGGTCAGAGGGCGTCATCCCCAGCTGCCGGAGGTTCATGGCCAGCAGCCGGGAGTGGCCCGGCGTGGCATCCCCGTTGCGCTCCTTCATGATCAGGCGGCAGGTCTGCTCCACGATCAGCCGGTCCGCTGAGGTGAGCCAGTTGGCAGCTTCCCGGATCTCCTTCCACCGGGCCTTCAGCGCCTCATCGAAGAACTCCGGAGCTGGTCCGAGGCCACCTTCTGGCTCCGGCTCGTCCTCCCGGTCCTTCAGCCGCTCCGGGTGCTTCTTGTAGGAGCCCCGGAGCTTCAGGACGGCTGTGGGTGTGCGTGGGCGTCCCATCAGGGTCTCACAAAAGTGCCCCTGCGCGACGGAACTGCGTAGGGGAGATATGAAAAAACGCTCGGAGCCCGGTCTGCAGCGGCGTGCCGGTAGAGATTTACCCCCCATAGGGTGGGCGAAGCATGCTTGACCCGGGTGCCCATGGTAGTCATGCGATCAGGCACCCCGCTGGAATGCCGGGTGATGTCTCCAGCCCCTGGGTGCTGGCTCGCCGTTCCGCTCTCCGAGTGTGCGCAATCTCGTCCCGAACGTGGGGTCAGCCTGCTCAGCTGTGATCTTATAGCCGTGGCAGTCACTGCACAGGCCCTGCTGGTTCATCATGTCCGTCTTCGAGCCGCCATCCTGGATCCGGATGATGTGGTCATCCACGACCGAGGCCGCATGGTCGCAGCCTCGGCAGATCGGGTCACGGTTCAGCACGAGCCGTCTGCGCCGGGTGTGGGCACGGTCATAGCCGCGTGAGTGGGCCGTGCCCCGGTACTGCTCACGGCTGCGCTGGTGATCCCGGCAGTAGCCAGAACCCACCAGGTTGCTGCAGCCCGGTGCCGGACAGGGATGCAGCGGCCGTGTGGGCATCAGGACTCCGGATCCTGAGCTGTCAGACGGCGCACGATGGTCTTCAGTTCTCCGGCTGCTTGGCAGGTGACGACCAGCCGATACCGCTTCCCGGCGATCAGCTGCAGCGCCGAGGACAGGATGCCCTGGTAGACGCCCTGAAGGCTGGCGAAGTCCCCGCCGGGGGTGGCGACGTATTCCAGCGGCTCCGGGAACGTCTGCCCAGCGATGTTGGCGCCTGCCAGATCCGTGAGCTGCATGCTGACCACAGCCGTGGTGATGGGAGCGCCGGTAGCCGCGTTGGCCACGGTCACCGTGATCAGGTTGTCCGTATCCACAGCCAGCGTGCGGCTGGGCGTGCCGAGACCGATCACAGGGGCCTCACGTCAATGGAGGTGTCCAGCGCCGTCACGATCAGCACTTCCGTGGTCAGCGCGGTGGGAGGCGGCTTCATGCGCAGCTGGGCCGTCAGGACGGCATCCGTCAGCACCACCGTGCCTGCTGCCGGGATCAGGTTCTGCTGCAGCATCAGGCTGAGGACGCGGCTAATGGTGCTGATGCGCCCCTGGATCTGAATGCCCTGCAGCAGAGTGACGGAACCCTTCAACCGTGCAGACGGCAGACAGCTGTGCCCGGTGATGGTCGTCGTGGAAACGATGGTGCCGATCCCGAGCACTCTCGCCGTCGTCGCCCGGACAGTCCCCTTCAGTGCGGTTGCGGTCCCCAGCGTGCCGTAGAGCCTGGAGCTGGGCAGGCTGATCTCAGCCGCGTAGAAGACCGTCCGCAGCAGTCCGGGCCGCAGCACACTGACCGTCCGGATGCTGCCCTTCAGCGCCACTCCGGCAGGGGCATGGAGCACCCCCGAGAGCACGGCCATGCTTCTGACCGGCGTGACCTTGGCCACCAGCTGGATGCCCGTGGACCGAAGGCGGGCCGAGGTGGCAGCCATCGTCCCGGCGCACGGTGCCGGAGTGATGTGGAAGGAGAGCGGTGCCGTCAGGACCGGTGCCGTTACCCGGACAGTAGCGCTGACGCCCTGCAGGGTGCTGGGCGCGGCCTGCAGCCGTGCAGACGGCATGCTGACTGTGCCGGTGATCAGCAGCCCGGTGGTAACGATGCCGTTGAGGGCAGCCCCGTTGAGTGGGAACCCGTTCAGCATGGCTAGGCAGGCACCAGGAGCACGGTCACGAAGGTCTCATGCTCCACGCTGGGGGCGAGGTAGCCGGTGCCATCTATCGGTGCTGCATTCAGCGATGAGTCGTTCATCAGCTCAGGACAGCGTCTCCATATAGACCCGGTGCAGCCGGAAGGCCACGGCGGTGGCATCTGAAGATCCCGTGCCCACGCCCACGATGTAGCGCATGAACTGGTTGCTGCGCGGCAGGTGGCTGGTGATCGCCTGATTCGTGCAGACGCGCGTCTTCGTGTTTCCAATCCACTGATCCACCGTCACATAGATCGTGGAATCATTCGGCGCGCAGAAGATCTCGACCTCCAGCATCTGGTTCGGGTTGTTCGTGATGTCCTTCTTGATGCCCAGATCCGTCTTCGCCGCTGTGGTGCCGTCCTTGGAGATGATCTGGAAGTTCGCATCAGCCACGTCCGCGCCTACCCCGATCATGTCTGCTGCCGTGCCGGACGGGTCTGCTGCGTTGGGATCCGTGGAGAGGGTGGTGAGCCCGATGAAGGCGCGCTGGGCTGAGGTCAGCGCAGTGATGGTCACCCGGGCTTTGAAGTAGAAGCCGCCGAGGCCGGAGGCATTCCCCACCCAGAACCGGAAGCCGCCGGAGGTCTGCCCCCGCCAGCTGTTGCCGGTGTTGGTCGTCCCGGCACTGGTCAGGACGACCGCAGGCTGCGAGGAGACGTAATCCGTCGAGGTTGGGGTGTACCCGGACTTCGTGCCGGTGGATGTTTCGATGTCACCCACGACGCTCACCCCGGTGCCGCCCGGCTGCGGGATCAGCATGGTGAACGACACATCCCCGAGCGCCCGCTGCAGGGCCGGGGCTTGCTGGCTCTCTGCACCCCGGATGAACAGCTCCCGCCGTGACCGCTTGGCTGCAAACAGCTGCAGATCCGTGGCAATCGGGCCAGCGGCAGGCTCCGTCACCAGGCCGGTCTCCAGCCCGATCAGGTCCAGCATTTCCTGCGTGACGATCCGGAGCTCGATGCGGTCCCCATTGTTCCAGGCCACTGCGGAGGTGCCCAGCTGGCCCCGCACGATGGTGCTGAAGGTGTCTGTGGAGCGAGCCGTGACCTTGATGATCTCCCAGGCCGTCTCCGGGTTGGCAGCATTCGCCAGGGTGGCGTAGAAGTAGTCACCTCCGGACGGATTGGGGAACTTGGCCCCGTCCCCAGACTGCACGGCCAGGGAGGTGGCCGAGTTCGTGATCGCCCCGTTCAGGGTGGACTTGGCGTTGTTGGCAAGTAGTTTCACGGCGCCCTCATCAAGTGAAAGTCACGCCCCAGTCCGGGGCCTGATCCCAGACAGAGACATCATCAATCGCGAAGTGGGTGTCCACCAGGTACGGGGCATTCGCATTCCCCAGCAGGTAGCCGCCCCGCCACCAGTTGTTCGCAGCCCCGATGGTAGTGTAGATGGTATAGCCCGGATGGCTCTGCACGATCAGGGTGGTGTCGAACCAGACCTGATACGTCCCATTGTCTGAGTAGCCCCCGGCTCCGTTCGGCGTGGCAGCCCGGTTGTGGCTGCGCAGCCGGTGCCAAGATCCGGCGATGGAGGACGGGTTGAAGATGTTGTAGTGGTCAGTGTTTGCATCCCCGTTGGACTGATCCACGCCCTGGGGGGCACTCCGCAGGGACCCGACATGGGCGACCACATAGGGCGCAGAAGTGGGTGTGCCCTGGTACTCCGTCCCGCTGTTCAGGTCACTGGTGACGCTGTAGGTCTCTGCCCAGCAGTAAAAGAGTTTGTTGTTGTTGGGCGTGTCGCTGACCTGGTAGACGTATTCCGGCGGGAACCAGAGCCACCATTCCATCCAGAACTCATGCAGCCCCTGGCCCAGCGGCTTCAGCTGATAGGGCTGGTCGAAGTCCTCATGCCCGGCGAGGTAGGTGACGCCCAGCGACTTCGTGCCGGAGTGGGACACGTCATTGCGAACGATGCCGGATCCGGCCCCAGTCCCGTTGTAGGAGGGCAGCCAGAGGAAGCCATTCGCGCCGCGGTTGTAGACGTTCGCCCCAACGATGGCGCTCTCAAAGTCTTCCGTGAAGTAGGGGGCTGCTCCTGGAGCCGGCGCAGTCATCTGCCCCTGCAGCCGCTGCAGGTCCGCGACCGTACCCCGGAGGATACGGCGCGGACGCGGCAGCCACAGCAGGGAAGACGACACCGTGCCGGTCAGACCTGCAGAACGAGCGCGCCGATGGCGAACTGGGGCGTGGCGTTCGTTGCCACTGCCACCGGGGTATAGGGCATGAACAGCGCGCCGCCCCTGGTGGTGATGTTCACCGGATTGGCATTCGCCGGTGTGGTGGACAGGGTGATGTGGTCCGAGTCCGGCACGGTGCCGACGTAGTAGGCGGTGTTCTCTGCCAGCGGCGCCGGGAGGGCCAGGCCGGGTGCCGCGAGCACGAAGACCCGGTGATCCGCCAACATGCCGTGGGCCGGGATCACGATCTGGTCTGCCGTGGTGTCCACCACCTCGCCCACCAGCGGGGGATCGCTGTCCAGGAAGCCGATGGCCTTGAGGTTGCCTCCCGTCGCAGCATCCCAGATCCCGAAGGCGATCTCGCTCTCAGACCCGCCCGTGTTCTGGGGGAAGGTGACGAGTCCGGAGTTGGAGATCTGCCGTCCCCCTGCCGGAGAGGTGTCTGCTGGCGCACCGAAGGCTGCTGAGGGCCGCGTGCCATAGCCCGTGTAGGCGGCTTCCGTCACGGTGCCGGAACGGAAGTTCGTGATCGCGCTGATCAGGCCGATGTAGCCGGTCCAGGGGGCGAAGTCCGTGCTCCGCAGCGTGTTGAGGATCTGGTCACGCATGTAGCTCGTCAGCATGGGGCAGTCTCCGTGCAGGGGATGCGGAAGTAGCAGCTGGATAGGCTGGGGGAGCAACGGGTCAGGCCGGGGATCAGTGCCGTCAGCTCGGCCTCACAGGGCAGGTGGTCTGGGATGGCAACCTAGGTCCCAGCACCGGCTGGCGTCAAGCAGCTGGGCTCAGGCGGCACACCGGCAAGTGGCGGGAGTGGGCTGATAACCTGGAGGAACGATGGGACGGGTGCAGCTGGGGCAGAGGCGGCACAGCACCATCCGGTACGGATCCGTGGCCGGGATCTGGGCATCAGGCCGGAGCTGCAGCCGGTTGCGGGTGAAGCCTGAGTAGTCCACCTGGTGCTGCCAGCGGCCCCACTTCCAGGTGATGGTGGTAATGTCCGGATGCTGGTCCCGCAGAGACTCGGCCATCTTCAGGCGTCCATCTCCCGCGTAGAGTTCATCCGTGTTGCCGCCCTTCAGCACCATCGTCGTGACCTTCTTCGCGAGGAAGGCCTGAAAGAGGATCGTGCACCAGCCGTCCTTGAGCGCACGCAGGGACAGATCTGTGTCTTCATTGTAGCGTCCCCGCCAGCGATAGGGCAGGTCATTCTGAATCAGGATGCAGGAGTAGATCCGGGTGTTGAGCCGGAACGGCTCATGCGCATCCCAGCGTGGGGCGAAGGACTCATACTGGAAACCGGCCAGCGCGACGTTGGTGTAGCGGTCCACATAGTCTTCGGCGGCCCGGAAGATGGTGCCGTCCCCAACCTGGATCTTGGAGTTCCGGTGCATGCGGTAGAAGCCCTGGATGTTGTCATCCAGGATCCAGTGCCGGGCTGCGCCGGAGTTGAGGGCATGCTCCCAGATCCAGTTGCGGGCCGGGATGGAGCCCTGCCCTAGGTTGCTGAACGGCAGCACCAGCACCTGGTCAGCCGGGATCACGGCAGAATAGGCCGCAGCCTCCTGGGGTTCCACCACGATGTGGAAGGGGACCTGCATGCGCTGGAGGTAGCGGGCCGTGATCCGGGTGTCCCAGCGGCCCTTGCTCACGATGTAGACGGGATAGGCCGGGTTCACACGAATTCCTGGAAGGACTTCGGGAAGCCTGCCTCTTGCATCTGCACAGCATCCAGGATGGCCGGTTCTATGTAGCCGCGCCGTCCGGCTTCCCGGGCTGCCACCTTCCTGGTCCAGAATCTCCCGGCATAGAGGTAGCCGCCATGGTCGAGCCGGCGGTAGGATCTCCAGCCGCCCCGCTCATTGATCGGCACCCGGTCCAGCTCTGAGCTGGGATCCAGCAGCTGCGCCGTCATTCCGGCTCTGCTTCTTCCAGCTGAGGCGGCTGCTCAGCCGGAGGGTTGAGGGACAGGGCCACCCACCGCTTGTCTGCATACAGGGCCCGCTCAGCTTCCGGATGCCAGAGGAACCGGGTGAAGGTGTTGACCCGTTGGCCCACAAGCTGGCTGAAGGCCTCCATGTCCTCCCGGCTCTTGAAGTGAACCAGGATGGAGTGGTAGGGCTGCAGATCCTTCTGCTCGAAGGGGGGCATCCCGCGCCAGTCCGGGCCGTCATCCCCGAACAGGGAGACCTGCCCGGCATCCGGAAGACCGGTGACCATCGGAGCTGCGCCGTTGCCTCCGGTGGCAGCATCCCCGTTCATGAGCGCGAACAGATCCTGGTCAGCCATTGGCCGTCACTTCCTCCAGCACCACCTCCACGCGCGGCCGCTCCGGATCTGCCAGCAGCCGGGATCCGTCCCAGCTCACGATCTGGATGTCATTCTCCACCACGCCCCGGGCTTCCAGGAGATCTGCCAGGCCCTGGTAGAAGCCCACGGCATCACCTACGCGGCGATCCCGGTAGAACAAGGCCCGGCAGTTCACCTGGATGGGCTTGCTGATGAGCCGGGGTGGGTCCTTCGGCTGCAGCTCTGCAGGCAGCCCCTTGATCTCCCGGGCCGGATGCCAGCACCAGGGGTCCTGCTTCTCCCCGATGCTGATCTGGGCTGACTTCTCCCACTGCCGGAACTCCGGGGACGGCAGCAGCACAGCACGCTTCATGGCACCCACGGTCGTGATGATGCCGTGGTTCTTCTTCGTGCGGGGCTTTCCCCAGACGGTGAGGGTCCAGCTCATGAGTCCAGCGTCCGCAGCAGCTTCTCCACTTCATCTTCCGCCATGACCTGCTCTGCTGTCTTCTCTGGCTGTGTGAGCACTGCTGCCCACTGCTTCAGTCCCACCCACAGCTGCATGAGGAAGTAGCCCAGATACCCGGCAGCGAACAGGGGGAACAGGAGGAACACCGCGATCCACAGGACGGCGAACTGCTGATCAGTCAGAAACTTCGGCGACCTTTCCTCCAGGTGTGCCACCATAGGCACGGAGCAGGCCCCTCCGATCACTGCCCAGAGCCCGAGCACGATGATGGTGGCACTTGGGGCTGCGTTCACTTCTCACTCCCGGATGCCAGCTTCAGCTCCGTCTGATCCTCCAGACCAGGCAGCACCTTCGTCTCCAGCTCCTCAGCTTCCTTCGTCAGCATATCAGCCCATTCCGTGCGGCCCAGGCCGGTGACGGTGCCGGAGGCTGCCCTGGCATTCCGGCAGTAGAGCTTCAGCCCACTCCGGATGGCCGCCCGTTCCCGGGTGCTCAGTTCTTCCTCATCCTTGCGCACCGTGGGTGCAGCCGCCAGGATCAGCTGCTCCACGAACTCCTTCTCCTTGACGGTGGCAGCGGCAGACTTCGTGAGCCCGGCCATGTGCTCACTCTTCGCGACTTCATCCAGCTTCCGGGACAGGATGGTGAGGGCACAGACGGCCTGCGTGACGGTTAGGTGTTTCACAGATCCTCCGGAGCGAGACGTGATTTAATACCCATTTAAATGCCATTTATGTATCTCGGAGCATTCCTCAGAAGGGCAGCTCCTGCTCCGGTTCCTCACCGGGCTCTCGCGGTGCTGGCACAGCCTGAGTGGCCTCGAACTGCTGGCGCACCTGCTCCGTCATCTCATCCTCCAGCTTCCCGCCTTTGGCCACCTTCAGCCGGATCATGCGGCCCACGGAGCTGCCCCGCCGCCGGTGCTTGCCCACGCTCATGCACATCACGCCTTCTTCCAGCAGATCCTTGGCCTCCCGCTGCCCGTTCACCACCTCTTTCATCATCGCTGCCGTGGCATCGGCCTTCCGTTGCCGGTGCAGCATGATGACCACGCTGGACTCCTGCTCCAGGGCTGAGGTCTGCTGCAGCGCAGACAGGGGCGGGGGCAGGAAGTCTGCCAGAGGGTTCCGGTCCTGGCCGCGGCTGATCTGTGCGGCAAGGATCACGCAGAGCTTGTGCTTCATCGCCACTTCCTTGAAGCCCTGCACGGCCTCCGTCAGCTCCTGGGTCTTCTGGGATCCGTCACGGGGGATCCAGCGATTGATGTGGTCCAGGATCACGATGCTGTACCGGGCCCCGATGGCGTACTCCTTCAGGGCCTTCCGGACGCCGGACGCATCCAAGCGCGGCAGGTCATGGAACAGCCCGACATCCGGCAGGTGCTCGCACTGATACTTCACGTCGCCGTCCACCATCTCCTGGGCACCCGGCGGCAGCAGGTGCCAGGCGTTCTCCAGCACATAGTCAGGCCGGAAGCCCAACCGGAGGGCTGCCCACTGCCTGCGCATCTGTGCAGCAGAGATCTCCGTGGTGAGGAACAGGGTGGGCAGCCTCCGCTCCACCAGGCCCTCAAACAGGTTGAGGAGAAAGGTGGTCTTGCCGTTCCCGGTGCGCGCGCCCACGGTCCAGAGGTCACTGGGGATCATGGGGCCGATGATGGGCATCGCGGAGGGGAACATCGTGAGGTGCGGGAGATCCCGGAAATCATCCCGGGACATCTGGAGGGCCTGCAGCATCTGAGTCTCAGCCAACGCCAGGGGCGTGGGGATCCGGACGACATCCGGGTTCGGCTCAGCCATGGTCTGGCCGCAGCACTTCCAGGGACATCCCTTCCTGCAGGACCATCACGCGGGCACCGTCTGGGAGCACCGGCTGCAGGTGAGCTGCCAGCTGGTGCTCTGCCTCCAGGGACAAGTAGCCTGGATACCGAACCACGATGATGTCACCAGACTTCACCCGCAACAGCAGGGGCTGCAGCTCCCCGAAGTCCGGATCAGACGCCTGCACCTTCTCCAGCACCTTGGCCTCTGCTGTTCCGGCGACCACTTCTTGGCCGGAGAGCTGCAGGGAGAGCCGGACCAGATCCCCCACATGGGACCGGAGCGTGAACCCGGAGACCAGGCGGCTGAGATCCACGCCGTCCACCTTGATGCTACCCTGCCCCAGGGCGCTGACCTCAAACTCCACCTTGATCGGGGTGTGCTCAGTGCTCATCGGCGTACCTGGGAGAGCCGGAGGAAGTAGGCATCCACCGATTCTTCTGGCCGCTGGTCCAGGGGATCCGCTGGCTTCCGGGCTGGGGCATCACCGTCCCAGATCCCGAACGTCTGGGCGAACCGCTCCACGCTGGCATACCGACCCGGGGTGACCTTCAGGTAGATCCGGAAACGCCGCAGCACTTCTTCCTCCCCATGCTCCAGGTGCAGAGGCCGCAGTGCCCTGCCGATCCGCCCGAAGGGAGGCACACCCTGATAGGCAGCCTTCCAGGCCTCCGCGTAGGCTGTGAGCCAGGTGCCAGCAGTGATGGCAACCGGCTGAGCCTGCGGCTTGATGGGAGAGACCTTCAGATGCTCCGGCAGGGCGGCATCACGCTCAATGAAGGCAGCCACAGCGTCCACGACCTCATCCATGGTCAGCGCTGTGACCAGCAGAGCTGGGACCCCACATCGAAGATAGTTCTCTCGCTGTCTACTGCCCATGGTGTCCTTGGATCCCTTAGCCTCGATGACCACAGCCAGCCGTCCATCAGGGCCGTACACAGCCAGATCCACGGAGAAATTGGCTGACCGTGAGTGAGGGGACATGGCTGCCAGCCGGACCTCTGACTTCACGGTTAACCAGCGAGTCCGGAGCCGGTAGAACGTCTCAACCTTCACCTCATCATCCCTCGGGTTCTGCTCACCGACGGGCATAACCTTTCCCCCTTGTAAGTCCCGAAACATTTCGAGATCTCACTGCGCCCCTTAGCCGCAGTGACGAGCCCCCCGAGTGGGGCCGATAGAT
>Ga0335083_10002746_pt1 | contig 23126 bp, 22 predicted proteins | sample Lox_Sample_42_FD_206716 | JGI IMG/M metagenome (GOLD analysis project Ga0335083, IMG submission 206716) | Soil microbial communities from Loxahatchee National Wildlife Refuge, Florida, United States - Lox_Sample_4.2 | ecosystem: Environmental > Terrestrial > Soil > Wetlands | place: USA...
CTCGACCTGCGCGGTATCGGCGCTCGGATCGCCCGGGTAGATCACCGAGATCAGCGCTCCGTCGGCGGTCTCGATCGTCGCGTCGCCGACCGGGTCGGCGAGCTGCTCGGCGATCAGCTGACCGGTGGCCGTATGCGAGATGACCTCCGCGTCGGGCTCGCCGACCGCGCCGGCGAGCGCGTGCACCGTGATCGTCTGCTTGCTCGTCTCGTCGCTGCCGCGACACGCGGTACATGCGAGCACGAGCGCGAAACCTCGCCGAGCCACGGCAGCATCCTAGCCCGGGTGCGTGTGACGGCGTGTTAAGGTGCGCTAGGCTGCCCCACATGCCGATTCCGGCGGAACGTCGACGCAGCTACCTGGCGCGGCAAGTCGCCACGATGGCGCTGTCGCACGTGCAAGTCGACACGCCGATGGCGCTGGTGCGCGCCGCAGCGTGGGCGAACTCGCTGTCGCGCATGGGCGTGCACTTGCCGCTGTTCGTCGTCCACGACATCGGCGTGATGCTGTCGATGTCGCGCGGCGGCGGTGGCTACGTGCTCCGGCCACGCGAGGCTCAGCTCGCGCGCATCCAGGTGCCGCCGGGCGGCAAGGCGCAGCTCGAGCAGTACCGGCGGCTGCTCGAGAACATCGGCGGCTCGGAGGTGACCGAGCGGCTCAGCGGTCTGCGCCTGCGCGACGAGATGGTCGCCGTGCTGCTGTCGCGCATCCTCGGAGATACGTACAACCGCTGGCGCGATCGCAGCAAGTCGGCCGGCGTCGAGCCGCTGCCGCTCGACCTCGGCATCCTCGGCGAGATCGATTTCGCCGATCACTTCCGCGACTTCGATCCGCGCGGGCTGTGGGGCTTCGTCGAGCACCTGGTCGCGCAGTCGATGCACGTCTACACGCAGGTCGAGCTGATCGATCTCGACACCGTGCGCCTGCTCGGCCTGTTCAAGGAAGACAGCGCGAGCGGCAGTGAAGCGCTCGGCGGCGCGATCGATCTCGTCGATCTGTTCGCGGCGCTCGGCTCGCCCGAGGCGAACGACGTCGCGAACTTCTCGCTCGACCTCCTGCCGAGCGTGCTCGAGACCAGGCGCTCGACCGGCGCGCAGACGTTCGCGGTCGACGGCTACGCGTCGATCGAGCGCAAGGGCAACATCGATTCGCTCGTGCTCAGCGAGCTCGCGTACGACCGCGAGATCTTCGAGCAGAAGGTCGTCGATGCCGAGCTGCTCTACTACGGCCGCGACAAGCAGCGCGAGGACGAGCGCCGGCTGCAATATCTCCTGATCGATTGCTCGGCGTCGATGCGCGGCCAGCGTCAGGTGTTCGCGCGCGGCCTCGCGCTCGCGCTGATCAAGAAGCTCGCGCTCGAGGGCGACGAGATCTGGGTGCGGTTCTTCGACTCGCGGCTGCACGAGACCGTCAAGATCGCGCGCTCGGGGCAGGTGCCGGTGCCGTACTTGCTGTCGTTTCGCAGCGAGCGCGGCCGCAACTACGGCAAGGTGTTCCGCCAGCTGCTCGTCGAGGTCACGCGGCTGCGCCGCGAGCAGAAGCGGCGCGTCGTGCTGTACACGATCACGCACGGCCAGTGTCACATCGAGCCCGAGCTGGTCGCCGCGCTCAAGCAGCAGGCGTTCCTGTACGGCATCGTATGCCTGCCGAGCTCGGACCAGCTGCCCGAGTTCGTGCCGCTGCTCGATCGCTCGCAGATCGTGCACGCGGACGCGCTCGTCTCGCGCGCCGAGCGCCAGCGCCGCGCGCTCGACATCGTCGGCGACGCGACGCGCGCCCAGAAGCCCGCGCCCAAGACGAGCGCGCCGAGCTCGGCGAGCCTGCGCGACATGCCGGTGATGAAGGAGTAGCCATGGCGCGCCGGTTCAACTCGATCGAATCCTCGGCCGATCAAGCCGAGGCCTTCGTCCAGCAGGGGCGCTGGATCGATGCCGAGCGCCACTACCGCGACCTGATCGGCCAGACGCACGTCATCAACTACGAGTACGACGACTGGTTGCGGCGGCTCGCCGACATCTATCGCAACCTCGGCCGCGCGCGCGAGGCCGCGTACATCTACCTGTACTTGCACTACTTCGACCTCGCGCGCTCGCAGCTCGTCGGCAACGAACATGGGGCGCTGCGCGCGCGGCTCGCGGAGACCGAGAAGAAGTGGCACGAGGCGGCGCAGCTGTACACGCAGGCGAGCATGCCCGTGCACGCCGCGGTGTGCTTCGAGCGCGCGAAGCAAGGCCCCGAGGCGGTCGCCGCGTGGAAGGGCCTCGTGCACCACCCGGGGCTCGCGCACCATCCGTACGAGGCCGCGCTCGTGCACTTCAACTACGGGCTCGCCGCCGTGCGGCTCGATCCGAAATCGGCCGAGGCGCGGCGCGCGCTCATCGAGAGCCAGCGCAAGCTCGAGCAGGTCGCCGACGACTTCGAGCAGGTCGGCGAGCTCGAGCGCGCGTTCGATTGCTTCCAGATCCTGCTCAAGCTCGGCAAGGAGTCGGCGCAGTTCGAGAACCTCGCCGAGGGGTACGTGAACTGCATCCGGGTGCTGCGCGACGATAATCTGAAATTCTACGTCCTCCAGTACTACGAGGACTTCATCAAGCTCGCGCTCGAGCGCGGCGAGCTGCACGCCGCGGCGACGCTCTATCAAGAAGCGGCGGCGTTCGCGGCGCGCGCCGGTTTGCCGTACGACCGCCACTACCAGCACAAGAGCGCGCTGACGTGGATGCGCTGCGCCGAGAAGTTCCACGAGACCGGCGTGCCGGTGCAGATGATCGAGAACGCGCTGCTCGCGGCGGCGTCGCAGCACTCGGCGGTCGGCGACTACCCGGCCGTGCGCGAGTGCTTCGAGCGGCTGGCCGGGCTCGAGCTGACCGACCGCGCGAAGAAGCGGTTCGGGGCGATCGCGCAGCGCTACCGCGGGCTCGCGTCGCCGCCGGTCGAGCTGCCGGGACTGCCCGACTACTTGAAGCAGCAGCACGCGTACGCCGACATCTGGTTCGTCGATCTGCTCGAGTGGGAGATGAACGGCGATCCGCTCGCCGTCGCGGCGTCGATCGTCGGCGATCTCAAGTATCCGAACGGTATCCGCCGGCGCGCGCTCGTCGTGTTGCTCACGCTCGCCGACGCGCAGGCGCGCAACCAGGCCGCCTCGGTCGAGGTGCTCGAGCAGATCGCCGATGCGCTCGGCCAGCTGCAGTCGTACGCGGCGCTGTCGCCGCTCGAGAAGCTGTACGCGGCGACCGAGCCGACGATCCGGCGGGCCGCGGTGCGCGCGCTCAAGTACCTCTTCTTCAAGCGCTCGTTCGTGATCGTGCGCAAGGCGCTCGTCGATCCCGACGTCCATGTGCGCGAGGCCGCGCTCGTCGCGATCGGCGGGTTGCACTTCCCGCACGCGTTCAACCCGCTCGCGCGCATCTACCGCGAGTCGACCGAGCCAGCGGTGCGCGCGGCGGCGCTGCAGTCGATCGGCGAGATCCACAGCGTCGAGGCCGGTGAATTTCTGGTCATGGTGCTGCGCCAGGAGTCGGGCCAGTTGCGCGAGGCGGCGTACGCGGCGCTCGCGAAGATGGACAACGCCGACGTCGTGCCGATCCTGCGCCAGCATCACGAGATCGAGATGAACGCGCCCGTGCGCGAGACGCTCGGCGAGCTGCTGCGACGGCACTAGCATTTTTGATACGATGCGGCGCATGCGTCGCCTATGCCTGCTCGTGCTCGCGCTCGCCGCTTGTGACTCTCGCGCGAAGGCGTCGGATCCGACGCTGACCGCGAACGAGAAGTCCAAGGAGTACGAGAGCTGCGGCGGCACGCTGCACTGCGCCGACGAGCTGCGCTGCTTCGATCACGTCTGTCGCCGGCAGACGCGCTCGGCGGTGGGCGATTTCTTTGCCGCGCTCGGCGCACAGAAGCGCGCGGCCGGCGACGTCGAGGCCGCGATCGACGCCTACGACCGTGCACTCGGCCACTACGACAGCGAGAAGATCGCCCTGCCGCCCGACGTCGATTGCGCGTACGGCTCGGCGCTCGCCGCCGGCAAGGCGAAGAAGGAGCACGCCGAGCTCGGTGCGCGCGTGTTGCATCGCTGCATCCTCGCGGTGCCGGTCGGCAGCTCGCTGCGCGACCGCGCGCTCGCCGACCTCGCGACGCTCACCGACGCCGGGCTCGATCCGCTGACGCTCGGCCGCACCAAGCTCGCCGACGTCTACCTGACGCGCGCGCCCGCGGCGCCCGAGACCGACAAGCTGCAGGTCACGGTCACGGCGAGCCCGGCGGTCACGGCGAAGACGTATCAGGGAATCCCCGACGCGATCACCGCGCCGGAGATGAAGGGCGCGCTCGTCGCGTGCTGGCAGGCGTACAACGCGGCGACGCACAAGGACGCGATGGCGGTCGCGTTGCCGGTGAAGTCGGCGTACATCCCGTCGGAGTACGAGGACGAGTCGGGCGTGTTCACGCTCAAGATCGATCCGCCGGCGACGATGCCCGCCGGTCCGGACGCCTCGGCCGATCAGTGCGTGCGCGCCGCGATCGAGCCCGTGATCAAAGATCTGAAGACGGTCCGCGACGCGTTTCAGACAAAGATCACGATCGCGGTCAAGTAGCGGCGCGAAATAGACGTTCTCCGCCGGACGTTGCCAGCTGCCCGCGAGCGCGACCTCGCTAGGCTGCAAGCATATGAACAAGCTATCACTTATGTACGCGCTCGCCGGGCTTGCCGCGTGCGGCACCACCAACTCCGATTCGCTGCTCACGAGCGGCATGTCTGCGGACATGACCGTGACCGGCAACGCCGACGGGACCGCGACCGTCACCGTCAATCTGTTCAGCGGCGATCCGGATCAGCTGATCTTCGTCAACCTCGACGACGGCGACACGCTCGTCGGATCGAACGCGAGCCAGTCGCTACCGCTCGTCGAACAGCAGCTCGTGACGATCATCGACTACAGCGCGCAGTTCATCACCGGAACGGAAGGCGCGCAGTACACGATCGACCTCGAGCGCACGGTCGACGCCGGCGCGCCGAGCTCGACCGCGACGTTGCCGGCTCCGTTCGCGCTCGGCGAGGTCGCGACCAGCGCGTCTCGCGCGAGCGACCTCGCGATCACGTGGAGCCCCGCCGGGGCCGCCGATCCGATGACGTGGCAGATCGAGGGCACGTGCATCGAGGGCGCGAGCGGCACGATCGACGGCGACCCGGGCGCGCAGACGATCGCCGGCAACACGCTGGTCAAGGCGTCGGGTAATGGGGTGCCCGACTCGTGCACGGCCACGCTCACGGTCGCGCGCACGCGCGTCGGCCAGCTCGATCCGCACTTCGGTCACGGCGGCTCGATCGTCGGCGAGCAGGCGCGGACCGCGACGTTCACGACGACGCCGTAGAGCGGACGTTCGGGAGCCTCGATCGTCGACGGCCACGGCCACGATCACGATCACGGGGCTCAGTCGGCGCCCGGCGGCGTGTGGAGCTCGATCTCGCTCACCGCGGTCGGGTACACGCGGATCTCGCGCGAGCTCGACGGCGGGTCGACCGAGCTCATCTCGATCGAGCCGGCGACCGCGTTCAGGATGTAGCCGCGACCGTCGCCCGACGTCGACGTCACGTGGGTGTCGGGGTGGCCGGTCGAGGCGTCGTAGATGACGGTTCCGGTGCCGACCTGGAACTGCGCGCCGGCGATCGGCAGGCCGTCGTAGCTCTCGGCGTACGCCTCGATCACGCTCGCGTTTGCGGTCTTGGTCGTGGCGGTCGCCGTGAACAGCCCGTCGAAGGCGGTGGGCGTGAACAGATCGATCGATGCGTACGCCGAGCCGAACAGCTCCTGCTGGAAGTTGTAGTAGCTCGGCACGTAGCTCGCGGCGGTCGCGACCAGGTAGATGTCGTTGAAGTCGGGCGTGCTGGTCGGGATGGTCAGCGAGAACGCGCCGGCGTTCGTGAACGTCGACGCGACGAGGCTGTCGTCGTCGAGGCGGTTCGCGGCGACCGTGATCTCGCCCTGCGCGGGCTGGGTCGAGTCATAGACGGCGACCGTGCCGGAGATCGTGATCGTCGGCGGCAGCCCGGTGCTGCCGCCCCCGCCGTCGAAACCCGGCGCGGTCGTGCGGCTGCATGCGAGAAGCGGCAGGAGCGCGAGCAGTCTGGTCATGGCGGCGCGGTTCGCAAGGCGAAGGCCACCGGGTCTCGCGCGATTTCGCGCCGTTACAGCGGCAAGAACCGGCGATGGCGCTTCCTTCGCGACATCGCTGTCATACGCCTGCCGAGCACGAACGCGAGGCCCAGCACGAGGCAGGCGGCGATCGCCGCGGCGACGACGGCCGCGCCGCCGTGCGCGAGCTCGCGCATGCGCTGACGCCGCTCGGCGAAAGAGACTCGCAGGCGCGCGGGAATGTCGATCTTGTCGCGCACGAAGCGACGCAGGTCGGCCAGCCGCTGCTCGAGATCCTCGCGCGCTTCGAACATCTCTCGCTCGATCGTCTGTCGGTCTCGCATGGTGCTCCATCAGCTCTGCGTGATCGTCGCCTTCGCGCCCGCGATCGTGCGCGCGAGCTCGTACTTCGCGACCGCCAGGTCCGGCTTGCCGCGGCGCGCGATGCGGCGCGCGCACAGCGCCGCGAGCCCGCCGCCGAGCAGCATGTAGACCACCGCCATCGCGATCAGCCGCAGCCACAGCGGTGGGATGATCGGCGCGAGCGCGACGACCGCCGCGACGCAGAGCATCGCGAGGCCGACGAGCGCGACCATCGCGCCGAGCAGCGCGGCGGCGCCGCCCGCGGCGGCGGTGTGCGCTTTCGCGCTCAGCTCGGACCCGACCAGCTCGGCCTCGCCGCGCACGATGGTCTGCACGTCTCGCGAGATGTCCTTCAGCAGGTCCCCGGCGTCCATCCACGACGAAGCGATGCACCCGATGTGCCGCGGTGGGCTCGGCGTGGTACCTAGGGGCGTCCCATGCCCGAGGAGCTGCCTGACCTGCGCGCGATGACGCTCGAGGACGCCGAGGCGTTCGCGGTCGCGCAGGGCTGGCCGCGGTTTCGCGGCGAGCAGGTGTGGCGGTGGGTGCACGACCGCGGTGCGCGCGACTTCGCCGAGATGTCGAACCTGCCGCGCGAGGTGCGCGCCGAGCTCGCGGCGAAGGTGAGGGTCGGCACGCTCGAGGTCGCCGAGGTGCAGACGTCGCGCGACGGCACGCGCAAGCTGCGCCTCGTCACGCGCGACGGCAAGTCGATCGAGAGCGTGATCATCCCCGACGGCGACAAGACGACCCAGTGCATCTCGAGCCAGGTCGGCTGCGCGGTCGATTGCCAGTTCTGCGCGACCGCGAAGCTCGGGCTCGTGCGCAACCTCGACGCCGGCGAGATCGTCGATCAGGTGTATCTCGCGAAGCGCATGCTCGCGGATCCGAGCGCCTACCAGGCGCTCGGATCCGGATCGATGACACCGGGGGCCGAGCCCGGGCGCACGCTGACGAACATCGTGTACATGGGCATGGGCGAGCCGCTGCACAACTACGAGAACGTGATCCGCTCGCTGCACATCCTCACGCATGGCAAGGGCGCGAACATCTCGCCGCGGCGGATCACGGTGTCGACCGCCGGGCACGTGCCGCGGATCGCGAAGCTCGGCGACGAGGACGTGCGCCCGAACCTCGCGGTGTCGCTCAACGCGCCGAACGACGAGGTGCGCGATCGCATCATGCCGATCAACCGCAAGTGGAACATCGCGAAGCTGCTCGAGGCGCTCCGCGCGTATCCGCTCGAGCAGCGCCGCCGCATCACGTTCGAGTACGTGCTGCTCGCCGGCGTGAACGACTCGCTGCGCGACGCGGCGCAGCTCGCGAAGCTGTTGCGCGGCATGAAGTGCAAGGTGAACTTGATCCCGTGGAACCCTCACCCCGAGGCGCCGTACGAGCGCCCCGCGCCCGCGGTGATCGACGCGTTCCAGGCCGAGTGCAAGCGCCTCGGGCTGCCGACGTACTTGCGCACGCCGCGCGGCGACGACATCGACGCCGCGTGCGGTCAGCTCGCGAACCGTTCTCGAGACGGCGCGGCCCCAGCGCTCGTGCCGCTGCGCGTGCGATGATCCGGCGGAGATGACGTCCCGGCCGAAGCCGCCCTCGCGGGTCTTGCTCGTGCTCGCGGGCATGATGACGCAGCTGCTCGGCGTCGGGTCGCTCGTGCTGGCGCTCGCGTCGCTGCCGGTCGTGCACGACTTGCATCACGGCATGCAGGCGCTGGCCGCGTCGGTGATCGCGGCGATCGCCGCGCTCGTGTGCGGGACGCTCGTGTGGCGCGGCCGGATCGTGCCGCTCGCGCTCGCGATCGGCATCGACGTCGGGTTCGGGATCGTGCTGCCGCGCGGCGGCTCGGCGCTCGGCGCGATGCTGAAGCTGCTGCCGGCCGACGACGCGCAGACCGCGGAGACCATCGTGACCGCGGCCGCGATCGGAATGTTCGTCGCGGCCGTGCTGTGCGTGCTGTCGATCCCGAGCGCGCTCGCGCTGCGACGGTGGGCGCGCGAGCAGATCGCGGAAGGTCGGCCGAGCGCGGGCAGCACGCTGCCGGGCCTGGGGCCGGAGCGGACCTCGCAGCGCAACGCGACCGTGATGATCCGGACCGCGGAGCGCCAGGCGCGGTCGCGGCCGGCGGTGATCGCGGGCGTGGCGCTGACGTTGATCGTCGTCGGCGTGGTCGTGATCGCGGCGGCGATGGGCGGCGGCAGCGCGGAGACGGCAGCCGGCAGCGGCAGCGGCAACGGCAGCGGTGGCGGCAGCGGCAGCGGTACCGGCAGCGGCACGCGGCTCGCGGCTCGCGGCAGCGGTAGCGGCAGCGGGGTAGCGGCAGCGGCAGCGGCGGCGGTGGCCGACGCCGGCGTCGCCGACGCGCCCGGCGCGCCGTCGCTCGACGACTTCGTCGCGAAGTGGCACGACGCGATCAAGGGCAAGCCCGCGGAGCTCGCGGCGATGTTTCGCGCGAAGTCGTTCGCGTTCGGCGTCGAGGCGCACGAGCTCACGGAGGGGCCGGCGGCGATCGCGGCGATGATCGCACATGACGCGGGCGACCACCGCGACGTCGAGGTGCGGTTCTCGCAGATCGGGCACGAGGCGGATGTCGGGTGGATCGCCGAGGAGCTGCGGGTCGGCGGCAAGTCGTTCGTGGTGACCGCGGTGGCCGAGCTCGCCGGCGGCAAGTGGACGCTCGCCGCGCTGCACTGGGCGAGCGCGCTGCCGAACGCCGACGCGTATCGCACGGCTCGCGACGGCTCGCTGCCGGTGCCCGACGCGATCTCCGACGCGCACGACACGTCGCCGCTCGCCGACGCGATGCGCACGGCGTTCGCGTCGAAGCCGTCGTTCGTCGCGGCGCGCAGCTCGCGGCCCGACGCGTTCAACTTCGGCAGCGCGCCCGGCGAGCGGATCGCCGGCGGCGACGCGATCAAGAAGACGTTCGCGCGCATCCACGCGACGATCCACCTGCACGACGCGGTGCGCGTCGGCGCGGTCGGCGATCGCGGCGGCTGGGGCGTCGCCAACGTCGATTTCACCGATGCCGACAGCGACGGCACCGAGGTCACGCAAACGTTCCGCGTGCTCGCCGCCTGGCTCCACGAGGACGCCGGCTGGCGTATCGTGCTCACGCACTGGTCGAATCCGAAGTAACCGAGTCAGATCACGGCAAGTTGCACTCGCCGCACGGCGGGCAGGCTTCGTGGTTCACCGCGCACGCGCTCGCGGCGCGGACGCGCTGCTCCTCGCGCGCGGGATCGACATCGCCATGGCAGTCGCAGACGAGCGAGCAATTGCAGGCGTCGGTGTTCGTCGGCGGCGGGGCGTTCGGCGCGATCGGCGCGGGCGGCGCGGGCTTCGCACGAGGCTCCGGTGCGGGCGTCGCGGGTGGCGGCGTCGGCGTCGCCGGTTGCCCGTGGGGCGGCGCACACGTCAGGCAGACCAGCGCCACGATCGGTGCCTGAAGCAGTCGCATCGTGACCAGTCTAGCCTAGTGCGGACAGCTGCCGGGCGACACGCGCACGCGCTGCACGTACTGCAAGAGAGCGCGATCGAGCTCGTCGGTGTGCTGGCCGAACGGGTACGCGTACGACGTGTACGGGTGGCCGGCCGCGGCGAGCACTTGCATCGACGGCAGCGCCTCGTCGGCCATGTAGCCGTCGACGCCGTGGGCGGCGAGATACTCGGGCACGTGCAGGTGGTTCACGCTGTGCGGCTCGAGATCGTGGCCGTCGGCGGCGAGCTGCTCGAGGCCGGCGAGCGTGTCGTCGGTCATCTCGTAGTAGCGCGTGACATAGAACGTGACGCGCGCGTGGTGCGCCGCGAACATGTCGCGCAAGGTCAGCCACAGATCGACCGAGTCGTCGTCGAACGCGAGCGCGATGCCGCCGCGCTTGGGCCCGGCGACGAGCTCGTCGTACGTGATGTAGTCGAGCCCCCACTTGTCGGCGAGCTCGAGCGTCTTCTCGATCATCGCGTACGTGACCGTGACGCCGGGCTTGTGCGCGTGAAACAGCGCGACGCGCTGCAGGTCGTGCGCGAACTCGAGCTCGTTCTCGACGAGCAGCTCCTGCGACGGCGCCGTGAGGTCGTCGATCGCCGCGCTGCACAGGACCTGGCGATCGTCCCAGTCGTACGACAGGTAGTCGCCTTCGTGGCACGCTCCGAGCGCGAGCGCGGCGGCGAGCGCGCCGCGACTCAGCGCGGACACGGCCCACCATCACCTTCGAACGTGAACGCGACCGAGCGCACGACGCCGACCTGCTCGAGCAGCGCGCGGTCGAGCTCGTCGGTGCGCGATCCGAACGGGTACGCGAACGCCGTGGTCGCGAAGCCTTCGCCCTCGAGCACGTCGCGCGACGGCTGGAACTCGTTCGCCATGTACGCGTCGAGGCCGTACTGCTCGACGTAGTCGGGCGCGCGCAGGTGCAGCACGGTGTGGGGCTCGATCGCGTGGCCGGCGGCGGCGAGCTGCTGCAGCTCGCCGTGCTCGGCGTCGGTCAGGAACTTCCAGCGGCTCACGAAGAACGTGACGCGCGCGTCGTACTGCGCGAGCAGCGGCAGGATCCCGATCCACGCGTCGACCGACGTGTCGTCGAACGACAGCGCGAGCCCGGGAAACTGCGCGGTTCCGGCCGCGAGGTCCGCATACGTGACGAACGCGAGCTGGCGCGACTGCGCGCCCGCGAGCACGTGCTCGATCGTCGCGATCGGCACCGTGACGCCGGGATGGTGGGCGTACAGCTCGACGATCTCGCCGCGGTCGTGCGCGCGATCGAGCCCGCTGTCGATCGAGTCGAAGCTGGTGTCGGCCGACGAATCGAGGTTGACGGCGCAGTGCACGCGCGTCGTCATCGTCGCCGAGTAGAACGCGCCGTCGGTATCGGCGAGCGAGCGCTGGCAGCCAGCGGCCAGCACGGCGACGAGCACGAGGCGCGACCTCACGCCCCCGATTCTAGCGCAGCAGCCACACATGCGAGAGGTCGTTCCCCGTGGCGATCGGCCCCGGCGTGGCGCGCAGGGTTGTCGCGATGATCGGCGCCTCGACCAGGCCGTGCGGCACCGAGGCGATGTAGCCGCGCATCCCGGCGGGAATCAGGTCGAGCTTGTCCGGATCGCGCACGAGCTCGGTCTCGCAGCCGGTGTACCACGCGAGCTGCGTGATGACGTGCGCAACCACGATGCACGGCCGGCCGGCGGCGTCGGTGTGGATCGCCTCGGCGGCGGCCATGAGCGGCGCGCGCAGCCGCGCGAGGTGGACGTTGAACGGAATGACCGCGATCGCGCATGCGAGCCACGACGTCGCGACGAGCGCGAGCGCGGCGCGCGGCCGCGGCATCAGCGCGCGTTGTAGCCACGACACGCCGAGCACGACGAGCAGCGACGTCGCGACGAAGATGTAGCGCGGCTGCGCGTGGCTCTGCAGGCCGATCGCGATGATCTGGCCGACCGCGATCGCACCGAGGAACCAGGTCGCGCGCGCGCGCACCGGAGGCTTCGCGAACGCGATGCCGCCGGCGATCATCAGCGGCGTCACGAGCGCGCCGAACCAGAACTGCGGGATCCACGCGAGGTAGGTGACGAGCCCCTCGCCGACGTACTCGCGCCGCGGCATGCGCGAGCTCTCCTCGAGGATGCCGAACAGCCGCCCGGTCGCGTGCAGCGAGTGCACGGCGTGGGGCGCGAGCAGCGCGACGAACGCGACCGCGGTCGCGATCACCGGCGCGGGCCGGCGCGCGATCGGCCGCCACCACAGGACGAGCGCGGCCGCCGTGACGATCGCGATCACCGGCGCCGAGCCGTAGCGCAGGTAGAACGCGCCCGCGAACGCGGGCGCCGCGAGCAGGAACCGCCAGGTCGGCATTGCATCGTCACCGCTCGACGGCTCGAGCTCGCCGACGACGACCGCGATGCCGGCGAGCATGCACGCGGTCGCCGGCAGATCGCCGATCAGCTCGGCCGAGCGCATCATCATCGGATGCGCGCCCGCGAGCACGGCCGCCGCCCACGCGCCCGTGCGCGCGCCGAACGCGCGCCGGCCGACCGCCCACGCGCCGAGCGGCACGCCGAAGCCGGCGAGCCCGGTCGGCAGGCGCATCACCCACGCCCGCCCACCGAGCGCGACGCCGATCTTCGCGAGCGCGACGACGCCGCTCGACCGATACAGCCACGCCGAGCCGCCGCCGCGGGCGATCACCGAGAACGCGGCCTCGTCGTGGCCGAGCGGCGGGCCGCTGACCACCCCGAGCACCGTGACGACGAGCCACGCGCCGAGCGCCGCGAACAGCAAGCGGCGCTCGAACGTCACGGCAGCAAGGCCCGGGCTCGCTGGGCCGCGCAGCAACGCGGAGCGTTGCGCAGCATCGATCCGATCACCGCGCGAGCGTGGCGAGCTCGGCGGTCGAGAAGAAGAACGCGATCTCTTCGCGCGCGGTCTCGGGGGCGTCGGAGCCGTGCACGGCGTTGCGCTCGATGTTGGTCGCGAACTCCTTGCGGATCGTGCCGGGCGCCGCCTTCTCGGGGTTCGTCGCGCCCATCACCTCGCGGTTCTTCGCGATCGCGCCGGGACCTTCGAGCACCTGCACGACGACCGGACCCTCGGTCATGAACTTGACGAGGTCGCCGTAGAACGGGCGATCCTTGTGCACGGCGTAGAACGCCTTGGCCTGCGCGTCGGTGAGCCGCAGCATGCGCTGCGCGACGACGCGCAGCCCCGCTGCTTCGAGCTTGGCGACGATCGGGCCGATCACGTTCTTCGCGACGGCGTCGGGCTTGATGATCGAGAGCGTGCGTTCGGTAGCCATGGGAACTCCTCTGGAGGGCGGACCCTAGCCCGACGCGCGGCGGCCATCAAGGCGCGTGCGCGGCCACCACGAGGAGCACCACGTAGGAGCTCATTTGCTCGCCGCCTTCGGATTCGGATTGTCGGCGGGGTTCACGTAGTGGATGTCGAACGGGCCCATGCCCTGGACCTGAACGATCGTCGTTCCGCCCTTGGCCTCGGCGCCGTGGTGCATCTTCGCGGGCAAGAAGTGATAGCCGCCGACGTCGAGCTCGTGTGGCTCGGACTTCATCGTGTCGCCCATGTGCAGGACGAACGTGCCTTCGAGCACCGTGAGCTGCTCGTCCTGCGAGTGCCAGTGCGGGGGAATCTTGTAGCCGTCCGGCATCTCGAGCCGCACCGCATACATCCCGGGCTTCGACGGATCGCCGTACAGCACGGCCATCGCCATGCCCTTCGGCAGATCCGGCATCGCCGGCATCCACTTCAGGTCCTTCGCGTTCGTGAACACGGCCTTGTTCTTCATCGCCGACGGGTCGTCGGCACGCGCGGCCCCCGCGATCGCGATCGCGGCAACGGCAATCCACATGGTCGAGGTCGTCATCGTCGTGGCCTCCTCTGGCCGTCGACGCGAATGCGCGATCGGTGCCAACTGCTCGGTCGCGCGGGAGCGACTATAGTTCGCCCGGTGCAGACGCGCGAATCGAGGATCGGGCCGTGGCTCGTCGCGCTCGGCGCGGGGCTGTGGGGTACCGAGAGCGCGTGGCGGATCCCGCTCAACAAGCTGTTTCCCGACGCCGACGTCATCGTGTGGTGGGAGCACGTGATCCTCGTCGCGTGCGCGCTGCCATTCGTCGCGCCGCGCCTGCACGAGCTCGCGCGCGTGCGCTGGCAGACGGTCGCGTGGCTCGTGTTCTCGGGCATCGCGGGCTCCGCGGTCGGCACGATCTTCTTCACGCTCGCGCTCAAGTATGGAAACCCGACGGTCGTCAACGTCGTGCTCAACGTACAGCCGCTGCTGTCGACGATGGCGGCGATCGCGATCTTTCGCGATCGCATCGGCCCGATGTTCCTGCCGTGGGCGGCGCTCGCGATCGTGGCCGGCATGGTGCTGGTCGGGCTGGGGCCGGGCTTCGAGATCGACGTCGATCGCGGCACGGGCTACGCGCTGATCTGCGCGCTGTTCTGGGGGCTCTCCACCGTCGCGGGTCGCGGCGTGATGGTCGAGATGTCGCTGCCGCTCGCGTCCGGCCTGCGCGTGGTCGTCGGCCTGGTGACGATGACGATCATTCTCGGCGTGCGCGGCTTGTTGCGGCCGGACACGTTGTGGCCGGCCGGTGCGCGGCTCGATTCGGCGACGACCGCGGTGTGGCTGCTGCTGCTCGCGATCGTGTCGGGCGGCATCCCGCTCGTCGTGTACTTCGCCGGCCTCGCGCGGACGCGCGCGTCGACCGCCGGCTACTTCGAGATGATGCAGACGCTCGTCGCCGTGAGCATCACGTGGATCTTCTTCGGCTATGCGCTCGCGTGGTGGCAGTGGATCGCCGGCTCCGTGCTGATCGCTGCAGTCGCGATGGTGCAGCGCGCAGGAGCCCGTCACGGCGTGAGCTGCGCCGCGAGCGAGTCGACGCGCGAGCGCAGCGCGCCGGCGGGATAGTCGGCACGGTAGCGATCGATGCGGCGGCGCGCGAGGTCGGAATTGTTCGACGCGAGGTAGGCCTCGATCAGAAGCACGTCGCGCTCCTCGGCGAACGCGCCGGACGGGTACTGCCGCGCGTGCGCCATCAGCGAGACGAGCGCCTCGTCGGGGAGGCCACGCTGGAGCCCGGCGCGGGCGCGATCGAGCAGGAGGCGCTCGGCCGCGCGAGCAGGATCTTCCCGGGCGGGCTTCGGTGCGGCAGCGGCGGCGGGTGCGGCAGCGGCGGCGGGTGCGGGAGCGGGTGCGGCAGCGGCGGCGGGTGCGGCAGCGGCGGCGGGTGCGGCAGCGGCAGCGGGTGCGGCAGCGGGTGCGGGTGCGGCAGCGGGTGCGGCAGCGGCAGCGGCAGCGGGTGCGGCAACAGGTGCGGCAGCAGGCGCGGGCGCGGTGAATCGCCCGATCGCGAAGCCGCCGACCGCGAGCACGCCCGCGATCGCCGCCGCGAGCCACGCGCGCACGACCAGCCCACCGGCGGTCGTCGCGGCTGCGGCCGCCGCTTCGCGCTCGCCGACCGCGGCGAGCGCCGCGACGACGATCGCTGCACCCGCGGTGGCGGCGCGCCGCCGCGTGTGAGCGCGCTCGGCCGCGTAGTCGGTGTCGCCGAGGCGTTCGCGCAGCTGCTCGCGCGCGCGGCGCAGCCGATCCTTCGCGGTGTCGAACGGGATCGCGAGCGTCTCCGCGGTCTCGCGCAGGCTCAGCTCCTCGAGCTCGTGCAGCGTCACGACCTCGCGCAGCGGATCGGGCAGCTCGTGCACCGCGCGCCGCACGGCGAGGATCGTCGCGAGGTCACCGGTGTGCTCGGCATCGGGCACGGTGTCGACGAGCAGCTCGCGCGTGCGCGCCGACTTCGCGTGATCGCGGCCGAGGTTGCGCGCGATCCCGTACACCCACGCCGACAGCGGTACGCCGCTCGGCGGCTGCGCCGATGTCAGCGCGCGCACCAGCGCTTCCTGCGCGAGGTCGCGCGCGTCGACTTCGCGCAGGCCGGCGCGCAGCGCGGCCCGGCACGCCGCCTCGGCGGCGTCCTCGAGCGCGGGCGCGTCGACCGCGACCACGGTTCACGGGCTCTGGGTCGTCGTGAACGTGTCGTGCACGTAGAGCGTCGCGAGCATCGCAGCGAGCCCGGTGCTGAGCAGGAGCGCGCCGCCGACCGATCCGCCGGTGCCGCCGGCCGACATCGCGAGCAAACCGACGCCGGTCGCCGCGGCGCCGCCGACGACCAGGCCGACGCGCGTGCCGTGGCGGCTCTTGTGCTGGAGCGTGATCGTCGTCGGCCGATCGATCACGAACGGACCGCCGCCGAACGAGCTGGTGTCGGGATCCACGAACGTGAGGTAGTTGCGGCCCTGCTGCAGCCCGGCCGTGCACGGGCTCGTGCACAGGTTGTCGAAGTACGCGGCCGCGGCCGCGGTGCCGTTGCTCGCGACCGCGATCCCGCTCGCCTTCTGCACCGAGATGGTGAGGCGACTGCCCTCGATCGAGCGGAACGTCACCGGGATCAAGCCGTCGCCGACGTGCACCGGCGGCGCGGGCGGCGAGCTCGCCGGCGCCACGGCCTTCGGGGCCTTCGGTACCGAATCGACGGCGGTCGCGACCGTCACGACCAGGCTCGCGGTCACTTCCGCGCAGGTCTTGCCCTCGACGATCTTCGCGCTGCCGTCGGCGTTGCGAAACGTGCCGGTGAACTGCTCGCCGTCGCGCTCGACGCGAACGCGGATCCTCGCCTTCGCGATCGGATCCCACGGCACGAAGCCGAGCTTGGCCGACACCTCGTCGGAGAACCGCGAGCCGTCGATGCACGAGGCGTCGGTGGCGCGGTAATCGAGGGCAAACGGGGCGGCGCTCGCAGGCGCGGCCGCAGCGATGACGAACAGGACCAGGATGTGTTTCATGCTCAGCAATGGAGTCAGCCGGCCGGTTTGGGTGGGCGGACTCTACAGAAACCCGCACGCGCAGGAAGCGCGATCTCGTAACAGCCGAGATTGCCTGGCGGTTGGCGTGTGGCCGGAGTCGGAGGTCGTGCTCTACACCGACTCGAGCGGGACCTCGGACGAGAGTCCCACGGCGACGTCATCGGCGGGCAGCGCCCTCATCCTGTGCTCGCGAATCCGGCGCTCGGCGCGACCTCGGTGACGCCGTGACGTTACGCGAGCAGCTTCGCGAGCGTCGTGCCCATCTCGGCCGGCGTCGGTGCGACCGCGATGCCCGCGGCCTTGAGCGCGGCGATCTTGTCGGCCGCGGCGCCCTTGCCGCCGGAGATGATCGCGCCGGCGTGGCCCATGCGCTTGCCGGGCGGCGCGGTCTGGCCGCCGATGAACGCGGCGACCGGCTTGTTCACGTTCGCGTGGATGAACTCGGCGGCGCGCTCCTCGGAGTCGCCGCCGATCTCGCCGATCATGAAGATCGACGACGTGCCGGGGTCCTCGGCGAACCACGCCAGCGCTTCGATGAAGTCGGTGCCCTTGACCGGGTCGCCGCCGATGCCGATCGCGGTCGACTGGCCGAGGCCGAGCGCCGTCAGCTGGTGCACGATCTCGTACGTCAGCGTGCCGGACCGCGACACCACCCCGACGCCGCCCGGCTTGTGGATGTAGCCGGGCATGATGCCGACCTTGCACTGGCCGGGCGTGATCACGCCGGGACAGTTCGGGCCGATCAGGATCGTCTCGGGATAGTCGCGCTCGAGCACGTACGCGACCTTCACCATGTCGCGCACCGGGATGCCCTCGGTGATCGCGATGACGAGCCGGATCCCGGCGGCCGCGGCCTCGAGGATCGAATCGGCGGCCGCGGGCGGCGGCACGTACACGACGGTCGTGTTCGCGCCGGCGAGCCGGACCGCTTCCTCGACGGTGTCGTACATCGGGATCTGCTCGAGCCCGGCGACCTTCGCGCCGCCCTTGCCGGGCGTGACGCCGGCGACGACGCGCGTGCCGTACTCGACCATCTGCTTGGCGTGGAACGCGCCGGCCGAGCCCGACATGCCCTGCACGACGAGACGCGTATCGAATCCGACGAGGACGCTCACGACTTGCCTCCTGCCGCGCGAACCACTTTTTGCGCACCGTCGGCCATGTCGGCCGCGGTGACGATGTCGAGCTTGCTCTCGGCGAGCAGCTTCTTGCCGAGCTCGACGTTCGTGCCTTCGAGCCGCACGACGAGCGGCACCTTCAAGCCGACTTCCTTCACGGCCGCGATCACGCCCTGCGCGATCGTGTCGCACTTCATGATGCCGCCGAAGATGTTCACGAAGATCGCCTTCACGTGCGGATCGCTCGTGATGATCTTGAACGCGGCGGTGACCTTCTCCGCGGTCGCGCCGCCGCCGACATCGAGGAAGTTCGCGGGCTGGCCGCCGTAGAACTTGATGATGTCCATCGTCGACATCGCGAGGCCGGCGCCGTTGACCATGCAGCCGATGTTGCCCTCGAGCGAGATGTAGCTGAGGTCCCACTTCTTGGCCTCGAGCTCCTGCGGATCTTCTTCGCTCGGATCGCGCCACGGCTCGAGCTCGGGGTGGCGGTACAGCGCGTTGTCGTCGAAGTTGATCTTCGCGTCGAGCGCGAACAGCTTGCCGTCCTTGGTGAGCACGAGCGGGTTGATCTCGAGCAGCGAGCAATCCATGTCGTCGTAGCAGCGCGCCAGCGCGCCGAGGAACTTGTCGAGCTCGCGGACCGCGCCGCCGGTGAGCGCGAGCTGCTTGGCCAGCTTGCGCGACTGCCAGCTTTGCCAGCCGGTCGCCGGATCGATCGCCTCGCGCAGGATCTTCTCGGGATGCTTGGCGGCGACTTCCTCGATCTCCATGCCACCCTCGGTGGACGCGATGACCGTCGTGCGGCCGGTCGCGCGGTCGAGCAGCATGCCGAGGTAGAGCTCGCGTTCGATCAGGAGGCCCTGCTCGACGAGCAGGCGCTGCACCTTCTTGCCCGCAGGCCCGGTCTGATGCGTCACGAGCTGCATGCCGAAGATCGCGCGCACCGCCGCCTCGGCATCGCCGCGCGTCTTCGCGACCTTGACGCCGCCGCCTTTGCCGCGGCCGCCGGCGTGGATCTGCGCCTTGACGACGACCACGTCGGTGCCGGCTTGCTGCTGGACCTTCGGGATCGCGGCGATCGCCTCGTCGACGGACATCGCGGGGATGCCGATCGGCACGGGCACGCCGTACTTCTGGAACAATTGCTTGCCCTGGTACTCGTGGATCTTCACGACGGCGGGTGTAACACATGTCCGAAACTCGACGGGCCGCGACGGCGCTTCGAGTGCTTGCGGGCGGCACGCCGGTCGCAACAGGCAACGGCCATGCACGTCATCTTCGTCGCACTGGTCTGGCTCGCCGGATGCGTCTACGCGGCGGGCCCGGGCAAGAACGAGCCGCCGCGCCCCGAGCCTCCGCAGGTCAGTGCGCGTTGATGTTGTTCGGCGTCCCGGCCGGCAGCGACTGGCTGACGGTGACGAAGATGTTGCCGATCTGGCGGTACTCGAGCAGGTCGTCGCCGGGCGTCTGCACGCCGTAGCCGGCGAACGTCAGCGACAGGTGCGTCGCGTCGATCTGCACGGCGGTCGGCGCGTACAGGCGCTCGGCGAACCACGGCTGGGTCGGGAACACCGGCGCGGTGCCCGGGATGGTCACCATCGTGCCGTCCGACTGGTTCGTCGTCGTGATCGTGTTGATCGACGCGATCGGGTGATCGATGTCGTTGTACACGGTCCAGTGCATCTTGTCGGTCGACTCGGCGTAGCCGATGTAATGGAACGCGTCGGAGTCGCCGTCGAGGCAGTTGCCGGCCGAGAAGTACATGCCCCACACGCTGCCGTCGCCGTGGATGTCGACGAGCGTCGCGCGCGGCGCGACCCAGCGCGTGCCGTGATAGTCGACCGTCGTCGGATCGTTGAGGCCGGTGACGATGCCGAGATCGGTGAAGTGGATGCCGTCGGTGGTCTGCGCGAGCCGCACGTTCGAGATGTCGTGGTTGGTCTTTCCCGAGAACGGCGCGGGCTTGCACTGCTGCGCCGCCGGGAACGACGTGTCGCCGTCGAGGATCTTCTGCACGTACAGCACGGTGACCGGATCGCCCGCGGCCGCGGTCGCCGGCGACGGGAACACGGCCATGATCCCGTCGGGGTTCAGGAGGCCGCTCGTCTGTTGCATCGCGATCGGCGCGGTCGTGCCGGCCGTGTTCTCGAGCGCGGTCGCGATCGTCTTGATGTCGTTCGCGCCGACGTCGCTCGAGTTCGTGTTCCAGACCGGAAACTTGTTCGTCGAGCCGGTCAGGTTCAGCACCCACAGCGGCGAGCTGTCGACGGCGCTGGGCTTGCGATCGAGCAGGTACAGGAACTGGCCGGTCTTGATGTTGCCGGCGCCGGGCAGCTGGACGATCGCGGCGTGGCCCCAGCCGTCGTCGGCGGTCGAGTCGTTCGCCGCCGTCGCGTGCGAGTTCGTGCCGGTGATCGCCGACGGGCAACCGGTGTCGCCCGGGAACAGCTCGAACACCATCTGCATGAAGTACCAGGTCTTGCCGAGGTCGTCGGACTCGGCGGCGACGAGCGCCTCGTCGATGTCTTTCGGGCGGTAGTCGAACAAACCGATCATCGGCGGCTGGCCGCCGAACGCGTTGCCGGTCGGCGTGTTCGGCGTCTGATAGACGAGCGGGAAGTAGAACGGCGCCATCGGCTGCATCGGATCGGTGCCGGCGGCGGTCTCGAACTTCGCGCCGGTCACGTACGAGACGCGCTTCGGCGGCGCGGCCGAGTAGTCGCAGAAGCCGGCGGCGGTGTCGGGGACGTTGCCGCGCGCGTCGAACGGATCGCTCGCGCTGATCACGGTCTGCGTGTTCATCGGATCGGCGGCGACGTTCGCGAGCAGCGCCGGCGTCGCGCCGTTGCCCGAGCCCTGGCCGATCGCGGTGCCCTGAGCGATCGTGACGGCGCTCGGCATCACGCCGGGATCGACGGTCGTGACGAGCTGCTGCATCGGCGCCTGGCTGCCACTGCCGTCGGTGGGCGGCGAGCTCGGCGCATCCGAGCTGGCGGGCAGATGATGGTAGGTGTTGCAGCCGGCAAGCCACAGCGCGACGACGAAGGATCGGCGAGTCATCAGGCGGCGGGATATAGGAGGCGCGAGTTACACGCGCGTCATCGGCGTGTGACGGCGCTGCGATGACCGAGATTCGAATGCAGTCAGTGCAGCGCGGCTTCGGCGTCGAGCGCGACGAGACCCTTCTGCCACGCGTCGAGCGCGTCGGGATCGGCAAGCACGATGCGGATCGATCGGCAGTGCCGCGGCGCGAACGCGGCGAACGTGCGCACGGCTTCGAGCATGAGCCGCGCGGCGAGCCCGTGCGGCGCGCCGCCCATGCCGGTGCCGAGCGCGGGGAACGCGACCGAGCGATGGCCGCGGCGTTCCGCCTCGAACAGCGTGCGCAGCACCGCGCGCTGGATGCAGATCGCGCCGTCGAGCGCGGCCGCGGCGTGCGCGACTTCCTTGCACGGCAAGCGATGGGGATCGGTCCACGTGACCTGGCCCATCGTGATCGGGCCCTGCGCCTTCGCCGCTTTCTCGAGCGCGTCGCCGGCGGCGAGGCGCAGCGCGTTCGCGACGCCCTTGCGCATGTCGAGCTGCTCGTTCGCCGCCGAGACGATCACGTCGGTGCGCGCCGCGCAGATGTCGGCTTGCTCGAGCTCGACGAGCACGTCGCCGACGCGCGCGATGCCATCGGCGTGGCCGCGCAGCTCGGGCGGCTGCGTCGCGATGCGCTCGAGCATGCGCGCGCAGCCGAGCGCCGATTCGGGCCGCACCGCCGGATCCTTCGCGAGCAAGCGCGCGAGCACGGCCGCGAAGTACGCCGCGACCGGATCGGCGCACGCCGGCGGCTCGTACGGCTCTTCGCAGTGCAGGCGCGCGAGCTCGGTCATCGTGGCTGCCGAGAACGGCGGGTGGCGCTGCCACAATAGATGAAGCGTCGCGGCGGCCGAGTACAAGTCCGTGCGCGGCGTCGCGGTGCCGCCGCTCCACAGCTCGGGCGCGATGAACATCGGCGTGCCGGCGACCTCGGGCCGACGCGCGGCGTTCGGATCGACCGCGATGCCGAAGTCGCCGACGAGCGCGTCGCCCGAGCCGGCGAGGAACAGGTTCGGCGGCTTGATGTCGCGATGGACCACGCCCGCGGTGTGGATCGCGGCGAGGCCGTGGAAGATGTCGACCGCGATGCGGACGAGCGTCGGCACCGGGATCGCGCGGTCGGCCGCGGCGTGGATGCCGAGCAGCTCCTCGAGGTCGATGCCGTCGACGTAGCGCTGGATGATGTACGGCACGCCCTGATCGACGCCGGCGTCGAGCACGGACACCACGGCCGGCGACATCACGCGCGCGGCGAGGTGCGCTTCGGCGAGCGGATCGCTGCCGGTCACGCGAAACAGCTTGACGACGACCGGCGTGCGCAAGTTGACGTGGCTCGCGAGGTACGCGTTGCCCATCGCGCCCGCGCCGAGCAGCGAGCGGATCTGCAGCCCGCGGAAGGTGTGACCGGGCTGGAGATCGACATTCGACTCCGGGCCGTGCACGTGCGGACCCTGACCGACGGCGGTCTGGCCTTCGAGCCCGGCGGCCATCGCGGTCTCGCCGAAACCGAGCTCGTCGCGGATCCCTTGCACGCGATCAGCGTATCACTTCAGCGAGACGGCCATCGTCGCGGTGCCGGGCGGCACGACGAGGTGCATGCACTTCGACGAGGCGCCCGCGAGGAAACACACCGAGACCGGGCCGGGCGCGATGTCGCGGAGGACGGCGTGGAGGTCACCGCGCGCGTAGACGCGGCGACCTTCGGGAGTCTCCGTCGAGAAACCGATCGGGCCCGCGGGCGCGAGCGCGAAATCCGGTCCGCCGGTCACGGACACCTTCGCGTGATCGGAGCGCGCCTCGACGTAGCCGCGCACGACGACGACCTCGCCAGGAGATGCGGTGACCACGTCGAGCGTCGCGCCGCCTGGCCACTTGACGGTCGCGCCGTCGCGCGCGATGTCGCCGGCGACGATGTGGCCGGTGCGATCGCCGGTGCCGGCGAGCCCGGTGGTTGCATTGCCGGCCGGAATGCCCGCGATCCGCGCGCTGCGATCGGGCCCGACCACCGCGCGGTCGATCCACTTCGCGCCGCCCAGATCGAAC
>Ga0335083_10002748_pt1 | contig 23108 bp, 43 predicted proteins | sample Lox_Sample_42_FD_206716 | JGI IMG/M metagenome (GOLD analysis project Ga0335083, IMG submission 206716) | Soil microbial communities from Loxahatchee National Wildlife Refuge, Florida, United States - Lox_Sample_4.2 | ecosystem: Environmental > Terrestrial > Soil > Wetlands | place: USA...
CACCGCCGACAGCCGCTGGTTCAGCGAGGACACCGGTTTCTGGCACTGGTGCAACCTCGCGGGCGTGAAGGTCAGGAAGGAGCCCCGCACCACGCTCGGGCACATCGGCACCTTCGTGTACGGCTATCCGGACCAGACTCCCGGCCTGCTGCCCATGGAGAACGGCGCGCAGTAGAGATACACCCAAGGGGGCGGTCCCAGTTTTGAAGGTGGGGGCTGATCTCCCCGCTACTGGGGAAACCGGCGCGGACCGGCCTGCCGCCCCCGATTCACGCGCGGGGAACCCATGTTCTGTGACAGCGCGCTGGCCCACGCGGCCTTCAATGCCGGGATCTTCCATGCCGACGCGCACGCCTACCTGCAGCGCGCCCGGCGCGCCCGCGACCCGCGCAGGCGCGCGCGGCTGGTGGGCGCCGCGCGCATGACCTGGCACGACTACCTCCACGCCCGCGCCGAGGTGCGGCGGCTCATCCGCCGGCACGCCCGGCGGCCGCGGCCCGGTTGACGCTCCCCGGACACTTGACATAATCTCGGCCGGAGGTAGTCCCTGGCCATTTCCGCGGGTGCGAGTGTGCGTATGTGACGCTGATCGGGAACGCCAATACCCCCCTGACGGGGACCCTGATGGGGCTGCCGACGGGCGTGAATGCCACGAAACGCACGCTGGCGGTGATGGTGGACCTGGTGCGCCAGTACAAGACGGACATGAATGTCCGCAGTACGGCAATCCAGCTCACCAGCCTCTGCCAGCCGAAGGACCGGCGGTGCGAGCTGACGCAGTTGCAGCACTTCGTGCGGGATTCGATCCGGTACGTGGGGGATGTCGATGGCGTGGAGACCGTACAGACCCCGGTGGCGACGCTGCGCCTGGGTGCCGGTGACTGCGATGACAAGTCGGTGCTGCTGTGCGCGCTCGCTGCGTCCATCGGGTTCGCGACGCGCTTCTGCGCGGTCGGTGTCCGCGGCGGGGATTTTTCGCACGTGATGGCCCAGGCGAAGCTGGGAACGGGCTACATCAACATGGAAACCATCGTTCCCGATGTCGAGATAGGCTGGTTCCCGCCCGATGCCACCTGCGTCATGACGGCGCACGCATGAGGACGTCCTACCTCTCCGCCGGCTATGTTCCCTATGTCGCGAACCTGCCGCTGATGGCCTCGGCCGGCCGGCCGCGGCTGAAACCGCCCGCCGGTGCCGCCCGGGCCCAGCGCCTGATCGGCATGCGCGGCCTGGGCGGTCTCGGGGCCGACGTGGCGGTGGTGGGCATGAGCGCCGCCAAGGGCGCGGCCACCGGGGCCTCGGTCGGCGGCCCCGTGGGGGCGGCGGTCGGGGCCATCATCGGCATCGCGGGCGGCCTGCTGCAGAAAAACTACCTGAACGTGGCCCAGATGAACCAGCAGGAGGTGCAGGAGGTCAACGCCTTCAACCAGTACCGCGGGGTCGCAGGCCAGGTGGCGGGCCGGGACCTGGGCTATCCGGCGCTCAATACCGTGCTGCGCGGCGCGGTGCACTCGGACATCTTCCCGATCAACAATGAGCGTCAGTGCTTCCATGAGGGCTGTTCGCAGTATCCGGGCAACCCGAGCTGGGCCGACACGGCCATGAACGGCGGCTCGGATGACCACAACACCATTCCGGACGTGGTGCCCCAGGCCATCGCCGCGGGCGTGCTGGATCCGCGCCAGATCCTCACCCAGTACTGGATCCCGGCGCAGATGGCCAAGGGCAACCACTGGGCCGCCCCGACCACTGTCCTGGGCAAGCAGATCTGGGTGGACATCATCGACGCCTACGTGGCCGACCATGCGCCCAACGCGCCCTATTTCTACGGTACGCCCGTGAACCAGTCCCTGGCGCAGCAGTCCGCATCCTCCTCCGCCGCTTCCGCGCCCCAGACCGAGCTGCAGAAGTGGCAGGGCGGGGCGGTGCCGAAGATGGACGACTATGTCAATTACGCGCGCGACACGAACGGGAGCTGGGTGAGCCTGCCCAAACCCTTCCTCTTCGAGGGCGTGGGTCCGGGCAACGCCTGGGTGGTGTACAACAGCGGGACGTACTACATCTCGCAGAACGGCACGCTCGTGCCGCAGGACACCGGCAGTGCCAGCGCGTCCGCGGGCAGCAGCGCCGCCGCCGCCACGTCCGCCACGGGCTCGGCGGGACTGGATCCCAACACCCAGGCGCTCATCACCCAGTTGCTCTCGCAGGGCCAGTCGCAGCAGGCGGCCTTCAACGCCGCCATGCAGCAGTTGGCATCCCAGGGCCAGGCCGTGACGCCGCAGTTGCAGCAGCAGGTGGCGGGCGCCGTGCAGGGCTACCAGGGCGCCTCGGTGGCCGGGGACGGCTCCGCGCTCGTGTGGGTGGGTGCCGGCATCCTGGGGCTCCTCTTCCTGGCGCGCATGCAGGGCGTGCAGCGGGGGCGCCGGTGATCCGCGGGCAGGCCCTGGCGGTCTGGCTCGCGCGCACGCACCCGATGCTGCTGCAGAAGGTCGCCGCGCAGATGCCCCGACGGCTGGGCGATGACGGGCTGGTGGACTTCGATTTCTCCTCCATCGGGGAGGATCTGGCACCCCTGAGCTCCGTGAGCTCCGCGGTGGACAACGCGGACTGGCTCGCCTCGTTCACGCCCACCCTGGTGGATGTCACCTCCGACATTCCGCAGACCATCGACCAGGTCCAGCAGTCCAGTGCCATCAACTGGTCGAGCGTGTTTTCCAACGCGGCATCGGCCGCGGCGCCCGCGCAGCAGTCCTCCTCCGTGGGGACCTTCCTCTCGACGCCCGACGGCCTCTCGGCGCTCGCCAAGGCCGCCGGCAGCTACTTCCAGGCCCAGGCGTCCGCGAGCCAGGCGCAGACCCAGCAGGCGATCCTGCAGGCCCAGACCGCGCGCGCGGCGGCCGGCCAGAATCCGGCCAGCATCGGCTACGTGACCAATCCGGCCACCGGCCAGCAGGTACCGGTGCTCAATACCGGCCGCGGCCTGGTGCCCGTCACGCAGCCCGTGCTGGCGGGCCTGCTGCCATCCGGGCTCGCGCAGGTTTTCGGCCAGTACGGCATCTACATCCTCCTGGGAATCGGAGTGCTGCTCCTGTTTTCCATGGGCGGCACACGGGACAAATGAGGTTCTAACATGGTCGTCGGTGATCCATTGCAGCAGGCCGGTTCCACCAAGCCCGAGATCGCGGACACGGGCCTGAAAGGGTTCCTCAAGTGGCTGCAGCGCGAGCAGCCGGCCATCTACCGCAAGGTGGCCCCCGTGGTCGCGCAGCAGAAGCCCCAGGCCTTCAGCGACTACAACCAGTCGATGGCCCAGCGCATGGCGATGCGCCGCGGGCGCGCGACCATGCTGGGCCGCATGGGCGATTCCGAGGACGGCATCACCACCATCACGTTTGATCCCAACTCGCTCGATGTCGGGGATTCGACCACCAACGCGCTCGACGTCTCGGACGCCGCCAACAGCGGCACCGGCAGCAGCTCCCTCACCTCCTGGCTCACGGGGCTGGTGGGCGCCGCATCACAGTTGTATCTCACCAAGAGCCAGTTGGACACCGCGCAGCAGGTGACCAACCTGCAGTTGCAGCGCGCGCAACAGGGCCTGCCGCCACTCAACATCGACATGACGAAGCTCGGAGTGCCCTCGGTGGCGGTGGGGCTCTCCGCATCCACCCAGAGCCTGGTGACGTACGCCCTGGTGGGCGGCGGCCTGCTGCTGCTCGTGATGGGCATGGGGAGGAAGTCGCGGCGATGAAAACCGAGGACCTGGTGGTGGTGGCCGTGCTGGGCATCACCGTGTACATGGTGTTGAAGGCGGGCTTTGCGAAAAAGCCCGCCGCACCGCCCGCCACGCCGCCGCCGGCCGGCTTCGCGCCGCCCATCCTGCAGTCGATTGCGGTGACGCAGCCGGTGGCGTCCGTGTTTGATTTCGCGGACCCCGAGTTTGAATCCGACCTCAGCCAGTTGGCGTTCTCGCCATGAAGACGGGCGACCTGGTCAACCTGGCAACGCTGGGCATCGTGGCGTATCTCGTGTACGAGCTGCTGCCGGGCCTGAAGAAGACGACGGACCAGACATCCGACACCATCGCCAAATGGTGGCTGGCGCTGTTCCCGAATCCGCCGGCCATGCAGGTGCTGGGCAACGTGCTCTTTCCCGATGGCACCTTCGTGGCGCTCTCATCCCTGCAGCCGCCGCGCTCGGATGCGAGCGGAGCCGTGTTCGTGACCTACAACGGCCACTACTATCAACTCTCCCCGTCCGATGCCAACGGCAACTGGCCGGCAACGCAGGTGGGGTGATGGATCTGAAGGGACCGGCGGTTCCGTCCCTGCTCGAGTCGGTTTCATACCCGGAGCGACGGGCTCACCGGGTGTACGGCGTGTTCAGTGGCGAGTCTCTGGTTCATTGGGTGTATGACAGGCCGACAGCGGCCAGGCGATGGGCGGACAATCAGTGGAAACCGCACGAAGTCAGGTATCTGGGGACAACGCACAAGTTGAGAGAGGGAAACCCCCACGTGAAACGCAAGCGACCGATGCCGCCGGCACTGAAAGCCTACTGGGCGAAGCGCCGCGGGAAGAAGGCTAAACCGGGCCGGGGCCGCGCTCGAAAGCGGACAGCGCGGCCCCGCGGCAAGGTGACTGTCATTACCTCGCGCACCGTGCGCCGGACCAACCCGCGCATGTCGGTGCTGTATGCCGTGAAGGGCCGCGACCGGCTGAAGTACCTGGGCGGCATCAAGTTCGGCAAGCGCGGACGCGCGAAGCTGTTCCGCACGGCCGCCCAGGCGCGCGCGGCGGGCGCGTTCCTGCGCGGCTGTTTCGCGCAGGCGCTGAAGGGCTTCCGGTTTGAAGTGGCCAGTGGGTGAGGCGCGCCGACCGCGATACCGTGGCCGCCGCGCGCCTGTACCGCAGGTTCCGCGAGGCGCCCGCGCGCCGCGCCAGGCGGGTGACGGTGGACATCCCGAAAGCGGTGGCGGTGATGGGGACCGTGGAATTCGTGGGCTACATGACCACGCACCAGGGCAAGACGCACCTGTACATACACGAATTTGCCGCCGGCTCGCGCCCCTCCTTCTGCGCAGGTCCCGGCCGCAACCAGGCCTTCCTCATCGGGGGCCGCTACCGCGTGACCGAGCGCGGCATTGTTGATTACGGACCGTCGGGCAAACCCGTGCACGCCCGGCGCAGGTACAAGGTTGTCAGGGTCCGCTGACCTGGCTTAAGCTGCAACGGCCCCGCGCTGCGCACATTTGAGCGGGGAAACAAGTCGAGGGCCCTCCGCAGTGGGCTCCAGTGAGGTGAATCTCAATGGAACAACTGCTGTTGGTCAATCCGCGCCGCAGGCGCCGTCGCAGCCGGCGCAAGTCCGCCGGCCGCCGCCGGCAGCCCGCGGCGCTCGCCCGTTACTGGGCCACCCACCGCCGGGGGCGCCGCCGTGTCGCGGCCACCAATCCGCGCCGCCGACGGCGCCGGGCACATGTGCGCTATCACGCCCGTCGCCAGCGGGGTTTTGCGACCAATCCGCGCCGCCGCCGCCGCAATCCGCGCAGCATGGCGGGCATGGGCCGTGGCATCCTGGGCAAGGTGAAGGGGTCCGCGGTACCGGCGCTGTACGGCGCGGGCGGTGCGCTCGCGCTGGATGTGGTGATGGGGTACGCCTCTCCGTACCTTCCGGCATCCCTGCAGGCCGGCTGGTTCAACGTCGGCGTCAAGGCGCTCGGCGCGGTCGGCGTCGGGATGGTGGTGGGCAAGGTGCTCGGTGCCGACAAGGGCCGCATCGCGACCATCGGCGGCATGACCGTGGTGGCCTACGGGGCGCTCAAGTCGCTGGTCAAGTCGGCGGTGCCGACGCTGCCGGGGCTTTCGGGCTACTCGGACTACACCGCCTACCCGGTGCGCATGGGGGCGTACATGCCGGGCCCTACGGGCACCCCGGGAATCCGCGGCCTGGGGTATGTCAGTCCTGCGCCGACGCTCTCGCCCCGGATGGGAGCCTACATGCCCAGGATGCCCATGAATGTTGCGCCGACCATGGGTGACTACGGCGACGGGATGTAACACCCGTAACCTGTCGTGTCGAGTTGGATCAAACATGTTGGGGTGGCGCGCAGCAGCAATGATAAAGCGCGCGCCGCTCCTGAGGAAAGAACGTGAGCAAGCTGACAAAAGTGATCGTGTTGGGCGTCATCGACTGGGCGAGCCTGAAAGTCGAGCGCGCGGATGCCATCGAGTATGAGGGCCCCGTGGCGCAGTGCGGCATGGGCCGGCCCATCCTGACACCGGACTACATCGCATCCCACACCGTGGGTGTGCCGGGCCAGAAAGACGTCATCTGGTCCCCCCTGTATGACGCGGCGGCGTATCCGTCGGCCGGCCAGCAGGTGTTCAACTTCTTCTCCCTGCCCCAGGGCCAGGGCACCAGCTCCTCCCCGGGCGCCGGTACGGTCGCGAAGTCGATCCTGGACACCAACCTCGTGACCAACAACCAGTTGTCACTGGGTAACGAGTTCTACGCCATCGGCAGCGAGACGCTGTTCTTCCCGGGCGTGAACAACTCCACCTCCACCACGGCGGCCTTCGGCATCGAGCCGGGCCTGTCCAACAGCAGCATCGGCGCCTTCATCAACGATATCTACAATGTCGGCAACGGCGGCATCAAGGTGCTGACGGTGGGCACGGACCGCAAGTACATCCAGGACGGGCCGCTCAACCTGTTCCCGCCGGCCACGCGCCTGGCGGGGTTTGCCGCCATCGCGACCGGTGCCACCGCCACCGCCACCCCCCAGACCCAGTACGCGGCCTGGTCGGGAGAGCCCTACACGCTGGTGCCGATCTACATCCAGTCCACCCAGCAGTTCACGCTGGCCATCACCTTTGCCGCCGCGATCCCGACACCGTCCACCACCATCGGGCGACTTGTGGAGCGCCTGCGCGGCTACCTGATCCGCCAGGCGACCTGAGGGGCCATCGGGTTTTGCCGGTTCCGGAGGGGGTGGCCTGCACCCCCTCGTCTTTCCACCACTGAGGTTTCCAACACATGACTCCCATGCCAGTGCAGCAGCCGATGGGCCCCGGTGGCGGCGGGGCGGCGAGCCCCCGCTCCAACATGCTGCCGCCCAACATCTTCGACCCGCGTACCGACGGCTCCGATTACTACTGGTACGTGACCGATCCGGGCGCGCTCAATGCCGGCGCGAACGGCAACAGCCAGATCCAGATCGATGCCGGGACCGATTTCTACTGGATCGCGACCACGATCCGGCCGGACATCGCGGGCGCCGCGGTGAACCAGGGCAACATCCCCAGCCCCAACGTGCTGGTCACCATCAATGACACCGGCACCTCGCGCAACCTGATGAACGGCGCGCTGCCGCTGTCGGAGCTGGCGGGCGATGGCCGCGAGCCCTACCGCCTGGTGCGTCCGCGCCTCTTCCGGGCCAACAGCGTCATCAACTTCACCTACGTGAGCTACGAAGCCGTGGTGAACTACGCCCACCTGTACGTCGTGATGCACGGCTACCGGCGCCTCGTGACGCCCCCGGGCGGTTGAGGGGCTGCGCCATGCTGCAGGGATTCGGGCCCTCGTACGTCGGTGCCAACATGTTGGTACCGCAGCCGTACGATCCCCAGTGGACGAAGATCGATGACGGCATATTCAACGCCTATCCGCCGCCGCCGCCGGGCAGCACCGTCAGCCCGAATTCCACCGCGGGGCAGATCGCCCAGGTCATCAGGCGCAGCGGCGTACCGGTGCCCAACGGGCCGGTGGAGTGGAACAACCCGACCACCGCGGCGACGCTGCCCATCACCCCATCCGTCAGCACCAACAATCCGGTGCTCAACGGCAACCGCAAGCGCAATTTCCTGGCCGTCCAGAATGCGAGCCGCGCGGCCACCTCCGCCGATGTCGCCCCGGACCTGCTGGTGAATTTCGCCTCGCGCGTGATCGCCGGGGTGGCCGCGATCCGGCTGTCCCCGGGGGTCGGGCTGATCCTGGACTACATCGTGCCCCGGGATGACATCTACGTGGCCTGGGACCTGTCCGCCGCCACCGGTACCTATACCCAGGGCGGCAGCATCACCCAGGGCGCCCACTCCCCCGACGGGGTACCGGACTGGCTCGCGCCGGCCGGGGGCGGCGGGGGCGGCGGGGTCGGATTCGTGGGGCACGAATCCAATCCCGGACTGTAGGGGGATGGGTGTCTTCCTCGGCCCTTTCTCGAGGAGCCTGGGAGGTCGCAAGAGCATCTCCGGGGCGGCCCCGGCGCCGGTGTCCGCGTTCGTGGTGCTCACCGGGGACGGCGGCATGCCGGGATTCAGCTACGAGCTGCGGGGCTGGGCCGGCCAGAATGGGGTCGTGGGGCCCGGGGACGTCGGATCGCTCATTTCCGGGCAGGCGCTGGCTTTCCTGGCCGGTGCCGACATCGCGGTGGGCGATGCCGTATCCGGGACGGGCCCGCTGGTGCTGGCGCCGCCGTTCTTCTCGGTGAGCGCCTCGGGAGCGTACCCGGTGGGCCAGTTCAGCCAGGTGAGCCTGAGCAACGGCAAGCACTATGCGGTGGCCGATGCGGCGTTCAACAACAACGGCGGGGACGGGCCCACGATCTGGGGCTGGGCCATGAAGGCCGGCATCACCTTTCCGACCCAGTACACCATCGTGCTGGAGTGAGAACATGGGCGCATTTTTCGGGGCTCTGATCGGAAACGGCAGCGGCGGATCCGCCGGGGGCGGGTTCGCGGGCGCGGCCATCGCGGCCGACCTGCCGGCCGGCCCGAGCGGGGATTTCGATCCCGGCGGCACGCCCCCCTGGCCGGGGACCGTGAATGCCCCCTACGGCCGGCTGTTCCTCACCCTGGCGGGCGATGCCACCCTCGGGGGGCTGAAGGCGGGGCTGGACGGGCAGCAGGTCGCCCTCACCGTCTCCGGCGGCAACCTGACCCTGCTGAACCTCAATGGCAGCGTGCCGGCCGATGAATTCCAGATCGGGGTGGGCGATGCGCTGGTCGCCGACGGCGGCACGCTCAACATGACCTACACCGCCGGCACGCTCGACAAATGGGTGGTCTCACTATGAAGCACAGACTGGTTGCCCTGGCCTTCGGCGCGATTGTGGGCGCGGCGCTCCCGGCGCTGGCGGCCACCGTGTATCCCTACTTCGCCCCGGGCGGTGCGCTCTCGTGCACTGGCGACTGCAAGTTCAACCAGGCGCTGGACCTGACGCAGGGGGGCTTCGTGTCAGGTCCGCTGCGCACGGGGGCCGGCGGAACCGGAACCAACACGACCCTGACCGGGGTGGTGCGCGGCGGCTCGCCCCTGACCGCAAGCGAGCTGTCCGGGGACGTGGTCACCAGTGGCAGCAATGCGACCACCATCCAGGCGAACGTCGTCACCAACACCAGACTGGCCCAGATGGGGGCCAACACCCTCAAGGGCAACAATACCGCCGGCACCGCCAATGCGGTCGACCTCTCGGTGGCGCAGGTCCAGGCGATGCTGTCCATCCCGGCGCTTGCGAACCCCTCCGGACTGATCGGCCTCACGGCCGTCAACGGAGTGGCGACTACCGGCACCCGCTCGGATTCCACGCACGCGCTGGATCAGGGCATCGCGCCCACCTGGACCGGCAGCCACACCTGGACGCAGAGCATGGCGCTCACGGCCGGCGTCAACGGCAACATCCAATTCCAGAATACCAACACCAGCACCGGCACCAACGCGACCGCGCTGCTGGGCGTGAAGAACAGCGCCGATGACTGGCAGATGGTGATGACCGGTACCGGATTCAACACCACTTTCCTGACCAACGGGCCCGCGAGCGGCGCGGCGGCCTACCAGTACACCAACCAGAACATCCCGGTGTGTTACGGCCGCAATGCCAACTGCGACATTGCCATCACCACGGCAGGCGACCTGCGCAACGGGCAGGCGGGCGCGAGCTTCCAGCCCTCCACCGGCACGTTTACCTCCACTTTCACCGGGTTCACGGCCACCATCACGTGCACATCCACCTGGTACCGCATCGGCACGCTGGTGACGCTCGCGATCTGCGCCGGCAACGGCACATCCAACACGAGCACCTTCACCATGACAGGGCTCCCGGCGGCGATCCAGATAGCCAGCATCGGGCAGACCATGGCGCTCGGCAATGTCGTGAACGGCGGCAATTCCTCTTCCGGTGCGACCGCGGTCATCAACGCCTCATCCGGGACGGTGACCTTCAACCTCGCGGGCAGCTCCGGCGGCTGGTCGGCCAGTTCCACCAAGGGCTTCCAGGTGAGCGAGTCCATTACCTATCTGGCCAACTGATGCAACGCCCCGGGAACGAGTCAACATGTCAGGAAACAACACGCTGTGGTACGCGCTCGGCGGGGCGCTGCTGGTCTACCTCATCGTCAACCGCCAGGGCGTCTCGGACCTGGCGCAGTCCGGAGTCGATGACGTGACGGCCGCGGTGGCCGGCTGGAAGAACGTGCAGCAGGGCTCCACCTGGGTCCCCGTCATCAACCAGACCGAGAACGCCTACGGGATCCCGCCGGACCTGCTGGCGCGCATGGCCTACCAGGAGAGCCATTTCCGCCCCGACATCATCAGCGGCACGCTGGCGTCCTCCGCCGGGGCGCTCGGCATCCTGCAGTTGATGCCGCAGTACTTCAACTCGGTGAATGTGCCCAGGCCCTACCAGGCCGCCGACGTGGTCGCCCAGATCACCGAGGCCGCGCAGCAGTTGCAGCACCTCTACGGAACCTTCCAGGACTGGGGGCTGGCCGTGGCGGCCTACAATGCCGGCGCCGGCACCGTCTCGGCCTACCTCTCCGGCAGCCGGCAGTTGCCGCAGGAAACCGTCAGTTACGTCTCGGACGTGCTGGCGGATGTCCCGCTGCCTTCCGCGCTGCAGGCGTGATCCGGCTTGCCAGGCGCGCGCTGTGGGTGCTGGCCGGCATCGTGTGCTGGCTGGTGCTGATCCTGGCCGCGGGCCTCTTCATCGCGGTCCTGTGCGTGCTGGGCTGCGGTGAGCAGTTCCTGGGCGGCTTGACATATCGCAGACCCGCGACCACGCTCACGCTACCAACACTGAGTGACTGCCATGCCCGATCCCATCCCGGATCCGACCACTCCGGGCCCCCGCTCGGCGCCGACGGCGCTGGGCGCCGCCACCGCCACCGCGCTGGCCGGTACGCCGACCGCCGTCGTGACGGTGTGGCTGCTGGAAACCTTCGGGACGGTGCGCGGGGTACCCCTGAAGCTCGACTCGGTGACCGCGACCGCGATCGGCTCGGTCGGGGCCGCGCTGATGGGGTACCTGTGGCAACTGGGCGCGGCGCTTCTGGGTCTGCTCACCAGCCGGGAGGTTAAACCGTGAGGAATGTTGCCCTGTGGCTCCTGCTGTGCATGCCCACCGCGACCGCGGGCCTGGTCTCCTGCAGCTCCGTGGGGCTCGCCCCGGCGCAGACCGTCGATGAAAAGCTGGCCTACGCCTACGGGGTGCACCGGGGCGTCCTGGATGGCATCACGCACCTGGCGCAGGCGCGCGCGGTCAGCCCCGCCGACGGCCAGGGCCTGCTGGCACTCGCTGACAACGCGCGTGCGCTCCTGGACAGCGCGCAGACCATCGAGATTGCCGGGGACATCAATGGCGCCGCGCAGAAACTGCAGCTCGCCACCGCGGTGCTCGAGCAGATCGAAACCTACCTGACCCAGCGGGGTGCGAAATGACCGTATCGATTGCGACCGGCCTGCAGGTCGGTCTGGACCTGCTCGCCGCCGCGCAGCAGATTTCCTCCATGGTGCAGTCCGCGCAGGCCGCCGGCCGCGACACCCTGACGCAGGAGGAGTGGGCTGCGATCCGCCGCCTGGACGATGAGGCGCGCGCGAAGGCCGGGGCGGCCATTGCCGCCCTGCTGGCGCCCGCAGAGCCGTCCGCCGGTTCTGCCGGGGGCGCGGGTGAGGATCCCGCCGGCACCGCTCCAGGGTCTTCTGGGTCGCCCGAGGCCGCTGCCGGCTCCGAACCCGTACCCCCGGCGCCATGACCGGCGCCGGGCTCACCAACGGATTCAGGATCCGCGGGCTGAACCAGGACGCGGACCGGCTGGCGATCCAGAGCACGCATCAGACCACGCGGCCCCTGGGGCGCAACCGCACCCCGGGCGGCCGGCCGCAGTGGCAGGAGATCGGCATCGCGCAGGACGAGCTGATTGTCTGCCGGCCCTACAACGGGGCGCCCGTGATCGAGATCCAGGGGCTGGGCGGCCCGCACGGCGTACTCATCGTCGAGGCCACCCGCCAGTTCACCCGCACCCTGCGCAACGGCTCGCGCCTGCGCGTGGAGCTGGGGCAGGACGAGTCCCTGGTCATCAAGACCGAAACCTGGCGCGCCGGGGGCCGGGAGCACCCCGCCAGTGTTTGAGCTGATCCTGACGGCCAGCGGCGGCGCCGAGCTGGTCGAGCATGGCGGGAAGGCCGACGGGCAGACCGTATGGGCATCGGATGCCGATGAGGATTTCAGGGAGGAGTTTCCCGACCTCCTGGATGAGAACGACGCCGCCGCCGTGTTCGATTACCTGGTGGAGGGCGGCTACCTGGACGACGATGAGGCCGATGAGGCCGAGCTGTCGATAGAGGAGCTGCAGGGCAACGGCGTGGCCGCTCCCGTCGAGGGCGAGCTGATCACCGCCGATGAATGGGATGACCGCAGGCCGGAAGACGATGGACACCGATGATCTGAGCTGGGAACAGGTACGCGAGGGCGCCGCGCAGGGGATGGCCCCCGTGGGCGTGGATCCGGACACCGGGCTGCCGGTGCCGACCGTATCCGTGTCGGCCGCGCCCGCCCAGCCGGCGATCTGGCCGTGGGTGATCGGATTCGGGGTGCTGCTGTGGGCATTGTCGCGCCGGTGAAGCGCGGGCGCGGTGCCCGTCCGTGGCACCGCCGCATCTAGAACCAGTCCAGAAAGGCCCGGAGGAGGGCCCAAAGCTTCAGGATCAGCCCTTTGAAACCTTGAGCCCCGTGGGAGGGTTCGGGGTGCACCCGATCCCCGAGTCGAAACTCACGCTGGCCGACGGCGCTCCGGACACCGCGCCCGCGGTGGCGATCACGTCGAACACATACGTACCGCAGGCCACGGGCACCGTTGCGGTGAGGGCCGGCGCGCTGACGTTCACCGAGCCTGCGACCGCCCCGCCGGCAGTGCGCCGCCATTCGACCGTATAGCTCTTTATCTCGCCCGCGCCGATGGGCGAGTTGTCGGTGTAGGTGGTCGGTGCGCTCCAGGTGACGATGGCCGAGGGCGCCGCCGCGCGGGCGGCCAGGCCCGTGAGCGCGAACAGCACCACCGCGCCGGCCAGTACTTTTGGATCCAGTCTCATGTTAACTTATCCCCTTGCAGTTGCATTACAGTTGTATATACGCTAGAACCCTCATCGCGCCGGGGAATGTCATGTCAAGAAAGAGAAAGCGGATCGACACGATAGGGGCCGCGCTCGATTTATCTACAGTCCCGGCCAAGGTGCAAGTATCCCTTCGGATGGATGAGGATCTGGTGCGATGGCTGCGCAGGATGGGCCCCGGATGGACGACACGCCTGAACCGCCTGGTGAGGCGGGCCTATTCTTCCTCGGTGAGTGCCCGTGTGAAATCGAGCTGACACCCGAGGATTACGACATCCGGATGTGGGGCGCGCGCCCGTTCGCGGTGGACTGGGAACGCGACAGGCTGCTGCTGTGGCTCGATTGCCTGGGCCACCGCCAGGATACCCGCGACGCCGACATGATGCTGGGTTACACCTGGTCGGACATCCAGATGCGTGCCAACCCGGACGTGGATCCCTTCAAGGTGAAAAAGGCTACCGTGTTGGCCCTGGCGCGGTGTGCGTGATGCCGCGTCTGCCCGCGCTCTCGCTCACCCCGGAGGATTACGACATCTGGCTGTGGGGCTCGCACGACCGGCACACGTACGCCTGGGACCAGATGCGTTTCCGGCTCGAGCGGATCAGCGAGACCACCGACCGCCGCGACGCGCGGTTGATGTTTGATTGCCAGTATGCGCGCTATCGCATGTTTCCGGTGGATATGCCGCCGTTGGAAATGTTGACTGCCGGCGGGGAAATTCTGGCGTGCGGCGGTGCGCGATGGTGAAACCCCGCCTGGAGTCAGCGCCGCTCACTCGGGAAGATCGACTGATCTGGCTCAACATCAATTTTCCGCTGGGCAAAAAAGCGGGCCTGAAGAAGTCGCCGGCCTATCTCGCCGCCGACCGCCGCGACGCCGATCTGATGTTGGCCATCATGAGCTTTGGGCGCGAGTGTGTCGGGTACCCGGCCGCGGCGTTGTATCTGTGGAGGAGAAATTGAAACCCCGCCTATTGCCGCGCTTGCTCACTTTGGATGATGAACGGATCTGGAGTGGGATTCGCCAGCGGACAGCACCGACGTTCTACTTTTCGGCGATGAAAGCCGACCGCGGCGACGCCAACCTGATGTTGATAGTTCAGGAAGTAGCCAGATTTGGGCCGTGCGCTGTCTGCGTGTTGGGAATTGACTGCCGGGGTTGGGATTTGGGATACGGGCCGGGCGATAGGATGTTGGTGCAATCATGAAACCCCGCCTAAATTCATCGCCGCTAACAGAGGAGGATAACCTCATCTGGTTGTTGCTGGACCGGCTGGGAGGGGGCGTGCAGGATGTCACCTTGGCGCGCGACGCCGACCGCCGCGACGCCGACCTGATGTTTGAGGCAAGAGTCAGGAGGCAACATCTGCCGCCATGGTCCGCTGTATACATCGGGGAAATCGGGTTCTGTGGCGGTCCACCGGTGGGGAGTTATTCGCGATGAAACCCCGTCTGCCGCCCGCGCCGCTCACCCCTGAAGATTTCGCTATCTGGGACAGATTCATGGATCCGCCGCCGCCGCGCGAGGGGATCAGCGCCGTTGACTATGTGATGGCCGACCGCCACGACGCCGACCTGATGTTTGGGGCGACCAACTACCGCGCTCACTTTCCAACATGGAACCCGCATACGCTGCAAAACGATTTGCTGATCATGGGGCCTTCGCTCGAATGGGTCGCGTGCGGTGGAGCGCGCCAGCGATGAAACCCCGCCAAGGTAGTGCAGCGCTCACGAGAGAGGATCATCTGATCTGGGGTCGGGTCTGCTACCGGTTCCTGCCGAAAGTGGATCGCGACTACTGTCCGGAGACCTGGGGAATCCTGGCCGACCGCCGCGACGCCGATCTGATGTTGCATGCGGAGCAGTCGCGAGGCTACTGGCTGACGCCAGCGGAAGCCTGGACGTGTGAATGGGGGTGTGTGAGCGAGCTGTGTGACGACGGATGTTATGTTACATCGGCGTTCCCCATCGGGAGCCATTCCCGATGTGACATAGGCTGATGCGCATAAAGGGGAATGAGGTAAATGACACTGTTAGATGTCAAATACGTGGTTGTAGTTGAATTCATAAACGATGTTAGTTTGACCGACAGCGTCTCATTCTTCGCAACCGAAGCGAGCTACGCAGCAGCGTTGGCAATGTCGATAGAAAAAGCGGCGAAAATCATGTCTGCGGGGCGAAGTCAGCCGTATCAGGGAGTGCTGGGCGAGCGCAGAGTTACAAAAGTAACGTATGGTCCGGTTTGACATCTGGCGTGCGCGATTGAGGGCACTATGACAAAACCGCCGCCAGACTGGATTTTTTGGGTAGGCATCCTCTTCCTGGTGGGGTCGTGGCTGTTGGCGAAATTCGGGGGTAAGTGAATGGACTTGAGCTTTGGCGCGGTGACGGCGTGGGGTCTGGTCCGGGTTTTTTTCTTTTTCTACGGGGTCGTCAGCCTGGCTGCCGATCTCGTGCCGGTGCTTCGGATCCTGCTGAAGAGGTCGGATGGGAAATGACAGCGGGTGCGGCAATCGCCACGATCTGCGCGGGATGGGCCGTGTGGGAAGTGGGGAAGTTCATCGGCCGGGTGACGGCGCGCGCCGGCTGGATGACCTCGCTGGGGTGGGCGCCCCAGACCGTGGTCAGCGGCTTCTCGGCGTTCACGTTCGTCGCGCTCGCGCTGACGGCGCGGCCCGGTGCCTGGATGTGCCACCTGATCGTGCTCAACGTGCAATGGAGCTTCGGGAGGGTGTCCCTTGACCATCGAGCTGGTTGACCGGATCGAGGCCGCGGTGCTGGTCATCATGATGGTGGGCACCGTCTGCGCCATCGCACTGCTGAGGGCGATGAAACGCAAATGAGCAACATCCAGCAGCAGCTGCGGGATCTGATGAGCTACGAAGGGCCGCAGGACGACTGGGGCAATGCGCAGGACGTGGCGCGCGGTGCGCTGGCGGAAATCAAGCGGTTGGAAAGCGTGCTGCGCGAGTGCCGGCGGCACGCGCTCGCCGAATGTCCTTCGGAGCCGCTGAAAAATGCGATCTGCCGGATTACCTATGACGCGGGAGTTGACGCATGACAACAGCCTGGTACCTGTGCGTGGTGCTGCTCTCCGGGGGGTCGGATCCGTGCGTGGTGGTGGCACGTGACCTGACGGCCGCGCAGTGCGCGGCGGATCTCATCGGGTGGACGCGCCGGGCCGTGGCCTGGCAGCACCGCTCGGGCCTGGCGCGCACCCCGTTCGGCATGTGCGAGGACGGGCGCCCGGAGGTGTTTTTCAACATGGTGGACCTGTCGTGGGACGCCTTCGTGCCCCCGGACCTCCTGCCCCTGAAGCCCGCGGCGCGCCAGCTCGTGTGCGCCGAGGCGCGCTGCGCTCCCGACGGCGTCCCGCTCGGGGAGTCCCCGTGAACGGCGCCCCGGGTGTCTGGCTGACGCGCCACTGGGTGCCGGCGCTGTGCGCGGGATGCGCGCTGCTGGGGCTGGCCGGCTATGTGGCCGGACGGCGGATGCCACCGCCGGACGCGCTGCACGCGGCGATGCTGGACTGCGTCCGGTGGGGATTTGACGGTGCGCGCCGGGATCCGGACGGGCTCAAATGCACCATAACGTGGATCAACACCGCGGGGCGCCAGACCGAGCTGAAGGCGGAGATCGCCGGCCGCGTCGCGGAGCACGCGGCCCCCATGGCCCGCTACATCCGCAGCGCGCGCGAGGCGGGCGTGCGCCTGCCGGATCTGGTCTGGGACGACGGAACGCTGACCCTGTGACGTGCGTCAATACAGTTGTAGGACGCACGGGGATATGCTGACAGGGTCCATTTAACAATCTGGAGGTTATGTCATGCGAGTTCGTTCTGCTGCCTACAAGGCCCGGCGCGCCCTGCGCCACGCCAAGCGCCGCGCGGCTCAGGTCGCCCGGTATTGCCTCGATCACCCCGCCGAAGCTGCGGACATCGCACGCCTGATGCCGGTGGATGCCGATCATGAGGTGCGCGCCAGGCGCCGCGGCGATGCTGATTGCGAATGTGATCCAGCGTTGGATGGGTCTGGCGGGCGAGTGGCCGGTGCGGGGCTCGGCCATGCGCAATCGCAGGCTGAAGTAGATGCTGCGGTCTGGGAAGCGCACGAAGACTTCGGCCGCGACGACTGGAAGTTGGAGCCGTTCGCATGAGCCGCCAACAGCAGGAGTTTGATTACTGGACCGCGCAGGCGGCCCGCGAGCTGTTGATCTGCCGGCAGATCATTGCCGCCATGCCATGGAGTGACTGGGTATGAATATCGAAAAAATCGAATCCGCGCGGCGTCGGCTGTTGGCCTGCGTGCTCGATGCGCAAGCGGCGCAGGATCGGGCGGACGCAGCCAAGCGCACGGCCGAGCAAGCGGCAGCGCGGCTGGCCGACCTCATCCGTGCCGAAGGCGCCTGTCTGCCACCGGCGTCATACAACCGTATTGACGCGGCGCCCTCTACCGGGTAGGCTCCCTCCCGTCCGATTTTCGTTCGATCGCCGCGGCCCGCCCCGTTCCAAAAACTGGCGGGCCGCACCCATTTTGGGCCCCCGGAAAATCGCCCGGGGTTGACGCCTCAATAAGTTAAGCGGTACTGTCCCGCTCGCGTCGTGTTGGAACCGACGCGCGATCTCGAATGAAAATCGGAGGGCCCTTCGTGCCTGCGTCCGCTCCCCCCGCTCGTCCCACCCCCGAACAGCTCGCCACCGCCGGCCGCATCTGGAAACGCGCCCTCGCCCGCCAGGCGCAGGCCATGCTGTGGATGGGGGTCGGGTATTCCTATCCCCTCGAGACCATGGACCGGTTTGCCGAGCTGCCCTGGGAGGAGCTGGGCGCGCAGACCCAGGAGGACATTGCCCGCGAGCTGTTCGCGTTCCTGGGCGTGGTCCGCGGGGAAAGCCGCCGGTGAGGCGCAGCCAGGCCCAGTGGGAGCGGCACTGCACCGACGGCCTTCCGGCCGACATCGCCCGCGCCGTCCTGGCCGATGCCGGATCGCTCTACGGGACCGTGGAGCCGGCCAGCAGCTCCCCCTGGTACCGCATGAACCAGCGCCTGGCGGCCCACCGCAGGGCCTTCAGGGCGACCCGGCTGCACCGGGCCTATGACCCCCAGGCCATCCGCGACTACGCCAATAACGCCGCCAATGCGGCCAGGCGCATCGAACCGGCATCGAACCGGCTCCCCGACCAGATGCGCGCCCTGGAGCGCCGCCAGCGCTTTGCCGAGGCCCAGGGCATCGAGCCCCCCGCCGGGCGCAACTACAGCATCCAGGGACGCCTGCGGCGCCTCGAGACCCCGAAATGGTGGCGCCGGCAGTTCCGCAAGGTCTGGACCCGCGACAGCGAGGGGCGCTGCAGGCACATCGGGCTGGTGAGGAAGGGCCGGCAGTGCTACGTCACCGATGCTGCGGTGCGGCATCACACGCTGATGGGCACGATGTGCGCCCTGTTCATGCGCGACCACGAGGTGGTCAACGATGAGGACCTGCGCCTGCAGCTCCTCCAGGTCGCCGAACACTCCCTGGCCAACATGGACCTGCGCCGCGGGGAGCTGATGACGCGCGCCCGCGGATTCGAGGAAGTCGCGCTCGCGCTGGGTCACGCGGCGCTTTTCGTCACGCTCACGGCCCCGTCCGCCTTCCACCCGCAGCTCGCGGCCGGCGGCGCCAATCCTCGTTACGAAGGCTACAGCGCCCGCGAGGCGCAGCAGTGGCTCTCCCGCATGTGGGCGCGCACCCGCGCCCGCCTCAAGCGACAGAAGGTGCTTGTCTATGGATTCAGGATGGCCGAGCCCCATCACGACGGAACCCCCCACTGGCACGTGCTGTTGCACGGAAAGCCCGAGAGCCTGGCAAAGGCCAGGGCCGCCATCGAGCGCTACTGGTTCAGCCAGTACGCCGATGAGCCCGGCGCCGCGGAGCACCGCGTCACCTGCGAGACGATTGATCCGCAGAAGGGTTCCGCGGTCGGCTACATCGCGAAGTACATCTCGAAGAACATCGACGGGGTGGGGGCCATCGGGGACGCGCAGGATCTGGAGTCAGGTACCGACATACGCACCAATTGCCGCCGCGTCAGGGCATGGGCTTCCCTTCACGGAATACGGCAATTTCAGCAGATCGGCGGGCCCCCGGTCGGCATCTGGCGCGAGTGCCGGCGGCTGCGCGAGGGCGTCCGGGATCTCGACATCCGCGCGGTTGTCGAGGCCGCCGACCGCGGCGACTGGGCCCGATTTGTGTTCAATGTGGGCGGAATACATGTTGGTCGCAGGACCAACATCAGACTGAAGAAATACGACACTGACACGACCAACACCTACGGCGAAGAGGCCCCCGCCCGCATCATCGGGCTGCAGTACGGGTTTGCCGTGGAGATAACACGCCAACACGCCTGGAGGATTCAGAAATGCAGACCCTCGCTCTCGCTGCCTGTGCCGCCGCCGCCGGTGCCGCCGTGGGTGGCTGGATCGGCTACACCAACGGATTCGTCCGTGGATGGGCCGCACACATTGCAGCTCTGCGAGCTGGCAAGGCTCAGTGCGTCCGTCAACCCCCCGCCCCCGCCCCTCTCGGATTCGGAGAGTGAGCGGGAGTATTTCTCGGCGGATTTTTCCGCATCCGTTCCGGCGGCTCCCTCCCACCTTGGACCCGTGGCAATAACTGTACGCGACCGTCGGTTCCCGGCGCTCAGGGTCTACCGGTGGAAAGGCCCCTGGCTCACCCAGCAATGGCTCCCGGCCCGGGAAGATCCCCCCGAGGATCCCCCGGAGGATCCCGACGGGTGAAATACAGTTGCATTGACAGGTTGGAGCGGGTGAAAATCGCGCATCGCGAGGCCCCGCCGTGAAAGTCATCATCCGCCTGGAAATTCCCGACCTGGTACGCATCGCCTGGGCGCGCCTGTGGAAGGATGCGAAGGTGACCGGCAGCGGTTGCATCAAGAAGCGCGATCTGGTCGAGCAGCTCGAGCGCCACCTGCAGGCACAGTTACCGGAGGTGCGGTTGCCGCGGCTCGTCCGGCCGACGCTCTCCCTCACCGAGCGCGCCGAGCTGCGCAAGGTGTATGACTACATGCGGGCCATCGGTTATTCCGACGGGCAGATTGAAGAGTGGATCCTGCTGCAGCGCGCGCGCCTGGACCTGAAGGCCCTGTTTCCCCATCTGAGAGCGAAGAATGACCAGCCCTTTGAATCCGTCGGATAGATGCTGCGCCAACTGCGCCTGCATGGGCGTGATCGAGCCCCCGCGCATCGCCACGGCCGGCCGGCCCGCCGCCCCGGCCGATGCGAAACCGCACTACTTCTGCCGGCTCAATCCCCCTTACGCGGTGCAGTATCCCTCCCCCGACGGAACAGCCATCCTCAATGGCATCGTGCAGGGTCCGACCACGCCCGAGACGGTCTGTTGGCAGTGGCGGCCCCGGGGCAGCAAGCCGGGTGATCCGCTGTACTTTGCGGAAGTCGAGCCCTCGCCCGGAAATTGCTAGCGTGAGTGGGGCCCCCGTGGAACAATCGCGGGAATTCCGCTGGTGATGGGCAGGGGTTTCTGTGGCTCGGGCAAAGAAAAAAAGCGCCAACGCGAACGTCGTCACCCTGCAGTTGGCCGAAAACGCGGCCGGTTCCCGGCTCGATGATGAGGAAATGGAGGAGCTGGACGAGCTGGAGGGCGGTGAGCTGTCGCGCTCCATTGAGGAGCTGCGCGCCAACAACGGGGTTCAGGTGGAGGTCTACCGGCTGTTGCCGGCGCCCGAGCGCGGTTTCTGTGCCAACTACCCGGTGGCCGCCTTTACCCAGGAAAAAATCTCCGAAGAGTGGGGCCCCGGCAAGTACCGCATCCGTTACAAGGGCGATGACAACCGCTACCTGAAGGGCGGCGGAACGCTCGAGATTGCCAGCCGGCCGCGCCAGCCCGGCAATCCCGCCGCCGCCGCTGCCTCGGGAGTCCAGGACGTGCTCGCGATCATGAAGGCCGAGCGCGAAAAGGAAAAAAGCAACTACTGGGAGATAGCCAGACTGCTGTTGCCGCTCATCGCGCCGAAGCTCCTGGACCTGCTGGGCGGGCAGAAGGGCCCCTCGCTCACCGAGCTGATGGCCGTCATCAACGGCGCGAAGGAATTCCACCGGCCCGAGCCCCAGGCTTCCCTTGCCGACCAGTTCGAGCAGTTCGCACAGATGATGGATCTGGCACAGAAGATGTCCGGCGGCAAAGACTCCAACGGTGCAACATGGGTGGACCTGATCCGCGACGGAATCAACAAGGTGCCGGAGGTGCTGGCCGCCGCCCGGGGCGGGATTCCCCTGGCTGGACCGCTCTTGCCCGCACCGGAGCCCCTCCCTTCAGCAACACCCACGCCTGCACCGGATGGGCCGGCATCACCTGCAACTGCTGCCCCGGCCGCTGTATCATCGACGGGGACACCACGCGCAAACGGGAGTCCGATGGATCTGCGCATGCTTCCCTGGCTGAAACAAACGCTCGAGCAGCTCCTGGTGCAGGCGGCAAACGACCGTGATCCGGAAATGTACGCCGCGGTCACCATGGACAACCTGCCCAACTTCGTGGCGGCCGGGGATCTGCTGCGCTTCCTGCAGCGCCCCAACTGGTGGGAGCTGGCCTGCGCGCAGGAACCGCGCCTCTCGTCCTATCCGGGATGGTTCCAACGCTACCACGCGCACCTGTCGGAGCTGCTGGCGGAGGAGGTGGATCCGCCGCCCCCGCAGGCCCCGGCGGCGGGCTTGGAGGAGGAATTCCATTGAGCGGTTACCGCGAACTGCTGCTGGGGTGCGGTGCGAGCCGCGTGAAGAAAATCGTGCCGCCCGGCAGCACCAGCACCTGGCAGGCGCTGACGACGGCCGACATCAACAGCAAGTGTTCACCGGACTGGCTGCTGGACATGGATCGCCCCCAATGGGTCATCCGCGATCCGGCCATCACGCTGCCCGCGCAGGTGTTTGACGAGGTGCACGCCTATGAGGTGCTGGAACACCTGGGCACCCAGGGCGACGTGCGCGCGTTCTTCGGAACCTTCAACAACATCGGGTTCCTGATGAAGGTGGGCGGCGTGCTGTGCGCCACCACGCCCTCGCGTTTCTCGCCCTGGCTGTGGGGCGACCCCGGGCACCGCCGCGTGATCCTGCCGCAGTCGCTCGTCTTCCTGTCGCGCCGGATGATGGCCGCGCAGCCGAAAGCGTCCCCGGCATCGGACTATTCGGGCTTCAGCCGCTATGACTGGGACATCGAGCGCAGCGAGGATGACCGCGAGTGCCACCGGTTCGTGCTGAGGAAGGTGTCCGAATGAGCGAGCCGCAGAAGATCCTGGTCGCGATTCCAACACTCGACTGCCGGCTGGATGTCAGGGTGCTGGGAGGGCTCCTGCAGGTGATGGCCACCTTCGGGCCGGCCGTGCGGCCCTACTTCGTGAGCGGTGATTCCAACATCCGCCACTGCCGCAACTCCATCGCGCACTACTTCATGCAGTCCGATTGCGACACGCTCGTATGCATCGATTCCGACATCGTCTTCACGCTGCAGGATTTCGCGTACCTGTGCGAGCAGCGCGGGGATGAACAGGCGGTGGTGGCTCCCTACGCCAGGAAGATGGTCGGGCGCTCGCATGTTGATTTCGGGTTCGGGTTCGTGCGCCTGCACCGCTCGGTGTTTGAACGGCTGGCCGGCTGGACCGATGCCGAGGGCGCCGAGATGCTGCACCGGTATTTTTTTGAGGGGGCCCTGGCG
>Ga0335083_10002749_pt1 | contig 23097 bp, 15 predicted proteins | sample Lox_Sample_42_FD_206716 | JGI IMG/M metagenome (GOLD analysis project Ga0335083, IMG submission 206716) | Soil microbial communities from Loxahatchee National Wildlife Refuge, Florida, United States - Lox_Sample_4.2 | ecosystem: Environmental > Terrestrial > Soil > Wetlands | place: USA...
AAGGCGAAGAGCTTACATGTGCCATTGTCGCAGATCACGGACACGCTAGGCGTCTACATGGGGTCGTCCTATGTAAATGACTTCGATTTCAACAACCGGTCGTACCGGGTGTACGTGCAGGCGGACAAGCAATTCCGGGCAGAAGCCGAGAACATGAAGCGGTTCTACGTGCGCTCCGACAGCGGGGCGATGGTGCCGCTGGACAACCTGATTAGCATTACGCAGACGACGACACCGCAGGTGATCAGCCATTACAACCTGTTCCGGTCGGCGGAAATCGACGGGTCTCCGGCGCCGGGATACAGTTCGGGGCAGGCAATCGCGGCGATGGAACAGCTGGCTGCGAAGATGCCGCAGGGATTCTCCTACAGTTGGACGGGGCTGTCGCTTGAAGAGTTGGCAGCAGGCGGGACCTCGCTGATCCTGTTTGGGCTAGGCACGCTGGTGGTTTACCTGACTCTTTCGGCGCAGTATGAAAGTTTCGTTTTGCCGTTCATTGTGTTGCTGGCCGTGCCGATGGCGCTGCTGGGAGCGCTGGGTGCGCAGTGGATACGCGGGCTGCAGAATGACGTGTTTTGCCAGGTCGGACTGGTGATGCTGGTCGGGCTGTCGAGCAAGAACGCGATTCTCATCGTAGAGTTTGCTGAGCAGTTGCGCCAGCGCGGAATGCCACTCATGGAAGCAGCGGTGCAGGCAGCGGCGATCCGGCTGCGGCCGATTCTGATGACTTCGTTGGCGTTCATTCTTGGCGTAGTGCCCCTGGTGGTGGCAACGGGCGCGGGAGAGAACGGACGGCATTCGGTGGGAACGACGGTATTTGGCGGGATGATCATGTCGACCGTGCTCAATCTGTTCTTCATTCCCGTGTTGTATCTGATCATTGAGGGCTGGCGGGAGCACGGGAAAGTGCCGGTGCCGAGAGAAGTTCCCGCGGAATCGGGCTCGTAGCGCTTTATTCGGTGTGGGGGCTTTCATCTCGCGATGGTAAGTACCACGGGGCTAAAGCCCAGACGGATTTCACACGCCCAACGCGGCCCTGAAGGGCCGCTCTTCCACGGTGATGGATACATTTGTAGTCCTTCCGCGACCGTATTGATCGCATCGTGCACTCGTCAAGTCGAGCGACCGGCGGATAACCCTTTGAGTCCAGACGGCCTTACCGCCGCGTCCTCGGCCTTACCTTAGTAACTCGAAGCCTTACCCAAGCAGCGATATCCTAACCCTATCCATTGCCCGGACTCCGGGTGTCTGCCGGTCTCTCGTGGGGGCGCGAAAGGCTCGCGATGGAGCAGAGTCAGGAAGAGAAATGTCAACGAAAATCGGCCACTTCGAAATCTTAAGCGAGCTGTCGAAATCGACCACGGGAACGGTCTACAAGGTCAACGATCCCGAAAGCGGGCAGACGGTTGCTCTGAAGGCGATCCATCTAAGCGCGTTCGGCGAGAACGCATCGGCGCTGACACAGGCGCTGCTCGCCGAAGCCGAGAGCACGAAGGTCCTGAGCAGTTCCAACATCACCAACGTGTACGGCGCCGGAGAGATTGAAGGACAATTCTGCGCGGCCATGGACTACATCCAAGGCAACAGCGTAGCCACGATGCTGGCGCGCAAAGAAGGATTTTCGATCTGGGATCTGCTCGACATCGGGCGGCAACTGTGCAGCGGGCTGGAACACGCTAAGTCCCACAATATCGTTCATTACAGTCTGGAGCCGTCCAAGATCATGTGCGGCTGGGACGGCACGGTGAAGATTTTGGGCTACGGCGTGTCCAGCGTAGGCAACTTTGTACAACACGTTCCGGGAGAGGCTCCGTCGATTCTGCATTACATGTCGCCCGAGCAGGTTCGCGGCGAGGCTACCGACCACCGGTCAAATCTGTTCAGCCTGGGTGCCATGCTGTATGAGATGGTGACGGAACGGAAGGCGTTTGACCGCGAAGACGCGGAGTCTTTGCGGCAAAGTATTCTCGAAAGCACCCCCGTCGCGCCGGTTCACGTAAATCCCAAAGTGCATCCTCTTTTGAGTGACCTGATTCTGAAGGCGCTGGCAAAGGATCCCGCGGAACGCTATCAGAATGCACGGGAACTGCTGGACGATCTGGAGAAATGCAAAGAGTCGAAGCCGGTAGCGGCGAAGAAGCCGGAGGCACCCAAGGCAGCGGCGGTTGCCAATAAGCCGAAGCCCGTGGCGCAAGGGAAGCCTGTGGCACCATCCGCACCCAAAGCGGCGGCAGCGCCGCCAAAGCCAGCGGCGACGCCCATGGCTCCCAAACCGATCGAGAAGAAGCCAGCGGCGCCGGCAGCGGAGAGTGCCGAAACCAGGCCGACCACTTTGGCCAAACCAGTTTCGAAACTGGCGGTACCAAAAGCAGCAGCGGCAGCAGCGGGCGTGGGAGGTTTCGATGCGATGGTGCCCACGGCGGAGACTCCAGAACTTGATCTCTCGAACCACTCCAGCCCCTCGAGCGCACCTGCAACGGTCGACGAACCGGAAGCGCCATCGGCCTACATGTCGTCGGCGGTAGCCGATGAGCCGGAGATCGAGACCGCCGAGCCGCAGGTGGAAACGGTCGAGCCACAAATCGAAACTTTCGAGCCACAGGCGGAGACCTTCGAACCACAAGTCGAGGAAGACCGGCCAAAGATAGCCGTCGATCCCATGATGGCGGAAGGCGGAGCGAAGAGCGGCAGCGGGGTAAGTTTCTCAGAGATGACGGAGCTGCCCCCGTTGAAGGAAGTCTATGTTGCACCACCGCCGCCGAAACCAGCGGAGTCAGTGGAGACTGCGACCTCGTCTGTCGCGACGTACCAGGGACTGCGGAAGACCAGGGTCGAGGAAAAGCCGAAAGTACAGCCCCGGGAAGTTGCCCAGAAGGCAATCAAAGAGATTAAGGGCGTTCCTCCGAAGCTGATGGGGTATGCGCTGGGCGGCGCTGCTGTGCTCATTCTGGCCATCGGCATTGGGGTTACGATCTACATTCACAGTCTGAACAGCGACGACGATTCAGGAGCGGGGCGCCCCACCGCGGTGGCGGAGACGCCGCAGCCGGAAGCCAGCCAACCGGCACCCAAAGCGGCGCCAGAACCGGCACAGCCTGTCGAAATTCAGCCGGCCCCAACCTCGGAGGAGACGGCAGCACCGACTTCGGCTGCGCCCTCGAAGGGACGGAACTCCAAGAAGAAACCAGCTGCGCCAGCGGTTATTCCCGGACAACTGGCCGTTGATTCCACACCTCAGGGCGCGCAAGCCCAGGTTGATGGCATGACGGATCCGAGCTATGTCACGCCGTTCGTATTAACGAATCTGCAGCCGGGACAGCATTCCATTACGGTGAGCAAAGCGGGGTATTCTACCGACTCGCGCACGGTGAATGTCACCTCAGGATACCGGGCAACGGCGCTGGTCCACCTGGCACAGCTGATGGCAACACTCGTGGTGAAGAGCGACCCGCCGGGAGCCAATATCTACGTCGACGGTCGCGATGTAGGCGCGAAGACACCGGCCCAGGTCAGCCTGGACAAAGGCCAGCATGTGGTGCTCGTGCGGATGGCGGGATACATCGACGAGACCATGAACGGGCAGTTCACGCTGGGGCAGACGTTTAACTACTCTCCGACATTGCGGTCGCTGGGCAACACGGACAATATTAAGACCGTCGGTAAAATGTCAAAGCTGTTCGGGGGCAAGGGGGCCCAGGGGCAGGGGACGGTCAGCATCCGCACGCAGCCCAAGGGCGCGCAGGTCGCGATCAACCAGCACATGCTGGAAAAGAACTCGCCGGTAGATGTCCTGCTCGATCCAGGGAACTACGTCATCGACATCACGTTGAGTGGATATGCGCCGGTGCACAAGGTCATCACCGCCGACAAGGGCGGCAAAGTGGTGGTTGACGAAGTATTGCAACCCCAGTGAGTTCCGGTACTGACTGAGCGGAGGGATCGGTTCACCGATCTCTCCAGACTCTCCTGCTGAGTGTCGCATCTGCCGGTCTTCCGTCCTGCGAATCTGCTCCCGCTGTTCTAGTCCTGCCTTGCTGGGGGATCATTCACCCCATGCACTCAGATGACTCTCCTACGCGAGGGACGGCTCAACGCCACTGTGTTCTGCACAACGCGACGTTCAAGTCATCCCCGTTCATTCGCTGCCCTATTCCCTCGGCGACCATCGAGCGCGTGGTTGGACTCCGGCCCGCGCCGGGACTCGCGCGTAGGCATCCGTAGGCAGGTACCCGGAGCTGCTTTTGCGGGGCCTCCTTTACGGACACACCTTCTCACCAAAGAGAACACTGAAGACAGTTTGCACTGGCGGTGACTTCTCATTCGCGAGAGGGGGGCACGACCGGTCCCAACTATCATCGACGAGCTCAATCATCCTTCATCTCGATCACTCACGCGGGAGATTGGGGCCGCAGAGGCTCACTCGGGGACTTCTGAATTTGATCGTCCAGGTGTGCGACATTGAGGTCGGGAACAATGGCGGGCTCTTCTCGAATCCGAGCAGCAGAAAGAGAGAGCAAAAGATCTTGAGGCAGGGTTTGTGCAAATCGAAAAAGGCATGCGGAGGTTATTCGCATGCCCTGCCAATTTGGGACCGAATCTACTTGGGTAGCTTGAAGTTAATCGTGACCTCAGTCTGAATCTCGACGGGCTCGCCGTTGAGCAGGTACGGCTTGTACTTCCACTGCTTGACGGCATCGCTCGCGGCCTTGGCGAGGAGGCCATCGCCGCTCAGCACCTTCACCTTGGTAATGTCGCCCGTTTTGGAAATCGTCGCCTGCAGCTCGACAGATCCCTCAACATGCATGGTCAAAGCGTTCCTGGGATAGATGGGCTGAACTTTCTTGGTCAGCAGCCCTTGCGAAACGCCTTGCGAAACATTCAGGGTCTGCAAAACTGGGGTGGGCGCGCCAGCGGCGGCGCCAATGTCCGGAGGAGGAGCGCCAGCACCTGCCGTCGCAATTCCGATCATGCTGGGAGCAGGTGCGTCGGGCGCTGCCGATTTTGCCTGCAACACCGGAGCCGTGCCGCCCTTAAGCACAAGGGGTTCTTCCGCCGCTGGCTTGCTCGCAGCGGATAAAGCAGAGCTTGCCGGCTTCGTGGAACTCGGCGCGGCAGTGTCGTCGTCGGAAGCACTAGCCGTGACATCTTTGGGATTCTTCGCGGGCGCCGTTTCGGGCACCGAACTCGGCAACGAAGCCGAGGCCGCAGGTGCCGGTGCAGGGGTCGTTGGAATCGCCAAGTCGGCCTTCGCGCTCGGCTTCGGAATCTGAGGAACGGAGACTGGTGCGGGCGCAGTTTGCGCCGGAGTGCTTGCCGGCTGACTCGAATGTCCCTGCACCTTGGACCAACCGAAATACAATGCTCCAGCGACGAGCGCTGCGGCCGCAACTCCGATAAAAACCTTCTTGCTTCCGCCCTTCGATTCTTGGGGAGCGTTGGCTCCGCCAAAAGTAAAGGAGGGCGCAGATCCTGCATAGCTGGAAGACTCAGTCGGGGCCACCGGCTTGTCGGAGACAACGGCCGCTTCAGCCGGAGCGCTGACGGGCAACGAGTCTGCGACAGCAGAACTCTGAACTTCACGAGCGGGAGCGGGCGCGCTGGCGGCACCGCTACCGTGACTTGCCGGTGAGCCCGCATTCACTGGGTACTTTGCTTCGACGGCAACGGCAGAAGCCGAAGCAGCGGGCGATACTGCTGGCGAATCTAAAATCGTGTTCTTGCTCGGGGCAGGCTCTACGACGGCCGCCGGTGAAGGCTTCGCGACGGAGTCGTCCGCGCCAACGTCGAGAAGATCGTCGTCATCGGGAACGGCAGCTGAGGTTGCCACCGCGGCAGCAGGCCAGGCTTGCGCTGGCACAGCCTTAACCTCTGGCGGAGCGGCCGAAAGCGAATTCGAAACGGCTGCCGGTATCGGCTGAGCTGGCTTCAAAGGCGGTACTGATGCTGGTTTCGCGGCGACGGGCTTTGCCGGCGATGGCGCTGGAACGGGAGCAGCCGGTTTGACCGGGTCGCCCTTGCGCAGAAGGCCTCGAGCTACACGCAACGTTCCCTTGGCTTGCTCAATATTGATGGGTTTGGTCAGGACGAGGTTGGCGCCGATACGAAACGCCTTGGCGACCCCGGCCTGACCTTCCACTACGGCGACGGCAAGCGACGTCTGGTTGGACGACGAGTTGCGCGCGCTCTTGAACAACAATGTGGCATTCTGCTCGTTATCGCAGTCGACCACGACAGCGTCGAAGTGTTGGCCCATCAACTTCTTGACTGCAGCGAAAGGTTCAATGCAGGACTCGACGCTGAACTCGAGCTCGCTCAGGACCTGGGTCACTGTGCGAGCAGTTTTTTCGTCGGGACAGAAGAGAAGAGCTAGGTAACCCATACCAAAGCCATGGTAGGTACAGCGGTAAGGCCCGGCAAGTTACGCTGGTAATTCGCAATCCCAGGATTTCTGTGGTGTTTCGGCTCCGTGGCGGAGGGTGTTGGAGGTGATTGGCCGGCTTGCACGGCAATGATCTGTACTGGCCCGAAAGCTTCCAGCTCGTCGCATACAATAACGGGCCATGCGCCTGCCTCTATGGATCAAGATCGCGTGGACCGTCTGGCTGATAGTGTGGGCTCCCGTATATTGGCGGCAATACGGAGCGCAGAATTTTCTCTTCTTTTGCGACTTGGGAAATGTACTGATTGGAATTGGATTGTGGCTGGAGAGTCCGCTGATTTTTTCGTGGGTTGCTTCGGGATTGCTTCTGTTCCAGACCATCTTCGCGGTGGATCTAGCAGGAGCGTTGCTGACGGGACGACATGCCGTCGGCGGCACAGAGTACATGTTCGATCCAGGCGTGCCGCTGACGATTCGCCTGCTCAGCTTGTTTCATGTGGTCACGCCTCCGCTGCTGCTATGGGCGATTTGGCGACTGGGCTATGACCGGCGAGGGTGGAAGTTCCAGACGCTAATGGCGTGGATTGTGGTGCCAGTTAACTATTTCTGGCGTCCGGCACGGGACGTGAATTGGGCGCGGGGACTCTTCTTCCATGAGCAGCACGCGATGCCGGGGTGGGCTTATCTCCTGATCTACCTGACCGTGGTGCCAACGTGCGTCTACTATCCGACTCATTTGTTTCTGGAGTGGCTCGACAGCCGTTGGAAATCGCCGCGATTGAATTGACCCACCCGTGATTGCGGCTAAGCGGATTTCTGAGCCTAGCGGGCCTTGCCGGAATCGTTTTGCGATTTACGGACCGCGGACTCGGGCTGCGGGTACTCGATCGATCCCTTGAACGAGGAGATATCTTGTTCGTGGAAGTCGGGGAAGGGCAACTGCTTGCCGTCGCGCAAGTCCGCGATCTTCTTGGCGGCGTTGTCGGCCTTTTCCTTCTCGACACCGGAATCGCGGCTCAGGTACAGCGTCTGCGATGGAAGAGCGAGGCCTCCACCGGCGTCTTCCATGACATCCATGATGCGTAGCAGAAGATCTTCGCGGATGGCGGTGAATTCGTTGAAGTCGCGCGTCAGTACATAGGACAAAATTTCCATGCTGAGAGAACTGCCCGCGATATCGATGAGGCGCACGCGGACCGTTTTGGTTTCCACTTTCGGGTGGCTGTACAGCAGGCGGCGGATTTCCGCGAGCATGAAGCGCACGTGATCAGCCTTACTTTCGGGGCGCAGGCCGAGCGTCGTTTTGAAGAGAATCTTGTCGCGGCGGCTGAGGTTCTCGAGGTTGATCGTGGCAACGGTACCGTTGGGAATAGCCAGCAGGGTCCGGTCCTCGGTGCGGATGCGCGTGGAACGGAGGCCGATGTCTTCGACAACGCCTGTGCGGTCGCCGAAACGGCAGGTATCCCCGACCCGAAACACTTCGTCTCCAAGGACGGAAACTCCGCCAAAGAGGTTCTCGATGGTCTTCTGCGCACCGAAGCCGATGGCCAGGCCGCCGATGCCGAGGCCGGCGAGCGCAGTGCTCATGTTGAAGCCCAGGCTTCCGAGAACGGCCAGGACGCCAGCGACAAAGATCATCGCCTTCAGGATGCGCTCGCCAAGGAGGACCAGCGACCCCGTACCTGCATGGCCTCGAGCCAGCGCGCGATTGCGCACACGACGCATGAACCAGCGAGCGACGCGCCACACAATCCAGGTAAAGCTGGCGATGAGCAAAGTGGATGTGAACTGAAAGTAGTAGTGACGGGGCAGAATCGCGATGCCGAGGTAGCGAACGAAGATCCGATGAGCGATTGTGCCTGTGAGGATCCACGCCGGCGCAGAGACCGAGCGCCAGTTGGCGATCTCCACCTGGCCGCGCCGCCGCGCCCACCAGCGTACGGGGATCTCGAGAACCACGAGCAGGAGCCAACCAATCGCGGCCGCAGCAGGGAGAGCGAGCAGTAGAGCTATCCATTGCCAGAGCGGCACACCCGCGATCTGATGTTTGACAAGTACGCTTGGAAGTTTGCGCTCGACCTGTCGCGCTTCGACCTGATCATAGAGTTCAGGAACCTTGGCCAGTGTGTCCGCGGAGATTAGCCAGATTTTGCCGGCGGTCGGATCGAACACGCGCACCAGTTCGAGGTCATCGTCGACATCCCCGGAAGACATGGTGCCCAGTTTTTGCCGGCCCAAAGGAACACCTTCCTGTGGAGTTCCATCCGGCTGAGTAAAGTTACCAACTCGTACCGTGTTTGCAGCGGAGCTGTTCAACACAGCGTTGAGCTGACTGGCAATCTGTTCGCCTTCGGACTGGCGGCGAGCGGCGCTCATCTGCAGGTATTGGGCGGCGATGCTGTAGTTGCCGGATTGGGCCGCCTGCAAAAAGCCAATGACAGAACCTGAGGGCGTCGTGCGACCCAGGGGGTCGCTGGGCGAAGTGGTGCTCGACGTTGTCGTGGAGGACGACGGCAGAACACCGCTGAGGGTCGATTGCGCTGCGACGGGAACGGCGGCAAGGAGAGAAACAATCAGGAGCAGGGACGTTTTAGGGAATGAAGACATGATGTTCTCCGGCACAATGCCCCGTGGGCGTCCGCACGTCGGTTTACCGCTCGAAGTGTGGACTCATTGTACTGAACAAGCGACGGCATTCTTGAGCGCCGACTCGAGGTCATCCCCGCTTCGGGCGATAAATATGGGTGCTGGTGCCGAAGAAGACTTCGGCGGATTCCATGACCGTCTCTGACAGCGTCGGGTGCGGGTGAATGGTCAGCGCTATGTCTGTGGCCAGCGCAGCCATTTCGACGGCCAGGACACCTTCGGCAATCATTTCGCCCGCGCCAGCGCCGACGATGCCGACGCCCAGAACACGTTCCGTTTGGGGATCGAACAGAATCTTAGTCATGCCTTCGGGGCGGTCGATCGTGACTGCGCGGCCCGAAGCGGCCCAAGGGAACTTCGCGACCTTAACTTCGCGGTTCTCCTTTTGCGCCTGCGTCTCGGTCAGACCGCACCAGGCAACTTCGGGATCGGTGAAAACGACCGCTGGAATTGCGTTGGGTTCAAAGGCAACTTTGTGTCCAGCGAGGGCTTCGACGGCCGTGCGGCCCTCGTGAGACGCTTTGTGAGCAAGCATGGGCTCACCGACTACGTCGCCAATCGCGTAGATCGCGGGATCATCAGTTTGGAGTTGCTTGTTGACCTGTATGAAACCGCGCTGGCCGAGTTGGACGTGTGTCTTGTCGAGGCCGGGAATTTCAGAGTTGGGCTTGCGGCCGACGGAAACGAGAACGCGGTCGAAAACTTTTTCTTGTATGTTACCGTCCTGCGCTTTGAGCGTGGCGCGAATGCCTGCGCCTTCGTCTTTCACCGAAGCGACAGTTGTGTTGAGCAAGATGCCGTCGAACATTTTTTCCAGGCGTTTGTGCAGCGGGAGAACCAGGTCCCGGTCAGCACCAGGAAGCAGGCCGGGAAGCATCTCTACCACCGTCACGCGCGAGCCGAGAGCCGCGTAGACGGAGCCGAGCTCGAGGCCGATATATCCGCCGCCGACAACCAACAGAGTGCCGGGAATGTCCTCGAGGTTCAGAGCTCCCGAGGAATCCATCATGCGCGGAGTGTCGAGCTTTAGCGTGGACACGATTGCCGGGCGGGAGCCGGTCGCGATGATGATGCGGTCGAACGATCGCGATTCTTTGGAGCCATCCGTCTTGATGATATGCAGCGTCGTTGAATTCTCGAAGGCGGCGCGGCCTTGCACATAATGCACCTTCCGCTGTTTCGAGAGAATGCCGAGACCGCCGGTCAATTTCTTGACGACATTTTCTTTCCAGGAGCGAAGACGGGCCAGATCGATTTTCGGCGCCGCGAAGTCGATGCCCCAGTCTTTCGCCTGATGCGACTCTTCCAGAAGCTTGGCTACGTGAAGCAGGGCCTTCGACGGGATGCAACCGCGGTAGAGACAGACACCTCCGGGGTTCAGCTCCGGATCGATGAGCGTGACGGTCATGCCGAGATCGGCAGCGAGGAATGCGGCGGCATATCCACCGGGACCGCCGCCGACGACTGCAATGTTCAGGTTCGTTGTTTCAGACATGAAGGCTTTTCAAGCACAAAGGGCACGAAGGTTCACGAAGGAAAGCTCACTCAATGATTCTCTTCGTGGGACTTCGTGTCCTTCGTGGTTCATGGTTTTGATTTCTATCCCTGCACCGACAACAGGAATGGCTGTTCAAACGCTTCGGCGATCCAGCGCAGGAAGCGGGCTGCATCGGCTCCGTCGATCAGGCGGTGATCGTAGGAAAGCGAGAGCGGCAAAATGAGCCGCGGCTCGAACTTACCATGGATCCACTCGGGCTCTGTGCGCGAACGCGAAAGGCCCAGGATCGCGACTTCAGGATAATTCACGATCGGGGTAAAGCCCACCCCGCCAATGCCGCCCAAGTTCGTGATCGTGAATGTGCCGCCTTCCATGTCCGCGGGGGTTAGCTTCTTGTCTCGCGCCTTCTTGGACAGCTGGGACAACTCGACCGCCAGTTCCACAATGTTCTTCTTGTCCACGTCCCGAATAACCGGAACAAGCAGGCCGCGGTCCGTGTCCGCGGCCACGCCAATGTTGATGTACTGCTTGTAGACAATCTCTTCTTTTTCGATGTCGATGCTGGCGTTGAATTGCGGGAATACCTTCAGCGCCGCGGAGCAGACTTTCAGCGCGATGGCAGTGACGGTCATCTTGCCGCCGGCTTCTTCCGCTTTTGGAGCGAAGCGAGCCCGCAACTGCTCCAGTTCGGTGATGTCGGCGCGGTCATGCTGCGTAACGTGGGGAATCGTATTCCACGCTTCGGCGAGATGCTCGGCAGTCTTACGGCGAACTCCGCGCATGGAGACGCGCTCAACCTTGCCATACTTGGCGAAGTCGGGAAGTTGTGGCTGAGCGAAGTGCCCGGCGCGCGGAGCGTGCGCGGTCGCAACCGCGGACAGGAGTGCTTTCGCGTAGCCTTTGACGTCGTCTTCACTGATGCGGCCGCCGGGTCCGGAGCCTTTGACTTCGTAGATATCGACGCCAATCTCGCGGGCTAATCGACGAACGTGTGGCGCCGCCGGAACGGCTTGACGATTTTCGGTGCCTGCTACTTTGCCCAACTGCACGGGCATACTGAACACGGGCGCCGAGTCGTGCGGCTGGTCTGGAGGCAGCGCCTGTTCTTCCGTCTTGCCCTCGGCGCGAATCGCAGCCTGAAATGCGAGGCGAGCGCCGTGCTGTCCGGAAACGTGCTCCACAGGAAGGTTGCGCGCGCGTACGGCTTCGGCGGGCACGGACGCTCCGCCTTCGAGCGTAAAGATTACCTGGCCGACCTTGATCTTCTCGCCTTCTCTTACTTTGATGTCTTTCACGACGCCGCCAACCGACGACGGGACCTCGATCACCGCCTTGTCGGTTTCGAGTTCCATCACTGGTTGGCCTTCGGAGACCTTGGTGCCGGGTGCGATCATCAGACGGACGAGATCGCCTTGAGAAATATTTTCTCCGAGTTCGGGAAGTTTGAACTCGCTGGAGCCGGAGGTTACAGGAACAGATGCGGCAGGAGCCGAGGCAACAGGCGCCGGCGCGGGTGCCGAAATTGGCGCGGCGGCAGGCTTCTTTTGTGGAGCTGGCGATGGTGCGGGCGTTGGCGCTTGTGCGGCGGGCGGGGGAGAAGCCTTGGTTTCCGCTCCGTCGACGGTGAAGATCACCTGGCCTACCTTGATCTTGTCGCCCTCTTTGACTTTGATCTCCTGCACAGTTCCGGTCACCGATGAAGGCACTTCGACGACGGCTTTGTCGGTTTCGAGTTCCATAACCGACTGCCCGGCGCTGACGGCGGCTCCCGGCGCAACCATGAGGCGCACGAGGTCGCCCTGTTCGATGTTTTCTCCCAGCTCGGGAAGTTTGAATTCGATCACCGCGTCGTTCCTCTTCTCGAATCTTGATATTTGTATCTGCGTGCGTCACCGGGGCTAAAGCCCTCGTCATTACTGCTCGCTTATCGCAGCGCCGAAGCGCCACTCTTCCACCAGACCTCTCCGACCGCCAGTCTTCCGCCGTCGGGGCATTCAGCATCAGCTGATTGCCGGGTTCGCCTTGTCGGGATGGATCCCCAGTTCCTGTATAGCTCGCTTCACGACGTCTGTTCCTATCTTCTTTTCTCGTGCCAGTGCTCCCAAGGTAGCCAGCACAATGTGCTTGGCATCGACTTCGAAGAAGTCGCGCAAGGCGACACGGCTTTCGCTGCGGCCAAAACCATCGGTCCCCAGAGAGACGAGTTGTCCAGGCACCCACTTGCCCAGGCTTTCCGGGAGGACCTTCATATAGTCAGAGGCCGCGATGAACGGTCCCTGAGCATCTTTCAAAGTCTCGGTAACATACGGAACCTTCGCCACATCCGCCGGGTGCAACATGTTCCAGCGCTCGCAATCGTTGGCATCGCGATAGAGCTGCTTATAGCTCGTCACACTCCAGACGTCCGCGCCGACTCCGTATTTTTCTTCCAGAATCTGCTGCGCCTTGAGGACTTCGAACATGATGGCGCCGCTGCCCAGCAGCTGCGCGCGCAGCTTCGCATCGCTCTTAGTCGAAGCCTTGAAACGATACAGACCTTTTAGCACGCCTTCGCGAACGTTGCCGTTCTGGGGCATTTCGGGCATCGCCAAAGGTTCGTTGCCAACCGTTAAGTAATAGAAGATCGACTCCTGATCGATGTACATTCGCTTGATGCCGTCCTGAATGATGATGGCAATTTCGTATGCGAATGCGGGATCGTAGGCAAGAAGGTTCGGCACCGGCAGGGCTAGCACGTGGCTGTGGCCGTCCTGGTGCTGCAAGCCCTCGCCAGCCAGAGTGGTGCGGCCGGCGGTGCCGCCGACGAGGAATCCGCGGCAGCGCATGTCGGCTGCGGCCCAGATCAGATCACCAATTCGCTGGAAGCCGAACATCGAGTAATAAATAAAGAAGGGGATCGTGTTGATTCCGTGATTGGCATACGCCGTGCCGGCGGCGATGAATGAGCACATCGATCCGGCTTCGGTAATTCCCTCTTCGAGGATCTGCCCGTTCTTGGCCTCTTTGTAGTAGAGCAGCGTGTCCATGTCGACGGGTTCGTAGTTCTGGCCAACGCTGGAGTAGATTCCGACCTGGCGGAAGAGCGCTTCCATGCCGAAGGTGCGGGCTTCATCGGGAACGATGGGGACGATCAGTTTGCCAAGTTCGGGATCGCGCAGCAACTTCGCCAGCAACCGCACGAAGACCATCGTCGTGGAAACTTCGCGTCCATCGGTGCCTTTGTGGAATTCCTCAAAGTGCGCGTCGGGGAAGGGCTTCATCGGCGTAGCCTTAACCCTGCGGGTCGGCATATATCCGCCGAGTTGCTGCCGGCGCGACTGCATGTACTTGATCTCGGCGCTGTCATCGCTCGGGCGATAAAACGGCGCCTCATGCAGTTCGTCGTCTGGAATTGGAATACCGAAGCGCGAGCGGAACATCTGCAACTCGTCTTCGTTGAGCTTCTTCTGCTGGTGGGTGATGTTCTTGCCTTCACCCGCCTCGCCCAAGCCGTAGCCCTTGATGGTCTTCGCAAGAACGATGGTTGGCGCACCAGTCGTTTCGACCGCCGCTCGGAATGCCGCATGGACCTTGATCGGATCGTGTCCACCGAGGCGCATGCGCGCGAGCTGATCGTCGGACAGGTGCTCGACCATCTTCAGCAGACGGGGATCGGTGCCGAACAGGTTTTGCCGGAAGTAGGCGCCGCTCTCAACGAAGTACTTCTGGTATTGCCCGTCGCTGACCTCGCCCAGCCGCCTGACGAGCAGGCCATCGCGGTCGTTCTGAATGAGGCTGTCCCAGTCGGAGCCCCAAATGCACTTGATGACGTTCCAGCCGGCGCCGCGGAAGATCGCTTCGAGTTCCTGAATGATCTTTCCGTTGCCCCGGACCGGGCCGTCGAGGCGCTGCAGATTGCAGTTCACGACGAAGATCAGATTGTCGAGCCGCTCACGCGAGGCCAGCGTGATCGAACCCAAAGACTCAGGTTCGTCCATTTCACCATCGCCCAGGAAGGCCCAAACTTTGCCGCCGGTGGACTGCTTCAGCCCGCGATTCTCGAGATACTTGATGAAGCGCGCGTGGTAGATCGCCTGAATCGGACCGAGTCCCATGGAAACCGTGGGAAACTCCCAGAACTCGGGCATGAGCCAAGGGTGCGGATAGGAACTCAGACCTCCGCCGGGCTTCAACTCGCGGCGGAAATTCTGCAGTTTCTCTTTTGAAATGCGGCCTTCGAGATAGGCACGGGAATAGATTCCGGGAGCGGCGTGGCCCTGGAAGTAGACGACGTCGCGGTCTCCGCTTTCGGTTTGTGCGCGAAAGAAATGGTTGAAAGCAACTTCGTACAGCGTGGCAGCGGAGGCGAAGGTCGAGATGTGTCCGCCGATGCCTTCCTGCATTTTGTTGGCGCGAACGACCATGGCCAGGGCGTTCCAGCGGACCAGGCTCTTGATGCGGCGTTCCATCTCCTGGCTGCCGGGAAACGGTGGCTGCTGCCGCGAGGGAATGGTGTTTTGGTACGGCGTGGTCGCCGAGAATGGCAGGTTGATGCCGGCTTCGCGGCGCGCGTGCAGCGCCAGTTGCTGCAGCAAACGGCCTGCCCGGTTGGGGCCGCCTTTGGAAAGAACATAGTCCAGAGAATCGACCCACTCCCTGGTTTCCAAAACCTCTAAGCCGTCAGTTTCCGTCTGAGCCACGTCTGGTTTCTCCGTCGTAGAATGCGCAATAGTCCATCATAATTCAATTGTGGGAATTTTGGCTGGCGCGGCGCAATCTTTGCCGGCGCGGACGCGGAGAATTGTCAGCCGGAGCGCAAGTACTGTAAAATGAAAGCTTGAGCGGGAGTAGCTCAGTGGTAGAGCGCGACCTTGCCAAGGTCGATGTCGCGAGTTCGACCCTCGTCTCCCGCTCCATTTTTTTATCCCCCAGCCTTGTCTGCGCCAGATGGACATTTTCCGGCCGCAACGCTAACGTATGGAGCAGGGGCGCGGTACCCAAGTGGTAAGGGAGAGGTCTGCAAAACCTTTATGCGTCGGTTCGATTCCGACCCGCGCCTCCATAATTCTTGAGGTAGTTTTTTCTATCCCGGCGCTATTGCCCACGATCTCTGCCTGAGTTCTCCACTAGACTTACCAGGCGCGTTACATCGATTCGACCCGATCAATGCCCATGCCGCCTGCACTACGCCGCCGATGGTGCCTGCCCTTTTTGTTGCTGGTGGGTGTTGCATGCTTCCGGAGCCAGTTCTGCTCGGGGCAAGAGGCCGACCAGTCGTCGGACGCTCCAAAGGCGAACGCAGCTGAGCAGCGAGGCTTCTTTTCGCGCTGGGCCGACTTTTATCGTCAGGATTGGTCGGGGACGTCGGTTCCCTCCCCTGCTCCGGCACGGCGCGGACTGCCATCGCCGCTGGATTCGCCTCCCTTCCCAAACGCAGACTGGTCGTATGGCGGTTCGCCGGTGATTGGGGAGCCCGACACGAACAGTTATCCGCTCATGACTGCCATCAACGAGGCTCGGAGCCGGACGAAGATCTATGGATGGATCGATCCCTCGCTAAACTTCAGCACCTCTACAAATCGCAATGATCCCGAGGCGAACGACGTCTACTCGAATCGCTTTGAGCTGAACCAGCTGGTTCTCTACGCCGAGCGACTGCCGGACTCGGTGCAACGCGAGCACGTCGACTGGGGCTACCACCTGACGGCGCTCTTTGGCACAGACTATCGCTACACGACCGCGAAGGGGTATTGGAATGGCCAGTGGGTGAATGATCATCATCAATACGGGTTTGATCCAACACTGGAATATGTCGATATTTACATTCCCCAGGTCGGGCAGGGGATGAACCTGCGGGTGGGACGATTCATCTCAGTGCCTGGGATCGAAGCGCAATTGGCGCCGAACAACTACATTTTCAGCCATTCGCTGCTGTATGCGATCGATCCCTTTACCGACACAGGTCTGTTGGTCACGGTGAAACTGAACGATCAGTGGCTGGTTCAACTAGGAATTACCGATGGCCACGATGTGGCGCTCTGGACACCTGACGCGAAGCCGTCGGGGACGGCTTGCCTGAACTACACGACACTCTCGGTGAACGACAATTTCTACGTCTGCGCCAACGGCATCAATGACGGCAAGTACGCTTACAACAATCTGCAACAGTACGACGCCACCTGGTATCACAAGTTCTCGAAGACCTGGCACATGGCTACCGAAACCTGGTACATGTACGAGCGCGATGTGCCCGCTCTGGGAGGCTCGATTCAGCCGGAAGTTGGCGCGAATCCCGCCTACTGCCTGCCCGGGGAACAGCGCTGCACTGCTCCCGAGTATGCCGCGGTCAACTTCCTGCAGAAAGAACTATCCGTGCATGACTTTCTGTCGTTTCGCAGCGATTATCTTGACGACAAGAAGGGCCAGCGCACCGGCTATGCGACTCGATATACGGAGAACGCTATTAGTTGGTGTCACTGGATCGGCACGACGATTCAGATACGTCCAGAGTTGCGTTTCGAACGGGCATGGGACATGAAGGCTTACGACAACGGACGGCGGCAAAACCAGTTGACCGTGGCGAGCGATCTGATCTTCCACTTCTAAAATAGACGTTTCGGTTCCTTCCTGTAGCAAAATAGACCTATGACGGGCGTACGCATGGATGTGTGGTTGTGGGCGGCGCGGTTTTTCAAGACGCGGCCATTGGCGAAGCGAGCCTGCGAGTTGGGAAGAATCTTATCCAACGGGCAGATAGCCAAGGCAGCGCGAGAAGTCCGCGCTGGGGACCAGCTGCGCGTAACGAATGAGGGCGGCGATTTTCAGGTCGAAGTGCTGCTGCTCAGCGAGACACGGGGACCAGCCGCTGTGGCCCAGACGCTCTATCGCGAAAGCGAGGAAAGCCGCGAACGGCGCCAGAAGGCGGCCGCGGAGCGGAAGGCGATGCGGGAATTCGAAGTATTGCCGGCAGGCCGGCCCTCGAAACGCGACCGACGACACATCATCCAGTTCCGGGGCCGAGGGTAGCGGAACGATCCTTCTTTCATGTCCCCATTCACCACAGAGGACACAGGGGACACAGAGGCTTCAATAAGCGCTTGACTTCCATCTCGCCTTGTAGCAATATGGCGTTGTACGACATGTCGCCAAAGGCCATAATGGAGTCTCTACCGCTTACCGAACCGGTGCTGCTGATCCTGCTGAGCTTGGCGGATCAGCCACGGCATGGGTATTCCATCCTCAAAGATGTCGAGCAGATGAGTGACGGGCGCGTCCTGCTGAGCACGGGCACGCTTTACGGGGCACTGCGTCGGCTGCTGGACGATGAATGGATTGAGCGGATCGAAGAGGAAGACACTCCCCGAGGCCGCCAAGCCTACCGCCTCTCCGCCCGAGGACGGAAGAACCTGCAGATGGAAGTCGGACGGATGAAACAGCTTACACGGTTGGCGAACCTGCGAATCGCGGCCAAGGAGAGCTGACCATGCTCAGCATCAGCGTCTATCGAAACCTGCTGCGGTTGTACCCGGCGACTCATCGCGAGCAGTTCGGCGAAGAGATGGTGGCGGTCTTCGGAGATGCGCGGGCTGAGAGGGCTAGACGGAGCCTGTGGGCTCGCTGGGTTTTCTTAGCACGCGAAGTTGTTGGCATTCTGTGCGGCGCGCTGCAGGAGCATTGGCGAGCCCTGGGCGGAGGTTCTGCCGGACTCTGGTTTCCCACGAGGAGGTTTACGATGCGCAACGAATTCCGTTTTCCGAAAACAACCGCCGTGCTGATGACGATCATTCTGGCCGGAGTTGTGATGGCCATCAAGAAAGGAGAAACGATTTCGTCCTCCCATGTGAATCCTCCGATCGGACCACTCCCGCCGATTCACTCTGTTCTGTTGGGAGGTATCCTTTGGACCCTCGCGTTCTTCTACGCCGCGGGATTGATCGGGTGGGCGATTCTGTTCGCCATGCGCCGCTCGGGTGTCCACCGGCTCGCCGAAACCTCTTCGAAATAGCTCGCGTTCCGGCAGGGTACGGCCTGTCGCAGCTGCGACGCGCTTGCCGGAAAAATTTCTTGACGATAGACTCATGGTCGCAATTCAGGACCCAGCCCGCCTATGAGCCTACGCCGACTCTTCCTCTACGCCGTTTCCCCCTTTATTCTCTTCGCGATCTGCATCGCCAGCGCCCAGAATCCCGCAACCACGGCCGCCGTCAGCGACTACGTCAAGGCTGAAATGCGGCGGCAACGTATCCCCGGACTGTCGCTTCTCGTCGTGAAGAACGGAAAGATCTTGCGGGCGGAAGGGTTCGGCTTGGCGAACGTAGAATTGCAAGTTCCCGTCAAGCCGGAGACGATCTTTCAGTCGGGATCTGTGGGAAAGCAGTTCACGGCAACCGCGGTCATGATGCTGGTGGAAGAGGGCAAGGTCGGTCTCGACGATCCGCTCACGAAATATTTTGCAGATGCTCCGGCCGCATGGAAGGACGTAACCGTGCGCGAACTGCTCAGCCACACTGCCGGATTTGGCGACTATCCCAAAGACTTCAACTTCCGCAAAGACTGGACCGAAGACGAGGAACTAAAGCTGATCGAGAGTATTCCTCTCGCGTATCCGCCCGGGACAAGCTGGGCGTACAGCAATTTCGGATATGTAACGCTCGGAATCCTGATTCATCGCGTGACGGGTGAATTCTACGGCGACTTGTTGCAGCAGAAAATCTTTCAGCCACTGGGCATGACGTCGACGCGTGTTATCAGTGAGGCGGACATTATTCCGAACCGCGCGGCAGGCTACCGCCTGGTCAAGGGCGAGCTCAAGAATCAGGAGTGGGTGTCTCCCGTGCTGAACACAACGGCTGATGGGAGTCTTTATTTTTCGATTCTCGATCTGGCGAAGTGGAACGAAGCACTGTACACGGAAAAGCTGCTCAAGCGATCCAGCCTGGAGCTGATGTGGACTCCGGTCAAACTCAAGAACGGACAGCCGAACAAGGGGAACTACGGTTTTGGCTGGTTCATCGACGAGAGGGCTGGGCATCGCTGCATTCATCACGATGGGTCGTGGCAGGGGTTCGAGACGGCAATCGACCGCTACGTGGATGATCAACTCACCGTGGTCGCGCTTGCGAATCTGGCGGACTCGGAGCCGGGGAAGATCACTCAACATGTAGCCGAGATGTATCTGGCGGAAAAGTAAAGAATACTCACCACAGAGACACTGAGGACACGGAGGGGAAGGCCTACACCGAGGTCTGCTGGTGCTCGCGGGCTTCGACTTGCATTCGCATACCGTACTTTGGACGAAGCGTAATCAGCGGCTCGGGTTCGACGCGGTGTCCGGCCACGAGCTGCAACTTCCACTTTTGCGCGATCGTCGCCAGCAGCAACACTCCCTCCATCCATGCGAAGGACTCGCCGATACACTGCCGGACTCCCGCCCCGAATGGAAAGTATGTGAGCTTCGTGCGGCGCAGCCTTGCTTCGGGTGTGAAGCGCTCGGGATCGAAGCGTAGCGGGTCGGGGAAGAACCGGGGATCGCGGTGAGTGACGAACTGGCTCGTCAACACCGTCGTCTTCGCGGGAAGAAAGAACTCGCCAAGACGAAAATCGGAGCGCGCGTAACGACCCATAGCCCACGCGGGAGGGTAGAGCCGCATCGATTCGGCCAGAACCATTTCTACATAACGCAGACGAGGAACATCGTCGAAGGTGGGCGATCGGCCTTGGAGCTCGCGATCGATCTCAGCGTGGAAGTGGCGTTCGCACTCGGGATTCTGGGAGAGCAGATACCAGGTCCACGAAAGCGCGTTGGCTACGGTCTCATATCCGGCGAGGAAGATCGTGATGACCTGATCGCGCAATGCCTGCTCCGAAGCAGGAGTTTGATCCGGCGTGGCGGCTAGCATCATATCGAGGAGGCTGCCACCGTGTGGGCCGCGCTGGCGGTGTGCCGCGATCATGCGGTAAACAACGGCATCGATGCGCTTGCGCGCCCGCACGAATGCGGCCAGACCCGGAGGGCGCATGTGCACCAGCCACTCAGCGGCCGGCAACATCACCAGGAAGTTGTAGAGACCCATGATGCGGTTGATGGCGTCAGCCAATTCATCCACTTCATTGCCTGCGACCACGTGCAGATCCGTGGCAAACAGCGTTCGCGCGACTACATTGAGCGTGAGATGCATCATGTCGATGGCAATGTCGCGCTGCTCGCCGGGGCGCCACCGATCCCGCACGCGGATTGCCTCCTGGACCATGAGGGCAGCATATTCGGGGATCCGCTGGCGATGAAACGCTGGTTGCGCGACTTGCCGCTGGGTCCGATGCCGAGCGCCCTCGGCGGTGATCATGCCCTCGCCCAGCAGCATTTTCGTACGCTGCACGGTGCGCTCTTTGATGAAATTGTCGTTCTGCACGACCAGGACTTCGCGGATGTAGTCGGGATGATTCAGAAAGACAATGTGATGCCAGCCGATTTTGTAGTGAGCAATGTCGCCGTACTCCTTGGCCAGGTGCTGAAATAGCAGGATCGGGTTCGCGGGGCGAAATTTACGGAACGCGAACCAAAGGAGATTTCTTTCGAAGCCAGGCGGATAGAGGTAGGCAGCCGGCCCCGGCACATCGTTCTTGGGCACACCATTCCGAGCTGCAGTCGCCATCTAATTAGTGTACTTGGCGAACTGGCCGCTGGAGGACGAACGCAGGCAGATTCAGTTCGAGAGTTTCCTCCGACGACAAAGCATAAACGGATTTTGACTCTGGCGGGAGAAACGCAGACTCGTGGGCGCATTTCTGAGTTGCGGTAAAACGATAGGCGGCTTGAAACGCAGAGTTCGTAGAGGAATCGCGAAGAACGCAGGGACCGGCCGAAGGCTCAGCGGTTCCCCGCTTCGGATTTCTGCAGTCCATTCAGCTCGGCAAGAACCTCTGCGCTGTGCTTGAGCGGATCGACGCTCGTGTATGCTTTGGCGATTTTGCCATTGGGATCGATGAGGAAGGTGTGGCGCGCGGCAAATTTAACGACGCCGAGATTGGTGAGAGACCCGTACGAGTCGGTGACTTTGTGGTCCGTATCGGCGAGCAGTTTGAAATTGAGGCCTTCTTTGGCGCAGAACTTTTTATGGGAATCCACACTGTCGAGGCTGACGCCCAACACGACTGCGTTCCTTTCGGAGTATTTCGGCTGATCGACCTGAAAGTTGTGAGCTTCACGCGAGCAGCCTGGCGTCTGATCCTTGGGATAGAAATAAAGCACGACCCATTTTCCACGATAGTCCCTGAGGCTGACGGAAGAGCCTTCCTGCGACGGCAGAGTGAAGTCGGGAGCGCTGCTGCCTTCCGTGGGCGCGGCCGAACGCGACAACAGGCGCGGGACTAGAACGATCAGCACCACTACAACTGCTAACAGCAGTGCGATCCGCAACATGGAATCCTCCAGAGTGCCGGCGGGCTATGCAAATTCCAATCCGATCTTCTTTGAGGCTCGGTCGAGGCTTACGATGCGGAAACTACGAACTTGTCCCGCGCGAACAGGTTCTGCCTTAGGAGTGCCGCCGGATCCAGTCTTCCACCGCGCCTGCAGCATGGAACTCAAGGACGACAGATCCGCCTTCGATTCCTTTGGAGCTTCGGCTTTCGCGGGCGCCGCTGCCGTGACCTTGCAGGTAGCGTGGATGCCTTCGCCCAACTCCACTCTCGCTTGACCACCGGACTCTTCCATCAAACGGCCCGTGACCACATCGCCTTCCTTGTGCTCGGCGATGTATTCGTCGAGGCCGGTGGGAACCAGTTGCTTCATGCCCAAGCGAATCTGGCGTTTCTCGAGATCGATCGCTAGCACTTGCGCCTTCACTACTTGCCCCACGCGAAGGACGTCTTGAGGTTGGTTGATGCGCTTTTCTGCGCTGATGTCACTCACGTGAACCATACCTTCGATGCCTTCCGTCAACTGGACGAAGGCTCCGAACTTCGTCATATTGGTCACAGGTCCTTCGACCGCCGACCCGACTTGAAAGCGTTGTGAAACTTCAGCCCAGGGATCGCCGAGTGCCTGCTTGAGGCCCAGCGAGAGACGGCGCTCGCCGGCGTTGACTTGCAGGATCACAACCTCCACGGTCTCACCCTGCTTCACCACGTCGCTGGCCTTGCGAATTTTTCCCTTCGACCACGACATCTCAGAAATGTGAATCAGTCCTTCGATGCCGGGCTCGAGTTCGACGAACGCTCCGAACTCCATCAATCGCGTGACCGTTCCGCGCACGCGATCCCCGGCCTTGAACTTTTCTGTCACCGCATCCCAGGGATGGGGCTGCAACTGCTTTAGGCCTACGGAAATTCTCTTCTTGTCGGCCTCAGATCCAACCTTGAGTACTTTCACTGCAACTGGTTGTCCGACCGAAAGTACATCGGCGGGCTTGTTGACGCGGCCCCACGCGATGTCGCTCACATGCAGGAGAGCATCGACGCCACCCAGATCGACGAAGGCGCCGTAGTCGGTCAGGCTGCGCACCGTTCCGCTTACGGTATCGCCCTCCTTCATCTGCGCATAGAACTTGTCCTTGGCAGAGCGTTCTTCTTCCTCGGCTACTGCGCGGCGATCGAC
>Ga0335083_10002750_pt1 | contig 23092 bp, 18 predicted proteins | sample Lox_Sample_42_FD_206716 | JGI IMG/M metagenome (GOLD analysis project Ga0335083, IMG submission 206716) | Soil microbial communities from Loxahatchee National Wildlife Refuge, Florida, United States - Lox_Sample_4.2 | ecosystem: Environmental > Terrestrial > Soil > Wetlands | place: USA...
CGCGGCCAGGGCCCTGGCCGCCAAGATCACCCGCCAGTCCTGGCGCGCACTTGAGCTCACCAAGCTGGCGCTGCGCTCACACCGCCCCGCCACCACCACCTTCGACATGGCGGCTCAGGCTCTCCTTTTCGAGAGCCAGGACAAACACGACCGCATGACCGCCTTCCTCAACCGCCGCCGCGGCTGAGCGGGGTCCGTCAACCACCCGCCACCCCATCCACCACGCTTGGCCTCATGAGCGCCCTCAGGCCTGACGTTCCCATCCATCTCACAGGCACCACCATTCCCGCCCGCCACACCGGCTCCACCGTTCCCGGCAGCCTCACACCATAGAACATGATCACGGAAATTCCGATTACCACGGAAACTTGGTGCGTGTATGGCGCTCTTTGTTTCCGTCAGGATCAAAGTTTCCGTGATAATCCGCCGGATATGACCGATTGACGTCTTTTCCGGGAATCCGGCCATCCCCTGGCCGGGCGGCCCAGACCTCAGGACCCGGCTGCGCCCGCGGGTCCCGGCGTGCGGGACGGCAGGTCGAGCAGGCCGGACGCGACGGCGACGGGCGCGCCGGTGATCGCCGCGAGGTTCAGCGCGTCGCTCGGCCTGGCATCAACCACGGCGCCGCCGCGCAGCATGACCTCGGCGTAGTAGATGCCGTCTCGCGCGCCTGTGATCCGCACCGAGCGGACGGCGGACCCGGCAGCGGCGACAAGCGCGGCCATGAACTGGTAGGTCATCGGGCGCGGGAATTCGATGCCCTGCAGGCTGAAGCCGAGCGCCGCCGCCTCCGCGTCACCGACGCCGATGCGCAGCCGGCGCGCGTCGTCGCTGGACGCGGTGAGCTCAACGAAGAACCGTTCCCGCCGGCCCGGCCCGTCCTCGGTACCCCGGACCACTCCGGTGATCGTCACCGGGACCATTTCCGCCATACCTGACGTGCCCTTCCGGCCTCCCCGGCCTCAGGCATCAAGCGTAGCCGGGAACGGGACCGCTTCCCGGTCGCGGCCGCGCATGAATGTGCCGTTGAGCCGGCGCTGACCGGCCCAACGGCACATGCATGGTCGCGGGACGGCTCAGGAGGAGGGTTTGGTGAGGTCGTAGACGGTGGTGCCGCCCACCGTCTGCGCCGTGTAGTGCGCCGCGACCCAGGATTCGATCGACGAGGAACCCGTGCCGCCGCCGAAGCTGTTCGTGCCGCGCCCGACGTAGTAGTGGATCTCGTGCTTGGCGACCATCGACTCGAACTGGGCGAGGGTGGGTGAGGGGTCCGAACCGTTGAAGCCGCCGATGGCGACCACGGCGAGCCCGCCGGTGGCCAGCTCGATCGGCGCGGCCTCCTGCGTTCCCTCGGTCGCGGCGATCCACCGGTACTTGCCCGAGTCCTGTTCAAGCAGCTTGATCAGGGTGCTGCTCACCTGGGTGCTGCCGGAAAGCCCGCCCCCGCCGAGGCCGCCGAAGTTGCCGCCGCCCCTGCCGGTGAAGCCGCCGCTTTCGGCGAAGCTCCCCCGCGGGAAGCGCGGGAACGTCCCGGTGCCGGTGCCGCCGGTCCCGTTCCCGGTTCCGGTGCCGCCACCAGGGAACGTGCCGCCACCAGGGAATGTGCCGGTTCCGTTGCCGCCGGGGAAGCCGCCGTTCCCTGTCCCGCCGGTTCCCGTTCCTGTGCCGCCGCCGGGGAACGCACCGTTCCCGGTCCCGCCGTTCCCGGTCCCGCCGGTCCCCGTCCCGCCGGTCCCGCCGTTCCCGGTCCCGCCGGTCCCGCCGATCCCGGTCCCGCCGGTCCCCGTCCCGCCGCCCGGGAAGCCGCCGAAGTTGCCGCCAGGACCGCCGAACGCACCGGCGACGGTCGGCCCCGCGCTCGGGATGGACCCGGTGTAGGTGGTGTCGACGGTGTAGAGCGTGTACGCGAGCGGCCCGCCGAGCCCGGCGACAAGCGCCGCTCCCGTCGCCACCGCGGCCGCCGCCCCGGCGAGCTTGGCGCGGCTCGAGCTGTCCCAGCGGTTCCTGGCGCTGGATACGCCGCCACTGAACCCAGCAGGCACCGCCTTAGTCCCGCCGTGCAGCCCGCCCGACAGCCCGGCGGCGGAGTGCCTGACCGGGATGGATTCCCGCCCGCAGACCGGCACCCACCCCTTGCCGGCGACGACGGCAGAATCGTCGAGCCCGGAGTCGTCGAGCCCGGAGTCGTCGAGGTCACTGTGGTCCAGGTCAGCGCGATCCTCGCCCGGCAGCCCGTCGGCGCCATCGGCGCGGTCCGCGTCGGCATGGGCGTCAAAGCCCAGGCCGTCGCCCGGGCCAAAGCCCAGGGCGTCGCCCTCCTCATCGAGCAGCACGATCTGCGGCTCGCGCGCCAGCGTGCCGCGAGCGGACCAGCCAGACCGCAGCACTCCCGCCGCCACCAGCGCAATTGCCGCGACGATGCCCGCCACCACGACGGTCGAGCGCAGCCACGGCTGCCAGTTAGGTGACCGGTCGAGCAGCTCATACGACCACCAGGCGGTGACGAGCACCGCGACGACCGCGGTGACCCGCCCGGCCCAGCCCACGCGCGCCTGCCACAGCGAGATCGCGCCGACGCCGACGAGCGCGCCGATCGCCGGCCCGAGCGCGACCATGTAGTAGGGGTGGATGATGCCCTGCATGTAGCTGAACACCAGTCCCGTGACGATGAGCCAGCCGCCCCAGACGGCGGCGAACGCGCGCATCCGGGCCGGGGCGTCGCCGCCGCCCTGGCTGGCACCGCTGGCACCGCGCCGCGGCCTGGCGACCCAGACGAGGGCAAGGAGCGAGATCAGCGCCGCCGGGATGAGCCAGCTGACCTGGCCGCCGAACTCCGACTGGAACAGCCGGAAGATCCCGGTGGCGCCGCCGAAGTTCGAGCCGATGCCGCCGCCGCCCACCGAACTGCTGTTGAACCCGATCGAGCCGGTCTCCACGCCGTTCAGCCGTCCGAGCCCGTTGTAGCCGAGCGCGAGCTCGAGGATGTTGTTGTTCGTCGACCCGCCGAAGTAGGGCCGCGACCCGGCGGGCCACAGCTGGGCGATGGCCACCCACCAGCCCGCCCCGACGATCACCGCGAGCCCGCCGGCGAGCACGTGCCAGATCCGGCGCGGGATCGAGGTGCGCGCGGCGATCAGGTAGGCGATGGCGAACCCGGGCAGCACGAGGAACGCCTGCATCATCTTCGCCAGGAACGCGAAGCCGAGCAGCAGCCCGGCAAAGGTCAGCCAGCGCAGCGCCCTCGCGTCCCGCTCCACGGCCCGCTGCACGCAGTAGGCCGATGCCGTCATCAGCAGCGTGAGCAGCGCGTCCGGGTTGTTGAACCGGAACATGAGCGCCGCCGCAGGCGTCAGCGCGAAGACGGCGCCCGCGATCAGCCCCGCGGCGGGCCCGAACCAGCGCCGCACGGCGGCGTACAGGATCGCGACGCTAAGCACGCCCTCAAGCGCCTGCGGCGCGAGCAGCGTCCAGGAGGAGAACCCGAACACCCGGGCGAACAGTTCGTCCACCCACAGCGATGCGGGGGTCTTGTCCACGGTGATGAAGTTGGACGCGTCGAACGAGCCGAAGAAGAACGCCTTCCATGACCGGGTGCCCGCCTGCACCGCCGCCGCGTAGAAGTCGTTCGCGTAGCCGTTCCTGCTCAGGTTGAACAGGTACAGCATGGCGGTGACCGCGAGCAGCCCGAACAGCGCCGGCCTGGCCCACGCCGGATCGCGGTCCGGCCCGCGCCATAGCCCGCGCAGCCGGGAGCTCACTCCCCGCCCCGCCGGGCTGGTGTATTCAAAAGCAGGAACGGTCGTAGCGCTCATCGGGCGCTTCCCCCTATCGTCTGGTCAAGCAGCACAGGCCGGGCCCCGCCAAGCGCGGGAACCGACAGCGAACCGGTCAGCAGGCCCCAGCGCAGGCGCCAGATCCCGCGCAGGTCGGCGAGCGCCGTGGCGAGTATGTTCACTCGCGAGTCGGCCGAGTCTGTCCAGTCCACGGGAACCTCGTGGATGCGCAGCCCGGCCTGCTCGGCGAGGACGAGCAGTTCGGTGTCGAAGAACCAGGACCGGTCGGCGACGAGCGGCAGCAGTGCCCGCGCCACGTCGGACCGCACCGCCTTGAATCCGCACTGCGCGTCGGAGAAGCGGGTCCGCAGGATGATCCGGAGCAGCAGGTTGTAGCTCCGTGAGATGATCTCCCGCTTGAGTCCGCGCACCACTCGCGAGCCGCGCGCGAGCCGCGAGCCGATCGCCACGTCGCTGTGGCCGGACAGCAGCGGCGCGACAAGCGGAAACAGCGCCCGCAGGTCGGTGGACAGGTCGACGTCCATGTAGGCGACGACACTGGCGTCGCTCGCCGACCAGACGGTGTGCAGCGCGCGGCCGCGCCCCGGCAGGTCCAGGTGCACGGCACGGACGGCGCCCGGGTAGGCGGCCGCCAGTTCCTGCGCGTGCGTCCAGGTGGAGTCGGTCGAACCGTTGTCGGCGACGGTGACAAGCCAGCTGCAGGGAAAGCTCGAATTCAGGTAGCCGAGTAGCCGCGTTACGTGCTCGGTGAGCTCGCGCTCCTCGTTCCGCACCGGGACGACAATCTCGACTTGAGTACCCCCGGGAAGCGGGGATGGGTGGCCCATGGCGTTGAGTGTGGGGGGTCCTTATTAGCGCCGGCTGCGGCGAAGTTGAGAGAATCCTAAGCGCCGACTGAGTTAGCGGCCGAGTTAGCGGACAGCCGCATTCGCGGTAGCGCTGAGTACCTCGCCGAACGCGCCGAGGAACTGGTCCGCGTGCTGGCGGCCGAATGGCAGCGGCGGCCTGATCTTCAGCACACTGCCGTGCTTGCCGGTGGCGCTGATCAGCACGCGGCGCTGGCGCATCCCGTTGACGATCGCCGCGGCGAGCGCTCCTGACGGCGCCCCGGTAGCCGGGTCCACGACGTCCGCGCCGATGTAAAGCCCGGCCCCGCGCACCGCGCCGAGCAGCGGGCTGTCCGCCGCGACGCGGGCGACCGCGTCCTTCAGGTACGCGCCGGTGGCGGCGACGCTGGCGGGCAGCCCTTCGGCGTCGAGCACGTCGAGCACGGCCGAGGCGGCGGCGACGCAGACTGGGTTGCCGCCGAACGTGTTGAAGTACCGCACCTGGCGCCCGAAGTCGTCGAGTATCTCCCGCCGCACGGCGATCCCGGCGATCGGCAGGCCGTTGCCCATCGGCTTGCCCATGGTCACGATGTCGGGCACCAGGCCGTGCCGCTGGTATCCCCACATGTGCGAGCCGGTCCTGGCGAACCCGGACTGCACCTCGTCGGCGAGGTAGAGCCCGCCCGCCGCGTGCACCACGTCCGCTGCGGGCGCGAGGAAGCCGGCCGGCTCGGGCAGCACGCCGTCGGAGGAGAAGACCGAGTCCGCGAGGAAGGCCGCCAGCCGCACTCCGTGCCGTTCCAGGTCGGAGATGGCGTAGGCGACCGCGGCGGTGAAGTTCACGCCGCCCGACGGCGCGGGCACCGTCCGCACGTGCTCGCTGAGCGGTACGTTCGGCCCGAGGCTGGGGGAGAGCTCGGCGAGCGCGGCGGTCACCCCGTGGTAGGCGTTCTCCGTGACGATCACCCCGGTCCCGCCGGTGTAGTGCCGTGCGATCCGCAGCGCCAGGTCGTTGGCCTCGCTGCCGGTGCAGGTGAACATCGCGTACGCGGCGCCCATGGTGTGCGTGGCGAGCAGCCGCTCGGCGTAGCTGACGACGCCTTCCGTGAGGTACCTGGTGTGCGTGTTCAGCGTGGCGAGCTGCCGGCTGACCGCCTCGGCGACCCGGGGGTGTGAGTGCCCCACGCACGGCACGTTGTTGTAGGCGTCCAGGTAGGCGTTGCCCGCCGGGTCGTACAGGTAGACCCCCTCGCCGCGGACGAACTCAACGGGCTCGGAGTAGAACAGCCGGTACGCGCCGCCGAGCGCCGCCGAGCGGCGCCCGACGAGGTTCCTCGTCGCGGCCGGCAGGTCCTGCGCGCGGTCGGAGTCGAAGCCGTTGACCATGACGGGAGCTGACTCGGTCATAGTGATCCCCTCACAATGAGACCCCCTTCACAGTGAAAGCCCCTTCACAGTGAAAGCACTGCCCGCAGGCGGCCGGTGATGTCCTCGGGGGTCAGCAGCCGCAGCGCCGCGAAAAGCTCGATCGCCTGGGGCGTCCGGCGCAGCAAGTATCCCCGGTTCGATGGCTCACGCATCGCGTGCCACTGCGACAGGATGATCCGCGCGGCGACCCGCCCGACCACCAGGTCGGCGATCAGTTCCAGGTCGGCGGCGTCGAGGGGGTCGACGGCGTGGTACCCGGCGACGACGTCGAGCGCCGGGCCGAGCACGCCGGAGCCCGGGTCACTCGCCGAGCCGCCGAGCTGGTAACAGGCGGCGACCGCCACGTCCATCGCGACCGGGCCGGTCAGCGCGTCGCCGAAGTCGAGGATCCCGGTGATCCGCGAGCCGTCGCACAGCAGGTTCTCGCCGTGGAAGTCGGTGTGGATGACCTGAACGGGGACGCCGGCGAGCCGGGGCCGCAGCACCGACTCGAACCGGTCGAGGTAATCCTCGAGCCCGGCCCGCACCCCGGAAGGCAACGCGGCGCCGAGCGCAGCGGCGACCTCGGGCAGCACCCCGTCACCCGGCAGGTCGGCGAGCGGACCGCGCAGCCTGTCCAGGTGCTGCAGGTCCCAGCGGTGCGTGCGCAGCGCACCCGGATGGCTGAACCCGCGCAGCGCGACGCTGAGCCGCCCAAGCGTGGCACCAAGGTCACGCCGCAGTGCGGCGCTGCTGTCCGCCCGCGACAGCAGCTCACCGTCGAGCCACGATGTCATCCGAACGAGTCGGTGGTGCCCGTTCCCCGCCACCGGAACCTCCGGCCGCCCGTCAAGCGCCGGGACTACCCGCTGCACCGGCAGCCCGGGCGCGGCCGCGGCCAGGTGCAGCAGCACGGCCGTCTGAAAGGACACCGCGGTGCTCGCCGCGGTGACCGTCTCGTCGGTCAGGCAGATTTTCACAAACCAGGACGAATCATCGGAAACCAGCCGGAATGCGTCGTCGAACTCCGCCGAGAGCCGCTCCGCGCTGCCGTCCACGCCGTAGTGGCGCCGCGCGATTTCCTCGGCCTGAGCAGGCGAGACACGAGATACGGCAGACACACGATCATCGTACGACGGACTCCATAGCCATCCGTCGATAAAGTGCCGCGAGTGACGGGGTATGACTCTTGTGTGATGAGAGGACCGACACATCCGCGCAGGAGGTTCGGGACCGAACTGGCGGGTAGCGGCAAAGCCATGACCGGCCCCGCCAGAAACAGCCCAGCCCAAGGCAGTACAGCCCAAAGCGGCACAGCCCGACGCATCCCGGCGCAAAGCAACCGAAGCAGCCAGGCCCAAAGCGGCACAGCCAAGAGCGCACGCGCGACCCCCGGCGACGACAGGCCGGTCATCGCCGTTTCCAACCGGCTGCCCGTGCAGCGGGGCGAGGACGGCGGCTGGGAGCTGTCGCCCGGCGGCCTGGTCACCGCACTGCGGCCGGTGATGGCCACCCACCCGGGCGCCTGGGTGGGCTGGGACGGTGGCACCAAGGGAATGCCCGCCACGCTGCCCGATTCCACCGTCCGCCTGCTGCCCATCGCGCTGTCCGCGGCGCAGGTCCGCGACTACTACCGCGGCTTCGCCAACGCGACCATGTGGCCGCTGCTGCACAACGCGATCGAGAAACCCCGCTTCGAGCGGCCCTGGTGGCACGCCTACCAGGAGGCCAACCACATCTTCGCGGAGCGTGCCGTGGCCGCCGCCGAGGAGCAGCCTGACGCGATCATCTGGGTGCACGACTACCACCTGATGCTGGTGCCGCAGCTGATCCGTCATCGCCGGCCGGTGGAGCCGATCGGGTTCTTCCTGCACGTGCCGTGGCCGTCGCCGGACATCTACGCCCGGCTGCCCTGGCGCGAGCAGATCCTGTGGGGGCTGCTCGGCGCCGACGTGGTGGCCTTCCACACCGACGAGTACCGGCTCAACTTCCTGCGCTCCTGCGTGCGCCAGCTCGGCGACTTCGGCCTTGAGGTGCGTGGCTCGTCTGTGCTGCTGCCCGACGGCCGGACGGTGGTCACCTCCACCGCGCCCATCTCCATCGACGCCGGGGAGTTCGCCTCCTTCGCCACCGAGCCCGAGGTGAAGGACGGCACCGGTGCGATCGAGGAGCAGTTCGCCGGCCGCCTGCTGCTGCTCGGCGCCGACCGGCTGGACTACACCAAGGGGATCATCGAGCGGCTGCTCGCGGTGGAGATGCTGCTCGAGCGCAACCCCGAGATGCGCACCAGCGTCGCGTTCCTGCAGCTCGCCGTGCCGAGCAGGGACGACGTGCGGGAATACCGCCAGCTGCGCGGCACCGTGGAACAGCACGTCGGGCGGATCAACGGGCGGTTCACCCAGCCGGGCAGCGACGTTCCCGTGCACTACCTGTACCGGGGGCTCTCGCCGCAGCAGCTCGCGGCCTACTACGCGGCGGCGGACGCGCTGCTCGTCACGCCGCTGATCGACGGCATGAACCTGGTCTGCAAGGAGTACGTCACGGTGCAGCAAGCCGCCGGCGGCAGCGGCGCCCTGGTGCTCAGCGAGTTCACCGGCGCCGCCGTCGAACTGTCGCAGGCGGTGCTGTGCAACCCGTTCGACGTGGAGGGACTGTCGTACCGGATCGACCAGGCGATCGCGCTCAAGCCAGAGGCCAGGCGCAAGGCGCTTGCGGCCATGGCCGAGCAGGTCCGCGTGCACGACGTGCACGCCTGGGTGTCTGGCCAGCTCGCACTGATCGCGGCCCGCGGCGCGTCAGTGCCAGTACCGCCGGCCGGCAATCCGCGCTGACTGACGATGCCTGTCCGCACCGGCACCTCGGGCTGGCAGTACCGGCACTGGCGGGACGTCTTCTATCCGCCTGACGTGCCGCAGAGTCACTGGCTTGAGCATTACGCCGCGCGGTTCGCCACGGTGGAGAGCAACGCGACCTTCTACCGGCTGCCGGCCAGGGAGACCTTCGAGCAGTGGCGGACGCGCACCCCCGACGGCTTCGTGATCGCGGTCAAGGCGAGCAGGTACCTCACGCACGTCAGGCGGTTGCGCGACCCCGCCGAGCCGGTGCGCCGGATGCTCGACGCCTTCGCCGGCCTCGGCGAGAAACTCGGCCCCGTGCTGCTTCAGTTCCCGCCCCGGATGGCAGCCGATCCGTCCCGGCTCGACCGGGTGCTGAGCCTGTTTCCCTCCGACGTCCGCGTCGCGGTGGAGCCGCGCGACGCCTCCTGGTGGACCGACGCCGTCCGCGGCGTGCTCACGGAGCATGGCGCGGCACTGTGCTGGGCCGACCGGGGCGGAACAGAGTCAACTCCGCTGTGGCGCACCGCGAACTGGGGTTACCTGCGCTTCCACGAGGGCGACGGCGACCCCTGGCCGCGGTATACCGAGGATCGCCTGCGCACCTGGGCGGACCGCGTCGCCGACGCCTGGCCAGGCGACGCCCCGGTGTACGCCTACTTCAACAACGACCAGTCCGGCGCCGCCGTGCTCGATGCTGAGACCTTCATCCGGGAGGTGCGGGGGGTCGTCCCCCCGGCAGACGGCTGCTGACAGACCGTCACTGGTCCCGGTCGGACACAGGGTCGCGACGCGCGGGTCAGAGCACCTCGGCGACCGCCGATGCGGACGCCTCGCCGCTGCGGACCGCGCCCTCCATGTAGCCGTTCCACTGGGGAGAGCACTCGGCGCCCGCCCAGTGGATACGCCCGATCGGCGCGCGCCACGCCTCGCCGTAGGAGGTCCACACGCCGGGCGTGAAGTGCGCGCCGTAACAGCCGCGGGTGAACTCCTCAGCCATCCAGTCGCGCTCCACGTACCGCACAGGACTGCGCGCCGCCGGGCCGAAGTAGCGGGCGAAGCTGCCGAGCACGGCCTCGCGCCGTTCCGCCTCGGTGTGCCGTGCCCAGGCACGCGCCTCCCTGCCCTCGAGGAAGCCCATTAGCACGCCTGGCGTGCCGGACGGCGGCGAGTTGTCGAAGGTCACCTTGACCGGCCCGGTGTCGGAGGCGGCCTGCCCGTTGAGTCCGTCCGTCCGCCAGAAGGGCTCGGGGTAGACGGCGTAGGCCTTGATGACCGACCCGGCAGGCGTCCGCTGGGTGAGCTGATCACGCCAGGACGGCAGCACCGGGTCGTATTCGAGCCGCCCGGCCAGTGTCGGCGGCAGCGTCACGATGACCGCGTCGCCGAGGTACTCCGAGCCGTCGCGCGCGGTGACGCGCACCCCGCCGGCGTCCTGCGCGACCTGGCGCACCGGGCGGCGCAGGACGACCCGGTCGCCGAGTTCTGCGGCCATCGCCTGCGCGACAAGCACTGACCCGCCAGTGACCCGGTCCTTCTGCGCGCCCCTGTCCACCGCGAGCAGCGTCTCGAGGTCGACGTTGGACCGCGTGTAGAACAGCGCGTGCAGCAGCGATATGTCGCTCGCGTCCGCGGCCCAGACCGCCTCGCAGGCAACGTGGAAGTAGGCGCGCCCCGCCTTGGTCCGCAGGTTGCGCCGGATCCAGCTCTCCCATGTCTGCCCGTCGAGCGCCGCGGCGCCCGGCGTGAGCCAGGGCCGCTCCACGTCGGTGCGCGCCACGAGACGGCCGAACCGCAGCATGCCCTGCGCGAGGTCGGCGAGGGCGAATGGCGACATAAGCGGCACGGCCCCCTTCGTCGGCTTAACCCGCGATCGCTTCCCGAGCAGGTCGAGCAGCAGCATTCCCTCGTCGTTCCAGGTGCGGAACGTGGTCAGGCCAAGCTCAGTGACCAGCTCGTACATCCGGGTGTGCCCCTCGCCGAGCCACTGGCCGCCGAGTTCGAGCGGCGTGCCGTCGTCGAGCAGCAGCCCTTCGGTCCGCCCGCCGACGCGGTTCCTGGCCTCGAGCACGGTCGCCTCGTGCCCGTGCGCCACGAGCCAGCGGGCGGCGGACAGCCCAGCGAGCCCGGCACCGATAACGATCACGCTGCTCATTGGTTCTCCCTCACCCCCGCAGTATCTACCCAGGGGACAGAAACGATGCGAAAGCCGCGCCCCGAACGGGACGCGGCTTTCGCATGCATGCACGGTCAGGCGGCGGGAGAAATCAGGCCTGCGAGCGCCAGCCCGCGTGGTAGCTCTCCTGCACCACCTTCGAGTACGGGGCGGGGGAAACGACCGCGCGGACCGCGACCTGCTCGTGCCGCTGCACGGTGGTCTTCAGCGACCCGCCGTCCGGCTCGCCCCAGATGACCTTGACCTCGGCGCCGATCGGCACGTCCGGGTCGACGGTGGCGAGCGACAGGCCGCACCGTTCGTTCGCCGAGTAGCCGGTGAACATCGACAGGCCGACGAGCTTGCCGCCGGAGTCCACCACGGAGTCGAAGTTGGACGAGCCGTAGTTCGCGTTCGGCAGGTCGAAGAACTGGTAGCCCGGCCCGTCGCCGACAGGCGAGGCGAGGATCTTGCCGAGATCCTCGGAGTTCCACGCGAGGGTCACCTTGCGCCGCTGGGTCGCGCCGTCGATCGCCTCGAGCGCGTCGCGGCCGATGAAGTCGTGATCGAACTTGACGAACGACCCGTAACCGAGCTCCCACGGGTTGGTGTAGTAGTCCTCGATCTTGTCCGACACGAAAGAGCCGGCGATCGCGTTGGTCGCCTCGTAGGAGTCCGCGCCAAGCCATTCGCGGTAGGTGCGCAGCTCAGGTGCGGAGTAGATGGCGGGGAGCGGCGACGGGATCCAGCCGGACTCCAGCGTGTTGCTGGAGTAGGCGCGCGCGCCGCACGGCTCGAGCCCGAACTCGCGGCCCGCCTTGAGGATGGCGTCGCGGATCTTGTCATAGGACTCGTACGGACCCCAGATCTCGAGCCCTGGTGCGCCCGCCATGCCGTGCCGCAGCGTGCGGACCTTCTCGCCGGCGATGTTCATCCAGCCCATGCGGAAGAACCTGACCTGCTCGAGCGGCTCGCCGTTGAGCTTCTCGATGACCGGCCAGGCGTTCGGGCCCTGGATCTGGAACCGCCAGACCTTGCGCGTCACCGCCTTGCCGTACGGCCGGGACGGCGAGCGGGGGTCGAGGACCATCTCGACGTTGTAGCCCTGCGAGCCCTTGTAGAGCAGCCAGTTGGCGACGGGGGCGCGGCCGACGAAGGTGAACTCCTCCTCGCCGTCACGGAAGAGGATGCCGTCACCGATCACTCCGCCTTCGGGCGAAACCGGGACGAACTGCTTGGCGGTGTCAACCGGGAATTTCGCGGTGGAGTTGATTCCGGTGTCGGAGATCAGCTTGAGCGCGTCGGGACCGGAGATGAAGATGTTGTGCATGTGGTGCGACTGGTCGTAGAGAACCGCCGTCTCCCGCCAGGCGATGACCTCGCGGCGGAAGTTCGTGAACTCCGACGGAACGACAGGGTATATATAGGCGCCAAGCTGCGAATTGCGCAGCAGCTCAACCGTGTTGCCCGCGCTGTCGAGCAGTTCCTGCAGGTTCTTCGGGCTCATGTGTCACCTGTTCTGATACGGCCTAGGCTTCTGTGCGGTCCACATGCTAGTGCTCAGGTATGTGTGTCGTAATGCCCGCTAATGGGCAGGGTTGCACCTCTGTCTTGTGCTCGGGGAACAAAAACTTCGAGGCCGTGTGCCCGGACCTGCGGCCACGACATGACGGGAATGCGGAAGCCCGCCGGAGTCATCCGCTCACGTTCGGAATAGAGTGCTTCCAAGCTTGTGATCTGGACAGACGGCGGGGGCGATAGAGCAGGAGCGGACGGTGGGGAGGCGCATGAGAACCCGGCTGACGACGCGGGTCGTTTTGGCCTGCTACGCCGCCTGGATGGCGCTGCTCATCACACTGCACTACGCGCTGCCCGGGCTGCGCACCGAGGCGGCGCCGCTCATCGACCTGACCAGCGTGGCGGCCATCGTCATCGGCGTCTTCCGCAACGGGCCGGCCAGGCGCGCCCCGTGGTTCATGATCGCCGCGGCCAACCTCACCGGAGGGCTCGGGCTATTCACCGCGCGGATCCAGCGGACGGTCACCGGGGTGCCAGTCCCGTTCCCCTCCATCGCCGACATCATCTACCTGCTTGAGTACCCGCTGTTCGTCGCGGGCCTCGTGCTGTTCATCCGTGCCAGGTCGGCCGAGCGGGACATGCGCAGCGTCCTTGACGCGTTCACGCTCACCGTCGGGCTCGGGCTGCTCGCCTGGCTGTTCCTGCTCGTGCCCGACGCGACGAACCCGATGCTGTCCTGGCCGCAGCGGTTCGTGTCCGTCGCCTATCCGGTCGGCGACCTGATCATCTTGATGATGCTGGCCCGGCTGCTCGCCCCCGGCACCGAGCCCGGGGTGTCGGCCGTGCTCATCACCGTGGGCACGATCGCGGGTATCGGGTCCGACGTGGCGTATGACCTGATCAAGAACTCGGGGAACCAGCACGGCGGTACGCTGATGAGCCTCGGCTGGCTGACCTGCTACATCGCCTGGGGCGCCGCCGCCCTGCACCCGTCGATGATCAGGCTGACCCAGCCGTCCGGGCGGCGGCTGTCCGACGCGGCGACGAGCAGCGTCGCGCTGCTCGTGGTGGCCTCGCTGATCCCGCCGGTTTTCCTGTTCGCCCACGCCTGGCACGCGCGCGACGGCCTTGAGGGCGTCGTCGCGATCGCCTGCGGCGTGCTCTACCTGCTCATGCTGACCCGGCTGTGGGAGGTCGCGTCCTCGCACCGGCGCAGCCTGCTCCGCGAGCGAACGCTGCGGGTGGCGAGCGCCGCGCTCGCCTCGGCGGGCTCGGCTGAGGAGGTCGCGCGCGCGGTCAGGGACGCGGCGGTCATGCTGGTGCCAGGCACACCACCCGACCGCGCGGCGATCCTTGCCGTGCGCGACGGCGACTGGTTGCGGCGGGTCCGCCTTGGCGAGTCCGGGCCACCCGGGCAGGGTGACCCGGTTGAGCTGTGGCTGAAGCTCTCGGACGGCCCGGTGCCGCGGTTCGTGTCGCTCGAGGAGATCAAGGCGGCCAGGCGGGAGGCGGGCGTGTCCGTGCCGCACTACCCGGCGGATGCCAGCTATGACGGCGCACTCATCTGCCCGCTCACCCTGAAGGACCGGCCGGGCGGCGACCCGTTCCTCGGCGTGCTGCTCTTCTACGGCGATCACCGGGTGCTCGCCGACCGCTCGCCGGCCTTCGAGATCCTGGCCGACCAGGCCGCCCTGGCGGCCGAGCGGGTCCTGCTCAGCCAGGAGGTCGTCCGCCAGCGCGGCGAGGCGCTGTTCCGCACCCTGGTACAGGACGCCTCCGACGTGATCCTCATCCTGGGCGACGACCGCAGGATCCGGTACGCCACCCCGTCCGCGGCGGACATCTTCGGCGACGTCGTGGTCGAGAACTCCCTGCTGGTGAACCTGGTGGCACCGGGCACGCGCGGGGACGTCGACCGGGTGCTCGACCTGATGTTCACCCTCAGCGGCGGCGGGGTGTCACCGGGATACCTGCTCCAGATCCAGCGGCTCGACGGCCGCGCCGCGGTGATCGAGGTGCGCGGCACCGACCTGCGCAACGACGAGACCGTCGGCGGACTGGTGCTCACGCTGCGCGACGTGACAGAGCAGCACCAGCTCGCGGAGGAGCTGACGTACCGTGCGTTCCACGACGCGCTGACCGGGCTGCCGAACCGCACGCTGTTCGCCAGAGAGGCGGCGTCGGCGCTGACTTCGGCGCGCTCGAGCGGCCGGGTGGCCGGCGTGCTGTTCGTCGACCTGGACGACTTCAAGATCGTCAACGACACGATGGGCCACAGTGTCGGCGACGAGCTGCTCGCCGCGGTCGCCGTTAGGCTCGAGGCCACGATCCGCGCGACAGACACCGCGGCGCGGCTCGGCGGCGACGAGTTCGCGCTGCTCATCGACGACGCCGCCGACGCCGAGGCGGTGGACACGTTCGCGGAGCGTATCGTCGCGGCATTCACCGAGCCGTTCACGCTGAGTGAGTCCAAGGTGATCACCTCGGCCACCGTGGGCGTGGCCACCTCCGAGGACAGCGAAGACGTGGACGAGCTGCTGCGGCACGCCGACCTCGCGCTCTACGCGGCGAAGGCGGCGGGCAAGCGACGCTGGCGGCACTACCACGACTCGCTGACCAGCGGGATGATGCAGCGGCGCGAGGTGCAGGCGGCGCTTGAGGACGCCGTGAAGAACTCCGCGTTCGCCCTCGTCTACCAGCCGATCGTGGCGCTGGACAGCGGCGAGATCGTCGGCTTCGAGGCGCTGCTGCGCTGGCCGCGTCCCAACCGGCGCACGGTGATGCCTGCCGAGTTCATCCCGATCGCGGAGGATACGGGGCTCATCGTGCCGATCGGCGACTGGGTTCTTAAGCAGGCGCTGAGCGACATGGTGCGCTGGCGGCGCGGGCTGCCGCCTCCCCTGCCCAACCCCGATAACCCGGACAAGCCGGACAAGTGGGCCGACGGCCCGCATATCTCGGTGAACGTGTCCGCGAGGCAGTTCTTCGACCCGGGGTTCGTCGCGGGGGTCAGGCGGGCGCTGCGGCAGTCCGGCCTGCCCCCCTCGGCGCTGCTGCTCGAGATCACCGAGTCCCTGCTGCTCGGCGGGAACGAGCGGATCCGCTCCGACCTGGCTGAGCTGAAGGAAATCGGGGTCCGGCTGGCGATCGACGACTTCGGCACCGGCTACTCCTCGCTCGCCTACCTGCTCGACCTGCCGATCGACGTGCTCAAGATCGACAAGACCTTCGTGACCGGGATCGGCTCGCAGTGGCGGCGGCACGCGCTGGTGGAGGGCATCATTAAGCTCTCCGAGCCCCTCCAGGTCGAGATCATCGCCGAGGGGATCGAGACGGAGACCGAGCGCGAGCTGCTCGCGGCTATGGGGTGTCAGTTCGGCCAGGGCTATCTGCTGTCCGTCCCGGTTGACGCCGCCGCGGCCGAGGCCATGCTCGGCCTCGGCCGCGGCCTGGTCCGCGAGCTGCCGAGACCGCGCAGGGAGATCCCTGACGGGCGCTACCTGAAGGACCTGTAGGCCGCTGGTAGCCTGGCGCGATGCGGACCAGCCGTCTCGAGGCATTCAGCGACGGCGTGCTGGCGATCATCATCACGATCATGGTGCTCGAACTGCACGAGACCAAGGGCACCAACCTGGCCGCACTGAGGCACGCGGCGGGCCTCGGCCTGCTCAGCTACTTGCTCAGCTTTGTCTACGTCGGCATCTACTGGGCTAACCACCATCACATGTTCCAGCTCACCGAGCGTGTGACCGGCGGCGTCCTGTGGGCCAACCTCAGCCTGCTTTTCTGCCTGTCGCTGTTCCCGTACACCACCCAGTGGATGGACCTCACCGGATATGCGCAGACCCCCGTCATCGTCTACGGCGTGAACCTGCTCGCGGCCGCGATGGCCTACTACATCCTGCAGACGGTGATCATCCGCAGTCAGGGCAAGGACTCGGCGCTGCGCAGGGCCATCGGGCATGACTGGAAGGGCAAGGTCTCGCCCGTCGGCTACGTCGCCGGCATCATCGCCGCCCTGGCAGGCGGCGCGGGCACCATCGGCACCAGCCCGGGGATCGATGTCGCCGTCGCCTGCTACGTCGCGATGGCGGCCATCTGGGTCATCCCTGACCGCCGCATAGAAACCGCAGTCATCCCCGCCACCTCGCCCCCCGCCGACCCGGAATAGCTTGCCCTCCCGCTCCTGGGTAGTCGTCAGGTGCTCAACCGCTGCATGTCCAAGGCCGCCCCCATACTTACCGCATGAGAATCTGGGCACGGGCGGCGCTGGCCGTCGTCGCGGTCGCGGTCGCGCTCACCGGATGCGCGAAGAGCGGCACCTCGTCGGCAGCCACGGCGGGAAGCACAGCGGGCGGCACGGCGCAGGTGAAGAACTGCACCGCCGACTATTGTGACCCGGCGGACTGGGACACGGCGCTCGCGTCGACGCCGCTGAAGCAGATCCCGGCGTTCGCCGAGCCGCTCAACGTGATCATCAGCGCCCAGTCGACCGTGTCCCTCGCCCAGATCCAGCAGGCACTAGGCAAGTGGAAGACGGTCTCCACCGCCACCACCGTCAGCGTGACCGGCATCCACATCAAGTGCATCTCCTCGGAGAAAGCCGATGTGACCGGCGGCGGATATGTGGCGCAGAATGTCGCCTGGCGGCTCGGTGGCTGCGTGGACGGCAACGACCTGTCGATCAGCGGCAACGAGGACCACGTCCGGATCTGGAATCAGCCGGTGGCGGGCAGCAGGAAAGGCGCCTGGTTCATCGCGGCAAGCTACGAGACCATGTGCGTGGTCAGGAACGGCAAGCTGCAGACGGCGGCCGCCAACAAGTCCTGGACGGCGCTGCACCCGGCAAGCGCCTACCACTGCGTCGACGGCGGGCCTGGCAGCATCACCGCGAAGCACCCTGACGGATACAACGACGCGGCGCGGGACTTCGCCGCCGCCATCCTCGCCGCCGCCAAGGGCCAGGGCTGGCACGCCAGCCAGCGCACCGTCACGGTGACCCGCCGCGCCAGCGCGGGTGAGGGCGGCGTCCCGTTCAACAGCACCGTCTACGTCGTCACCGTCGCGACCTAACTCGCCCGATTTTCGGCTTTTGTCCGCCCCGGGGTTCCGCCGCGCCGCGACTCACGGCAAGATGGCCGGGTTAGCCAACTAGAAAGCGGAGCCAAGTGCCAAGGATCGTGATCGTCGGCGGCGGGATCGGCGGCCTCGCCGCCGCCGCGTTCCTGCGCCGCGCCGGCATGGAAGCCGTGGTGTTCGAGCAGGCCTCGCAGCTCAAGGAGGTCGGCGCCGGGGTGGTGGTGGCACCGAACGCTGCTCGCCTGCTGCGCGCGCTCGGCGTGCTCGACGCACTCGCCGCGAAGGCGGTCCGGCTGGAGACCGGCTGGGAGTTCCGCCGATGGCAGGATGGCAGTGTGCTGTCCGCTGAGGACCTGGGGACCGAGTGCGAGCGCCGCTTCGGCGAGCACACCTACACCGCGCACCGTGCCGACCTGCTCGACTCGCTGAAGACCCTCGTCCCGGTGGAGAACGTCCGCCTCGGCATGCGCTGCGTCGCGCTCGACAATGTCGGCGACGAGGGCACGGTGACGCTCACCTTCGCCAACGGCGAGAAGGCGGAGGCGGACATCGTGATCGGCGCGGACGGCATCCACTCGGTGGTCCGCGCCGCGCTCACCGACCCCGCGCCCGCCACGTTCTCCGGGCTGTGCGCGTTCCGCGCGCTCGTCCCCGCCGAGCAGGCGCCGGAGTTCTCCCGCCGCCCCGCGCAGACTCTATGGCTCGGCCCGGGCCACCATCTGGTCCACTACCCGGTCTCCGCGGGCCGGTACGTCAACCTGGTCGCCTTCGCCCCGGCGGGCGACTACACCACGGAATCGTGGACCGCGAGTGCGACCGTGGCGGAGTTCCTCGCGGAGTTCGCGGGCTGGGACGAGCGGCTCACCAAGCTCATCCGCGCGGCAGGCACGCCGGGCCGCTGGGCGCTGCTCGACCGCGCGCCCCTAACGCAGTGGACAAAAAATAGCCTGACCCTGCTAGGAGACGCTGCGCACCCGATGTTCCCGTTCTTCGGCCAGGGTGCCGCCCAGGCCATCGAGGACGCCGCCACGCTGGCCCGCTGCCTGTCAGCGAACCCGGCGGACCCGCCTGCCGCGCTGCGCCGCTACGAGGAACTGCGCATACCGCGCACCACCAGGCTCCAGGAGGTGAGCCACGCCCGCGCGCGCATCAACCACCTGCCAGACGGCCCGGACCAGCGGGCTCGCGACGCCGGCTTCACCAACGTCGACCCGCTCGCCGCCAACGCCTGGATCTACGCCCACGACGCCGAAGCGCCGGTCATTGACTGACCACCGCGATCCAGTTGCAGAACGTCTGGTTCGTGGCGGCGATCTCCGGGTACCCGGGGCGGAAAGCCGCGCGGACGAACATCACCGGGATCCCAGCGCCACGGGCGGCCCTGGCGGCCCGGTCCGCGGCCTCGATCACCGACGACGTGCCGAGACGCTCGACGACGCCGTGCTGGAAGTCCATCAGGAGCAGGACAGGACGGGAACCTGACCTCATGCGTCAACTACTCCAGGCACCACGGGCGGCAGGCTCGACCACGGGAAGTTGATCCACCGGTCGGTCCGCTTCCACACGTAGTCGCACTTCACCAGCGAACCTGGCTTCTCGTACACCACGGCGGAGCGCACCTCGGCCACATGCTCCACGATGAAGTCGCGCACCAGCTCGAGGGTCTTGCCCGTGTCCGCCACGTCGTCGGCGATCAGCACCTTCTTCTGCGAGAAGTCCACCGCCGACGGCACCGGCGGCAGCATCACCGGCATGTCGAGCGTGGAGCCGACCCCGTTGTAGAACTCGACGTTCATCAGGTGCAGGTTCTTCACCGACAGGGCGTAGCCGAGTGCGCCGGCGACGAACATCCCGCCGCGCGCGATCGCCAGGATGAGGTCGGGCCTGAAGTCGTCGGCGGCGATCACCCGCGCCAGATCCTGCGCCGCCGAGCCGAAGGTCTCCCAGGTGAGCGTCTCACGCGCGTGCTCCATAGCCCGGACATTACAGTGTCCGGCGGCTGTGATCATCTCAGCCGGTGAGCGCCTCGCGCGAGGTCGCGTCGTAGTCCGCGAGCCACTGCCCGCCGCGGCCGTCAAGGTCGCGCCGGTTCAGCCGCTTGCGCACCGAGATCGCCACGTCCCTGCGGAACGCGGCCCACCGCGACGGCAGGTGATTGGACACGCCGCGCGCCCGCGCGGTCAGCACCACCCGCGAGGCTCGCGGCCGCCGCACCCGCTCGTAGGCGGCGAGCGCCGCGACCGGATCGCCTGGGGAGGCGGCCATGGCGTTCGCCAGCACCGCGCCGTCCTCGAGGGCCTGGCAGGCGCCCTGGCCCAGGTACGGCAGCATCGGGTGTGCAGCGTCTCCGAGCAGGGTCAGGCTGCCTTTCGTCCACTGCGTGAGCGGGTCACGGTCGTAGAGCGCCCACTTGTACCAGGTCTGGCCCGCCGCGAACAGCCGGAGCAGCGACTCGTGCCACCCGGCGTACCGCTCGAGCACCTCCTCGCGCGAGCACTCGGTCACCCACGATTCGTGCCGGTAGCTGTCGTCGTCGTAATGGCAGACCACGTTGATCAGTTCCTCGCCGCGCAGCGGGTAGAGCACGATGGTCCCGTGCGGCCCGAGCCACTGGCCGTTGGCCGCGGCGAACAAGTCTCTGTCGCGCAGGGCTGCCGTGGGGATGACCGAGCGGTAGCAGATCTTGCCGGTGAACCGCGGCGCGTCCGGGCCGAACAGCGACGCGCGCACCGCCGAGTGGATGCCGTCCGCGCCGATGATCACGTCCGCCTCGGCGGTGGTCCCGTCCGCGAACCGCGCCACCGCGACGTTCCCCTCGGTGCCTGCGGACTCGCAGCGCTTGCCGAGCCACACTAGCCCGGGCGGCAGCGCCGCGGCGAGCACGTCGAGCAGGTCGGCCCGGTGCACGGTGGCGGGCTCGATGCCCAGCGTCGCCACCTGGGCCGCCCGGCTGGTCTTGGAGATGACCCGCCCGCTTATCCCGTCGCGGGTGACCGCGAACTCGGTCCGTCCCGCGACCTTCCGCACCTTGGGCTCGACCCCGATGAACCGCAGCACCCGCATCGCGTTGGCGTGCAGCGCGACCCCGGCGCCGATTTCCCTCAGTTCACCCGCTGCCTCGTAGACGGACACCTCGGCGCCCGCCCGCAGCAGCGCGCAGGCCGCGGTGAGCCCGCCGATGCCGCCCCCGATGATCGCGACACGTGTCATGCCGCCATCCTCCCGCTGCCCCGCCGGACCCTCAATCGGCTCAGACGACGGAAAACGGCGGTTTGTGTTGTCGCGCCGGCCCGGCTCGTCCCGAACTCAATCTCTCAGCAGCCTCTCAGTCCTGTCTCGGAGCGCCGGCCAATCCTGCACAGCCCGCTGACCCGTAACGGCGGTGCAGGGATGTCAATCGGAGGGAGTCCGGTTTATGAAGTCCAGCAAGCGATCCGCGGCAGCCTTCGCCGCCCTCGTCACCGCGACGGCAGGTGTGCTGGCGGGCGGTGTCGGGCTCAACGACTTCAGCGCGAACAACAACCTTCAGTTGCTGTTCTGACGATGGACCTATTGCCGTTGACTAAGTCAATGATTACTGTTGACTCAGTCAACGGCATAGGGAGGCGTCCCCGCGTGACGACCATCTCGGCTCGCCGGACCACGGGCCCCACGCCCGCCCAGGTGGCCCAGGTCCGGGCGTTCAACCGCTTCTACACCAACGTCATTGGCGTGCTGCACGGCATGTACCTGGACCTGCCGTACACGGTGACCGAGGGCCGGGTGCTGTTCGAGATCGCAAGCGCCGGCACGGCCGACGTGACCTGGCTGCGGCAGTCCCTGGACATCGACGCCGGCTACCTGAGCCGGGTGCTCGGCCGCTTCGAGGCCGACGGCCTGGTGACCAGGCACCGCTCGGCAACGGACGGGCGGCGCCAGGAGATCCGGCTGACCGGCGCGGGCCGCTCGGCCGCGGCGGAACTCGACGCGCGTGCGGTCGGGCAGATCGGCGCGCTGCTCGGCGACGTGGACTGCGGCCCGCTGCTCGACGCCATGCGCGTGATCACCGAGTCACTCGGCGGGACGGTGCCGGGCAAGGCTGGTCCGGCCGGCGCGGAGCGCGTCGTGACGCTGCGCCCGCTGGCCATTGGCGACCTGGGCTGGATCCTTCAGCGGCACGGCACGCTTTATGCCACCGAGTTCGGCTGGGATGCCACCTTTGAGGTGTTCTGCGCCCAGATCATCGCCGAGTACCCGGCACTGCGCGACCGCAACCCGGGGCGCGCCGCGGGCTGGATCGCCGAGGTGGACGGCGTGCCCGCGGGATCGGTCTGCTGTGTGCCCGACGGCGACAGCCAACACGAGGACAGCACCGCCAGGCTCCGGCTGCTCCTGGTGGAACCGTGGGCGCGCGGCCTCGGCATCGGCGCACGGCTGGTCGCCCGGTGCCTGGACTTCGCCCGCGAGGCCGGCTTCGCGGACATGGTGCTGCTGACCTACGACCAGCTCACCGCGGCCCGCCGGGTCTACCAGGCCGCTGGCTTCCAGCTGGACGCCGAGCATCCGGAGGAGGCGTTCGGCCAGCGGATGAACTGCCAGACCTGGTCCCGTGCGGTCTGACTGGCCGCCGTCGCGCCATTGACGCGCCCCAGGAGGACCTGGTCTCATCGACCCTGGCCCACCCGGAGCCCGCAACGTGCCGAAGGAGTCAGCGGTGACCACGATCCCGGATACAGGCAGCCAAAGGACCACGGCAGCTCAGGCGGGGCCGCCGCCGCCCTTCGACGCCGAACTGCTCCCCGCGCTCGACGCGATGATGGCCCGCGGGCGGCCCGAGTTCACCCTCGCCATGATCCCGGCCATCAGGCAGGCGCCGCCGCCGTTCCCCGTGCCCACCCTGGACGACCTGCGGCGCGGCGGGGCGTTCGAGGTGACCACCGTGCAGGTGCCGGGCCCGGCAGGCGCGCCGGACATCTCCCTGCTGATCTGCCGCCCGGCCGGCGTCACCGCGGCGGTGCCCGCGCTGTACCACATCCACGGCGGCGGGATGATGCTCGGCGACAACAGGACCGGCATGCCGGGGATGCTCGACCACGCGCAGCGGCTTCAGCTGGCCGTCGTCTCGGTGGAGTACCGGCTCGCACCGGAGACGCCGCATCCCGGCCCCGTCGAAGACTGCTATGCAGGGCTGGTGTGGGCGGTGGCGCACGCGGCGGAACTCGGCATCGACCCGGCCCGCGTCATCGTGGGCGGCGGCAGCGCGGGCGGCGGGCTGTCCGCCGCCGTCGCGCTGCTCGCCAGGGACCGGGGCGGGCCGGCGCTGCTCGGGCAGCTGCTGATCTGCCCGATGCTCGACGACCGCAACGAGACGCCGTCCTCCTGGCAGATGACTGGCCTCGGCGTCTGGGACCGCGCTGCCAACGAGGTCGGCTGGACGGCGCTGCTCGGCGACACCCGCGGCGGACCCGATGTGTCACCGTACGCGGCGCCGGCCCGCGC
>Ga0335083_10002751_pt1 | contig 23078 bp, 27 predicted proteins | sample Lox_Sample_42_FD_206716 | JGI IMG/M metagenome (GOLD analysis project Ga0335083, IMG submission 206716) | Soil microbial communities from Loxahatchee National Wildlife Refuge, Florida, United States - Lox_Sample_4.2 | ecosystem: Environmental > Terrestrial > Soil > Wetlands | place: USA...
GTCCGTGTCGCGGCCGCGATCCCGTCCGTGCGCGTTGCCAACCCAGCCTTCAACAGCGATCAGACGATCGCCTTGATGCGCCAGGCGGCCGAGCGCCGCGCCGCCCTTGTGCTCTTCCCGGAACTGGGGCTACCCGGCTACTCAAGCGAAGACCTGCATCAGCAGCGCGCCGTGCTCGACGGCTCGGCCGCGGCGCTGGGCAGGATTGTCGAGGCCAGCCGCGCGCTCGACCTCGTCGCCGTCATCGGCCTCGGCCTCGCGATAGACCATCAGCTTTTCAACTGCGCGGCCGTCGTCCATCGCGGACGTATCCTTGGCGTCGTGCCCAAGACCTATCTGCCCAACTATCGCGAGTTCTACGAGATGCGCCAGTTCGTGCCCGGCGATGTGGCGCTCCGCAACGAAATCGAGCTTTGTGGCCAATCCGCGATACCGTTCAGCGCGCGGTTGCTGTTCGCGGTCGAGACGCAGCCACTGCTGACTTTTCACATCGAGATTTGCGAGGACCTGTGGGTGCCGATTCCGCCGTCGTCGTACGCGGCGCTTGCCGGTGCTACGTTGCTGCTCAACCCCTCAGGATCGCCGGTCACCGTCGCCAAGGCCGAGTATCGCCGCGCGCTGGTCGAAAACCAGGCGGCCCGATGCATGGCGGGATATATCTACGCCGGCGCCGGCGCGGGGGAATCGACCACCGACCTCGCGTGGGACGGCCAGGGGCTCATCTGCGAAAACGGCCGGATGCTCGCCGAATCGCGCCGCTTCAGCCTCGAACCGCAGCTCGTGTGCTCGGAGATCGACCTCGAGCGGCTCTCCCAGGAGCGGATGCGCCAGACGAGCTTCGCGCAGACCGTGCGCAACCATCGCGACGCTCTCGGCGGATTCCGCACCGTCCGGTTTCCGCTCGAGCTCGCGCGACGCGGCCGGATGCTGCCCGAGCGGCGGCCCGAGCGCTTCCCCTATGTGCCGTCGAACCCGGCCAAGCGCGACGAGCGCTGCGCCGAGGTTTACGAAATCCAGGTCCAGGGACTGGCGACGCGGCTTCGCGCGACGGGCATAGAACGCGTCGTGATCGGCGTCTCAGGCGGACTCGACTCGACGCAGGCGCTGCTGGTGTGCGCACAGGCGATGGATTCGCTGGGCTATCCGCGGGCCAACATCCTCGGCTACACGATGCCGGGATTCGCGACCTCGGCGCGCACGCTCGAGCAAGCACGGAGCCTGATGCGGGGAATCGGATGCACCGCGCACGAACTCGATATCCGCCCCGCCGCGCAGCAGATGCTCGCCGACATCGGCCATCCCCATCGCGACGAAGCCGCGGTTTACGACGTCGCCTACGAGAACGTACAGGCGGGCGAGCGCACGAGCCATCTGTTCCGGCTCGCCAATCTCAACGCCGCGCTGGTGGTCGGCACCGGCGATCTGAGCGAACTCGCGCTCGGATGGTGCACCTACGGCGTCGGCGACCAGATGTCGCACTACAACGTCAACGCGAGCGTCCCCAAGACGCTCATCCAGCATCTCGTCCGATGGGTCGCCCAAAGTGGCCGGCTCGGCGCCGATGCGAGCGCCACGCTGCACGAGATCCTGGCCACGCCGATCAGCCCCGAACTGGTGCCCGGCGGCGAAGGAGGCGAAGGCCCCGCGCAGGACACCGAGGCGATGATCGGCCCCTACGAGCTGCACGACTTCAGCCTCTACCACGTGCTGCGCTTCGGCTATCCGCCGGCCAAGGTGGCGTTCCTCGCCTACTGCGCATGGCACGATGTAAGCCGCGGCGGATGGCCCGACAACATTCCGCCGGCCGAGCGCCATCAATACTCGGTCGGCGAACTCAAGGCCCATCTGCGCACCTTCCTGTTCCGTTTCTTCCAGACCAGCCAGTTCAAGCGCAGCGCGGTCCCCAACTCGCCCAAGGTGGGTTCGGGTGGTTCGCTTTCGCCGCGAGGCGACTGGCGCGCGCCGTCGGACGGCGATGCCGCAGCCTGGCTCGCAGCGCTCGACCTCGTCCCCGACCGCGAATAACGCCCCTGACCGCGACCGCGAAAAGCGCCTTTTCGCTACTCGTAACGCGCCACGACACTCAGGCGGGGCAATCCCGGTTCAACCGGACGAGGCTTCGCGCTAACGCTCGTTCATCAGGATGCAACTGCCGGCGCGCTCATACAAAAGCTCGCTGCTCAACGCCGCGCTCTTTACGACCGTAGCGATTCGCTACGCCGTCCTGCTGCGAGCGCTTCCGGGGCGCGCCACCCGCTACGATTTCAGCATCTACTATGACTGGGCCGTCGCGGTCCGCCGCGGGCTCGATCCCTACGCCGCGGACCTTTACGGGCAGGGCCTGAGCCTCGGGCTCGAGGTCCCGAACCGTCAAGCAGTCTACCCTCCCCCGGCGCTTTCTGTCTTCGGACTGCTCGGTTATCTCCCGATCCACGCCGCGTACTGGATCTGGATGGCGCTAAGCGCGATAGCATTCGCGCTCGCGCTGCTGTTCGATCGCATTCGGATTGGCAGCGCGGCTCCCGCAGTCGTCGCGCTGATCCTGCTCTCACCGCCGGTGACGACTCATCTCTGGTACGGCCAATCTCAATTCCTGATTCTTCTGCTGTTAGTCCTCGTGATGCGCTGTCTCTGGCGCCGGCGCGACGAACTGGCCGGCCTCGCTCTGGCCGCTGCGATTCTGTTCAAGGCCTTTCCCGCGGTGATTATCGGATACATGCTCACGCAGCGCCGATGGAAGGCGGTCGGCTGGACGCTCTGCGGCTTGGTCTTGGGAGAAATGGCGATGATTTCCGCGACCGGGCTCAAGGAATGGACCGAATTCCTCAAAAGCCAGGCCGGAGCGGCACCCGGCGTCGAGAACATGGCCGTCGCAGGTCTTATCGCCCGCATCTGCGGCCAAGTGTTCAGCGCTGCCGGCGCCGCGGCGGGCCGCGCGATCCTGGTCGCGGGCTTCCAGGTATCGCTGTTGCTCGCGACCTATGCCGCGACGCTCGGCGGCGACGATAGCGGCGGCGGGTGCTTCGGGCTCTGGGTCGCGGCGATGGTCGCCGCGTCGCCGATCGTGTGGGAACACTACCTGGTGCTGCTGATAATCCCCGTCGTCGCGCTTGCGGCCGCTGCCGCTGCTGGGCGCGTGAGCCGCCGCGCGAAACTGGCGATGCTCGCCGCGTGCGTGCTCGTTTTTGCGATCCATCCGCTGACGCTGATTTTACCGCAAAGCGGCGCTGCAGCGATTCTCGCCGAATACGGCGTCGCGGTGCTGGTGCTCGTTTATCTCTCGGCCTGGTGGCTGGTGCGCGATCGCGCGGCGCCCTCCTGAGCGTGAATCGCGGCTCGGTCAAATTACGCGCGGCCCCGCCGCACCGGCGCCGTCGCGAGCGCAGATATGCTAAGCTCGCGTGCTTTACGTCCACACCAAGGAGCATTGAATGGAATTCGGCCTGTTTCTGTCGCAAATCGATTTCGCAGCCGTGCGCGAATCTGCGCGCAACGCCGAGCAAATGGGCTTCGACCTGGTGGTATTCCCCGACCACTTCGTCCACGAAGGGCCCGGCGGTGAATACAACCCTCACACGCTCGCCCACGACGCGATCATGCTCGCCGCAGCCGCCGCCGAGGCGACCCGCAAGATTCGAATCGGACACCTGGTGCTATGCAACCTGTTCCGGCATCCCGCGGTGACGGCGCAGGCGCTGATGTCGCTCGACCATTTAAGCGGCGGACGCGCGGTCGCCGGCCTCGGCGCGGGATGGATGGAGACCGAATTCCGGATGACCGGAATCGGCTTTCCCGATGTTGGCGCGCGCCTGCGGATGCTCGACGAGGCGCTCACCTGCATGAAGTCGCTGTGGACGCAGGAGCGCACGACCTTCTCAGGCGAATTCTATCGGCTAAGCGATGCGATCCTATGGCCCAAACCCCTGCAGCGGCCTCATCCACCGATCCTGATCGGCGGCAGCGGCCACGGTGCGCTGCGCGTGATGGCCAAGCATGCCGACATCGCCAATATCGCCGTCGACACGGGCAGGCCGGGCAAGCTGACGCTCGAGGCCATGAGCAAGGTCAACGATGCGGTCTTCAAGGAACGGGCCGGATTCGTTCGCGCCGAGGCGGCGCGTCTCGGGCGCGACCCCAAGGCAATCACTATCAGCAACGCGATCTTCGCCGTGATGCTCGCGGATTCGGCCGCCGCAGCCAAGGCCAGCGCGCGCGAGGTCGGCAAAATGTTCGGCATCCGGGCCGATGACGCGCCGCGCTCGGCGCTCTTTCTTATCGGCACGCCCGAGCAGTGCGCCGAGGAACTCAATCGCCGCGCCGCACAATGGGGCGTCGGGCAATTTCTCCTCAACGCCGGGAGCCTCGAGACCATACGCCGCCTGGCGCACGAGGTCCTGCCGCGCGTCCGACGATAAACCGGCCACGCTCGAATCATCGTCCGGCCCGCGCGCCGGCTGTCCATTTTTGGGGCCGCGAGGTAAACGTTAGGAGGGTGAGAAACGTCAAAGAGGGGTGTGAGCGTCATCCGGGGTCGCAGGAGTCGTCGATGGGCAAATTGAAGATTCTGGCCGCCGTTGCGGGATTTCTGCTGGTCCTGAAAATGCCCCTGCGCGCGCAAAACCCCGAGGACATCTCCCCGCAACCTCTCGCGGCCGATCAGGAGCAGGGCGAGGCTACCGCCGACAACGGCCAGGCCCGGATGCTTGGCGATACCAACTGGTGGCTGGAAAGCGACGGACTTACGTTCGGCTACCTGGCCGGAGGGTACGGATACGGATTCGGAATGAGGTCGTGCGGCGGACTGTCACAGCCGGGAGGTCATGGCACTGCATGGTGGAACGCCGGCGGAACCAATGCATGGTTTCCGGCCGGCCAGCAGTTGCCGTATCCGTACGGCTCCGGATGGTGCGGTAGCAACCACGGCCCGTATGGCAACTACGGCTACGCGCTGACCGCCAACCGGCTGATCGTCCCCAATCGGCACCATCACGCGTGGAAGCAGAAACCGGACGTCAATGCGAACAACCGGGGGACGAACAACCAGAGGATCGCCAGCGCCGCAAAGACGCCGCACGCCTCTTATTCCGACGGGGGTCCTGACGACAATTGGGTGCGCGTCGAGGACCATGTCGAGTCGCCGCATAGTGGCGAGACCGCAACCGCCGCGGGATCGCGCACGCGCTCGGTCGCCAGCGCCGGAACCGGCCGGCCGCGGGCGCAGCATCTGCACGTTACGCACGCTGCACAGGTGCGAGGTCCCGAGCATCGGGCGCTTGCACAACCAGGAACGCTCGCGCATCCGCATGTCGCGGTCCATCCTGCGGCTCACGCCGCCGCTCACGTAGCGGTCCGAGCCGGCGGCCGCGGCCGTTCATGAGCATTGAGAATCGCTGAGCCGCCCCGGACTCGAATTTTCTCGCCCTGTCTGCTTGGGACGACGAAAGCCGCCGTCTCGGTCACTCGGTCGTCTGTTCGCTCTGGAGTTGCTGAATCTGACGCCGCTGGCTCTGGATCTCGCGCTGCTGGCCTTCAATCTCGCCCTGCTGCGCGCGCGAGGTTACTTCCTGGTTTTGCAGCGCGTTGCCGACGACGTAGCCGGTGCCTGCGCCAAGCGCGCCGCCGATCGCCGCACCCGCACCCGGAGCGCCTACCGCGGCCCCGATAATCGCACCCGTGCCCGCGCCCAGCACGCCGCCACCTATCGTGCCTTTTTCGCGAGTCGACAACGGCTCTCCCGAGCATCCAGCCAGCACCAGCGCCCCAATAAGCGCTATCGCGCCCACAGCGATAGCGGCTCGATTCGACCACTTCGAAGATTTCAGCATTCTGGCACCCTCCTGCTAGCCGCGCCGCAGCAGCAGCGCGGCGCGAAACTGAGTCAGATAGAGCACGGCTAGTGCCAATCGGAATGACCAATAAAGCTTAAGATATCGCCTCGAATCTTTCCTTAAGGCTCCAAAATTACCGATGAATAGTGGTAATTTTTACCGCATCGGCCCCGGCGGCCGACGGTCCGAAACTTCAGAGAACGCTTCGCCTCATCAGCTGGAAGCGCAACGGAACTATATACAAGTGAGGGATCAACTCTGCGTTCCGGCCAAGTGCAGAGCTCGGAGGAGTACGTCGCGGTTATTGGCGAAAGGCGCCAATCTCAATAAGCGTATGTCGGCTGGCAGGAACGCGGCGACTGAGTGCAGCATTCCGAGAAACAGCACCCCGAGCTCACCGCGTGCCTATCCGCCGCGCTACGAACTGATCACGCTTTTGAATCAAGGCAGCACTCGACGCCTTGACGTTCTGGTCCTTCCCCGGCGACTCGCTATTTGCGAGCAGACGCCGAACCCGGCCGTATTCCTCGACTAACAGCTCGCTGGATTCGGTACCCATGACAGTCGCGCCGCGGCGCGCCATCTCGAGGAGCAGCCGGTGATTGCGGCTACCCGCTGCGGCCAACTCCTTGACGATATCCAATTCGCGTCCGCATACCGGCAATCAATCCTGATACACGCGGACTCGCTCGTAGGGAATATCGGGATTGATAGGGGCAGCCTCGATATCATCCCACGCGCGCTCGACGAGAGTAGCCTTGCTTTGCCACCATTGCTCGCCGAATCTCTGCGCAAGCTCGCGCTTGATACGATCGCCAAGCGTACCCATGTCGATCTGCGTATGGATTATCGGAACATGGATAAGTACCCGCCGCTGTGTGGTCACATCGCCCACTATAGCAGCGCTCACGGGGCAACGAACGCTGCGCCACTAAGCGGCTGACCGAGCGCCCGGCGATCGGACGAAGTTGTAAGGAGGCCATGGGCCGGTGATCGTTATGGAAGTGGCAGCGCGTGTGGTTAAGGGGCGCAATGCCTTCTTGAATTGGTCGATGCCGTCGCGCGAAACGAGAAAATGGAGCGCGAGAACTCCCTTGCCGCGGTCCTCGCGGTAGTCGCTCGCGTAGCGGACAAAGGTCCCCTGCGCCAAGCCGCAAATCGCCGTTCGAATGTCCTCAAGCTGGTGCTCGAGAGCATCATGGCAAACGTAATAACGGCTGCGTCGCGTAAGATACGCGATACCCGGGCGATCGCCGTGTCCGCCCGAATATCCAGCGAGCGGCGGCGGATTCATGCGGCGATGCGAAAGCGGCGCGCATTGATTCAGCACCACCCTGGCGGACATCTCGGCGTGGCCGTCCAATTGAGCAAGCAAATCAAGATATTCGCGCCGATGATCTTCGAGGAGCCTCTTGATGTCCCGCAGCGCCTCCAGAACGCATCCATAGCGCATCGGAATGACGGTGCGATCGCGGTTGTAGCAATCGACGACTTTCGAATAGGCGAGCAGCCGGGCAACATCATGCGCAAGATCGGCGAGCGACGTTTCGGACGCCACCGCACCCAACTCGCGGGTGCGTACCATAATGGATGCCCGAGGATAGCCCAGAAAGCGCAGCCGTCGCGGCGGCTCCCGCCGTTTGGCGCCCAGAACGCAGTAGACAAGATAGCTCATGGCGTCACGAGTGGCGGACAAAAACTATATGCGGGCCATGGTCCGTTCAGCATAAGACCTAGCCCCTGCTCTGCGCGTTTCAGGTTGAAATCCTCGACGTGCGCGATCAGCTTCTCGCGCCGCTCATGCGGGATCAGCGCAGCGAGGTTCAGTACCAGTTCCCGCGAATCGCCCACCGCCGCATCGAGTATTCTTCTCTCACGCAACTCGATTGCATACTTGTTCAAAGCTCCGGCGATGGATTCGCAAGCCTCCGGAAGCCATCGCTGAAGTTGCTTTACCGCCGCGGCTTCGGCGCGACGCTGCTGTATGTAGCGCAGGCCGGGTGCCGTCCCGACTTGACCAGAAGCGCTCGCAGCCAGTTGAGCGCCCAGCCATTTGCCCGCAATCGAGCGCTCGAGCAGCACCTTGACTCCCCATTCTTCGTGGCCTTTCACATGCTCCAAAAAGCCGCTAATCGTCTGCTGATTTAGATTGAGGAAACGGTCCAGGCTCAAGAGCGAGGAAAACAACGTGCCGAAGCGCGCCGGCATCACGGGCCCGCGGCTAAATCCTTGCTCGATCACCCGTTGATGGCGCAGCGCCCGCTCAGCAATCCATGCGACGTCGCCCAGGTTGGCTTCCGCTGCAAGACCGCAAAAGTCGTCGAGTCGCACGCTTCCAAGCATCGAGACGAAATCGGCCGAGCGATGCGCCGAGAGAGCGGCATCGTTGATGCCCAGGCCGTCAATTTCTCCTACGAATTGCGATCCGGTCACATAATAGAGGTACAGCGCCTCGTTCTGTCGGAGACCGGTCACGCGGGCTTCTCATTGAATGCGGCTTCGAAGTCTTCAGGCTCAAGCCGTATTGCTGCGGCGAAGGCTGCTTTGTGTGCTCCGCGACTTACGACTGCTCTTCGTACCGCGCTCAGTCCGGCGCGCCGACAGAAAGACGCGATTTCAGCGCCTCCGTAACCTTCGATGCGCGCGGCCAACTCTCCAACGTCAACTTGCGCAGCGAGCGGCTTACCGCGGAGGTGAACGGCGAGGATTTCGAGGCGGTCGGATTCCTCCAGCCGCGGAATCTCGAGGATTTCGTCGAAGCGTCCGGGCCTCAGTACGCTCGGGTCCAGCCGATTGGTGGCGCCCAGCGCCAGCACGCCCTTCAAGTCTTCGATACCGTCGAGTTCAGTCAGAAACTGACTGAGCATGCGTTCGGCAACGCCATCGCTGGTGAGCCCCGTCCCGCGCGCCGGCACCAGCGGGTTGATCTCGTCGAAGAAAATGATCGTGGGTGCGGCCTGGCGCGCCTTGCGAAAGACGTCGCGCAGCGCGCGCTCCGATTCTCCCACGTATTTCGACATCAACTCGGGGCCCTTCACCGAAATGAAGTTGACGCCGCTCTCGCTGGCGAGCGCCTTGGCCAGCAAGGTCTTGCCGCATCCTGGAGGGCCGACCAGCAAAATCCCTTTGGGCGGCGCGAGCCGCGCCTGGGCGAATAATTCAGCGTACTTGAGCGGCCATTCGACGCATTCCCTCAGACGCTGTTTGAACCCCGCGAGACCGCCGATGTCGTCCCATTTGACGTCGGGCACTACGACGAAGACTTCGCGAATCGCCGACGGCTCGACTTCGCGCAGCGCCTCCTCGAAGTCCTCCATTCTGACTTCCAACCTCGCCAGAAATTCATAGGAAAAGTGCTCGGCGTTGAGATCGATATCCGGCATCACGCGCCGCAGCGTAAGCATCGCGGCTTCGCGGCACAGTGCTTCGAGGTCGGCGCCGACGAAGCCGTGGGTGATATCGGCCAGATGCGCGAGGTTTATATCCTGAGCGAGCGGCATTCCGCGGCTGTGAATCTCGAGCATCTCCAACCTGCCCGAGCGATCCGGAATCGGAATCGCCAGTTCGCGATCGAAGCGTCCCGGACGGCGCAGGGCGGGATCCAGCGCATTTGGAATATTGGTCGCGGCGATCACGATCACGTTCTCGCGGCGGGTGAGCCCGTCCATCAGCGCGAGCAACTGCGCCACGATGCGTTTTTCGACTTCGCCGATGACGCGTTCGCGCTGCGGGGCGATGGCGTCGATCTCGTCGATGAATACGATACTCGGCGCCTTGCGGGAGGCCTCCTCGAATATTTTCCGCAGCTTGGCTTCGCTTTCGCCGTAAAACTTGTGCACCACCTCGGGACCGCTCACCGAGAAAAAGTGACCTCGGTCTCGTGGGCTATCGCGCGGGCGATGAGCGTCTTGCCGCATCCGGGAGGACCGTACAGCAACACCCCCTTGGGAGCGTCGATGCCAAGCCGCTCGAAGACCTCGGGATGGCGCAGCGGCAACTCGATCATTTCGCGGATTCTCCGCAGCTGCGGTTTGAGTCCGCCGATGTCTTCGTACGAGATCGTCCGCGAGACCTTGTCGCTCAAGGTCTCGCCGATGGTCAACTGCGTATTGGGGCCGATCAGCACCGGTCCCCTGGGACTCGCGCTCTGGACCTTGAAGTCGAGCCAGCGGCTCCCGAACAGAGTCGCCCTCACGCGATCGCCTTCCACCAACGGCAGGCCGTCGAGCAGGCCGCCGATATAGTCGAGGTCGCGATCGGTCGGAGTTACGTTGACCGGCGCGAGGATCACGCGATCGGCGAGGCGGCAGGCAACCTTGCGCACCGTGGCAAGCTCATCCAGCGCAGCGCCCGCGTTCTCGCGACTGACGCCATCCATCTGGACGCACGACCTCCCGCGAAACTCCTTATGCAGAGGCATCACCTTGCACACGGTTCGGCGTTTGCCGGCGATCTCGACGACTTCGCCGATGGCAACGCCGAGCCGCGCGATGTTGTCGGGGCTGATGCGGGCGTAAGTGCGGCCCACATCCTTGCTCATCGCCTCCGCGACTTTCAGTCGAAACGGGGCGGCGGCGGGAGAATCTGCTGCGGCTTCACCTGGCATGGCGAAGTTACTGCTTAAGCGGGCATTCGATTTGGACGATGCCGTTGTTGCAGGAAATCGAGGCGTTTGCCCTGGAGACCGATCTCGGCAACAGGATTTCGTTGCGATACTTCTTGTCTTTGCGCCCGGCCTCGATGCTCATCACGTCGTCGGGTTGTTTTGTCGAATTTGATATCGCCGAAAGGCTCGACGTCCACTGCATCACCGCCCAGCAGGCCCAGCTTGACGCGCAACCCGTACACAGCCTTCATCTTGTCGTCGGCGCCGCCAAGCTCGCCGGCCTTGCGCAGTTCGCGCCCAGTTTCCGCAAGGTCGCCCAGCTTCTCGACGAGTTCGGTTAGTCCCTTGATGAAACCTTCACCGGGCGCGCTCCGCTGGTGCTCCGCGCCCCGCCGTTTTACCTTTTCGCTCATCGCCTTGACCCTCTGCGGCCGCCGCTCGACGCCGGCTACGGCCGCCGTTGCGCTAACTCGTTTTCCAGCCTGGCCAGGCGCTCCTCGAAGCCCTCCAGGGGCGAGGGCAGAAGTCCTCGATGCTCTTCGCGCGATTCGAGCGCGCTGCGGTTCCACCAGTCGAGGCCCAGTTCCTTGGCCTTCTCCACCGAGCACACGACGAGGCGAATCTGGATGGTCAGCAACTCGACTTCCACGAGCTTGATCTTGATGTCCCCGGCGATAACGATGCCCTTATCGAGCACGCGCTCCAGCAGGTCGGCCAGCGTCGCGGAGGAGACAGAATGCTGTACGGTTGGGGATCCCATAAGGCTCGCTATAGCAGCTTTCCCAGTGGACCCAGGTCGAGGTTGAGATCCTCCTCGGATAATCCGAAGGCGTTACGCAGTTTCTCGATCTGAATGCTTTGCTTCATCAGCGCGAGCCCGATCCATTCGCATTGATCTTCGCCCAGTCGGCCCGACTCGATCCGCCGGATCGCCTGCTTCTCGAGCAGTTCGTGCAGCAGTTTGACCAGCGTGAGGACGAGTTGCGCCAGTCCATTTTTGAGGTCTTCGGAATCGATATTGATTCGCCGGTCGCTCGTTTGTGCATGCCGTCGAACCGGCCGCGCGTCGTCCGCTTTAGGGCGCCGGCGCAAATCATCGGCCGATAGCCTGAGCGCCGCAGCTGCGTCGCTAGTCATTATGTGCGGTCTCAACCGAGCTCAGCATCAGTTGCAAGCCGAGATAGATAAGGTCGACGTCCGCCACCGAAATAGTCACTTCGCCGGCGACCACCGCACCCTTGTTGAGTACGCGATCGAGAGTTTCGCAGAGCGACACCCGTCCGCTATTGCGCATCGAAATGCGGTTCATCGTCGTTCTCCGCCCTTCAGCCGTCCTCATCCGCTTGGCGCCCTTCGCGCTCCGCCCCCCGAGACTTCAATTCCTCGAGGCGATCGAGGATTTTACGTTCGCGAAGGTCAAACTCGCGCTCGCCGATCGTGCGAGCCTCCAGACGCCGATGCAGTTCGCCGAGCTCCGCCGTCAGGCGCTCGCCCTCCTGGTCGAGTTCCTTCTCCGCGGCCTCATGGACCTGGCGCAGGACCCAGAGCACGAACTTGCCCGGCGCGAGGAGGAGATCGTCGATCAGAAACATCGGAGTTTCAGCTCTTGAGGTTGATCTCCGCGAACGTATGCGGCGCCCACGGTCCGTTGTAGTCGAAGGCAAAGCTGTTATCGAAGCGCTGCGCCGTGGCGAGCACGCCGCGTTCGAAGTCTTCGCGCCGGTCCTTTTCGACGAGGCACGCAAGATTCATGATTTCCTTTTCCTCGCGAACCCGGTTACGCCGGATTTCCACGCGATGGGCGGCCAGCACTTCCTCCGCCAATCGAGTATTGGCTTCGCGACTTTCATTGAGCAGGCGCTCGAACGTGCGCCCCAACTCGATGCGCTCCTCGTGCGAGACCCGGCAGCGTTGTAGAAAATAGTGTCGCGGAGCTCGCGGAGTTCGGGATGAACGCTGACGAAGTATTGAAAAATGTTGGGTACATCCCAGACTCCGCGCAAGCCCATCTCGACTTTGCCCGCCACGTGGCGCAACTGGCGCGAAAAGAGTCCGCGCTTGCGCGCGATTTAACCTTCCGATCTCGGCGGCCCCCGAGGCGATCGCCCCGAACCGCATCGGAAGCACCGCGTCCTCCTGCTCAATCAGTTTGGCCAGGACGGCGCGATGAGCGCTCAGGTGACGGCGTTCGGGCCGAATCCTTTCGGCCGCGAGGCCGCTGACGACCGATGCGATGCCGCCACGCTCGATGGTCTCAAGCGGGCGCTCATCTATGCCGACGAAGTCGAGCTTGCGCCCGGGCCGGGCCGGAATCACGGCATAGATGTATTTGCGGGCGCATGGAGCAGCGCTGTCGATCTTACGCGGCACGGTTGTTCGCTGGGGCATGTTGCAGACCACCCTCGCTGAGCGGCGGGGTGGCCTGCTTTGCCGCGCCTCGCGCTTTGTAGGATCCCGTCTTGCCACTCTTCACGCTCGCACCCTCTGGTTTTGCTCCGAGGCTTTGCCGTCGCTGTCGATTGACGCCGACAAATACCTTTCGGCAATCAGGAGGCCGCGAACCACGCCAAGCGTCTCAAAGGCGTCATAGGCTGCGCTCGAAATTGGGACATTTCCAAGAGCGCGCGAGACACTTGCCTGCAACAGATGATTCAGAGTGACGGCCTGGGTCAACGACAACTTGTGGCCGTATAGAAATTTGCCCAAGCGCCGCACGTCACAAACGTAACTTTCGAGATCACCCCTCAGCAAATCGTCCTTGCTGTGGGCGATCACGTCGCCGAGAAGATGGGAAAAGTCATCCTTTCGCAGCGAGCCGGAAAGACCGCACATCGCGTACAAGTCGTACCATCGGACCATGATCTCACGACGGTGGCTGAGAACCTGTTCAGCCAGGATGCGAAGCTCTTTCAGTGCAGGCTCGAGGCGTTCCACGGCCGACCGGTTGGCTTGCGATGAACGCGCCGCAGGCGGCTCCTGCCGACCTTGGATTCTTGCTACTACTGACACATCATTACTTCTCGATTACTTCTCGGCATGGTTGGAAATTTCCTGGGAAATTTGCTGCCGTAGGAACAGACCCGATACGGCATCCCCTGTTGGGGTCAACCAAATTTGAGCAAGGAAGGTGCCGCGCGTAGGGCCGGGCGCGAGCGAGCTCGGCCTTCATAGAATCGCACTCAGCTGTTGCGAATTCAGCTTGCGAATTGCGGAGGTCTGACGAAGAAATCCGGTGCCGCGAGGTATGCTGAGTTAGTCTCGCCTTCCAGCATTATGTCGGTTGGACTCCTTCCATGACCAGCTTTTTGGCGTGCTACGTCAAAATGGTGGCGGACCTGTCGCAGGCTTGAACACGCACGTCGGCGCCGCGGCCGATATCTACAGCCACGTCATGTCGGCAATGATCCGCGACGTGAGAGGATGGACGCGATTCTCTTCGCGTTGACGCTGTATAACGAAGCCAAAAAGGCAGCTCTGGAAGCCCGTGGCTGTGAGATCGGCCGTCGAACGTGCGAACCGGCGCTCGCAAAGCCGAAACAGCCTTGATTTCATTGGCGCGCCCGAAGGGAGTCGAACCCCCAACCCTCGGATCCGAAGTCCGATGCTCTGTCCAGTTGAGCTACGGGCGCGCGCCCAAGGAAAGTAAGGGTTTTCGGCGCCTCAGTCCAGCCGCGAGAGAGATTTGACGACCATTCGATCCCGATACCTTTGGCAGTCTTCGTGAGCGGCCAGCGCGGCTGCACTCGCAGATCGTGCGCCTGGTCAAGCTCCATCGGCCCGATATCGAGCGCGTCGCGCGGGCGCTCCAGGAGCGGCCTCGGCTCCGTGGCGAGGAGATCTCCGCCCTGTTGGCCGAGGCCGCGTAGGGGTATTCTCATCCGGATGGACTGGCAAGCCTCAATCGAGGAGCGCGGCGCTCTGATCACGTTTCGCGGCCTCACTCGGCAGAGCTCGCCCTCGGCCCCGCTCGGCGATGTCGAGAAGTCGATCGAGCCGGGACAATCTTGGAGCGGCCGGAGCTTCGAGGATTGGTTTGCGTTCCTTCAGGCCCGCGGTGGGTCGGCCACGGTTGGGTTTGATAGGTCAGGCGGCATCGTCGAGCGCAGCTAAGGAATGCTGCCCTGGCTGAATAGCAACTCCGCCGCGATTCAGGCGGCCGCTCTGGTCGCAAGCGTGACCCTTACGGTTCTCGTCGCTTGGTACACGCGCCGATTTGTGCAATCGACTCAAGATATTGATCGATGCTGGAAAGAAGACCAGGGGGCCGGATTTGCGTTCAATCCAGCGTCGCCGGCATCTTGAGCGTCGCGCGCATCTCCGCCGGAAGACTCTCCCAGAGCCGCTGCAGATAGATGCGCTTTTTGCGCCAGTCGGCGATCGCTTCGAGCAGTTGTTTCGCAGTCGGCGTGTTGCACAGGCGAACTGTGGGACCGTAGGCGGGAGCGGCGGAGACTGCCGACAGTTCGCCGAGCGCGGCGTGCTTCCATGCGTCGTCGCGCAGCCGCGTGCCGGTATCTGTAAGCGCGACGGCGATCGCGATCAGCCGGTTGACAAGGATCTGGGTTTTCTCGGCGGCGCGTTCGAGGGCGTCGTACGCCTCAAGGTAGGCGGCCGCGGCGCCGCTGATGTGCTCTCGCGCGTGAGATTTTTTTATCGACAAGCCCGCCCCCGAGTCGAGTATGAAAGCGGCGTATCGCCGCGCACCAGCGGCTGCTGCCGGCCGCGCCGCCTCACCGGGTGCGCCTGCGGCCGGACCGGACCAGGCCCGCGATCAGGGCGCGTGACGGCTGCCGCCGTTGCTGACCAGTTGGGCACGGCTCCAGTAGCCCAGGGGATGCGCCTCGGGTTCGTACCAGAAACGCGGCGGACGTTGCCCGCGCGGCGAACGGACCACTCTGATCGCCGAAGACCAGGCGACATTGCGGCGGAACCAGTAAGAGGGCGGCACCAGGATATCGCCGCACAACAGCGCGAGCATCTTCGATCGTTCCGGGCGCGAGTAGCACGAATTGCAGACCTTTATCCTGACCGCGACCACTCCGCGGTCGGGCGCCGGACCGCCCTCAGCCTCGAGGATGTGCACGTCAACGGAAACGGCCCCGCACGAATTGCACTTGAGCATATTCCCCCCTCTATGCCGCCGGCCCGCGGCGCGCGAAATCGGGCAGCCTTGGGGGGAGCATAGAACGTGCCCGTCGCTCGCTTAATCTCAATCGGCCAATGAGATGCCAAACCTCCATTCGGCCGGAGGCTGTTGCGCCTGCGCAACCGCCCGCGCCACCGGACGCATACAGCCTTCCGCGTGGGCTGGCGCCTCAATCTCGCGGGCGGACCGACACATAACGGTTGCCGCGCTCGTAAAACCTCCATCGTTTTTCCGCCCACGCCCCCGCGTAATCGACGTTGATCCGCGCCGAGCGCCCCACCCTTTCGACTGGCCGATCCGTCTCTTCGAGAAAAAGCCGGTCGCCGCACAGATCGCGTCCGTAGTCTTCGCCGGTGATCGCAAGCGCCTGGGTCAGCTTGCCGGGGCCGTTGGTAAGTTCGCGCGCGCCGGGCAGCATGTTGCCGCCCCGCCGGCGCACCATCAGCTCCACTCCGCGCAGCGGCTCGAGCGCGCGGATGAGGACGCCGTGCGGCTCGCCCTCGGTCGCCGCGATGATATTCATCGCCCAGCTCGATCCGTAGATCAGATAGACGTAGGCGTAACCCGCCGGCCCGAACATCACCTCGGTTCGTTTGGTGCGGAGCCCGCGCGCGCTGTGCGCCGCGAGATCGAGCGGCCCGCGATATGCCTCGGTTTCGACGATGCGTCCCGCGGCTTCGCCTTCGGGCGTGTGATGGACCAGCAGCTTTCCGATACATTCGCGCGCGACCACCAGCACCGGACGGGCGTAGAAATCGCGCGGAAGCCTCATCCGGTCTTCATGCGACGCTTGCGGTAGCGCGCGATGAGCGCGTTGGTCGAGCTGTCGTGTTTGAGCTCGGATTCGGCGGCGCTTTCCAGTTCCGGAATGATGCGCTGCGCGAGCACTTTGCCCAGCTCGACGCCCCACTGGTCGAACGAATCGATGTTCCAGATCGCGCCCTGCGTGAACACGCTGTGCTCGTACAGCGCCACCAGTTTGCCCAGCGCTTCGGGCGTCAACTGCTCGGCCAGGATCGTACTGGAAGGGCGATTGCCCTCGAATACGCGATGCGGCACGAGCCAGTCCGGCGTGCCCTCGGCCCTCACCTGCTCGGCGGTCTTGCCGAAGGCGAGCGCCTCGCCCTGGGCAAGGACGTTGGCAATCAGCATGTCGTGATGGCGGCCGAGCGGATTGAGCGCGCGGTGAAACGCGATGAAGTCGCAGGGGATGAGCTTGGTGCCCTGGTGAATCAACTGGTAGAACGAGTGCTGTCCGTTGGTCCCCGGCTCGCCCCAGAAGATCGGCCCGGTCTGATAGTCTACCGCAGCGCCGTCGAGCGTCACGTGCTTGCCGTTGGACTCCATCGTGAGTTGCTGCAGGTAGGCCGGAAAACGCTTCAAGTACTGCTCGTACGGGAACACGCCGACGGTCTCCGCACCGAAGAAATCGTTGTACCAGATCGAGAGCAGGCCCATGATCGCGGGCAAGTTGCCCGCGAACGGAGCGGTGCGAAAGTGCTCGTCGATCGCATGAAATCCGGCGAGCATCGCACGAAAGTTATCTGCGCCAACCGCGATCATGGTCGAAAGCCCGATCGCCGAGTCCATCGAATAGCGCCCGCCGACCCAGTCCCAGAAACCGAACATGTTATCGGTGTCGATCCCGAATTTGCGCACCTCGGCGGCGTTGGTCGAGACCGCGACGAAATGCTTCGCGATCGCCTTCTCGTCGCCCAGCGCGTCGAGCGTCCACTTCCGCGCGCTGTGCGCGTTGGTCATCGTCTCGAGCGTGGTGAACGTCTTCGACGAGATGACGAACAGCGTCTCGGCCGCGTCGAGGTCGCGTGTCGCCTCGGCGAAATCGGTGCCGTCCACGTTGGAGACGAAGCGCAGAGTGAGATTGCGATCGCTGAAGTGGCGCAACGCCTCGTACGCCATCACCGGCCCCAGGTCCGAGCCGCCGATGCCGACGTTGATGACGTTGCGGATGCGTTTGCCGGTATGGCCCTTCCATGAACCGTCTCGCACGCGGGCGCTGAACGCCGCCATCCGCTCGAGCACCTCGTGCACCTCCGGCACGACGTTTTTGCCGTCCACCGTGATCGTCGCGCCGCGCGGCGCGCGCAGTGCCACGTGCAGCACCGCGCGCCGCTCGGTGACGTTGATCTTCTCGCCCGTGAACATCGCGTCGATCCGCGCGCGCAGCCCCGACTCCTCGGCCAGCGCCAGCAGCAGGCGCATCGTCTCCTCGTCGATCCGATGCTTGGAGTAGTCGAGGTAAAGCCCCGCCGCCTCGAGCGCGAAGCGCTCGCCACGCTTGGGGTCCTCGGCGAAGAGCGTGCGCAGATGAACGCCGCGAATCCTGCGGTAGTGCTCGCCGAGCGCCTTAAAGGCCGGGCGCGCGGCGAGCGGCGCCGTTTTGGTCTCCATCGGTAGGTTCCCCTTTTTTCGGCATCTGCCCTCGTTTCCGGCAGTCCGCCCTTTTTCCGCGATCAGCTCGCCTTCTTCAGCGCGGCGCTCTTATCGACGAGGCAGGCCAGCAGATCGTCCCACGACTTGACGAAGGCCTCCGCGCCTTCGCGCTGAAGCTGTTCGCCAAGCGCGTCGACATCGATTCCCGCCTTCTTGAACTCGGCCAGCTCTGCCTCGGCGTTGTCGCCGTCGGGCGGCAGCATCGCGCCCACCTCGCCGTGATCGGCGAGCGCCTTGAGCGTATTTTCGGGCATCGTGTTGACCGTATGAGGCGAGGCGAGCGACTTCACGTAGAGCACGTCCGAGGCCTTGGGATCCTTGGTGCCGGTGCTGGCCCACAGCAGGCGCTGCGAGCGCGCACCGTAGTTGAGCAGCCGCAGCCAGCGGTTGGTCGCGAGCAGTTCGCGGTAGGCCTTGTAGATGCGCTTGGATATCGCGATCCCCAGCCGGTCATGCAGCGCGGGCGGCACCTTCTTGGCCGCCGCCACGTCCCATCGGCTGACAAACACCGAGGCGACCGAACCGACGTGAGGATTGAGGCCGGCCGCGACGCGGCGCTCGATTCCGCGCATATAGGCCTCGGCCGCGGCGACATACTGCTCGCGCGAGAAGAGCAGCGTCACGTTGATCGGCACGCCGGCGAAGATCGCCTCCTCGATCGCGGGCAGGCCTTCGCGCGTGCCCGGTATCTTCATGAACAGGTTGGGACGCGCGCCGCGCGCGGACAACCCTTTGGCGGCCGCGATGCTCGCGGCGGTGTCATAGGCAAGCTTGGGCGAAATCTCGAGCGAGACCCATCCGTCCACCCCGTTGGTCCGTTCGTGGATCGGACGAAAGAGGTCGGCGGCGCGCGTCAGATCTTCCAGCGCGAGATCGAAAAACAGATCCTCGCCATGTTTCCCCGCCCCGGTCTTCTCGCGGATCGCCGCGTCGTAGTCGCTGCTGTTCTTGATCGCGAGGTCGAAGATGCTCGGATTGGAAGTCAGGCCGGTGACCGAAAGATCGTCGATATAGCGTTTGAGCACGCCGCTGGTCAGCAGGCCGCGGGTGATGTTATCGAGCCAGATGCTCTGGCCTGCCTGATGCAATTGCTGGGTCGCTTTCATAATTTCCTCCTTGCGTCTCGCGCGCGCGGCGCCGAGGCGCGGCTTAGACCGATAACGGCCTGAGCTACAAAATCGTCCGGCGGCTCAACTCACTTCACTTCGGCGGGTTGTGCCAGCCGTCCACTTCCGCGGTCAATTCATCGGCCTTTGCAGGTCCCCAGGTTCCCGGCTGATATTCCAGCGCGGGCGTGGCGTCGCCCAGAATGGGCTGGACGATCGCCCACTGAGCCTCGACCGCGTCCTGGCGCGTGAACAGCAGATGGTCGCCGGCCATCGCATCGCCGAGCAGCCGCTCGTAAGCGTCCATCTCTTCGCCCTGCGGCCGCTGGACGAGCTTGAGTTCCGTCGGGGCGGATTCCATGTGTTCGCCGGGACGCTTGATCTGCGCGCCGATCGCGATCAGCACGTCGGGCCCGAGCCGGAAACGATAGTGGTTGGCGTCCTCGCTGCGGAGCTTGCGCAGCGGCGGCCGCTTGAGCGTGACGATCACCTCGGTCGCGGTCACCGGCATGCACTTGCCGGCGCGGATAAAAAAAGGCACGCCGTCCCATCGCCACGAATCGATATGCAGCCGCACGGCGGCAAAGGTTTCGACCGTCGAGTTCGGCTTGACGCCCGCCTCCTTGCGATAGCCGGCGAATTGTCCGCGCACGAGGTCGTCGGGGTCGAGCGGCAGGATCGAGCGGAAGACCTTCACCTTCTCGTCCTGGATCGATTCCGGGTAGGTGGTCAGCGGCGGCTCCATCGCCAGGTACGCGACGACCTGCAGCAGATGGTTCTGCACGACGTCGCGGATCGCGCCGTTGGCGTCGTAAAAGGCCCCGCGTCCCTGCACGCCGAAGCTCTCCGCCATCGTGATCTGCACGCTCTCGACGTAGCGCCGGTTCCAGATCGGCTCGAGAAACGAATTGGCGAAACGGAACAGCACCAGGTTCTGCACCGGCTCCTTGCCGAGGTAGTGATCGATGCGGAACACCGCGGATTCGTCGAACACCGAATGGAGCGTCGCGTTGAGCTCTTGTGCCGAGGGCAGATCGTGGCCGAATGGTTTTTCGAGGATCACACGCCCGTTCTCGGCGCATCCGGAACTGCCGAGTCCCTGGATCACGGTTTCGAACAGGCTCGGCGGGATCGCCAGGTAATGCGTGGGGTGGCGCGCGCCGCCGAGCGTCTTGCGCAGCGCCGCGTAAGTCGCCGGATCCTTGTAGTCGCTGTCGATGTAGGCGAGGCGCGTGATCAGCCGGGCGAAGGCCTCGTCGTTGACGCCGCCGCCGTGCTTCTCGACGCTTTCGCGCGCGCGGGCGCGCAGCTGATCGAGGTTCCAGCCCGACTTGGCCACGCCGATCACCGGGAAATCGAGATGCCCCCTGCCCGCCATCGCGTGCAACGCCGGAAATATCTTTTTGTATGCGAGATCGCCGCTCGCGCCGAAGAACGCGAGCGCGTCCGAGTGCGGTTGCGCGCTGCTCATGACTTCTTCTCCAGATGGCCGCCGAACTCATAGCGCATCGCGGAGAGCAGCTTGTCGGCGAAATCGGCCGCGCCGCGCGAACTGAAGCGCTCGTAGAGCGCCGCCGTCAGCACCGGCGCCGGCACGCCCTCGTCGATCGCCGCGTCTACCGTCCATCGCCCTTCGCCCGAATCAGAGACCCGGCCCGTGAACTTCGCGAGCGCCGGATCGCCGGCCAGCGCGTCGGCCGTAAGGTCGAGCAGCCACGAAGCGATCACGCTGCCGCGGCGCCAGACTTCGGCGATGTCGGTCAGATTGAAATCATACTGGTAGAGTTCAGGCTCGCGCAGCGGCGTGGTCTCGGCGTCGGAGGCCTGCTGATGCTTGCCGACATTGGCGTGGCGCAAGATGTTCACGCCTTCCGCGTAAGCCGCCATCAGGCCGTATTCGATTCCATTGTGCACCATCTTGACGAAATGCCCCGCGCCGTTGGGTCCGCAATGCAGGTAGCCGTGCTCGGCCGTGCTCGGCGCGGACTTTTCGCGCGCGGGCGTGCGCGGCGCGGAATCGATCGGCGGCGCGAGCGTGGCGAAAATCGGATCGAGATGCTTTATGACGTCGGGCTCGCCGCCGATCATCTGGCAGAAGCCGCGCTCGAGTCCCCATACGCCGCCGCTGGTGCCGGAGTCCACGTAGTGAATCCCTCTGGCGCGCAGCCCCTTGGCGCGGCGAATATCGTCGACGTAGTAGGAATTGCCGCCGTCGACCAGGATGTCGCCCGGCTCGAAGCGGCTCGCCAGATCCGCGAGCGTTTGTTCGACGAACGCCGCCGGCACCATCATCCAGGCCACTCGCGGCTTCTTGAGCTTCGCCTTGAAATCGTCAAGCGAGGCCGCGCCGGCCGCACCCTCCTTGACCAGGGCCTTTACCGCGTCGGCATTGATGTCGAAGACCACGCACTCGTGCCCGCCACGCAGGAGCCGCCGTACCATGTTGGCGCCCATCCTGCCGAGACCAACCATGCCTATCTGCATTGCTATCGCTCCTTAGAAGATCGGGGCCCGCCTGACGGCGCGCCGTTGACACGAGAGTGTCTGCAATCACCAGTATGCACCCTGGCGGGTCTCATGGAGAACTGCGGCAGACTTCACAGAACGGTCTTCACAGCTCGTGCGCAATTTCCTTGAGCACGGACAGATCGAATTTGTCGCAACCCTGAGCGCGCTTGCCTCGCGCCGTTAAGAGATCGTGAAGTCTCTTTTTCAAGCAATCGCCGACGAGTTCCAACTTCGAAGCGAACTTGACGTAAGGGTCGATGCCACTGCTTTCTGCGCTTCGTTCTACGCGTGTAATGGCCGGAAAATCGGAATCCAATGCCTCTAAATCATCCCTAGCGTGCAATGCGACATCGTCGCATGCTCAGTTAAGCCTGAACTTGCCAAGCTAAAGCCAAAAATGCTAACGTTTGGTGCGTGGGGTTCGCCGTTTCTTCAGTGAAACGGTCCAAGGGACGGGCGGTCGGCGGCCCGCAATCGCGGTCGCCAAAAATGGAGGAGGGAACTCGGATGAAACTCAAAGAAAGAATTTTGACGAAGACGCGAAAGGGGAGCAGCGGGCAGACGTTTTCAGAGTACTCGATCGTTCTGCTGTGTGTTGGTATCGCAGCCTTCTCCGCCTACGCCGGATTGGGAGCCGGGGTCAAAACCTTCGCAAGCAATGTCGTGACCTTCGTCGCCGCGGCAGCAGCCGCTCTATAAGTAAGAAGAACGGTCACACATCTCTCCGATGCGGGGGACCCAGGAGGCCGGAGTTCAACTCCGGCCTCTTCTTTTTCCACACAATCGGCATACCGGTGGGCAGCGGCCGGAGCGCGCGCGGCATGTGAATAATCCGCAAGCGCGGTCGTCGAATTATTCGAGTGCGGATATTTGAAACCAGTGTCCGCGCTTCGGTTGCAAGCTCCTCCCGGCAGCCGAATTGAGGTTCGCCGCAAGGCGGGCCATGAACAGGCGGGCATCAGAGAGCCTCCCCCCTCTTTTGGTGCCCGCCGTTCTCCTTTGGGGCCGACATTCCGAGTCGAGTCACCCTGAGGGTCCCGCGGTAGTCGCCAGCCGTTGTACCGGGTGGAAAACGATCCTCTCGGCGCAAAGCTTGACGAATTTTCGAGCGCCGCTCCTTGACAGTGCCGAAGCCGCCACGGCATAGCTTGATGCTCGATGTGGACAAAAAGATGTTTGCTGATCGCGCCGGTGTTGGCTTTCGTCATGACGGCATTGCTGCTCAGTTGCGGCGGCAGTTCGACTAGCTCGGCTCCGGTGGCGACCGCCACGCCGATAACCCTGATAGCGATACGGATTTGCGGTCAGTTGCCGTCAAGCTCCCCTTGCACGCCATCGGGACCGGTCCAGATTCCGCTCGGCACGCAGGACTTCCAACTTTGGGCGCAGGGCCAGTTCAGCTCCAACGGCGTCAATTCGTTTTCCAATAT
>Ga0335083_10002752_pt1 | contig 23073 bp, 16 predicted proteins | sample Lox_Sample_42_FD_206716 | JGI IMG/M metagenome (GOLD analysis project Ga0335083, IMG submission 206716) | Soil microbial communities from Loxahatchee National Wildlife Refuge, Florida, United States - Lox_Sample_4.2 | ecosystem: Environmental > Terrestrial > Soil > Wetlands | place: USA...
TGGCGCGGGTTCGCCGGCTCGGGATCGCAGATGTCGCCGACGCCATCACCATCGACATCCGCCTGATCGGGATTGGCGAACGGTGGGCAGTTATCGACTGAATCGGGGATGCCGTCGCCGTCTTCGTCGTGTCCAGTTGCCTCGGTGGTGGCATCCGTGGCATCGAGGCGTGCGTCGAAGCCCCTCCGACCGCACGCACACGCAGCGATCATCATCAGCGCTGCACGCACGTGGCTCAGCGTATCATCGCGCGTTGCCGATTCGCGCTGTTGCGGGCACGCCGCCTCGTGACATCGCCGCGTTTGTTGCCAGCCGGTCCAAGCGCGGTGCGTGGTACGAACTGCCCATGCAGACGAAGGTCGTGGGGCTGGTCGGACTTCTGGCCGCTTACTCGATGTCGAGCGCGCGAGCCGATGACGAGCAAGCGCGCGCGAAAGCCGACCTCGCAAGCCTCGGTGACGCCGAGGCTCGCGTCGCGCCGGACGTCGGCCGCCACCTCGCGAGCACCAATCCGTACGAGATCCTGACCGGGCTTTCACTTGCGGCAGATGATCGCGAGCTGGTCGCGCCGGCGCTGCTGCCGCGCATCGTCGAGCTCGTCGACGACACGGCGCCGCGGATGACGCGCGAGTGCTTGCAGCTGCTCGCGGAGGGTGACCCGTTCCTGCACGGCTCGACGGCCGAGGGCGACGTCAACACGTACGGAAGCCGGGCGGAGGCATGCCGGAAGCACGCGTGGCCGAGCATCTCGCAGCTGGCCGTGCGCGTGCTCGTCGCCTCCAAGGAGCCGAATACGGTCGCGCGGCTCGTCGTCGCGCGCGTGGTGGCGCATCCCGGATCCGCAGACGGCCTGGCGGCGGCAGTGCATGGCTCGGCGGCGCTCGGCGAGGACGTCGCGGTCGAGCTCGCGCACACGACCGACGCGACCAAGCAGCGCGCGCTGCTGCGGCTCGCGCTGCAGGACTACAACCTCCTGCCGGCGAAGGAGATCGCGGCTGCGACCGCGATCGCGGCGAGCGGCGCGCCGGCCGTGCGCGCGCGAGCGACGACCGTTCTGTTGCTGGCGCGCGACGAGGCGACGATCGAGCGCGCGAGCGCGCAGCTCGAGAGCATGCTCGACGCGCAGGTGATCGCCGATCTCGTGCATCTCGGTTACTACGCGAAGCCGCTCGTGCCCGCGCTGACCAAGAGGTTGCAGCACGGTAGCGACGTTGGCGCCGTGCTCGCGGTGATGGCGGCGATCGGTCCGCAGGCGCGCGCGGCGCTGCCGGCGATGCTCGTGCGGCTGCGCGAGCATGCAGAAGGCGCGGCGCTGGCGATCGCGAAGGTCGACGGCAACTCGCCGGCGACCCGGCGCGCGCTGCTCGATGCGGCGACCACGCCGATGGCGCTCGCCGACGTGGTCTCCGCGCTGGCGGCTGCGAACGTGAAGCTCGCGCTCGACGAGCGCCAGCGCCTCGATCGGATCTTCGATCGCCTGTGCGAGGTGCCGTGGCGCAAGGCCGAGGCGCAGGGCCCGTGGCCGTCGTCGCCGCTCGGCTGCGACGACGTGAAGCTCGACGCGCTGCCGTGAGCTTCGTATCACGGATCAGCCACCCGCCGAGCTTCTGTGGGTGCGCGTGGCTGATAAGTGCGAGACCGAGACCCGCTATGCGAGGTCGTCCCCGTGCATTTGGCAAAGTTTGCCAAACCAACGCCGCGCGACGCAACTATTGTTCGTGGTTGACGGTGCGCCGTATCTCGTTTACGCAGGTCGGCGTGCGTGTCGACGGCTTGGTTCCACGTCTTGTTGTCGCCCTGCTCGCGATCGGTGGGGCCACGACACTGGCAGACACATACGAGGAGAGGCTCGCAAGCGAAGCAGAGCAGCTGCAGCGCGTGCTCAAGCAGCGATGTCCGGATCGTGCTGACGAGATCGCGGGGCTGACGAAGCCGATGTCGGCCGCAGATCGCGCGATCGCTCTCGCACGGCTCGCCCCCTGCGGCAAATCCGAGCCGCTCTACCATCAGACGATCGGCTCGACTTACCTTGAGGCGAATGACTTCAAGGCGGCCGAGGCCAGCTATCGTAAGGAGCTCGCGCTCGGAGTGACCGAAGCGGGGCAAGCCGGCCTGCTGATGGCGCTCGCGCGCCAGTCGAAGCTCACCACCAGCCAACAAACCGACCTCCGCAAGCAGCTCGACTACTTCCACGTGCACGCGTGCACGCGGGACGATATCTGCGTCGGGCTGGCTTATGTTGGCTGGCACATCGAGGATACCGCACTCACCCGAGCGTCCGCCGACGCGGCGATCGCGCTCGGGTTCGCAGGCTGGCAACCCTACTTCTTCGGTGGTACCGCGTACGCGGTTCCACCCGAGCCGGATCGCGCCAAGGCGCGTCGCTTGCTTCTGGAAGCCAAGAAGCGCGGTGCCCCGTCGGATGTCGAAGACATGCTCCGAGATCTCGGCGCGCCATAACCCTGCACGACGATCGGTCCGATATAGTGTAGCATGTACACTGAATGGCGAACGCGGCAGCGTTAGCGCGGGCTCGGCAGTCACTGATCGGTCTTTCCGTCGGAGATGCGTTCGGCGAGACGATGTTCGGCGAGCCACGCGAGGTCGCGAAGCGCGCTGCAAAGAGGTTGATCTCCACGCGTCGTCCGTGGCGTTGGACTGATGACACGGCGATGGCGTTGTCGATCGTCGAAGTGCTCGCTCGATTCGACGCGATCGATCCCGATGCGCTCGCGGAGGCATTCGCACGGCGATGGTCGGAGGATCCGAACCGCGGATACGGGCAGGGCGCGTTCAACCTGCTCACGCGCGTGAGCCATGGTGCGCCGTGGCGTCGCGAGGCGCAGCGGCTGTTCAACGGGCAAGGCTCGTACGGCAACGGTGCCGCGATGCGCGCGGCACCGATCGGCGCCTACTTCGCGGGCGATCTCGACCGTGTGCGCACCGAAGCGCTGCGCTCTGCCGAGCCCACGCACGTGCATCCCGACGGCGCAGCTGGTGCCGTGGCGGTTGCGCTCGCGGCTGCGCTGGCTGCCTCGGGCGTCGAGCGAACGAAGCTGCTCGAGCAAGTCATACGTTTCACACCGCCCGGACACACGCTCGATCGGCTTCGCCGCGCCGCGGAGATCGATCTGGATGCAGCTCCAGCCGAAGTCGGCGAAGAGCTCGGCACTGGCCTCGACGTCGCGGCGCACGACACCGTTCCATTCTGCCTGTGGGTTGTGGCGCGGCATCTCGATTCGTACGAGGACGCGATCTGGACGGCGACATCGCAACACGGTGACCGCGACACGATGGGAGCGATCGTCGGCGGCGTGCTCGTGCTCGCTACCAGCGAAGACCAGATCCCCGTGCTGTGGCGCGCCGCGATGGAACCCGTTCCGGATCCCTTGGCGTCGACTCGGTTCGATCGGCAACGCGAGCCGTAACGCGGCCCGAAACCTGACCGCGGTGGGCGAACGCTCACGGCAGGCGTCGCGCGCGGATCGCGAGCACGTTGATCGAGCGCTACGATAACGCTCGATGCCGAAGTGCGACCCATTGCTCTCACGCGCCCAGGTCATGTCGTCGCTCCGCCGGTTCGATGCCTCGGTCGCTGGACCGCTGAAGTCGTGGGTGGTGATCGCAGCAGTGGTGGGCGTCGTGTCGTGCTTCGGCGGCAACATGATGCCGCGGGAGGTGATCCCACAGCCGGTGCCGACCGCGAGCGGCCCACCGCCGCCGCTTGCCGACGACCCGAGCACGCAGGTCGACAAGCTCTACGCCGACCTCGTCGCGCGCCGGACCGCACTGTCGCTGCCGGCTCGGCCGCCATCGCCTCCGGAGGCGTGCGAGCCGGTATGTGCGATCGACGATCCACCCGACAAGCCAAGCCGCACCGCCGGATGCACGCCGGGCGCCGGGTCGGCGTGCTCCACCGCGTGCGCGCAAGCCGACGCCAGCTGCGACGACGCCGCGCAGATCTGCGCGATCGCGAAGGACCTGAGCACCGACGCCGTCGTCGCAGGCCGGTGTCGCGATGCGCGAGCCACCTGCGCCGATGCGCACGCGCCCTGTTGCGATTGCAAGTCGCGCTAGGAAGCTCGCGGTATCGAAGGTTTTCGGGCGCGAAGACCGCACCACGAACTGCGGATTCTGGGACGCTTTGCCCTGACGTTCGGGCGCGGCCGCCGTAGTACACTCGTGAGGTGCGGGTCGTCGTGGCCGTGTCCGTGCTCTCCGCCGGCTGCGCGCAGCTGCTCGACATTCACGAGCGCGGCGAAGGCAGTGGCACGCCCGTCGGCTCGGCCGCTTGCTCCGGCGATACGACCGACGTCGTCGATGTCGCGCCGATGCTCGCGATCCCGGGCGTGACGGCATTCGAACTGTCGCTCGTCGCGCTCGCGCCGGGCGCGTCCAAGCCGCAGCTCGGCGTCGCGTGGTGCGCCCAGGGAGGCTTGATCGAGTTCGCGACGCTCGAGCTCGACGGCACGGCGGGCACGCCGGTGACGCTCGCCGGGGAGTGCGGCGATGGAGCGATCGCGCTCGCCGCGACCGACACGATGTACGCCGCCACGTGGCCGTGGCCCAACGAGAGCTCGCTCAGCCTGGTCGACACGACCGGCGCCGTCGTCGGCTCGGTCGCGACGTCGTGGCAGCAGGCGTCGATCGCCGGATCGAGCGATGGCATCGTCGCGCTGGCGATGAAGTGGCCGGGCGATGTCCTCGCGACGCAGTTCCTCGCCGCGGGGACGACAACGTTCACCGACCCGCAGCTGCTACCCAGCACCTCTGATTGCTGTTCGAACCAGTACTTCGACGGCGCGTTCGTCGGCTCGGACTACATGGCAGTGTGGATCGACACGACGGGCTGGAAGGGCGCGCTCAGTCGCCTCGCCGCGCCGACGTTCTTGCCGGGCGGCCAGCAGAGCCTGCCGAGTGTCGTCGGGATACCGCGCGTCACCGCGACGACGCAGGGCGTGATGATCGCGACGAGCTGCGGCGGATACGTGTTCGTCACCGCCGCGGGAGACGTCGGGCCGACGCTTGCCGCCCCCGACGACATCATGGCCGACTGCGGGATGGCCGCCACCGGCGACGAGATCCGGTTGGTGCGTCCGAGCGCCGGCGTCGTGTCCTGGCACGCCCTCGATCCGAGCACCGGCGCGGGCCCCGAGCTGCTGACGATCGCGACCGGCGGCGACGCCCATGCCGTGGCCTCCGATCACAAGCAGGGCTACGGGATCGTGTTCTCGGTGCCGGGAGGCATCGGCTACAGCCACGTGGAGCTGTGTTCGCAGTAGTGGACACGTTGTCCGCGCTCGCGATCGCGGCGCTCGCCAGCGGATGCGCGCAGCTGCTCGACATTCACGATCGAAGCGCCAGCGCCGGCGGCGGCGGCTCGGGCGGGAGCTGCGCGTCGCTCGCCGCGACCTGCGGCTCGGCGGGCAGCGACGATTGCTGCACCAGCCTGCTCGTCCCGGGCGGCACGTTCGAGCTCGGCACCGACGTTGCCACCGATGGGATGTTCCCGCACACCAACGTGACGACGACGATCCACGACTTCCGGCTCGACAAGTACGAGGTCACGGTCGGCCGGTTCCGCGCGTTCGTGGCGTCCGGGGCGTGGTCGCAGGCCGGCGCGCCGTCGGCCGGCGCTGGCGCGAACCCCAGCGTGTCCGGTAGCGGATGGAATTCGCAGTGGAACCAGTCGCTGGTCGTGACGCTCGTCGACCTCGATCAGGCCCTGTTCGGGTGCGGTGACGCGACGTGGAGCACGTTCGTCGCCGGGGAAGAGTCGCGGCCGATCAACTGCGTCAGCTGGTACGAGGCGATGGCGTTTTGCGCGTGGGACGGCGGCTTCTTGCCGAGCGAGGCCGAGTGGAACTATGCGGCCGCCGGCGGCGACCAGCAGCGCGCGTATCCGTTCTCGTCGCCCGCGTACTCGGTCACGATCGATCCTACGGAGGCGAGCTACAACTGCATGGGCGACGGCATGGCGGCGTGCTCGTTCGACGATCTGCTCGTGGTCGGAAGCGATCCCACGGGCGACGGCATGTGGCAGCACTCGGATCTCGCGGGCAACGTCGGGGAGTGGGTGCTCGATTTCTACGCGACCCCGTACCCCGAGACGTCGTGCGACGACTGCGCGAACCTCACCGACTCCGGGATGCGCGTCACGCGCGGCGGCGGATACACCGACGCCGCGACCGTGTTGCGAACCGGCGCGCGCGGCATGCTGGCGCCCGACGGCCGCGCCCGGGCCGTCGGCGTGCGGTGCGCACGGGCGCCATGATCACCACGCGGCGCGGATCGCGACGCCTGCACCGTGGCCATCGCTGATCGGCGCGACGCTCGCGCGACTCTCACGGAAGTACAGGTAGCCGCCAACCCCCATCGCGATCACACCGGCCGCGAACAACCCGGTCGCGACGTTGGCCTCGGTCACCGCGGTGTGGATGTCCGAGTTGCCGGCAGGGGCGGGCTGCGCGAGGCCGGTATCGTCGACCGCCTTCGCGTGGACGCCGAGGACCATGCTCGCGATCACGACCACCGCGCCCGAACCGCCGACGATCCAGGGCGTGAGCGTGTGCGGCGGGCGCGCCGGCTGCAGCGCGACCGGCTTGGTCTCGACGACCGCGGTCGCATGCACCGCCAGCGGCGGGATCTCGATCGTGATCTGATCGCCGGCCTGGGCGTCTCGGCTGACCTCGAACGCGTCGTGGTCGGGCGCGGTCGCGGACACCGCGATCGCACCGGGCTCGATCGCGATCGTGCGGGCCCACTCGGCGGGCGCGCGGGGCTTGCCGCCGACCTTCACGATCAGACCAGCGAGCTGCGGGTCGGCGACCTTGAGCGTGACGCGCACGAGCCGCAGCGCGAGCGAGTCGAGCCGCTGGCGTGCGAACGCGAGCTGGCTCTGCTTGCCGCCGCGCATCGCTTCGTCGACCACCTCGCTGTACAGCTGGTAGGCCTCGACGAAGCGGTCCTGGCGCTCGCGGCAATCGGCGAGGTTGAGCCGTGTGCCGAGCGCGGGGTCGAGCTGGAGGCTGGCGAGGAACTTCTCGCAGGCCTCGTCGATCTTGTGGGCGTCGATCAGGCGTTGTCCCTCGGCGAACAGCGCGTCAGCGGACGGGGACTTCGATTGCGCGTGCGCGAGGCGAGGCACGACCACGCACGCGACGACGACGACAACGACGACGCGGAGCATGTAGCTATCGTACGCCACAGGGCTCACGGTTTGCGGCACTTCAGCGGGTTGGTCTCGCAAGGATCCTTGGTCCTGGGCGCGATCAGCACGATGCCGTGCGCGCGGCACTCGCGATCGAGCTCGGCCTGCGCCGCCGGCGCGAGCGCTTGCAGGTACGTCATCGCGAGCGCCTTCTTCGCGGCGCTGCACGCTGCCTTGCCGCACCGCACGCGGTCGTCGCCATCGAGCGCGTTCGGCTTGCTCGCCCGACACAGAGCGAGCGCGCCGTCCCAGTCGGACCGCGCGATCGCGGCGGCGATCGTCGGCACTGCGACGGCCGCGTCGGGCACGGCGGCGGCGACTGCGGCGTCGCGGCGCGGCGGCGGGGCGGCGGAGATGGTGGCGGCGGCCGCGTCCACAGGCGCGGGCGGCGACGACACGCGCTTGCCAGTGAAGCCGATCGCGAGCACGATCGCGGCCACGCCGATCGCGCTCGCGCCCGCGATCAGCGCGAGCCGGCGGCCGATCCCGGGCCGCGCCGGCGCCGGCGCCGGCGCGGCCTGCACCGCGGTGGCGGCCGCGAGCGTCTCGGTTCGTTCTTCGACGGGCGCCGGCGCGCTGCCAGCCCGCAGATCGACCGTCCGCGTCAGGGCCGGCTTGGTCTGGTGGTCGCGCGTTGCCACCTCGGTGGCGGGCGCCACCGGCTCGAACGACTCGTTTTCGTCGCTACCTCCGCCACGGTCGGCGCGCCCGAGCGTCGGTGCGTGCTGGAGCTGCGCCTCGATCGCGTCGCGCGCGGGCGTGTCGAGCGTCGGAAACTCCAGTGTGCTCGCGCCGGCGAGGCCCTTGGCGCCGGCGAGCGCATCCTTGCCGAGCGTGATCGCCTCGCTCGTGATCGTGATCGCGCGCGAGTCGGACTCCTGCTGCTCGAGCTCGATCCACGGTTCCGGCCGTTCGCCGTAGAGCTCGCGCATGAACTTGCCCAGCGCCGAGACCGTCAGCACCAGGCGCTTGGCCTCCGCGACCGCCTCGATCGCCTCGATCATCGCAGCGGCGCTCGCGTAGCGCTGATCCGGGTCCTTGGCCAGCGCCTTGGCCACGATCGCGTCGATCTCGTCGCCGACGTCGGGATTGTGCGACGACGGCTTCGGGATGTCCTCGTTGACGATCGCGATCATCGTCGCGAAGTCGGTGTCGCGGCGGTACAGCCGCCGCGACGTCAGCATCTCGTACAGCACGATGCCCAGCGAGTAGATGTCGCTCCTGCGATCGATCTTGTCGCCCTTGCACTGCTCCGGCGACAGGTACGCGATCTTGCCCTTGATCGTTCCGGACCGACTCTCGACCGCGCGTTCGGCGGCCTTGGCGACGCCGAAGTCGAGCAGCTTGACGCAGCCGTCGTACGCGATCATGAGGTTGGACGGCGTGACGTCGCGGTGGACGATCCCGAGCGGCTTGCCGGCCGGGCTCGTGCGCTCGTGCGCGTGGTGAAGCGCGAGCAGCGCGCTCGAGGTGATGTGGAGCGTGTGGTTGATCGGCAGCTTGCGGCGGAGCCCGGCGAGCCGTTGCAAGACGTGGCGTGTGTCCTCGCCGTGGATGTACTCCATCGTGAAGAAGTAGGAGCCGGCCAGCTTCCCGATGTCGTAGACCTGCGCGATGTTTGGGTGATGGAGCTGGGACGCGAGCCGAGCTTCGTCGAGGAACATCGTCGCGAAGTGGGGATCGTTGCTGCGCTCGGCGAGCACGCGCTTGAGCACGACGTGCCGATCGACTCCAGCCTCCGTGGTGACCCGGGTCAGGAAGATGTCGGCCATCCCGCCGCCGGCCAGACGACCGAGGATCGTGTACCGATTCGAGGTCGTGCCCACCTCGGGCAGCGCGTTCACTCGGTCGATTGTATACTGGACCTGCTGCGACTCGATTTCGTGATCGCCGATACTCGAATCGGCACGCGATCAGCCATTCACTCGTCGCGCAACTGCGCGCGATTTTGGTGCGCAAGAGGAGAGAACGCGGTCGCGCACTTTTTGACGCGACAGACGTGATTCCGCGGAACCGCGCGAACTCACGAGATCTCCGGGGCGCATCGCCACGGCGGTGGGGCCATCTTGTACAGTCGCTCCATGGGCGTGAATCGGAGTCGCTTCCTTTTGATCGTAGCCGTGATGGCGAGCTCGAGCGTCGCGCGCGCGGACAACCCCTGTCTCGACGCACACTACGTGCACGCCTTCGATCCGCGCTTGCCCACCGGCAGGTGCGTCGACGTCGCGCCCCTGCCGATCCGCACCGGACACGGCATGCTCACCGCGAAGATCATCCGCTTCGATACGCTGCGCGTCGATGCCGCGCCGATCGTGCGCGACCTGCAGGACTTCGCGCGCCGGGTCGCGGGAGCGTCGAACCAGCTCGGCGACGCGATGCCCGACAAGCTCACGATCCTGCTCGACAGCGAGCCGCCGGCCGCCGAGGCGAGAGCTGCGAGCTGGGCGCATCGCGTCGACGGCGAGTGCACGATCGCGTATCACTACAACTCGACCGATCCCCGCAAGCTGTTCCAGGTCGCGCACGCCCTGTTCCACTGCATGCAGGCCAAGGCATGGGACGACGCTCGACTCGGCTCGAGCGACGCCGACTGGTGGGCCGAAGGCTCGGCCGAGCTGTTCGCGAGCCTGGCGTACGCCGGGTCGGGACTCACCGACGTCGATGCCGCCGCATTCCAGGCGAACGAGGGCGCGGTGCTCACGAGCCGCTCGTCCGATGCGGTCGTGTTCTTCGACTGGTTCCTGGCCGCGAAAAGCGCGGGCGAGCTCAACGGCTTGCTCGACGGGGTGCACGCGCTCGCCGGCTCGGCGGCGCTGCGCGAGATGCGCGACGCGGTCAGTCAGGACGACTGGATCGCATTCGAGGAGGCGTACTACGACCATCACATCGCGGAGCCGGGCGGGCATCCGTTGCCGATCACGGACTCGCCGACACCACCGGTCACGCGGATCGATAGCAGCGGCGTGAAGACGTTCACTGCCGAGCCGTTCGTCGTGAAGCGCGCGATCGTCGAATTTGCCGAAGGCCATCAGTACGATCTCGATCACTCCACGTTGTCGCCGAAGTTCATGCAATGGTCGGAGAGCGTCGGCGCGTGGGCGGATCCTCCGGCCACCGTGCACGCGTGCCACGAGACGAAGCGGTACCGGGCGGTGATCGGAACCGTCGATCACTCCGAGACGATCAGCAAGCATGTCACCTCGCACGAGGACCACGATTGCCCGTGTATCGTCGGCAACTGGCAGCAGACCGCGGATTCGCTCGGTCGGATCGCGACGCGCGCCCAGGCGCATGGCGCCGCGAGCATGGCGTGCTCGTACCAGTCCGGCGGCACGCTGCTCGTCGTGCACGGCGATCACACCGGCGGCGACAACTACCAGGCGCTCGTCACGCAATGCACGGGCCGCACGATGACCGCGACCAGCACCGCGAACGGGACGCTCGGCTTCACGTGGACCGTGACCGCCGATCAGCTGCAGTTCTCGTCCACCGGCTCGACCGCGAAGACGCACACGGTGATCAACATGCACGGCCGCACCATCGAGCAAGACGTGCCACTGCCCAGCGCGGGTGCATCGGCACGCATGCGCTGCGAGCGCGATCACCTGCATCTCGAGTACGGCTCCGACGCGTACGACTACACGCGCACGACGCCGCCACCGCCCGGCCTCTGACCCTCCTCGACGAACGCCGGCTTCTTCCACGCGCGTTTCGTCGTGGTCACCACGAACATCCGCGCGTGACCGCGTCGGGTACGGCGTCACGGTTGCAGGCCGGACGTCGCGAGCGACCACGAAAGCGGGGCCTTCGCCGTGATGATGCCGCCGGTCATCGCCGCGTCGTGAGTGCACAAGCCCCAGCCGCTGCCGGTGAGCTCCGAGCGCATCACGAATCGATCCGCGCAATCGCGCGCGAGCATCGGTGGATCGATCGAAGCGATGTCGAACACCGCGCAGCCCAGCGGCACCGCCGCGCCACCGGGCCCCGCATCGAGGGTCGCGGGCGACACGATCAAGATCGGCGTGCCATCGCGCGCGAGCGAGACGTCGGGCTGCTGGATCGTGTCGGCGTCGAGCTGTATCGCGAGCGAGTGGTCCGCGAGCACGCCGGCGTGGCGCCAGGTCCACGAGGTCGGTGCACCGCTCGGAGTGGTCGCGAACACCTGGATGGTCGAGTGGGCGGCATCGATGCCGTCGGAGCCCGTGACCGCGATGCATTCGACGATCAAGTAGAGCGTACCGTCTTGCGTGAACAGCGTGGGGTTGTTGAGCACCGAGCACTGCGTGATCGGAAGCTCGGCGAGCACGTCGAGCCGCGCGTTCGGCGCGTAGACCGCGGCGGTGGTCGACACGCCGAGCACGGTGGCCGCTGCGCTGCCGAGTGCGGCGGGTGACGATGCAGCCGCGACGTGGATGGTCCAGCTCGTCCCGTACTTCGGATTGTAGCCTTGCTCGGCCTGCTGGAAGTACACGAGGTGCGCGCCGTACCACGTGGTCGTCGAGCCCGAGGTGATCGTCGCGATCGACGGGGTCTCCGAGTTCATCATGCCCATCTGGCCGCTACCTTCGGGATCGAGGGTCGGAACCGCAGGCCACAACACGGCGGGGTCGCCGAACGACGCGCCGCTGTTCGAGCTCGCGGCCAGGTGTGTCTCGATCACGCCCATCTCGATCGGGTTGTTCTGGAGATCGGTGCCGGCGACCGTGTGCGCCCACGAATACGCGAGCCACAGCTGCCCGGAGACGGCCGGATCGTGCGCGACCGAAGGATCGAGCAGGCCGGCGAATGTCCCCGAATTGGTCGAGGGTGGATCGTTCGTGATCGACAGCGGGCTGCAGCTCTGCGTCGTGCAGTCGATGGCGCTGGTCGGCGGCGCCGCATCGGCGCACTGCGGAGGACCATCGACCGCTTGTCGGGTATCGGCAGGCGGCGCATCGAACGCGGTCCCGGTCGAGCTGCCGCCGCAAGCCACGACCGCGCACAGGACGAGGTATCTCGACATGTCGGTCGATGTTGCAGCCGAGATGCCAGCGCAACTCCGTAGATCGGCACGCGTCCGTGTCGCGATCCGCGACGGCACCTCGAGTTCCCGTCGCCTATCACTACGGTGGCGCCGGCCAGCGCTTGGTCGTGGACGATCGCGTCGTGGCGGTGCAGGTGCGAATGCTCGCGCGTCGCTCGGCGATCGCCACGTCGCGGCGGCTTCGGCCTGGACTCGCGCGAGCACGTCGGGCGGCGCATCCACCGCGTCGCGCGCGCGAGCCGGTGCGAGATCGCCGCGCGTGCGATCGCGACGTTCCGATCCGTCGCGTCCGACGTTCGGACAGCGGCTACGTCTTCGGCCAGAGGGGCGGCGGCTGCCGCACCGCCGATCGCCGACGTCTCGCACACCGGAACGCTGCGTGAAACGCGATGCGAGATCGCGTCAACTCGTGCCGCGGGACCGATGTGCGAGTGCTCTCGCGCCTATCGCGCATGCCAGCACGAAGATCGCGATCGTGCCCCACTGCGCGAACGTCAGGCCACCGTACAGCGGGTCGGTCGATTCAGGTCGCCAGCGTTCGAGCGCGAAGCGCACGGGAGCGTAGAGCGCAGCAGCGAGCGCGGCGAGCAGGCCCGGCCGGAGTCGCCGACGGAACGCGAGCCACAGCACGAGCGCGGTCATCGGGACGAGGTACATCAGCTCCTCGAGCCCGAGATCGTGAGCGCGGACGACTGGTGCAGACGAGCGCATCCCGTCGAGCACGCCGTGCTGTGCCAGGACGTCGCGCGGAAAGTCCACGCCGATCGCGGAGGTCGTCTCAGCGCCGATATGATCGTGCACCGATGCGCAACCGACGCGCCCGATCGTGAACGCCACCAGCAGACCGACCATCGCGATATCGGCCCACTTCGCGATTCGCAACCTGCGGCGGCGCACGATGTACAAGAAGCCGAGTGCGCCTCCGACGAACCCGCCGAACGACGAGATGCTCGTCCACACCTCGAACAGCACGAGCGGATGGTGCAGCGCTTCGCCCGGTCGATAGAACAGCACGTCGAGCACGTGGGCCCCGACGATCCCGGTGACGGCGAGCCAGCCGGCCACGCGCCGCGCGTCCTCGTCGTTCTCGCCAACGCGTCGAGCGTAGCGCCGCATGACGGCACCGCCGGCGATCACGCCGGTCGTGACGATCGCGCCGAAGACGTGAACTGGTACTCGCGCCGGGAGCTCCGGTAGCTCGAAATAGGGAAGGCTCATTGCCCTCGAACCGGTGCGGGCCGCGGTTTCTTCCTGCACGTCGCAGATCGCTCGTCGCTGTGGGCAGCGGGCCGCACCTGTCGGGACGCGCCCACACCACGCAAGCGATCACGGCGCGGCCGCCTCCCGTGTATGAAGGCGATCGTCGAGATCGAGCCAATACCGACCTCGACATCGATCGCAGGAACGCTAAGCCGGGCGCGCTCGCGATACGCGCGTGGCCGCGACGGCACAGTACGTGATGCCCGGCGCGGGCGACACGGCTACGGTGGCGCCGGGCAATTGCTGCTCGGCGCAGTCGCGCAGACGGCGCTCACGCTGTCGGGCAGCGGGGCGCAGCGGAACCCGGTTTGAATGTCCTCGCCGCGACCGCGTCTTGTGCGAACGCGATCGAATCGCGGTTAGAAGAGCACGCGCTCTGGCGCCCCGCCGTTCCAGAATCGATCGAGCACCTCCTCGAGCGTGCTCCCCGTCGGGCCGGTGGCGAAGCCCGCGTCGGACCCAAGGAGCGTGTGGTACGACGGCGTCGAACCGGAGAAGAGCCAGGGAACCGTGGCGAGCGACGTCGTCACCTCGCTTTGCCAGCTCGCAGCCGAGGCGTCCGTGCTCGCCAGGTGATGAGCGCTCGTGAAGCTCTGATCGAATCGGCACTGCTGGATGAGGGTCGGTACGCGCGCGGACACGAACGGGTACCAGCTCGGCGCCATGAAACACGTCGACGGATCGCTCGCAGCGGCTTCGCAATCGGGATCGAACGTTGCTCCCCAGAACGCGCGGGCCCGGTGCCAAACGTCCGCGTCTGGGGTCGTCGCGGTGCCCATGCGGTGCATCGGATCGTCCCAATCGGTCATCCAGCCCGCGTCGACGAGCAACATCAGTCGGCCCGCTGCTGCTGCGTTGGGAATCGCAGCGCCAGTCCGCGCTTCGTTGAAGTGAGCGCCGAAGGCCCCCGCCGAGCTGCCCGTCAATAGCACTCGCAGCGCGGGCGACGAGTCGTCCAGACCGTAGCGCTCGATCAGAATGGCGATCATCGCGTCGACGTTGATGTGACCGGAGAAGTACCACCCGTTGGTGGGATCGCCGGTCGATGGCAGCCGGCTTGTCGTGGCGCCCGCCCAAAAATCGCTCGAGCAGTAGTGTGCGTAGACTTCGTTCTTGTCATCGAAGTCGGGGTTGACGGTCGCGCTCGGGTTGAACAGTCCCTGGTTGTCCCCGTTGGCGAGCGACGCATCGGTGCCGGGATTGGTGGACTTGAGATTGTCGGGGCGCGTCGAGCACGGTGACGAGTAGTCGTCGCAGTAAAACCCGCCCTCCAGATACACGACCCAGATCGGCGATGGGTGCGGCGCCAGACGCACGCGGAAGTCGAAGGCAGTTCCGTCGTTGCATCGAGCATCGGCGAACCGATCCGGCTCGCGCTCGGCCGGCTTTACCTCTTCGAACATGCCCGGCGATGCAAGTGTGCACGCCGAGATGTCCCAGGCGCCCCCATCGCGGCACGTGGCGCTACCACCGGCCCACGATCCGCCGAGCATCGCGCAGGGCGTTGATTGCCCCGCCGTGCATGCGTCGCTCGGTATCGATCCGTCGGGCGTCGGCCCATCGGGCATCAACCCGTCGCTCGAGCTCGATCCTTTGCACGCGGCAAGCGCGAGGACCGCCAAGATCAGGCGGCCTGCAACGCTGCCCATGACCGATTTCATGACGACAGGCATGGCGAGCTCCTGTGAAAAGTCGTCGACACACATGACGCCACATTCAGCAAGGCGCGGACCAGCATGGAACGCGGGCCAGTGCACCGTTTCTCCTGGTGTTCTTTGGGCGACGAGCTCGCGGTTGCGCGGGATCCTGCGCTCCCTTGCGCACGAATCAGCTCAAGCTTCGCATTCCGGGCGCTCGGTTGCGCTCGATCCTTGCTGGTACGTCGCCGCTCGGACCAACGATCGTTCATCCGTTTACACTTCGCTCTCCCGCGAACACGCGCGAAGCGTCGCAGGCACGTCCGCGACGTTCTGTCGTCGGAACAGGTCTGGGCTGGCGAGTGGCCGCTGGCGACACCGACGAATTTGAGCGCACTCTGCCGGCGCTGACACTCGCATCACCAGTGTCCCGGAGGCTCTCACGGCAGCGCGCGACGTTCACGCCATCTGGTCCCGTCGTGATCACGGAAGGGATGTCGCCCCGAGTGACGTGACCAACGAGCGCCGCGTCGTCGGGTCAGCTCATGCGCGGCATGGGCGTCCACGAACGCCGAACAGTTACCACGCGCGCGCGAAACCGAGCCCACTCGGCAACACGACGAGCGACGTGCGAGCGCTGGCGGCATCGGATCGGTGTCCGCCGCGCAGGTACAGCCACACCGCAGCGACGGCGCACGTCACACCCGCGATGCCGAAGCCTTGCGCGAGCTGGTACCGCGTGTTCGCCGAGCTGTAGAGCGAGCTGCGCCGATTCTGGTCGGTCATCTCGGCCTTCGCCTGGTCGTAGATCGACGAAGAAGACAGATCGAGGCCGACTGCCACGCCGCCGAGCGCGAGCGAGCCGAGGCCGACCGCGACGGGCGCGAGCCAGCGATGGCGAACCGGCGGCGCGATCTCGACCGACGCCGTGGCCGCTGCGGGCTGCGGCGTCGGCCGCGCCGGCTCTGGAGCCGCCACCGCCGGCTTGGTTTCCACCGGTGCCGGCGCCAGCGTGGCGAGCTTGGGGACATCCACCGTCTTCGTGTCGCCTTCCTTGCCGACTGTCACCTGTGTCGACCACGACGTCATGCTTGGCGCATGCGCGGTGATCGTGTACGTGCCGCCGTCGATGGGCAGCGCGCGGTTCCACATCGCGGCCGCGACCGCATCTTCGCCGCGCGCGATCTCGAGCCCCTCGATCTGGCTCTCCGCCGCGACGCTGATCGTCAGCTTCGACACGCGAGGCTCGAGCTTCTTGGCGTGTGTGTGCGCGACCTCGTGCATCTTCTGCATGGCCGCATCGCCGCTTCGCGTCTGCCGCTCGACGTCGAGAAACAACCCCCATGCGGTCGCGAGCTGGCCATTGCGCTCGCGGCAGCCGGCGAGGTTGAGCAGCGTGGTCACCGCGGGCTCGAGCTTCTGGCTCTGCTCGAAGGCGGCGCACGCCTCGGCGACCTTGCCCGCGGCCAGCAGCTCGCGACCCTGGCGGAACAGCACCTCTGCCTGCGCGCCGGCAGGTTGCGCGAGCGCGACGGTCACGCGCGCGAGCACCACGAGGACGACGACCGAGCGTATCATCGCGAGATCGGCATCCCATTCTCGTCGAGCTCGACGGCCGGCTGTTTCGGTTTGGCAGGCGATGCGCTCGGCCGCTTCGTCGCGACCGGATGCGCCGGCTTCGCGGCGGGCGATGACGCGACCTGCCAGCGCGCGCCGGCGACGATCGAGGTCACGTCGTGGCCGAGGCTCCACGATGTCACGTCGTCGGCCGTATTCATCTGGCCGTCGGGTCCCGCTGAGCGCACGCCGACGATCTGATCGCCGGGCTGATCGGTGCACGTCAGCGCCATCGCGTGACCCCAGCCGTCGCGGCGCGCCGGCGGATCGGCGACTTCATCGACGCTCGGGCACGGCGCGCCGGCGTGTGTCTTCGTCCACTCGACGAAGCCGGCCGCAAGCGCGACGACGTGCTTCGCGGTCACCGTGGCTTCGTCGTCGGGCTTCGCGGCGGGCAGCGGAGGAGGCGGCGCAGCTACAGGCACCGGCGCGTGCGCGGTGACCGCCGGCTCCGGGCTCGCAGGCTCCGGCCCGCGCGACGACACCACGAGCGCGATCGCGCCGCCGGCGACGCCGATCGTCGCGACGCTGGCGATCGCGAGCACGCGCGAGCGCGACCCCGTGCGTTTCGTCCCCATCGCGCCTGTCGCGGCCGACAGCGTCGTCGGCATCAGCTTGGTCGGTTGCGCCGCCACGGCCTCCGCGGGAAAGTGCCGCGCGCTCTCGCGTCCCGTTCCGAGCAGCGCACCGATCGCGATCGCCACGTCCCCGGCGGACGCAGGCCGTTGCGCGGGATCCTTCGCGAGGCAGCTCAGGATCAGGCGATCGATCTCGGGCGGAATTCCGGGCAACCTGCTCGACGGCACGGGCGCCGGCTCGCGCAGGTGCATCGCGATCAGCTCTCCGCCTCCGGCCGCGACGAACGGCGGCTGTCCGACGATCAACGCGAACAGCACGCAGCCGAGCGCGTAGACGTCGGAACGCTGGTCGACCTGTCCCGCGCCGCGGCACTGCTCCGGTGACATGTACGTCGGCGTGCCCATCACCGCCGACGTCTGCGTCTTCAAGCCCGCGTTGTCGCCCGTCAGCTTCGCGATGCCGAAGTCGAGGATCTTCGCGCGCTCGCCGGCGACGACCTCGGGATCGCGAACCAGGAAAATATTTTCGGGCTTGATGTCGCGGTGCACGATGCCGCGCGCGTGGGCCGCACCGAGCGTGCTCGCGACCTGACGCATGATGCGCAGCGCGTCGGGTATCGCGAGGCGGCCGAGCCGTGCGAGTCGCTGGTCGAGCGGCTCGCCGTCGAGCAGCTCCATCACGATGTACGCGGACCCGTCGGTGTGCGTGCCGAAGTCGTGGACTTGCACGATCCCCGGATCGGTGATCGCGGTCGCCGCGCGCGCCTCGTTGAAGAACCGCTGCACGACCTCGGGCTTCGTCGAATATTCGGGGAGCAGCGACTTGATCGCGACGCGGCGGCCGAGCGTCACGTGCTCGGCGAGCCAGACGGTCCCCATGCCGCCCTCGCCGATCTGCTGCAGCACGCGATAGACGCCGACCTGTGTCCCAGCGATCACCACCATCTACGACATCACGTCGAGCCGTGCGGGTCAACCGCTCTATTGAACTGCGTGCTCGAGCACGAGGATCGCGTCGCTATCCGTGATCACGAGCGAGTCGCCCGAGATCGCGGCGTGCGACGGCGTGACGAACCCGGGCGACGTGCCGAGCCTGATGATCTGGACTCCCGGGCCGCCGGCGATCGTCGTGACCACGCCGGCCGGAGTGATCTTGCGGATCGCCGAGTTCTCGACATCGGCGGTGTACAGGTTGCCGGCGGCATCGATCGCGAGGCCGTTCGGGTTCGCGAATCGCGCAGCGGAGCCCGTTCCGTCCACGCTGCCGCTCGAGCCCGCAAGCCCGGCGAGCGTCGTGACCACTCCACCCGGCGCGATCTTGCGAATCGTGAAGTTCCCCTGATCGGCGACGTAGACGTTTCCGGCCGCGTCGACCGCGATGCCTCCCGGACCGTAGAAGGTCGCCGCCGATCCGATTCCGTCCGCGCTGCCTCTCGTCCCCGCCAAGCCGGCGAGCGTCGTGACGACGCCGGCCGGCGTCACCATCCGAATGTTCGAGTTAGTGATGTCCGTGACGAAGACGTTGCCGCTGCCATCGATGGCGAGATCGGTCGGAAACGCGAAGCGTGCCCCCGATCCGACACCGTCAGCACTGCCACCGCTCCCCGGATGGCCCGCTAGCGTGGTGACCACGCCCTGTGGGGTGATCGCGCGAATGGCCTCGTTCTCCCCATCCGCGACGTAGACGATGCCCGAGCTGCCGACTGCCACTCCTTCGGGATCTTGAAACCGCGCGGCCGAGCCCGTTCCATCCGAGCTGCCGCGCTGGCCCGCGGAGCCGGCGAACGTCGAGACCATCCCGTCCGGCGTGATCGCGCGGATCGTGTCGTTGCCGAGATCGGCGACATAGACGACGCCGTTGCGATCGACCGTCAAACCGGCGGGGCCGAAAAACTTCGCGGCGGAGCCGATGCCATCCGCGCTGCCCTGGGCGGGCAACATGCCCGCGAACGTGGTCACCACACCGGCAGGCGTCACCTCGCGGATCGCAGCGACGTCGTTCACGAAGATGTGGCCGGCGGCGTCGACCGCCACGTCGAGCGGGTTGGCGAGCTGCGCGGCGCTGCCGCTGCCATCCGCGCTGCCGGCTACCCCCGCGGTTCCGACCAGCGTGCTGACCGCACCTGCCGGCGTGATCTTGCGGAGCGTGAGGTTCGCCGTGTCGGCGACGAACACGTTCCCGCTGTCATCGACCGCGAGGCCTTGGGGCAAGTGGAAGCGTGCGGCCGATCCGGTGCCGTCCGTGCTGCCTGTGACGCCCGCCAACCCCGCGAACGTCGTGACGTCGCCTTGTGGCGTGAGCTTGCGAATCGTGTCGGCAGTGGTATCGGAGATGTAGATGTTTCCGGCGCCATCGACGACCAGCCTGGCCGGCAACGTGAAGCGCGCAGCCGAGCCATTGCCATCCGCGCTGCCTGGAGAGCCGGCAAGCCCCGCGATCGTCGTGACCACGCCGGCCGGGGTGATCATGCGGATCGTTGCATTGGCGCTGTCAGCGACGTAGACGTTGCCCGAGCCGTCGACCGCGACGCCCTCCGGGCCGTAGAAGCTTGCCGCCGAACCGGTTCCGTCCGCGCTGCCTCTCGTTCCCGGCGACCCGGCGAGCGTCGTGACCACGCCCGCCGGCGTGATCGCGCGGATGGTGTCGTACTGCTGATCGGCGACGTAGATGTTCCCGGCCGCGTCGATCGCGAGCCCCAAGATCAAACCGAATTGCGCGGCCGAGCCGGAACCGTCTGCGCTCCCCGACATCTCGTGGTCTCCAACGAACGTGGTGACGACGGCGCCGGGCGTGATCTTGCGGACCACTCCATTGTAGGGATCGGACATGTAGAGGTTGCCGGCGGAGTCGATCGCGATCCCTTGGCCATCGAAGCGTGCGGCCGAGCCCGTGCCGTCCGCGTACCCTCCGCCGCCGATGCCGCCGGCGAGCAGCGCGAGGCAGATGCCGCTGCCGCTGCCGCAGCTCGGCAGTGGAATCCCGCCGTCACTCAACGCGGGCAGCTTCGGCAGGCTACACGCGACCACGACCGCGACCACGACCACGACGCAGGCGATCGATGCAACGCGCCTCGGCCAGACTTTCGCACGGCCACCCACCGCCTTCCACGTCACCACGTCGCACGCGACCGGTCAACTGGATCTACTGGAGCGCGTGCTCGAGCACGAGGACCGCGTTGCTGTCGGTGATCACGAGCGAGTCGCCGGCGATCGCGACACGTTTCGGGTACGAGAACCCCGGCGACGTGCCGAGCTTGATCGTCTTGACGCCCGCGGTCCCGGCGATCGTCGTCACGGCCCCGGCCGGCGTGATCTTGCGGATGGTCGCGTTCGGATTGTCGCAGACGTAGAGGTTGCCTGCAGCGTCGACCGCGATACCTGAGGGCCCCGCGAACAGCGCCGCCGAGCCCGTGCCGTCCGCGCTGCCGTAAGTCCCGGCCGATCCGGCGAGCGTGGTGACGACGCCGCCTGGCGCGATCTTGCGAATGGTGTAGTTGCCCGCGTCGGTGACGTAGAGGTTCCCGGCTGCGTCGACCGTCACGCCGTGCGGAGCGTGGAACCGCGCCGCCGAGCCCGTGCCGTCGGAGCTACCGGCCATTCCGGGTGATCCCGCGATCGTCGTGACCGTTCCGTCGGGTGTGATCTCGCGGACCGTGTTGCTGGCATCGACGACGTACACGTTGCCGCTGCCGTCTAGCGCCGTGTCGTACGGGAGGTTGAAGCGTGCACCCGATCCGACACCGTCGGCGCTGCCGGCATTGCGCGCCAGGCCAGCCAGCGTCGTGACGACACCTTGCGGAGTCACGGCGCGAATCGTGTGGTTCTCGGAGTCCGCGACGTACGCGACCCCCGAGCCGCTGACGGCCACGCTCTCCGGGTCGAAGAACCGCGCGCTCGCGCCGGTTCCGTCCGCGCTACCCGTGATCCCGGCGGATCCGGCGAGCGTGGAGACCATGTCCGACGGCGCGATCGTGCGGATCGTGGAGTTCTGGACGTCGGCAACGTAGACGGTGCCCGCGCCGTCGACTCCAACGCCACCGGGAGCCGCGAACAGTGCGGCCGAGCCGACCCCGTCGGCGCTGCCTTCCGCCTGGGCGAGCCCGGCGAGCGTGGTGACCACGCCCGCGGGCGTGACCTTCCGGACGGTCTCGGCGTACGCATCGCCCACGTAGAGGTTGCCGGCAGCGTCGATCGCGATCGTCGTCGGGCTGTCGAACCGCGCCGCCGAGCCGGTTCCGTCCGCGCTACCGGGTGCGGCGGCGGTGCCGACGAACGTGCTCACCAGTCCCGAGGGCGTGATCTTGCGAACTGCCCAGTTGTTCGCGTCCGCGACGAACAAGTTGCCGGCAGCGTCGAACGCGAGCCCGTAAGGTGAACTGAAGCGCGCCGCTGACCCGACGCCGTCCGTGCTGCCGGTGACACCGCCCAGTCCCGCAAACGTCGAGACGTCACCCTGCGGCGTCATCTTGCGAATCGTCGCGGCCTGCGTGTCGGAGATGTAGATATTGCCCGACGGATCGACCGCCAGGTTCGTCGGAAACTCGAACCGCGCCGCCGAGCCGGTTCCGTCGGTGATGCCGGTGGCGCCTGCGCGCCCCGCGACCGTCGTGACGACACCCGCAGGCGTGACCATGCGGATCACGTAGTTCGCGGTGTCGGCCACCCAGATGTTGCCGGAGCCGTCGACCGCGATGCCCTCGGGGACCGCGAACAACGCGGCCGAGCCCGTCCCGTCTGCACTCCCCTCCATGCCGGCGACGCCTGCGATCGTGGTGACCGTGCCGTCGGGCGTGACCTCGCGGATCGTGTCCAGGTAATCGGCGACCCAAAAATTGCCGGCGGCATCGGCTGCCAGCGCGAACGCACCGCCGAACTGCGCCGCGGAACCGGTGCCATCCGCGCTGCCCGCGACGCCCGTCATCCCTGCGAACGTGGTGACGACGCCCGCGGGCGTGATCTTGCGGATCACATCGTTACCGAAGTCGGCCACATAGATGTTGCCGGCTGCGTCGACCGCCATGCCCTTCGGGTCTTGGAAGCGCGCCGCCGAGCCGGTGCCGTCGACGTTGCCCGGACCACCGATGCCGCCGGCGAGCAGCGCGAGGCAGATGCCGCTGCCGCTGCCGCAGCTCGGCAGCGCAACACCGCCGTCGCTCAACGCGGGCAGCTTCGGCAGGCTGCACGCGACCACGACCGCGACGCAAGTGATCGATGCAACGCGCCTCGGCCAGACTTTCGCGCGATCACCCACCGTTATCCACGTGAACACGTCGCACGCGACCGGTCAACTGGATCTACTGGACCGCGTGGGCGAGCACGAGGATCGCGCCGCTGTCCGAGATCACGAGCGAGTCGCCATCGATCGCGACACGCGTGGGGAACGCGAACCCCGGCGACGTGCCGAGTTGGATCACCCTGACGCCGGCGGTCCCCGCGATGGTCGTCACGACGCCGGCCGGTGTGACCTTGCGGATCGTCGCGTTGGCGGTGTCGGCGACGTAGACGTTACCCGCGGGATCGACCGCGACGCTCGTCGGGATCCCGAACTGCGCGGCCGAGCCCGTGCCGTCCGCGCTGCCGCAAGCACCGGCGAGCCCCGCGAGCGTGGTAACGAGCCCGGCGGGCGTGATCGCGCGGATCGTGCAGTTCGATCCGTCGGCGACGTAGACGTTGCCCGCTGCGTCCGCGGCGATGCCGGTCGGCAGGTCGAAGCGCGCCGCCGAGCCCAAGCCATCCGCGCTGCCGATC
>Ga0335083_10002753_pt1 | contig 23067 bp, 16 predicted proteins | sample Lox_Sample_42_FD_206716 | JGI IMG/M metagenome (GOLD analysis project Ga0335083, IMG submission 206716) | Soil microbial communities from Loxahatchee National Wildlife Refuge, Florida, United States - Lox_Sample_4.2 | ecosystem: Environmental > Terrestrial > Soil > Wetlands | place: USA...
TTGCCGTCTGTCGTGTCGAGCAGTTTCTTCAGCTCGTTGAAAGTCAGGGACTCGTTCACCGAGAGCGCGCTCAGAATGCCCAGCCTCAGCCGCTCGTGTACCAGCCGGTCGAGTTTCCCCGCCTCGCCCGCGGCCTCCAGAGGCAGCGGCCGCTTCTCGTGCTCCCGTCGCAATGCATTGGATTTAGCCGCCATATTTCACCGCAATCACCGTTCCGAACACCACGTGCAGCCCGCCGAACCCCGCCGGCAGCAGCACCGCGCTCCACGCCGGCTCCAGCAGCGCCACCGCACCCACCGCCATGAAGCAAGCCCCCATCAGCGGCACCACCCGCACCGACGCCGACCCGCCCGATAGCACCCCGGCTCCGTACAGCAGCAGCCACATGCCCGGCAGAAACATCACCAGGCCGGCGCGAAAGAGTACGGCCGTCAGCAACGCGCCGGCCAGTACCGCGGGAACAAACCCCGCGACGAACTTGCGTCCCGGCCCCGAAAACAGCGGCATGCGAAACCGCCGCGATTTCAGCGCCGCACCCGCAATCCCGATGGTCAACGCCACGACCGCCGTCCCCACCCACACCAGCAGCCAGCGCACGTCGCCCTGCCGATTACCGCTCAGCCGCGAAGCCGCCAGCGCCGCTAACCCCATCAGCACACCGCCCTTGCCCGGCACCGCGGTAAAACTTCCCGCGCGCTCCATGGTCTCGCGGATGTACCGCAGGTTGTCCATGGCGTGCGCGTGCAATTCCACAGGCTGCTGCTGCCGCGGCGTCGCCATCGAACCCATCATACCCCTGTCCCGGCGTATTTTCAAGTACTTTTCCTCGCAAAGCGGGCCGTGACCTCGATCTCGATCTTCATCCTCGGGTCCGAAAGCCCCGCCTCCATCATCGTCGCCGCCGGCCTTACTTCCCCGAAGTACTTCCGCAGCACCCCCCAGCACGCCTCGAAATCCGCCGCGCACGGCAGAATGTAGCGCACCCGCACCACGTCCTCGAATCCGCTGCCCGCTTCCTCCAGCGCCCGTCCGATGTTGCGCAGGCACTGCTCCGCCTGCTCCACCACGTCCCCCGGGATCGTCATAGTCCGGTAATCGAACCCCGTCGTCCCCGAGACGAAGATCCACTCCCCGTCCACCACCGCGCGCGAGTACCCGATATCGCGCTCGAACGTCGAACCCGACGAGATCAGCCGGCGCATTCGATCATGCTAGCAAAATCGGCGCGGCGCTCTTGCAACACCCTGTTAGAATGAACGCGTGGCCCCCACGGAACAGTACTCGCGCGCCGATGTGCGCCGCAAGTTCGGGCTGACCGAAAAACAGCTCAAGAGTTGGGAGCGCCAGAATCTCCTCGCCGCCACGGTCAATTACACCTTCTCCGATCTCATCGCCATCAAAACCCTCCTCAAGCTGCGCGAAAACAAAATCTCCACCCCCAAAATCGCGCGTGCCCTCGATTCCCTCCGCGAGAAACTCGACTGGATCAAGCAGCCCCTCTCTGAGCTCCGCGTCCTCAGCGACGGCAAGCGCATCACCGTCCAGCTCGGTGGCCAGAAGATGGAGGCCCTCAGCGGCCAGATCCTCTTCGATTTCGACGCCGCCGAAATTGGCGCCGTGAAGGACTTCCCGGAGCGCAAGCCCGCCGTCAACCGCACCCGCGAATCCGAAGCCTGGTTCCAGAAGGGCCTCGAGCTCGAAGAGACCGGCGCGCCCGTCGAGCAAGCCGTCGACGCCTACCGCAAGGTGCTGGAGCTGAACCCCGGCGCCGCCGGCGCCCTCGTCAACCTCGGCACCATCTACTACCGCCTGCGCAAATTCGACGAAGCCGAGAAGTATTACCGCCGCGCCATCGAAGCCGACCCGGGCTACCCGCTCGCCGAGTTCAACCTCGGCAACCTCTACGACGAGCAGAACCGCACCGACGAAGCCTTTAACCACTACCGCCGTGCGCTGTCCCTGAATCCCAACTACGCCGACGCGCACTTCAACCTCGCCCTGCTCTGCGAGCGCATCGGCGACCCGCTCAAAGCCGTGCGCCACTGGAAGATCTACCTGAAACTGGATAGCTCCGGACAGTGGGCCGATATCGCCCGCCGCCAGCTCGAGCGCCTTCGTCAGGCCGTCCTCCGCTAGCGCCTCACCGCTTCCCCATCTTCTGTTCGCAAAGCGCTGCGCGCGCGGCCGAGCCGCTGTCCGAAGGATCGATCTTGACCGCGCGCAGAAACGACTCCCTCGCCTGCGCGTATTTGCCCAGTCCGAACTCCGCTTCCCCCAGCGCGGCATGCACCGCCGCGTTTTCCGGACGCTCCCTCGCCACCTCCCGCAAATACAACTCCGCTTCGTTCAATCTGCTCGCTTTTAGTAACGCCATCCCCAGCGCCAGCCGGTGCTCCACGCTGTGCGAAATCGATAGCGCGTTCCGGTACTGCTCGATCGCCTCTTCGGTGTGGCCCTGCGCCGCAAGCTGGTTCCCCGCCGCGAAGGATCGCTGCGCGCGGGCCGCCCTCTCTCCCCGGTACGCGTAGTTTAAAAACCCGCCCAGGAGTGCCACCGCGATCACCGCAACCAGGGCCCTCATGATCATCCTGGTCGGAATTGCGGCCCCGCCGGTGGTTTGCGGAGTCCCCTCCACGTCGCCTCTCCGATACGCCGCCAGGATGTCTTCCACCGAAATCGTGCCCAGCACTTCGCGCACGTTGCTGCGGCTGATCACCGGCAGCGCGTTCATGCCGCTGGACGCGATCCGCCTCAGCGCGTCCTCCACCGTGTGATCCGGGTGCACGTGCGGATAGCTCTCCTGCGTCAGGCTCTCCGCCGGAATCGGCAGCTCTCCCGCACCCGCGCGGTAGACGCTCCCTACCAGCAGCGGCGTCTCCACCGGGTCGCGCGCTCCCGCGGGCAGATGCACGCCGTCCTGGTGCTGCAGCGCTTCGTAAATCGGTTCCTCCTGCAGCCGGCTCGAAATGAAGTAGCTCATCAGGTTCGCAATCATCAGCGGCACGATGATCGAGTAGTCCCGCGTCACCTCGAAAATCATGATCACCGACGTCAGCGGCACCCTCACGATCCCCGCAAACGCCGCGCCCATCCCCACCAGTGCGTACGCCCCCACACTGCCCGTATAGTCCGGCAGCAGCATGTGCGCCCCGCCGCCCACAGCGCCCCCCATCATCGCCCCGATGAACAGGCTCGGTCCGAAAATACCGCCCGCGTTCCCCGACGCGTAGCATGTCGCCGTCGCGACGATCTTCAAAAGCACCAGCAGCACCATCGTCCCGATCAGGATCTGCCCGTTCAGCGCCTGGCTGACGAATCCGTACCCGACCCCCAGCACCTGTGGCACGAACCAGCCCATCAGCCCCACTGCCGCTCCGCCCACCGTCGGCAGCAGCCACTGGATCGATTGCGGCATCGCCAGAAAGTACTTGCGCTGCCACAGGAGCAGCCGCACGAACCCCACCGATACGAAGCCGCCGATCACCCCCAGCGCCCCGTATAACAGAAACTCGATCGGATGCACCAGTTGGTACGCCGGCACGTGGAACAGCGGCTCGTCGCCCAGCACCAGGTGCAGCACGATCCACGAGGTCGCCGAGCTGAGCACGATCGATCCCAGAACCGGCGCGTGCAGGTTGCCCATCACCTCTTCCAGCGAGAACAGCACCGCCGCAATCGGCGTATTGAACGCCGCCGCCAGCGCCGCCGACGCCCCCACCGGCACCAGCGCCCGCACGCTCTTCGCCGAGAGCCCCAGTCGCCGCCCCAGCACCGACGCAATCCCCGCCCCTACCTGCACCGACGGCCCTTCCCGTCCCAGCGCAATCCCGGTGGCCAGTGACACCGAGCACAATCCAAACTTCCCCAGCACCGTCCGCATGCTGATATAGCCGTCGCGCAGGAAGAGCGCAACCTTCGTCTGCGGAATCCCGCTGCCCCGCGCGTACGGGAAATACTTGGAAAGCAGAAACCCCGTGGACAATGCCCCCGCGATCGGCACTAGCACCCGCCGCCACGCCGCGCTCCCCGGCGGATACAGCCGCGCCCCCAGATTCTCCGTAAGCAGGATGAACGCCACCACCACCAGCCCCACCACCGCCCCGATGATCAGTGTCAAAACCAGCAATACCTTCTCTTCGTGTCTGTGCCCTGCCTCCGTTGAAGCCATAAACTTATCGTAAGTCTTCGTGGGGCAGATTCCCGACTTCCCCCGGCGCGCAGCCGCCGTTCATTGTGCGTTCATCCTCAGACGCGCAAAATAGAATTGTGCGCATCCTGCTGGTCGAAGACGAGACCCGCGTCGCCGCCTTTGTCGCCAAGGGCCTCCGCGAGCAAGCCTACGCCGTCGACATCGCCGCCGATGGCGAGCAGGCCCTCTACCTCGCCGCCGTCAACCAGTACGACGTCGTCATCCTCGATGTGCTCCTGCCCAAAAAAAACGGCTACACCGTCTGCCGCGAGCTCCGCCGCGACGGCTTCCGCGCCCCCATCCTCATGCTCACCGCGCGCGACTCCATCGACGACCGCGTCGCCGGCCTCGATTGCGGCGCCGACGACTACCTCGTCAAGCCCTTCGATTTCAAGGAGCTGCTCGCCCGCCTCCGCGCTCTCTCCCGCCGCATCGGCGTCCCCCGCGCCGAGACCCTCCGCGTCGCCGACCTTTCGCTCAATACCGCCAGCCACGCCGTCTCGCGCGCCGGCCGCAGCGTGACCCTCACCGCCAAGGAATACGCCCTGCTCGAATTCCTCGTCCTGCACGAAGGCCGCGTCGTGGGCCGCGAGGACATCGCCCAGCACGTTTGGGACGAAAGCTTCGATCCCTTCTCCAACGTGATCGAGGTCTACATCAAGCGCCTCCGCTCCAAGCTCGATTCCGCCTCGCGCCCGCGCCTCATCCACACCCGCCGCGGCGAAGGCTATATTCTCACCGCCCACCCGGAGACCGGCGATGACTAGAAGCTTCCGCTTCCGCCTCACCGCACTCTACCTGGCGCTCTTCTCCGTCCTCTTCGTGCTCTTCAGCATCCTGCTGTATGGCGGCATCTCCAAGACCGTCCGCGCCCGCATCGACGACTCCCTCGCCTACGAGGCCGAAACCGCCGCCGGCATCTTCCTCGACGAGATGGACGAAACCAAGGGCGACGTCCAGGCCTCCGCCAACGAGACCGTCACCGCCATGAAGCTCCACGGCGACGAGATCTACGTCTTCGAGGGCGGCCGCGTGCTCGCCAGCAAGAAAGCTGCTCCGGACACCGCTCCCCACACTTCCGCATTCCGCGAAGTCGCTGCCGTCGGACGCAAGTTCCGCATCGTGGTCGCCGCCTCGCTGCGTCCGGTCGCCGACACCACGCGCGCCGCCCGCGAAGTAATCCTCATCGCCCTGCCGCTCGTCCTCGCGCTCGCCGGCATCGGCGGATATCTCCTCGCGGGCCGCACTCTGCGCCCCCTCAGCAGCATGGCCGGCCAGGCCCGCCGCATCACCGACGCCAGCCTCCACACCCGCATCGAAATCGGCCGCGCCGCCGAGGAAATGGAAACCCTCGTCGCCGCCTTCAACGAGCTCCTCTCCCGCCTCGATCGGTCTTTCGACGGCATGCGACGCTTCGTCGCCGACGCCTCCCATGAGCTGCGCACGCCCATCAGTATCATCCGCGGTGAAGCCGACGTCGCCCTCTCCACCGGCCGCACCCCCGCCGAGTACCGCGCCGTGCTCTCGGTCATCCTCGATGAATCCCGCCGCCTCTCCCGCCTCGTCGACGATCTCCTCAACCTGGCCCGCGCCGATGCCGGGCGCGTCCGCCTCCAGGTGCGCAACTTCTACCTCAACGAGCTCCTCGGCGACTGCTGCCGCAGCGTCCAGGCCCTGGCCGCCGCGCGCAGCCTCACCATCGAATGCCGCCCGTCCGACGACCTCGAATACTCGGGCGACGAAGACCTTCTGCGACGCCTCGTGATGAATCTCCTCGATAACGCCATCCGCTACACCCCTCCCGGCGGCCGCATCTCCGCATCCCTGGAACCCAATGGCGCTTCCGTCCGCCTCCATATCTCCGACAGCGGCATCGGCATCGCCCCCGAAGACGCCCCTCGCGTCTTCGAACGCTTCTACCGCGCCGGCGAAGCCCGCTCGCGCCAGGACGGCGGCTTCGGACTCGGCCTCGCCATCGTCAAGTGGATCGCCGAATCGCATCGCGGCACCGTCGAATGCGCCAGCCGACCCGGCGAAGGGAGCACCTTCACCGTCACCCTCCCCTGGACCAGTGGGGCGGACGATCGCATTTTGTCGTCCGCCCTCTCTCCGCGAATTTCGTAACTTTTTCCACCCGCGGCAGTATCACACCTATGCGCAGCGCTCTCCGCTATTCCCTCAGGCAATTTCGGAGGTCGCCCGTCTTCACCGCGGCCGCCGCCCTCACCCTGGCCCTGGGAATTGGCGGCACCACGGCCATCTTCACCTTGATCCACGCCGTCATGCTTCGTTCCCTTCCCGTCTCCGACCCGTCCCTTCTCTACCGCATCGGCGAAGGAGACGATTGCTGCGTTGAGGGCGGCCCCCAGGACCGCTGGGGAATGTACTCCTTCCCACTCTACGAGCGTCTCAAGGCCGAGACCCCGGAGTTCGAAGAAGTCGCCGCATTCCAGGCCGGCGGAAATCGTTTGAGCGTCCGCCGCGAAGGCGCCGGATTCGCCGCCAAGCCCCTGCGCTCCGAATACGTCACGGGCAATTACTTCTCCACCCTCGGCGTCAAGGCCTTCGGCGGCCGCCTCCTCTCTCCCGACGACGATCGGCCCTCCGCTACCCCCGCCGCCGTCTTGAGCCACAACATCTGGCAATCCGAATACGGCGCCGACCCCTCCGTCGTCGGCTCCAGCTTCGTCGTCGAAGGCCATCCCTTCACCATCATCGGCGTGGCCCCGCCCGGATTCTTCGGCGAAACCTTGCGCGGCAACCCGCCCGATATCTGGATTCCCCTGCAACAGGAGCCTCTCATCGCCGGCGAGGGCTCCCTGCTGCACCAGCCCGTCGGCGCATGGTTGCGCGTCATTGGCCGCCTCCGCCCCGGCGCCTCCGTCGGGGGCATGTCGCCCCGCCTGACCGGCGTCCTCCGGCAGTGGATGCAGCACGATTCCGGTTATCCCTCCAACTGGATGCCCGACATCATCCGGGGCCTTCCCAAGCAGGTGATCAACGTCGTCCCCGCCGGCGCCGGTGTCGCGGAAATGAAGGAGGAGTACGGCCGCAGCCTCCAGATCCTCCTCGCGGTCTGCGGCATGGTCCTGCTCATCGCTTGCGCCAACGTCGCTAACCTGCTGCTCGCCCGCGCCATGTCGCGCCGCGCGCAAACCGCCCTCCGCATGGCCGTCGGTGCCGGCAGGCGCCAGATCGTCGGGCAGGCCCTCACCGAGTCGATCCTCCTGGCGGTGGCGGGTGGAATCGCCGGTCTCGTCGTCGCCGTCGGCGCCGGCCGGTTCCTGCTGGCTCTGGCCTTTCGTGGTTCGCGCTTCATCCCCATCAGTGCCCTGCCGTCTCCGGCCGTCCTCGCCTTTACTTTTGCGGTAGCCCTCGTCACCGGCGTCGTGTTTGGCGCGGCCCCCGCCTGGTTCGCCACCCGCACCAGCCCCCTCGATGCCCTGCGCGGCGCCGGCCGGACCACCAGCGACCACTCCTCCTTCACCCGCACCGCGCTGTTGATCGTGCAGGCCGCCTTGTCCGTGGTGCTCGTAGCCGGAGCCGCCATGCTCGCGCGCAGCCTCGATAAACTCGAGCATCAGCACTTCGGATATCGCACCGATGGCCGCGTCGTCGTCTCCCTGAACCGGCCTCCGGCAACCTATTCCCTGCCCCAGCTCCAATCCCTCTACCGCCAGATCGAAGACGGCCTCGATCGCCTTCCCGGCGTGACCGGGTCCGGCCTCGCCCTCTACAATCCGCTCACCGACAACTGGGGAGAACTCGTCATGGTGTCCGGACATCCTCCGCCCAAAATGAACGGCGAGGCGGGATCCTCCTGGGACCGCGTCAGCGCGGAGTACCTTCAGAACCTCGGGGTGACCTTGCTCCGCGGCCGCTACTTCGATCGCGGCGATAACGAAAGAACCGAGCTCGTCGCCGTCGTCAACCAGGCCTTCGTCAAGCGCTTCTTCAGATCCGATGAAGACCCCCTCGGCCAGCACTTCGGTCTGGACATGCCCGAAAACGCCGGCACGTTCCGCATCGTCGGCATCGTGCGCGACGCCAAGTTCGCCGGCTTCGCCCTGCGCCGCCCCGCGCGTCCCATGTTCTACGTTCCGCTCGCGCAAAACGTCCCCTACAAAGACCCGCTCATGAAGCGAATCGAGCTTCGAACCCACTTCATCGGTGGGCTGATGCTGGTCACCAACGTCCCGCCCGGCACACTCGAGCCCCTGATCGTCCGCACCCTTGCCTCCGTGGACCCGAACCTCACCGTCAACAGCGTGCGCACCCTTCAGCAGCAGGTGGAACTCACCTTCGATCAGGAACGCGCCGTCGCCAGCCTCGCCGGCCTCTTCGGAATCGTCGCTCTCCTACTGGCTGCCGTCGGACTCTACGGCGTCACGGCCTACACCGTGGCACAGCGCACCCCAGAAATCGGAATCCGCATGGCCCTGGGCGCGGACCGCACCGGCGTCATTCGCTATATCCTCCGCGGCGCGCTCGTCCACGTGCTCGCCGGTCTCGCCCTCGGACTTCCGCTGGCCATCGCCGGCGCGCGTCTCATCTCCAGTCAGCTCTACGAAGTCTCGTTCTGGGATCCGCTCGCCCTCGGCGTAGCGGCCGGGGCGCTCGCCGTCTGCGCCGTCGCCGCCGCCATGATTCCCGCCGCCGTGGCCGCGTCCATTTCGCCCATGACCGCCCTGCGAACCGAATAACCCCGATTTTCAACCCGCTGATCGACGCACCCGGTGTGACCAACGTTTTGGGCGGCTCCGCGATGCTGATCGCCAGTCTGACCTGGGAATCGTAGGGAGCTGCCTCGTATACCGGTTCATCCGCACGAGGTAGGTCCACTCACGCAGTGTCACCCTGCAACTGTCGGAAAACCGCCGCGCCGATCGCCGCATGTCGTGGATGATCTAGCAGTCCCGTCTCCAACAGCATCGCCGCGAAGACCACGGCCCAGCCTTTTGCCCGCCGGATGCAATCGCCATCTGCACCGTAATCAAGTAGCGCTTGTCCGCGGGCAATCCTGTCCGGAAACAGCATCCAGAAAGATGCCAGGTCCGTTGCCCGGTCACCCGAGCAAATGTCGCCCCAATCGATAACGCCGGTGATTTTCCCTTCGTCCACCAGGACATTTCGCGGATGAAGATCTCCGTGGATCCACGTCGGAAAGGCGTCCTCTCGCGCTCGCAGCGCGGAGCGCCATGTGTCCACGATTTCCGGAGTGATCGGTACATTCCTGTCGGCGAGCCGCCGAAGCCGTTCCTCCACTCCCGCCGCCCTCTCGCGCAGCGGAACACCTCGAAAGGGGTTGAAGGGAGCTCCTTCCGGAGCCTTCACATGGAGTGCCCTGAGAAAAGCCGCCAGCCGGACCGCCTGGTCCGGTGGGGCAGCGGTGAGATCCGCCGGCTCGCCTGGAATCCACGGCACAATGCTCCAGAACCACGGATACCCACAGCCGGGCACACCGGCACGGACGGCGCACGGAACACGAATTGGAACCCGATCAGCCACGGCTGGCAGCCACTTCTGCTCGTTCCGGATCAGTTCGGCCGCGAGAGCGCGGCGCGGGAGCCGCACACCGAACTCCGCTCCCAGCCGAAACATCGCGTTGTCCCAGCCCGCGCCGACGGGTGAGATCTCAAGGTCGGCGAATTCGGGGCACTGCGCTTCAATCAGCGCGCGAACCAACCCTTCGTCAATCTGGACTTCCGCTGCCGGCGTACCTCTGTCCGCCATGCGCCCGCTCTGCCTCAGGCATACTTCAGCAGCGCCTTGAACCCGTAGTCCATATGGTGCTGGATATGGCAGTGAAACAGCGTCGGCCCTGGTTGGTCGGCGGTGAAGTCCACGCTCACCCGGCCATACGAGGGAGCCACCACCGTATCCTTGATGATGCCCGCCGTTGTCTTTCCGTAGATCTCCGCGATTTCCAACTGATGCCGGTGCAGGTGCAGGGGATGCGAATCGTCCGTCCGGTTGCGGAATGTCAGCCGGTAACGCGCGCCCTGCTTCAGCACAAACTCCCGGTCGTGCGGATAAGGCGTGCCGTTCACCGTGAACAGATTGAACTTCCCTGCCCCGCGCGGCACCTTCTCGAAAATCATCTCCAGCCGCTCCGCCGGCGCCGGTCCGGACGCCGCCTTGCCGAACATCGTGTAATCCCATCCGGACTGCGGCGGCGGCATCCATTGCGGGCTCCGCCTCTGGTTGGCGTACTCGACCACCACCCCGAGCCCGCCGTCGCGCACCATGTCTTCCGGCGCTCCCATCACCCACACGCCCGGCTGATTCATCGCCACCCAGGCGTCGATGCGCTCACCCGGCCCCAGCATCAGCACGTCCACCGCCGCGCTTTTCGGTGCCGGGTTGCCATCCAACGCCACAATATTGAACTTGTGCCCCGGCAGCGCCAGGTGCCGGATCTCGATCGCACTCGCGTTCAGAAAGTGGAACATCACGCGCTGCCCCGCCCGCACCCGGATCGGTTCACCCGCCCCCAGCGACTTGTCGTTGATCGAATACAGATCGGCCGCCACCTCGAGTCCCGGCGGCCGCGTATCCAGCACCGGGGGCTTCTCCGGCTTCGGCCCCGACGGGTCCAGGTCGTCCGTATCCATGTACTGCGATGTGAAGTACGGTTCCCAGTCGCGCAGCGCCAGGTAATGCTCCTGATCGTAGTTGCCCGGGTTGGCCCCGCCTTCCACGATCAGAAACCCGAACTGTCCGGTGAATGTCCCCCGGTGAAGATCGTCCATCGACATCGCGTGCGTGTGGTACCAGCGCGTACCCGCAGGCGTCGGCGTAAATTGATAGCTCCGGCTGCCGTGCGGCGGCACCGGCGGCGTGCCTTCCTCTTCCGAACCGTCCACGTCCGCCGGAATCAGCAGCCCGTGAAAATGGACATACTCCGGCGTGTCGGTTTTGTTGACTACGTTAACCGTGACCGGCGCGCCTTCCTTCATCCGCAGCAGCGGTCCCGGCGACGTCCCGTTGTACCCGATCGTGCTCACGATCCGGTTGGGCGCAAGTTCCACCGTCACCGGCGCGATCTCGAGGTTGAATACCGTTCCCGAAATCTCTTTGACGCCCGAACCCGCCGGCGTCATAGGCCCCGGCATCGGCATCTGCGTCCGCTGCCCGGCGAGTGGTCCGGCGGCCGCCGCTCCGGCCAGTTTCAGAAAATCGCGGCGATCCATGGTGTGTGGCTCGGCATCGAAAAAACTCGCAAGGCCCTACGTCTCGCGCGTCCGTTCGTGGTACGCTTCAGGATAACAAAGAGGGTTCCGGACAATGAAACTGGCGTATCCCCTGCTTGGGATCGGCCTGCTGCTGACGGTCGCCATCGAGCTCTCCGGTTGGCAACGGTTCGGCGGATCGCCCTCCTCCGGCCTTCAGCCTTACGACGAGTCCGACCTGTCCATCCCTTCCGAATTCTATTTCAGCCGCCTCCGCTACAATACCGGCTACGGCGGCGGCTACGGATATCGCCGAATGTTCGGCGGTGGATGGGCGCAGGACTTCCCGCGCGCCGACCACGACTGCCTCCTCGCGCTCCGCCGGCTGACGCGAATCAATTCGCCCTCGCCGCTCAACGTGGTCGATATCGATGACGACCACATGTGGGATACCCCGTGGATCTACGCCGTCGGCGTGGAGAAGTGGGCCTTCACCGATGCCGAGGCCCAGCGTCTGCGCAATTTCATCGCCCGGGGCGGATTTCTGATGGTCGATCACTTCCACGGCCAGGCCGATTGGAACCGCTTCATGAGCGGCATGAGTATGGTCCTGCCCGACGCGGTCGTGGAAGACATCCCCGACGACGACACCATCTTCCACAGCCTCTACGACATCAACCAGAAGTTCCAGATCCCGGGCGAGCAGTATGTAGCCACCGGCCGCACCTATGAGAAGGATGGCTATGTCCCCGGCTGGCGCTGCATTCGCGACAAGAACGGGCGCATCGTCGTGGCCATCTGCTTCAACATGCACCTGGGCGACGCGTGGGAGTGGGCCAACGCCGGCGACTATCCCGAGAAGTTCTCGGGCCTGGCGTTTCGTGTCGTGATCAACTACATCACCTACGCCATGACGCACTAGTCTAGTCCCCCGTGGGACAGTGCTTCAGCCTGTGGGGCAGCGCTTCAGCCTGCGCGGGACTTTCAGTCCCGCTGCCTCGGTTGGCAGGCTCAAGCCCCGTCGCGAACTCGCTCAGGCCCTGTGCCTATCCAGCTATTTTTGGCGCTTGCAGACCAGCACATACTTGTCGCCCTGAGTCCCCGTGACGTTCAGCTTCATCTCGTCGCCGCTGACCGTGCCTTCGTACAACACCTTTCCGGGCGCGATATTGATTTCGAAGGAAAGCTTGTCCCCGGCCAGCATGGGCTTTTCGATCGCCGCCTCGTATTCCCCGGCGGTGACCCTGCCGGCCAGGGTCGCTCCGGGCTGGATGGTGATGGTCACCTCCACAGCTCCGATCTGGGTGTCCATGGAACCCTTCCATTTGCCCGAGAGATCGGCGGCACTCAGAGTGAAGACCGCCATGGCTGCTGCCATCGCAATCGCAAAAATCGATCTCATGGAACTTCTACTTGACATGCACAGCCTCCACCCGAAGATATACTATGGATCGACCATTCTCCAGGAGACTTCATGAGATCCGCATCCTTCTCGCTGATCGCCGCCGCTTCCGCGATCCTGGCCTCGGGCGCAGCCGCCGCCGTCGCCAGGCCGCCCATCGCTGGCATCGCGAATTTCGTGGTCAAGACCGATAGCCTGGACGAAGCTCGCAAGTTCTACTCGGGCGTCCTCGGCTATGACGAGGTGTTCCGGCACAAGCGGGCCATCGCCGGCGCCGCGGAAATTGCCGTCTTCAAAGTCAACGACCGCCAGTACATCGAGCTCGCCCCGACGCTGGAAAAAGAATCCGACGACAAGCTCATCCAGATCGGCTTTGAAACCGCGGATGCGCGCAAGCTGCGCGACTATCTCGCCTCCCGCGGCGTAGGCGTTCCCGCGCGCGTCTCCAAGGACTCGGATGGCAACTATAGCTTCGTCGTGAAGGATCCTGAGGGCCACGCCGTCGAATTCGTCGAATACACCAAGGGTTCGCTTCAGTCCAGGTACCGCGGAAAGGCTCTTTCGGACCGCCGCATCTCCGGCCACATCCTGCATGTCGGCGTGCATGTAAAGAGCCCCGAAGCGCAGGACAAGTTCTATAAGGACATCCTGGGCTTTCGCTTCCTTTGGCAGGGCGGTCCCCGCGACGATCGCCTCGACTGGATCTCGCTGCTCACGCCCGACGGCGACAACTGGATCGAGTACATGGTCATGCACGACGGTCCTCCAACCCCGCAACAGCTCGGTGTCTGGCACCACGTCTGCGTCGATACTCTGGATATGCAAGCCGTCTACAAAACCGTGATGGACCGCGGCTACAAGCCCCCGCGCGAACCCTCCGTGGCCCGCGACGGCCGCATGTTGCTGCAACTCTATGACCAGCACAATACGCGGACCGAAGTCATGATCCGCAAACCGGTGCAAAAACCCTGCTGCTCCGAGAACATGGACCCCTACATCAAGTAATCCGCGCCCAGCAACGTCCGCCGGACAAGTCGGGTGCGATATGCTGATCCGCTATGAGGATCGCCTGTCGCTCCACCCTCGCCCTGGCAACGGTGATGATACTCTCCGCGCAAACCGTCGACCGGAATAAACCCTTCCCCGCCCACAAAGTCATCGCCAATGTCTACTTCGTCGGCACCGCGGACTTGGGCAGCTATCTCATTACCACGCCCGAGGGCCACATCCTGGTCAACACCGATTACGAATCCACCGTCCCTCAAATCCGTTCCTCCGTCGGACAGCTCGGCTTCAAATTCACCGACATCAAAATCATCCTCGGCAGTCACGCGCACGGCGACCACATGGAAGGCGATGCCATGGTCAAGGAGCTCACCGGCGCCCGCGTCATGGCCATGGAGCAGGATGTCCCCGCCCTCAAGCGCATCTCACCCGGCGGAAAGCCGCACCCCGTCGATCGCGTTCTGCACGACGGCGACGAAGTCAAGCTGGGCGGTTCCACCCTCACGGCGCACCTCACCCCTGGCCACACCAAGGGCTGCACCACCTGGTCGATGAAGGCCTCCGAAGCCGGCAAGACCTACGATGTCGTCATCGTGTGCAGCGTCGGCTGGAATCCCGGCTACATCCTCGTAAATAACAAGGATTACCCTCAGATCTCCGACGACTATGTGCGCAGCTTTGCCGTCCTGCGCAAGCTCCCCTGCGACATCTTCCTCGCCGCCCACGGCGGATTCTACGATCTCGCCGGAAAATACGCGAAGCTCGCCAAAGGCGGGCCGAATCCGTTCCTCGATCACGCCGGTTATCTCGCTTACATTGACGAGAAGGAAAAATCCTTCAACGCCGAACTGGCGCGCCAGAAGGCCCAACAGAACAGGCAATGACGGCTTCTCGGCGGTCCCCAGCGGCGCCTTGACTGGTACTCGTGGAACTCGGCCGCCCCGCCCGATGAGCCGCTTCCCCTTCAGCCCCTGCGTAACTAGATAGGCGAGAGCCGAAAAGGTCATCTCGTATCGGATAACACGATGCGAAACTCACTCATTCTAGGGGTGCTGCTCCTGGCTACGCTGCATGCGCCCGCCGATGCCCAAACGGTCTTCGGCAAGAACCTGGTCGTTAACGGAGATGCCGAATCGGGCACGGGTACCGCCTCCGCGACCCCCGCATCCTCCATCTCCGGTTGGACCGTCGCTGCCTCCCCCGCGGTGATCCTCTACACGGCGGGAGACCGCCTGAACCTGAAAAGCCTCGGTCCGGCGAATCGCGGCAAAAACTATTTCGCGGGTACCACCACGGCCAAGGCGACTCTGACGCAGAAGATCGATGTGTCCTCTGCGGCTTCCGGCATCGACGCAGGCACCGTCTCTTACGATGCATCCGGCTATCTGGGCGGTGCCAACGGCGATTCCTCGCAGATGATCGTCACCTTCCAGAACACGGCGGGCGCATCCGTCGGCACCTTCACCCTCGGGCCGGTGACCGACACCGACAAGGCCCAGAGCGATGCCCTCTACTTCCGGCGCAAGCTCGGCCAAATGCCCTCCGGCACCCGCTCCGTGACCATCGAAATCGACCTCCTGCGGTCGAGCGGCTCCAATAACGACGGATGCGCGGACAATATCTCCTTCCAGCTAAACAATGATTCGGCGCCGCCGTCCGGCTTCTTCGGATCCAACCTGATCGTCAACGGCAATGCCGAAGCGCCTAGCGGGACTCAGTTGCCCATACCCCTGACCACGCTGGCGGATTCCGCCGTCATCGAAGTGCCGTCATGGGTTCGCAGCGCCGCCTTCTCGCTCGATACTTATTCGCAGGACTCCGATCTCGCCGCAAAAGACCCCGGGCCGGCCGATCGCGGAAGCTGGTACTTCTACGGCGGACCAAGCAATCCATCGTCCACCGCCTACCAGGATATCGACCTGGCGGGTGCGGCCTCCCAAATCGATGGCGGGAAAGTGACATTCTCCTTCTCCGGCTGGATCGGCGGGTATAGCGACCAGGGCGATTCGATGAAGGTCACGGCGCTCTTCATGAACTGGTCGGGAGCGGCGCTCGGCAGTTCCACGCTGGGACCGGTATCCGCGGCGGAGCGTGGCAACAAGAGCGCGCTCATTCAGAAATCGCAGACCGGTTCGGTGCCGGCCGGAACCCGCATGGTGCGCATCACCATGGCATCCACGCGCACCGACGGTTCGGATGACGACGGCCTCGCCGACAGTCTGGCCCTGCTGCTGACCGCCCCCGGCACGGGCGGCAACGCGCCCGCAATTCAATCGAACGGCGTCGTCAGCGCATCGGCCTTTGGCGGGTTCACCAGCATTGCGCCGGGCACGTGGGTCGAAATCTACGGATCCAGCCTGGCCGGCTCGTCCCGCGAATGGGCCGGATCGGATTTCAAGGGCTCCACCGCACCCACTTCGCTGGACGGCACATCCGTGGCCATCGCCGGACAACAGGCGTTCATCCGCTACATCTCGTCCGGCCAGGTGAATGCGCAGATCCCCTCCAATATTGCGCCCGGACCGCAGCAGCTCACCGTCACCACGGCCAACGGCACCAGCGCCCCGTACGCCGTTACCGTCAATGCCGCCCAGCCCGGCCTTCTTGCCCCGGCGCCCACATTCGTGATTGGCGGCAAACAATATGTCGTGGCCCAGCACGCCGACGGCACCTTCGTCCTGCCGCCCAATTCCCTCGCCGGCGTCGCTACCCGGCAGGCGCAGCCGGGCGAGGCCATCGTGATGTACGGCATCGGCTTCGGCGGCGTCACGCCCGCCATCGGCGCCGGCCAGATTGTCGGCGTCTCCAATCAGCTCGCGCAACCGCTCACCATCCAGTTCGGAAACGTCACCGCCACCGTGCAGTACGATGGCCTGGCGCCCGGCTTCATCGGGCTATACCAGTTCAACGTCGTGGTGCCTAACGTCTCCGACAGCGACGCCGTTCCGCTCACCTTCAACCTGGGAGGAGTGCAGGGGTCGCAGACCCTCTACATCGCCGTCAAACGCTAGGCCGGACAACGCCGGAATCGCGCCTCCGCGCTAAAAGACCAGCCTCAGGCCAAACTGAATGGCCCGCGGGTTGTTCACCTGCGTCAGGGCAATCGTCCCGAACGCACTCGACGTGATGGATGTTTGTGGTCCGGCGAAGTTCACCGAATTGGTGACATTGAACAGCTCCGTCCGGAACTCCAGCTTCAAGCGCTCGTGTATCGCCGCCTGCTTCTCGATCATGGCGTTCAGCCCGAAGTTGGATGGGTTCCGTACGTCCGGCAAATACCGGCTCACATTGCCGAACTGGAACTGCGGGGTTCTGGCGAACGCGGCCGGATTGAAGTACTGGCCGTTGTCTTTGATCTGCGGACCGCCCGCCAGAGCGGCGGGAACTCCGGTCGCCACCGGACGGAAAGGTCCAATGTCGAACGCATTCGAATTGTCCGGGGAAGAAACCGCCACCGGGAATCCGCTCGAGAACGAGTAGATCCCGGCCACCGCCCAGTTGCCCAGAATTATCGCCAGGGGCCCGTGGTTCAAAATCTTCTTCCCCACCCCCAGCGGCAGTTCGTAACGTGCACTGAGGTTCACCGCGTCGGGCGTGTCCACGTACGACAGCGACCGGTCGCACGAAAAGCAGTAGGCATTGTTGATGGAACTGTTCTCGGCCACGTTGTCGATCGCCTTCGAATGCGTCCAGTTGAACAGCAGCGCCAGTCCCTGCGCGAACCGCCGCTCCACCTTCAACTCGAATGCGTGATAGGACGAGAAGCCCGCCGGCGCCACCACTTGGTTCACCCCGGTGAATTGCGGGTAAGGCCGCAGCAGTTGCGCGTACTGCACGGTGCTCTGGCTCAGCGTGGATGACGGATCCGTGATGTACCCGAAAAACGGATTCGTGACGGTCTGCTGCAACTGCGTCCCGAGCGCCAGTTGCGATAGCGGCAGTTGATTCAGTGCCACCAGGCCCGGAAGCGCCACCCCGTGTGTGCCCGTATAACCGGCATCCACGATAATCGACCACGGAAGTTGCCTCTGAACGTCAACCGACCACTGCTCCTGGTAGGGCGTCTTGCGCCGGAGCACAGGAGCGGAAATCGCCAGCCCCAGGTTCGTCGCCAATCCCAGGGAGTTCCCGGTTGGCGCCGCCAGCCCCTGCGGAAACGGGTTGGAGAGGTTGAAAGTCGGCGTAACCCCATCTGCTTGAGCGACGATGTTGGACGTCGTTCGGCTGAATCCCTGCGTGGTGTCCCGGTCCGTGGAGAGGAGTGGATTGTGAAACATCCCGAAACCGGCGCGCAGCACGGTCTTGTCCCCGATACGATACGCAAGACCCGCGCGCGGGTCCCAATTGTTGTGATCCGCATCCTCGACGCGCCGGGAAATTCCGTTCACTCCCGTGAAGACGAGGCCTCCCGTCAGGTTGTAGCCGGGAACTTTGAGCGGCGAAGGGCTGGTCCGGTCGAGAAAAACATAATGGTTGTTTTGTTCGATGCTGCCCAGTTCCAGGTTGTAGCGCAGCCCCAGGGTCACGGTCAGGTTTCTCGTGGCGCGCCATTCGTCCTGAACGAAAGCCGCATAGTAAGGGTGGCTGTTCACGTTTTCCGGGTTGATGTTATAAGAGACAGAAGCGGCTCCCAGCAAGAGATCGGCGATTCCCGCGCCCGTGTTGGCGGTGGCAGCCTTCGCGTTAGGGCCGCCCGTATATGCGCCGCTGGCGTTGATCGCCAGCGGATTTGGATTCGTCCAGTCGATCGTATAGAACCGGTAGTCGAATCCCGTCTTGATCGTGTGGGCGCTTCTCTGAATGGTCAGCGCGGCGTTGTATTCGTACGTCCGGGATATCACCACGTTGAAGATCGTTCCTACTGCGCCCACTCCCGAAGTTCCCGCTACAGTCACCTGCGGAAAGAATGCCGCCAGTTGTCCATCCGTGACGGTCGAAGGAAACCCCAGCGACTTCTGGTCGAATCCCAACGTCAGCGGCACGCGGTTCGTCTGGCTGTCCGCCATCGAAAAATGCTGTACGAATACCGTGGATGGCTTGATACTCCAGGTATGCCCGGCGGCCCAGGCCCAGCCTGGAATCAGGTTCGGCGTGTTCACCGGCGACATCGGGCTGTTGTACACATCCGGCGACGAATTGAGGTTCCAGAAGTAGTCGCCCCGGGCGAACACCACGTGCTTGTCCGAGAACTGGTGATCGATGCGCCCGTCGATCCGGTTGTTGTCCAGCGTGCTCGGCGCCGGGCTGAAGTAATTGTTCGTATCGCTCAGGCCGATCCCTTTCTGGTTCGCCTGCGGGAAGTACTTGAGCAGGTTCGTCGCAATCGGATTGATCTGCGCGGCCGGAATGCGATTGCCGGGAAAAACGTCCCGGATATACCGCGTGGTCCCCGCCGGAGCGGTCGGATCCAGGCGCGTTGTGGAAGGATCGTAGATCAGCTTCAGCGCGCCGTTCGTGTCGAAGGTGCTGGAAAAATCCCCCTGCCGCTGGGCCGCGGTCGGAACCGTTCCCGTGAACGAGGAAAAACTGTGCTGGCGCAGTCCTTCGTATGCGAAGAAGTAGAACGTCCGGTTCTTGCCGCTGTACAGTTTGGGTATGGACAGTGGTCCGCCGATCGTGAAACCGAATTGATTCTTCTGCAACTGTCGTCGCGGTGTGCCCGCCTTGTTCGCATTGAAGCCGTTCGCGTTCAGCACCGCGTTCTGCAAAAAGTCGTGCAGGTTGCCGTGAAATTGGTTCGTGCCGGACTTGATGGTATAGCTGATAATGCCGCCGCCCGTATGCCCCAGTTCCGCGTCATACGGGTTGGTATTGATCTGGAACTCCTGTACCGCGTCCACTTGGGGAATCGCGGCAGCCTGGTTGTTGTACGTTCCGGTATCCGCGGCGCCGTCGATCAGAATCTCATTCGACCGGTTACGCCCGCCATTGATCCGGAAATAGTTCGTCTGATTCTCGCTCACGGTATTGTCCCCCGCTACCAGTCCCCCGCCGGGCGTCGTGGTGCCGATGGCTCCGGCCGTAATCGTGACCAGCAGCAGCGGGTTTCTCGTGAGCAGCGGAATGCTCGAGACAAACTGGTTTTCGACCACGGTGCCGCGGTCGGCGCGGTCGGCGGTGACTAGTGGCGCAACGTCGATGACGGTCACCGATTCCTTCACATCGCCGGTTTTGAGCGTGAGGTTGAGAGTCTTCGATTGCCCCACCTCAACCAGTACCGATTCGATGTGGGCCGAAGCAAAGCCGGCAATTCTCGCGTTCACCTCGTACAGACCGGGAGGGACGGAGGGGAAGACAAAAATACCCTCCGCATTCGTGACAGTCGGCAGTTTGACCTGTGTGGAACGGTTGGTCAGTTCGACAGCGGCTCTCCCGATCACCCCGCCTGACGTGTCGGTGACACGGCCTGATACGAACGCATTCTGGGACCACCCGGCGGCGCACACGAACACGAATGGCATCGCGCGGAGTACGCTCATAGCCAGGCGCCAAACAGGTACCTGTTTCATGGAGGCGCTCCTTGAAGCGAGTCTGCTCCTGTGAGACTCGATGCTAGCAGAGACGCCAGCGGGGATCAATGACCTCCGCGCCCGCCGCCTATTCGCGAGCCGGCGGGACAACGAACTCGAACAGCCGGCTGTGCGAATCCTCCGGCAGCAGAAACAGCCGGTTGCCGCGCTTCGCCATTCCTTCATTGGTATAGGGAACGCCGCGGCTGGTCCGGCCCATGGCAACCCGCCGCACCAGGCGCAGCGCCGGATACTCCAGCCAGTCGATCGCCCCCGTGCCCTCGGGCAAAAGTCCGGACGCGACCAGTTGGCCATCCTCGAACTTCATGTCCTGGTAACGGTTCGAGGTGGGGTTCGGAACCCTCCGGACCAGCCGCCCGCTCCGGTCCCACAGGTAGAATTCGCGGCTGTCCCAGTTGCCGCCAATCAGAAGGTCCCGCGCCGCCGCGATACAGCCGATGTGATCGCCGACGGTGAACTGGTCTTCCAATTCGAGCGTGCGCAGGCTCCGCTTTTGGATCACGGCGCTGCTCGCCCGCCGGTATTCGGCCACCGGCACCCACAAAGACCCGCCGTCCGCCGAAATTCCCCCCGTATGGTATCGTTCCCCTGCCGTCACATCGACCGTGCGCAGATGCCTCCCGCCGGCCAGCGAGAATTCGTGGAGGTAGCCCGCGTGGTGGACCTTGTCGACCGAGGTAACCCACAGGTGCGAATCGTCGAGTTCAATGCCCTGCACGTGATAGGTGGTGCCTTCCAGGACCGTGACCTTCACCGGAGTCAGGTCTGAGGTCATCGCAGTGGTCAGGCCCGCCAGTCCCAGAAGCAGCGCAAAGTGCATAGGCCGCATCATTTCGAGGATACTGCGTCGCGCGGCACTAAGAAGGCCCTGCGTTTCCCAGGCAGGTTTCGGAAAGAGGACCAGCTACAGATGAGACAGTCTTCTTATCCGTGTGAATCTGTGTCCATCCGTGGCTGAATGAGTGTTTTCATCCCCCGCCGCTTCCTCCGATTTGCTCCGCTGCGTTAAAATGACGGCCGGTTCCTACTCATCCTCCCGGAGGCATTTGTGAAATTCATACGCCTGCTTCTGCTCCCCGCATCGATCCTGCTGCTTGCCCTCTTGCCGCCCTGCGCCGTGGCCGCCAGCCCAACCGAAACTCGCCTGATGCGATTCCCCGATATCTGGAACGACCAGGTGGTCTTCGTATACGCCGAGGATCTCTGGATCTCCTCCACCAAGGGTGGACCGGCCCGCCGGTTGACCGCGCATCCCGGCGACGAGCTGTACCCCAAGTTCTCCCCCGACGGCAAATGGATCGCCTTCACCGGCGAGTACGACGGCAATTCCGACGTCTTCGTCGTCCCCGCCGCCGGCGGCGAGCCCAAACGGCTCACCTATCACCCGGCGGCCGACATGGTCCTCGGATGGTCGCCTGACGGTCGCATCCTCTTCCGCTCGAACCGCGCCAGCGACCTGCCTGACTACACTCGCCTCTTCCTGATTTCTCCCGATGGCGGCACGCCGGAGATGCTGAGTATCCCGCGCGCTTCCCTGGCCAGCTTTTCCGCCGACGGTCAGCGCGTCGCCTACAACCTCACCTCCCAGGAAATGCGCACCTGGAAACGGTATCGCGGCGGCTGGAAAAGCCCCATCGCTCTGTTCGATCTCCAGAAGCACTCCTACGAGCCGCTCCCCACCACCGAGGCCATGGACATGTTCCCCATGTGGCGCGGCAACGCCGTCTTTTTCATTTCCGACCGCGACGGCGTCATGAACTTGTACCGCTGCGACCTCCCTTCGAAGAAGGTCGCCAAACTCACCACCTACACCGAGTACGACATCAAGTGGCCGAGTCTTGGCCCCAACGCCATCGTCTACGAAAACGGCGGCCTGCTGTACTCCTACGATTTGAAGACTGCCCAGGCGGTGCAGATCCCGATCCACGTGGCCGGCGACGACATCGCTGCGCGGCCGGAGATCCGCAACGTCGGCAACCGGATCGGTGCCTGGGAGATTTCGCCGACCGGCGTCCGCGCCTTGTTTGAGGCGCGCGGCGATGTCTTCACCGTGCCGGCCGAACATGGCAGTCCGCGCAACCTGACCAATACGTCCGGCGCCCACGAGGTCAACCCCAAATGGTCCCCCGACGGCAAGTGGATCGCTTACTTCTCCGACATCAGCGGCGAGTACGAGCTCTATCTGCGGCCGCAGACCGGCGGCGATGAAATCCGCATTACCACCGACGGGAATGAGGTGCGCTATCGCTACTCTCCCGTTTGGTCCCCCGATTCGAAGAAGATCGCCTATAGCGACAAGAAACTGCGTCTCTGGTACGTGGACATCGAGAAGAAGGCGCCTGTGCTCGTCGACAAGGCCGACTACCCCAGCCGTCTCACCGGATCGTGGTCGCCCGACAGCCGGTGGCTCGCCTACACGAAGCCGGCCAATGCCGCCGGTAAAGACAACATGTACCTCTACTCCCTGGAGTCGAAGAAGATCGCTCCCATCAGCCAGGGACTCTTCGATGACGGCAACCCGGTCTTCGATCCCGAGGGCAAGTACCTCTATTTCGTCTCCAACCGCTTCTTCTACCCGAGCGCCGACAACTTCGACCGCCGGTTCATTTACGCCTACACAAGCGGCATCTTCGCGCTGACTCTGAAGGCCGATACGCCGGCTCCCTTCGGGCCGCAAAACGACGAGGAAAAGGAAGCCGACGCGAAGAAGGACGACAAGAAAGACGACACCAAGCCCGCCGAAAGCGCGGACGCGCAAAAGACCGGGGA
>Ga0335083_10002754_pt1 | contig 23066 bp, 13 predicted proteins | sample Lox_Sample_42_FD_206716 | JGI IMG/M metagenome (GOLD analysis project Ga0335083, IMG submission 206716) | Soil microbial communities from Loxahatchee National Wildlife Refuge, Florida, United States - Lox_Sample_4.2 | ecosystem: Environmental > Terrestrial > Soil > Wetlands | place: USA...
ACACGGGGAAATCGCCTTCCTGGGAGTAGTAACCGGTGTGGTCGCCAAACGGGCCTTCCAATCGCATTTCGGCCAGATCCACATAGCCTTCCAGAACAATTTCGGCATTCGCGGGAACTTCCAGGTCCACCGTCTCGCAGGCCACTACTTCCACGGGTTCGCGGCGGAGAAAGCCGGCGAACATGAACTCGTCGAGATCGGGCGGAATGGGGAGTATGCCGGAAAGGCAGGTGGCGGGATCGCTGCCGATGGCCACCGCAATTTCCAGCTTCCCTTCCCCGTGCCGCGAACGGGCGCGCCGGAAATGTTCCGCGCCGTGCTTTTGCGTTTGCCAATGCATGCCGGTGGAGCGATCGCTGAAGACCTGCATGCGGTAGACGCCCACGTTGCGCTTGCCCGTCTCGGGATTGCGGGTGATGACGAGAGGCCAGGTGATGTAGCGGCCGCCATCCTCGGGCCAACATTGGAGAATAGGAAATTCGGAGAGAGAAAAGTCTTCGCGGCGGATGACTTCCTTGCACGGGCCGGATTTCACTGTCTTGGGAAAGAAGGCGCCCAGTTCGGCGAGCTTTGGCAGCATCTTGAGTTTGTCGAACAAGCCCTGGGGCGATTGGAAATCCAGATAGGAGCGGATGCGCGAAGCGACGTCGTCAAGTGAGTCTACCTCGAGCGCGAGGTTCATGCGGCGGGCGGATCCCAGCATATTGATGAGCAGCGGATGGGGTGAGCCTTTCGGTTTTTCGAAGAGCAGCGCGGGGCCGCCGGATTTGGTTACGCGGTCGGTGATCTCCGTGATTTCGAGGACGGGGTCGACTTCGGCGGCGATGCGCTTCAGCTCCCCTTCTTTCTCGAGCTTGCGGATGAATTCGCGAAGATCCTTGTAGGCCACTGGTGTCCTCGGTAACGGGGCATAAATCTAGCACGGAAGTCGATGAATGGCCGGAAGAACGCGGGCAGGGCTTGCCCCTCCCCCTACCGTCCGGAACTGCTTTGTGCTAGCGTTACGTTGAGAGCGGGCGTCGTACAATGGCAGTATAGAAGCTTCCCAAGCTTCGGACGTGGGTTCGATTCCCATCGCCCGCTCCATAAATCACGATGATTCAATTGTCCTTACGTCGCTAACCTGCGAGAATCCACCCCCAAAATGGTCCGTTTTGGACTGAAGTTGGACTGAAATCCGGTCAATTGGACTGAAATGCTGCGCTATGATACTCGACGTATGCATAGCTCCCGACGTAACAGGCGTGTCCACACTTTCAGCGAACCGGCGCAACTCAGCTTGGCATTTGTTGGCGTGTTCACTCCCGTGCTTGCCAAGCACACCAAGAACCTGAGCCTCGTGGACATCATCGCGGTCGGCGTAGACCGGATGCAGCGGAACTTCGATCCAATGAGGAAGCAGGTCGAGGCCTGGAAGGAGACCCGCCTCGCGGATGAGTCCGCGAAGCTGGTCATCTACAGGGCCTTTGTGGAAGGCGAGCTGGATGTCCCCAAGCACCTGGCCCGCCGCGTCCACGACCTCTACTTCAATCCTCAGATCGAGGAATTCGCTCCGCGGACTACTTGGAGTCTCTCCAACGCGTTCACGAGCGCGTTCAAGGAACTCGATCCCATCCCGCAGTTCAAGGCCACCGCAAAGCTCGCTTCCTTCCTCGAGCTGGCAACCGGCACCCCGAACTAGTCGGTGGTCACCGGTCAATCGGGGCAAGGCGCAACCAGAGAGGAGGCAGAAGGTGTATCGCCAACTGTCTCCCCACCTCTGCCACACTCTACGCAGGCCCCCAAAGGCGAGTGCCTGCGACAAAATGTCTGCCGTCGGGGGAATTCTGCCGCCATCCTGGTCAACACTACGCTAGACCCACAGAAGATCCGGCTAGGGCTTGAGCTTTGCAGAGAGTTCTTCAATCTTTTTGCGAGCAAAGTCGCGAACTTGTGGCGCAGCCGCGGCGGCTAGGCCATCAACGGCGCGGTATTCAGCCAATGCAGCCTTCAGGTCTCCTTTCTGTTCCAACGCCGTGGCAAGGACGAAGTGGCCCATCGGGTCGCCCGGCTCGAGCCGGATCGCGTCGAGGCACTGCGACTTGCCTTCTTCCTCCTTGCCACGCCCGAAAAGCACTCCGCAGAGCGCGGCATGGGCAGTCGCAGAATCCGGTTTGAGACGCAGGGCTTCTCGCAATTGGAGTTCGCTGGCTTCTAGATCTCCTTTCTTCGCCAACGCCGCTCCACATTGAATGCGGGCATCCACGTTGTCCGGCTTCAGCGTAATCGCCTCACGAAAGGCTGTGACAGCGGCTTCAGTGTCACCGGTTTGGGTGAGTGCCACCCCTAGAAGGTACTGCACCTCGGGGTCTTTGGGTCGCAAGCGGGCGGCCTCGCGCAATTCGGGAATAGCCTCTCCAAACCGGCCGGCTTTGCCCAGCAGCCGTGCAAGCCGTTCATGGGCTTCAAAGAAGTCCGGCTGCAGCCGGATCGTTTCGCGGTACTCCTTGATCGCGCCATCCCGGTCTCCCTTGCGGTCGAGGGCCAGCGCGAGATTCCCGTGGATCTGGGCACGATTGGGAGCGGACTGGAGGGCGCGGCGATATTCGGCGATTGCCGCGTCGTGGTCGCCGCGGTCGTCTAGGATATTGGCCAGATTTTCGTGAGCGCGATCGTGACCCGGATTGAGCCCGGTGGCCCGACGGAATTCTGCCTCTGCGCCATTCGAATCGCCGCTGGCCGACAGTTCGATTCCAAGATCGTAGTGTGTTTCGGGATCGCCAGGGGCGAGCTGCGCAGCCTGTCGAAGCTCGGCGATGGCACCGGCGAGGTCGCCACTATGCGCGAGAGCTAAGCCGAGGCTGTGGTGGAACTGCGCAGCTTCCGGCTGCAGCTTTACGGCTTCCCGAAACTCGGCAGCGGCCGCAGAGAAGTCGTTCTTAGAGGCAAGCGCGAGGCCGAGTTCGTTATGAGTTTCAGCGGGGGAGAATCCGAGGATTTGGGGATCCGGTTTCAGGCTCAGCCCTTTGCGAAGTTCAGCGATTGCGCCGTCCAGGTCGCCCTTAAAACGGAGGTCGAAACCCAGATTGATGTGGGCGGCGGCCAAATTGGGGTTCAATCGGATGGCTTCGCGAAACTCCGCGGATGAAGTGTCGCGGTCCCCCTTGGTCCCAAGAGCCAGGCCAAGGTTGTAATGGCTCATGGCCTCATTCGGGGCGAGTCTGACCACGGTTTGCATCTCCCTAACCGCCCCGTCAATGTCTCCCAATTGGAGCAGCAGGTTCCCGAGGTTCAAGTGGGCCTCGGCCAGATTGGGGTTCAGGCGGAGCGCTTCCTGGACCTCTGCCACGGCGTTTTTTCGCTCCCCCTTGGCGAGTAAGGTGGCGCCGAGAGCGTTATGATACTCAGCGTTTTCGGGCATCAGGCGCACGGCCTCGCGAAATTCGCCAGCAGCGCGATCCATGTCGCCCTGCTCTGCGAAGATATGACCCAGATTGCAGTGCGCGGCATGATAAGAAGGGTCGATGCGAAGAGCTTGGCGATACTCCGCGACAGCGGCATCGCGGTCGCCTTTGTGCCACAGCGAATTCCCCCAGTCGTAGTGTGCCTCGGCGTATTTCGCGTCCAGGCGCACCGCCTCGCGGTACTCTGCAATCGCCCCGTCATAGTTTCCAGTTTCGTCGAGCAAGTTGCCGACTAGGCCATGGATATCCGCTGAGTTCCGCTCCAATTCTACGGCTTTGCGCGCCTCGCTAAGTGCTGGCTCGAACTGGCGCTTCTTGTACAATGCGCGCGCGAGGTAGTAGTGAGCGTCCGCAGAGCCAGCGTCAAGACGAATGGCCTCGCGCAGTTCGGGGATTGCGGCGTCGACATCGCTCTTATACCAAAACAACTTTCCCAACCCCTCGTGCGCCTCGGCGTTACTAGGCTCCAGTTGGGCGGCTGCCCGAAATTCAGCAATGGACCCCGCGACGTCTTCGTTCGAAGCAAGAGCCCGGGCGAGCTTTAGGTGCCATTGGGCGTTGTTCGGTTCGAGTGATACCGCCTGGCGGAGTTTCTGGATGCCCCCTTGCTTATCGCCGCTCTCGGCGAGCGCGGAGCCGAGCCCGGCGTGTGCCGAGGCCATAGATGGGTCGATCCGCAGCGCTTCTCGGAATGCCGCGGCGGCGCCGGCAGCGTCGCTCTTCTCGATGAGGAGGAAGCCGACGCAGACGTAGGCCTGAGGGAGATGGGGATCGAGACGGACCGCTTCGCGACATTCAACCAGGGCTCCGCCCCGATCGCCTTTTCTGCCCAGAGCGTCGCCCAGATTGCTGTGGATTGGGGCTAGATTCGGCGAGATGCGCATTGCCTCCCTTAGCTCACGGATTCCCTCGTCCAGTTGCCCCTTTTCAACCAACGAATACCCCAGATTCATGTGTGCCACGGCGCTTTCGGGATCTAGACGAAGAGCCTCATGTTCCTCAGCGATGTCGGCATCCAGATCTCCCTTCCGTGCGAGGGTCATCCCCAATGTGATGTGCACCGCCGCCGATTTGGGATTCAGTTCGACAGCTTTCCGGCACTCAGCAAGCGCTTCGTCGAGTTTGCCCTGATAGGCCAACACCTCGCATAGCCCACTGTGTCTCTCGGCCGATTTCGGGTCCAGCCGGACGGCTTCGCGGAGTTCAACGCTTGCAGCTTCCAAAGCCCACTGCTTTTCGAGCGCAGTCCCGAGGCCCGCATGAGGTTCGGGCATCTCCGGCTTGAGGCGGATTGCCTCTTTGCACTCGATGATGGCCGCTTCGATGTCGTTCTTCGAAATGAGAAAGCCACAGAGGCCAGCATGGGCGAGATAAAGGTCCGGTTGCAATCGAGCGGCCTCACGTAGCTCCGTTATCCCCTCGTCGAGATGTCCTTTGGATGCAAGCACTACGCCAAGATTATTGTGGGCCATGGCCAGCTTCGGATCGAGCTGCAGGGCGGCGCGGGCTTCCGCCAGAGAGCCGTCAAGGTCTCCCTTCTCATAGAGCTCTTCGCTCAGGCTAAGGTGCGCTCCCGTGTACTTGGGATCCAGCCGCAACGCCTCACGGTATTCCGCTATTGCACCATCCTTCTCGCCTTTGTCGGAAAGCATGACGCCAAGATCGTAATGAGATTCTGGGTCATCGGGCTTGAGCCGGATCGCCTCTCGCAGTTCAGTTAGGGCAGCTTCGGGCTCGCCCTTCTGTTTGAGGGCGACGGCAAGAAATTTGTGGGCCATGAAATCAGTGGAATTAAGACGGATTGATTCCTTTTCCTCGGCGATCGCCGTGTCTACGTCGCCTTTTTCTCCCAAGAGTTTCCCCAGGAGGCGGTGCGCATCTGGGCTCTCAGGGCTCAATCGGACTGCTTCGCGCTCCTCTCGAATGGCCTCGTCCATCTGTCCTTTGTCTGCGAGCAAAGCGCCCAGGTAAAAGTGGCCAATGCTGGCCTCGGGATCCAATTTAAGGCCTTCCCGGATTTCGATCATTGCAGCGTCTAGATCGTTGTGGTCGCCGAGTGCCTTGCCAAGGGCGAGGTGAGCCTCGGCGGCGTTGGGGGCGAGGCGCACGGCCTCGCGGTATTCCAAGAGAGCGGCTTCTCCGTCACCCTTAGCGGCGAGGGCATCGGCCAGGTTGCCGTGCGTTGGGGCGTCCCCCGGTTTCAGGCGCAGCGCCTCGCGGTATGCGGCGATCGCCTCATCCATTTTGCCCTGCGCGGCGAGATAGGCGGCCAGCCCCTGATGGGCCACGAAGGAGTTGGGCGTCAGGCGCACCGCTTCCTTGAATTCGGAGACGGCCCTGTCGATCGCGCCTTTGCGGCCGAGCGCTGCAGCAAGGTTGAGGTGGCCATCCGCGTCGTCCGGAGACAGGGTCACAAATTTCTCCAGCTCGGGGATGGCCGCATCGAAATCTCCTTTGTCGAAAAGGGCAGTGCCCAACTCGAAATGGGGAAACGAACTAGATGGGTCGAGCTCGAGGGCCCGGCGCGCCTCAGTTATGGCCCCTTCGAAATCTCCTTTCTGCAGCAAGACGACTCCCAGATCCGTGTGCGCATCGGCCCAATCCGGCGCGAGACGCACGGCCTCGCGCGCCTCCGCGATAGCGTTCTCCAGGTCACCTGTCCTCATGAACACTCGCGCCATTTCGTGGCGCGCGTCTGCATCCTCCGGTGAAAGGCGGGCAGCGGATCGCAGTTCGTCGAGGGCGGAAGAAAGTTCGCCCTTGGCGGAAAGCGCCTGGCCGAGAAAGAGGTGCGCATCGGCCCAGTCGGGTTCCAGACGGACTGCGGTGCGGAGTTCGGGGAGAGCGCCGTCCAGATCTCCCGAGGTTCCCAGTGCCTTGCCGAGATTGGCATGAGCGGGAGCGAAATCGGAATTCAAACGAATAGCCTCGCGGAATTCTGAGATGGCAGCCTTCGAATCGGTTTTCCGGAGAAGCGCTTGGCCTAGATAGTCGTGCGATTCAGGCCTATCGGGAGCAAGGCGGACCATCTCACGGTATTCGGCGACGGCCCCGTCCACATCTCCCTTCTCCCCCAGCCTCTTGGCGAGGACCCAGCGCGCTCCGGGGTCGTTCGGACTCAGCCGCACAGCCTCCCTGGCTTCGGCAAGAGCGCCATCGAGGTCGCCCTTCTGTGCCAGTAGATCGCTGAGGACCCAATGTGCTTCCGCATCGTTTGGATTCAGCCGCATAGCTTCGCGGAGTTCTTTGACCGCGCTGTCTGGATCTCCTTTCATCGCTAACGCGCGGCCAAGTACGAGATGGCCAATTGCGAAATCGGGCTTGAGCTCCAGAGCCTTCTGGTATTCGGCGATGGCCGAGTTTAGATCCCCTTTGTTTCGCAGCGCACTGCCAAGTGCTCTGTGGGTTTCGGGGTCGTCCGGCCCGAGCCGCACGCCCTCGCTGGCCTCCGCTACGGCGCCTTCGTTGTCTCCTTTGTGTCGAAGGGCATCGGCCAGCTTCCAACGGATGAGCGCGGAGTTCGGTTGGAGCCGCTTGGCCTCGCGATACTCGGCGATGACCCCATCGATGTCTTGCTTCTGCTCGAGAGCCTCAGCGAGCTTCAAATACGCTTCCACATAATCGGGTTTCAGCCGCGCAGCTTCTCGCAGCGCTGCGATGGCGCCATCGATATCTTTTTTCTCTAAGAGCGCTAGACCTTGTTCGTATTGCACCTGCGCGGTAGGCGGGGCTGGGTTCTGGAAGGCGGAAAGCGGCTGGGCTAGGTGGATCCCACTGAGGACAATCCAGAGAACGATGACCTGTAGTGCCATGCGATCTCCTAGTGCGCCAGGTAGATTACGGTTGCGACAATCATACTCCGCTCATCGGGGGAAGGACACTTCGGCGTTTTGCGTTCGCTGCCCCGATCTCATCCTGCTTGGCAACATTGTCCCAGGTGCGTTCACTCCTGTGCTCGCGAAATACACCAAGAACCTGAGTCTCGTGGACATCCAGGCAGTCGGAGTGGACCGCATGCAGCGGAACTTCGACCCGATGCGGAAGCAGGTCGAGGCCTGGAAGAGAACCCGGCTTCCAGACGAGTCCGCGAAGCTGGTCATCTACAGGGCATTCGTCGAGGGCGAGCTGGATGTTCCCAGGCGCCTGGCGCGCCGCGTCCACGACCTGTATTTCAACCCCGAAATCGAGGAATTCGCCCCGCGGACGACTTGGAGTCTCTCCAATGCATTCACCACCGCCTTCAAGGAACTCGATCCCATCCCTCAGTTCCAAGCGACTGCGAAGCTGGGGGCCTTTCTCGAAGGCACCCGCGCTGCCTGACTGCACCGCAAGACGTGCTGTGTTGGAAGGGAAATCCTGCCGCAAGAGGGATTTCCCTTCCTCCTCACAGTAAGTACCCTGCATGCCGAATTCCTTTTTTAGGATTGGAGAAGTGCGATGACCGGCTCTTGCCGACATTCAGCGTCGGACGTGGATTGGGCCCAATCCAGGCAATGCTATTGGGAATAGAAGCGCCGAACTGAGCAAGTCCGATTCAGTAGGGTAGTTTTCGGGCATCCTGATTGCAGACAAGGACAGTTCCTCTGGCCATGCATGCAGGAGAACTATTCAGTCCGAGAATAGTGCCGACCGGCGTTATCAACAGATATTTACATCCATCTACTTGACACGCGTAGAACGGTTATGTATACGTGCAAGTGTACATATTGTGTCCGCCTCTGCCTGATCCTCGCTCCCACCCACGTCGAAGGTCAGCGGCTGGACAAATGCCCTTACTCAACGAGGCCTAGGGCAGAAATCCTGACCAGAATTCCCTGCGCTTGAGCGCAGAAGGATGGGTGTGTTCGATGGAAGTCTTCTCGTTGCGCGTGTTCCATGACTGGGGCTCGTTCCTGCTACCCAGAGGTGTAACGGGGAATTTCGATCAAGACCGAAGCTGTCTCGACGCTGTTCCTGAGATAGCAGGTCGGTGCATTGAACCAAGTGCGCGTCGCCGAAGGGAGATATCATGATTCACAGACATCTCGCTCTTTTCCTCTGTCTGGTAGCCGCTGCGATCAGCATCGTCATCTGCACCGACGATGCAAAGGCGACTCCCGCAGATTGTGTTGTCACAGCCACTTGCGCTTCCTACAGTCTCTATGATCTGACGTGCATACCGCCGCTCCCGGCCGGGGCCGCTCAATGCCAGGTCACAGGCGGGTGGACGTTGGTTTGCCAGGTTGTGCTCTCCACTTGCAATTTCACCATGTCCAGCTATTGCCCGACCTGTGGAAAGAACCAGACCGCTGGGGGTCACCCGATCAATCTGAGCAACGGAAATACATATATTCAGCAGACCGACATCAAAGTTCCAGGACTTGGTGGCGGTCTTACCCTGGAGAGGACGTGGGACAGCATTTGGCCGACTTTGAGCAGCGGTTTCCGAACCGGAATATTCGGATTGGGCTGGCGCTCGACCTACGAAGAGCGCGTTTTTCTGAATAGCAATTTCATGGTCTATCTCAAGTCTGACGGCGGCTATTGGATCTTCACGTCTTCTGGAGGCTCAACTTGGAATCTAGCTTCGCCCGCGAGCATCGTTGCGACCTTGACGCTGAACACCGGGACGCCACAAACGTGGACGCTCCAGTTCCAAAATGGGGAGCAGAGAATCTTCGATTATACGAGCGGCTCGCTCACCGCAATCGTGGACCCCAATGGCAACACCACACAGCTGACCTACGACGCCTCCAGCAAGCTCACTACCGTCACTGATCCCGCCAGTCGCCACCTCTACTTCACGTATAACACGTCCAATCCTCCGCTTGTCACGAGCGTGACGTCGGATGCCGCTGCAAGTTGGGGCTATTCGTATGATTCAAATGGAAGACTGATTCAGGTGACGAAGCCGGATTCTACGGTGGTGTCCTTCACCTATGACAGTAACTCCTTGATCTCCCAAGTCCTGGACAACAGCGGCAAAGTCCTCGAGTCCCACACCTATGACTCGCAAGGTCGTGGACTGACGTCCGCCCGCGCCGGCGGCGTCGAGTCCGTCTCGATCACCTACCCGTAGCAAGCAGGGCAGGAAGAGTCCCGAGAGTCGATTCCGCGCTCAAGAACGGGAGTGGAGATGGCCATGCACAGATACTTGAACTCAGTCAGTCGGGTTGGGCTCCTCCTGCTCATCTTCTTGGGGCCGTGCATGCCACTTTGGGCGCAAGGGTGGGCCAACGGTTGCTCGTTTAGTCGGGCCGTGACGGTAGATCACACCAAGGTTCCCAACACGGACTTGACCAATTTCCCTGTGTTGTTCTCCGGCACCTACTCCTACCTTGCGACCACGGCAAACGGTGGTAAGGTCACCAGCCCCGCGGGATACGACATTCTGTTTGCCTCCGACGCAAATGGCGCCAATCCGCTCCCGTTCGAGCAGGAAGGTTTTAACCCGACGACAGGAGCTGTAATTTACTGGGTGAAGCTTCCTTCAGTGTCGCACACCACGGACACCACTTTTTACGTTTTCTATGGGAACTCCGCAATCACCACGGACCAATCGAACAAGAGTGCAGTTTGGTCGGGAAATTATGCTGGCGTATGGCACCTCGCGAACGGTTCGGTTCTGACAGGGAACGACTCTTCGGGGAACGGAAATAACGGCAATGTCGTAGGCGGCACTGCCGCGGCAGGACTCATCGGGGGCGGCGGAGCACTTAGTGGTACCACACAGTACATAAACGCCGGGAATAGCAACAGCCTCCAGATCACAGGAAACGCCATTACATTAGAGATTTGGCTCAAGACCTCCGAGTCAAATCCGTCCCAGTGGGAACGTGTCTTCGCCAAGGAAACACAGAATAATGCGGACCCCTACTACGCATTCGGAATGAACCGATATGCTGGAGCGAACACCATCGGGTTTGGCATCTCGAATGGCGGTGCCGGCAGCAATCGTGGGATCTACACGTCAACTCCGCTTACGATGGGCGCGTGGCAACAAGTTGCCGGCACCTACGACGGATCGCATGAGACCATTTACCTCAATGGGTCTTTGCAAGTCCAGACGGCCGTCACTGGGAACATCATTTCCACCAATCAGCCAGTGGTGATCGGCGGCGATACTGCGCTTGGCGCCGAGTACTTCAAGGGAAGCATCGACGAGGTGCGCATTTCCAATGTGGCGCGGTCTGGAGACTGGATCGCGGCTGAATACAACAACCAAAGTTCTCCTTCAACTTTCTACTCGGTGGGTTCCGAGAGCCAAGGTGGTGACACTCTTGCGATTTCGAGTCTCTTGCCGTCTATCGCGTTGGTTGGCGATTCGGTTCAGATTCATGGTTCAGGCTTCGGTTCCAGTCAGGGTTCGAGCACGGTTGCCCTCAACGGCGTGACCCTCACTCCCCAATCCTGGAGCGACACCTCGGTCCAGGTGGCAGTGCCCTCAGGCGCTTCCACTGGCTATTTCTCGATTACCGCGAGCGGACAGACAGCAGTGAGCCCCCTGTTCAGCCTCACGACCGTGGCCACTGGTTGGCTGGATCAGGACGTCGGCCCCGTGGGCACTGCGGGGAGCGCGACCTTTGGCAGCAGTCAGTTCACCCTGCATGGGGCGGGCTCACAGGTCTGGAGTACGGCGGACTCCTTCAACTTCGTCTATCAGCCGCTCACGGGAAATGGTTCGCTTGTTGCGCGCGTCGTCAGTTTGTCGGGTGGCGCTTCCACTCAGTCGGCCGGCGTCATGATTCGAGAATCTCTCACCGAGAACTCGACAAACGCCTACGTTTCGTTCGGTCAATCCTCTAAGATCTACTTTGATGAACGGACCACTGGCGGTGGCACCACGTCGTCGCAAAACGTCTCAGCTAGCCTGCCCTATTGGGTCAAGCTAACCCGGTCCGGAAACACTTTCACTGGCTATGCATCGTCCGATGGACTGAACTGGGTACAAGTAGGCTCGAGCCAGACGATAGCCATGGCCTCCACTGTTTACATCGGCTTAGTCGTCAACAGCGCGAACACTTCAAGCCTTGCCACAGGCGTATTCGACAACGCCACCATCGTCCCCTCCACTGTGCCGACCCCCACTATCAGCAGCCTCTCCGCCACCACGGGATCAGTGGGAAGCCCCGTCACGATCTCCGGCTCAGCATTCGGAAGCTCGCAGGGAAGCAGCGGGGTTTTCGTCAACGGCGTGAGCGCCACTGTCAACTCCTGGAGCGACACTTCCATCGGCATCAGCATTCCCACGGGGGCGACCACGGGGAATCTCATCGTGGCCGTAGGTGCCCCGGTTTTTGCGGACAGTAATCCTGTCCACTTTGAGGTCACCACAACCCCTCTGCCTTCCGGCTGGCTCGACGCCGATGTCGGCACCCCGGCTGCGGTAGGGTCCGCGAACTACTCAAACGGTGCGTACACGCTACAGGGGGCGGGGACTTCTTTTGTATTGCCTAGCCAAGTTTACAGCGGTCAGGATTCCTTCCACTTCGCCTACCAGTCTCTCTCCGGCGACGGAACGATCGTAGCGCGGGTTGTCAGCGTTTCTAATGCGTACGTCCAGGCGGGCGTCATGGTCCGCGAGAGCCTCGATTCAGGCTCCCCTAACGTCTTTGCATGCGATTGCTGGGCCAATTTAGATATCACTTATCGGCCCGCCCCGCTCCAGCAGACGCTCTATGCATCCACCACGCTTCCCGGGCTTCCCTATTGGGTCAAGCTTCAGCGAACGGCGAACACCTTCGTCAGCTATGTTTCCCCTGATGGGGTCAGTTGGAGCCTGCTCGCAGGGCCAGTGCAGGTTGAAATGGCCCAGAACGTTCTCATCGGTCTGGCCACCACGAGCACCAGCTCCTACCTGCAGTCGGCGGTATTTGACAGCGTTTCGATCACTCCCGGTGGCGCTGCCGGCCCACAGATTTCCACCCTTTCCACCACCACCGGCCCTGTCGGCACTCAAGTCGTGATCTCGGGCAGCGGCTTCGGAGCCACCCAGGGAAACAGCCTGGCTCTCCTCAGCGATGCGCCTGTGACCGTCAATTCCTGGAGCGATACGTCAGTTACAGTCACCATCCCCTCCGGTGCCACCTCTGGATTAATGTCCGTCACAGTCGCTCCCGAAATGAACAGCAGCAACGGAATTATTTTCACCGTTGGAAGCCTCCCTCTGCCCAGCGGGTGGTTGGATATGGACCTCGGGCCGGTCGGTATGGCCGGCAACGCGACTTATTCGAGCGGGGAGTTCACCGTGCAGGGCGCCGGCCATTCGGTTGCCAACAACGTTGACAGCCTTCACTTTGTTTATCAGCCGCTTTCGAGCGACGGCACCATAATCGCCCGGCTCGTCAGCAGCACCACCAGCCCTTACGGTTCGCAGGCGGCCGTCGTCATACGCGAAACCCTGGATGCCAGTGCCCGAGAGGCGGCAGCGCTCGTCACAACCTGCACCTGCGGTGATAGCGCGTATCTGGGCTATCGCACAGTCCCAGGAGGGCCGGTATTCCAAGCAGGCAGCCTTGCCGTATCAACGCCGGTCTGGCTGAAGGTGGTACGCGCCACGAATACATTCGCCGCGTATGCCTCTTCGGACGGGACCGGGTGGACACAGCTTGGCAGCACGCAGACGATCACTTCGGGCGAGACAGTTTACGTAGGGTTCGGCGTTAGCAGCATTAATGCTGCTAGTCTCGCGACCGCCACGTTTGACAACGTTTCCGTTTCGCTTGGCGGCTCGATTCCCAATCCGGTCATCAACACGGTCTCCCCGGCTTCCGGAGCGCCCGGAAGCTCGGTCACCATCTCTGGCAGCGGATTCGGCTCCACTCAGGGCACCAGCACGCTCAACTTCAATGGCGCTCCGGTCACCATCACGAACTGGAGCGACACGCAGATCACCGCCACGGTCACCGATTCGGTCACCACAGGCCCCGTAACCGCCACGATTGGGGGAATCACCGCCCAGGGCCCCAATTTCACCGTCATTTTCACAGCGGTCCTGACGGATTCGCTCGGCAACCAGACGACCTATCTTTCCTCTCTCGTCGGCGGCCAGTGGTCATTTACCAGCGCGCAGGGCTCGGGCTGTTCTACCTGTTCCACGCGCGGCAATATCCTCAACGAGTACGACCCGTTTGGAAATCTGCTGTGGACCACGGACGCCATGGGGAACTCCACGCTGTTCCAATACGACTCTTCGAATAACCAGACGTACCGAAGCGTCCCGATCAGTGCCTACTCCCGGGCCACGACCACTTACACATACAACAGTCTCGGGGAAGTCCTCACCGCCACCGATCCCCTGGGGAAGGTCACCACGAACACTTACGACTCCAAGGGAAATCTGACTTCGATCACCACGCCGGCGCCCGGCGGCGGTCCGGCAGCAAGCGTCACCCAATTCACTTACAACTCGGTCGGCGAGCTGACCCAGATCACGGATCCCCTGGGGAACCACACCACGCTCACCTACACCTCCGCGGGGCTGGTCTCCACGATTACCGATGCCCAGAGCCATGTCACCACGTACGGCTACGACAGCCACGGCAACCGGACCTCCGTGACCGACGCATTGAGCCAGCAAACCACCTTCGCTTACGACACCATGGACCGCCTGACCACGATCACCTATCCAGACACGACCACTACGACCTTCGGGTATGACTACCGCGGCCGGCGAACTTCCGTCACAGACCAGAACGGGAAAACCACCAGCTACGCCTACGACGACGCAGACCGGCTCACGAGCGTCACCGACGCCGCAAGCCACCAGACCACGTACGGCTACGACACGGAGAACAACCTGACTTCGATCACCGATGCGAACGGCAACGAGACCATGTTCACGTACGACGCGTACGGCCGTGTGACCCAGACCTCGTTTCCGTCCTCGAACGTCGAGACGTACATGTACGACGCCAACAACAACCTCACCAGCAAGACGGATCGAAAGGGACAGACCATCGCCTACAGCTACGATCAGGCGAACCGCCTCGCTCAGAAGTCCTATCCCGATTCGAGTTCCGTGAATTACACCTACGACCTCGATTCGCGGCTCACGCAGGTCACAGATCCAACCGGCACTTACACGTTCACATTCGACAACATGGGCAGGCTCACCTCGGCCACGTCCAGCTATTCGTTCCTTACCGGGCACAACTTCACTTCGAGCTACACCTACGACGCGGCGTCGAACCGGACGGGCTACACGGCTCCGGACGGAAGCACGAATACGTACAGCTACGACACACTGAACCGGCTCTCGTCATTGGCCAATTCCTGGGCGGGGACGTTTGGCTTCAGCTACGACGCATTGAGCCGCCGCACGCAGATGACCCGGCCGAACAGCATCACCACCAACTACAGCTATGACAGCCTGTCGCGGTTGCTGTCCGTGTTGCATCAATCGGGCGGGAGTACCATTGACGGCGCGACGTACACGGTGGATGCTGCTGGAAACAGGACCTCGAAGCAGGACTGGCTGGCAGGCGTGACCTCGAACTACACCTACGACGCGATCTACCAGTTGACCCAGGCCACGCAGGGCGGGAACACCACGGAGAGCTACAGCTACGACCCAGTGGGGAACCGGACTGCCTCGCTGGGCGTCGCTTCTTACACCACAAATTCTTCGAACCAGCTTACCGCAACCTCGAACGCCAGTTACACGTACGACGCGAACGGGAATACGACCTCGAAGACAGATTCCACAGGCACGACCACCTACGCTTGGGACTACGAGAACCGTCTGACGAGTGTCAGTCTGCCAGGGAGCGGCGGCACAGTCAGCTTCAAATACGATCCCTTCGGCCGTCGCATTTACAAATCCTCGTCCAGCGGCACAAGCATCTTCGGCTATGACGGAGACAATCTCGTGGAGGAAGCCAATTCCTCGGGAACGGAGGTTGCCAGCTACTCTCAGGGGCTCAACATTGACGAGCCGCTGGCGATGGAGCGGAGCTCCGTGGCCAGCTTCTACGAAGCAGATGGGCTGGGCTCCGTTACCTCGCTGAGCAGCGGGGCGGGCGCCCTGGCGCAGACCTACACGCTCGATTCGTTCGGCAAGCAGACAGCTGCGACTGGTTCGCTGACGAATCCCTTCCAGTACACGGCCCGCGAGTCGGATACGGAAACTGGGCTGTACTACTACCGCGCCAGATACTACGACCCTTCAGTCGGGAGGTTCTTGAGCGAGGACCCGACCGATTTTGCGGCAGGTGTAAATTTCTATGCGTACGTTGGGAACAATGCGACGAATCGAACTGACCCCGATGGACTGGGAGACGCGCCCATGAGTTGTCTCCGCGCTCTGGCAAACTTAGCGAAAGCTGAAGCCACGGCGTTCAAGCGATATACAGAATATATTGCGCATGGGGATAAGGATCCAGGGCATGCGAAGGCGCTAGGCCAGGCAAAGAAAAAGCTCGATGATGCGATAAAAGACGTCAAGAAGTACTGCAACTGCGAACTCCTCAAAGAAGGTTCAAAGATTGTGGCCGTACTTGCCTCCGCCGAGGCCCTCGCCGAGAAAATAGTTGATGCCTTGCGTCAATTCTGCTCCGAGGATCCAGAATTCTGTTACGCGTGGTAACAGAGCGAGCCATCATGAGGATCGACAAAGACATCCAGCGACGAGTCAAACAGATTCAATCCAGTGAGGTCACCAAACGCGTGAAGGAGATTCAGGATTCCATGGTCGAGTCGCTGAAATCACAGTTCGACCACTCTGACTTGGGCCATCTGCGGGCCGTCATCCGGTTGACCATAGAATTTCAAGATTACCTTGAACATGGCAGCGTGGAAATGGCCAAGTCCATACAGCAGCAGCCTGCCACGGAACTTTCTACTAGAGAATTCGTGATGGAGGTCCAGAGCGCCTGCGAAGACCCTTTCAATAGATTTGACCTTTCATATAGATGTGAATCTATCTTTTCGGGAGTCGAGTCTTTTTGTGCCTTGGCTTCTGCATATAGAAAAATGAACGGTGCGGCTGGCAGCACGGTCACATGGGGTGCGACGTCCGATAAGGACGAATTTAAGACACAATTTGGCTTAACTTTTGACAATTTCATCAAGGAGCCAGATGCCGAGAAAAAGTGCCGGCTTCTGTTGGATCTTTTCAAATTGCAGATTGTCTTCGTCGGAATTTGCTACGATGAGTGAGTCAAGGAAAATACAAAATCCAAGATTACAGCTGTAACCTAGTTGGGATCTGCTCTGCATCGGCGTGGCCTACCACATTTTTCTGCGCAGGGGATCATACCGCGCTCAACAGGGGGGTGGCTGACCGTTCGCATGGCGAGGGGGTTCCGGGTGGCGCGTCCTTCCCCCCGCGGAAAGGGTGGGGTGCGGGAGGGACGGTGCACCCGCCATCAGAACTCCGAGAAGAATCAAGACCGAAAAAAGGCTGTGCCGCCCTCAAAGAGGGACTGCGCCGCCCGCACCTCTTCAATTGCAGTGCGACTGCGCTTGCTTTCCTTCGATTCGATCTTTCGTCGACTGAGCTTCCCTGAGTAGCGGTGCGGTAGGATAGTCCTTTCCTTCAACCGAAAGTGTCTCGCCCTTGAGCGTTGACGTCCAATCTGCAAGTGGTTGGAGTGCTCTCAGATAGAGTGAACACTTGTTTTCCTTAGCGAGATCTCCCGCGTGCTCGTAGATGCGAGCGGTCTCGTAACGGCCTATGTCGACCGCCGGATGAATCGATAGCGACCTTTCGGCAAAGATGGTTGCCTGTTTCACCCACTGCTCGGAGTGCTCCGCGTCCTTCTCTGCCCGAATGAGGTAAATGATGGCGATCTGCCTTAGAATTCCATCGTCGCTGGGCTTGTTCTCAAGGGCGTTGACTCCTGCCTGGATTGCTTCTTCGTAGCGTCCCTGTTTGGTGTCCTGCGCCATCTTGGTTATGACATCGCTGCTGGCTTCCGTTTCGCGGGGTGGGGCCGCGAGTCCGCAAGCAAGCAAGACGGTAGCTAGAGTCGACAAAAAGACGGTGTGCATGGCTCTCTGCCTCCTTGGGATTGGGAAGGAATTCATGGCGACGGCTTATGCTTCAGGATGCAAAAGAAGTCATAGACCTCGTCTGTTGCTCCGAAGGTCCAGAATTGCGTGGTCGTCCGCTCGGTGTCGTCCGTGCTACTGACGAACTCCGACTGCTTCTGCAAGGAGTACCTGATTCGCTTTCGAACGGCTCCGCATGGTCTCCCTTCCTGGCAGTTCCACGAGAGCAGGAAAAGGGCGCTCTTCCAGGTTTCTTTGGCGATCTTTCGCTCGAACAAGCAGGTCACGAGGGCTGCCGGAATGAGGGCGTCTTCGTTTGGATCTTCGGCGTAGGAGGCTAGGAACTGCCATCCGGAGAGGGGGCTTCTTTTGATTGAGAATATCCAAGGAGTGATTTGTTGGGTCTCATTAAAAGTGCACTCTTCTTGGAGTCCCATAGGGTCTTTCAGCACGGTCGGGGTATTGCTCGCGTAACGATACCTGTTGTGTCTCAGCACACCCCGCAGGGGGTCCTCCGACAGGAAGCGGCCTGTGGACCGATCGTAGTATCTGGCGCGATAGTAGTAGAGGCCGGTTTCGGGGTCCGACTCCCGCGCGGTGTACTGGAACGGATTTGTGAGCGAGCCGGACGAGGCGGTTTGGATGCCGAAGGAATCCCGGGTGTACGTCTGCGCCAAAGCCCCGGCGCTGCTGCTCAGCGAGCTGATGGAACCCAAGCCGTCTGCTTCATAGAAACTCGTTGCAGAGCTGCGCTCCGTTGCCAGCGGCTCATCGATGTTCACCCACTGCGTGAAGCGCGTCAAAACGCTGGCGTTTTGATCGGTCATCCTCACAATGCTATCGTCGTCCTAGGCATAAAACTAGGGACGAACCGTACCCTTTGCTGATGAAAGCGCAAAGGGTCCGGCACCCACCCATTGGCTGCGCCACCCGCCCGGGAGAGCGCATCATACGTAGAACCTTAAGGCGCGCAGAACTTAGCTAGCGGACTCATCAGAACGACAATCCAGCACAGAGTGCAGACCGTGATCGACAACCAGCCAAAGCGACTGACGCCGAGCCAGAGTCCTGAACCCCCTCCGCTCGACTCAGCCCTGAAAAGCGCGTAGCCTACGGCGGCAACGAGACAAGACCCCAACACGAAGATGATCTGGATTGTTCGGCCAACAACTATGTATCCACCACCACCATAGCCTACGAACTTATACCATGCCCAGACCGCCGCCGCTGTGCGCTCCAGGACAATGGTCCACTGCAGGAGCGCTGCCGCTACGACCGCCACGATGAGAAATCGCCTGAAAGTTTCAAGGCTACTGGCCATCACAAATCTCACTGAACGACAAGCGTTCCAAAGTTGCGCAAATACCCGGGTTGCGTCGGCCAGAACTTCCACCATGGTTTGAAATTGTCGGGAACCAGGGTTGTCTTGGTCTTGCTAATGATATTGGAGACGCAGTTCCAGCCGTTCCAATCCTTGGCGGCTATGCAGCCGGTGGTCCGGCCCGGATGATGCAGCCGGAAATGACTCCTTCCAGTGGCGTCATCAAAGTCGTCGTACGGGGTGCCATCCTCCTTATCCAGACGAAATTCAGCCGGATTTCTCTGCTGCTCTAGAATGTCGTAGGTTCCATTTGGGATCGGTTCGCCAAACGGCTTACCGCCGGATTCCGCCTTGATGGTGCAAGACTGGCGCGTATCCAAATCTGTGACGGTCAGGGTTCCGCTGCTCTTGTTATAAACTGCCTGGACAAGCATGCCGGAGGAATCGATGGCGTTGAGCGGGCTGTCCCCCACGTATGGGTAGAAATCCACTCCCGCTTGGAATCGAATCGGATCTTCACTTAGGAACCGCCCGGCCGCAAGGTCGTAGTATCTGGCGCGGTAGTAGTACAGTCCAGTTTCCGTATCCGACTCCCGGCCCGTGTACTGGAAGGGATTCGTCAGCGAACCAGTCGCTGCTGTCTGCTTGCCGAACGAATCGAGCGTGTACGTCTGCGCCAGGGCGCCCGCGCTGTTGCTCAGCGAGGTTATCGAGCCCAGACCATCCGCGTCGTAGAAGCTGGTCGCAGAGCTGCGCTCCATCGCCAGCGGCTCATCAATGTTGAGCCCCTGGGAGTAGCTGGCAACCTCTGCTCCCGAAGAATTGGCCTCCTCGACGAGGTTATCCCCGTCGTACGCGTAGATGCTCGTGGCACTGGTCGAAGACTTGTAAATGCGCCGACCGAACGGGTCGTACTTGAAGCTGACGGTGCCGGCACTGCCCGGGAGCGTGACGCTCGTCAGACGGTTCTCGTAGTCCCAAGCGTACGTGGTTGTTCCCGTCGAATCTGTCTTCGAGGTCGTATTCCCGTTGGCGTCGTAAGTGAAACTCGCGTTTGAGGTTGCAGTCAGTTCATTCGACGAATTTGTCGTGTAGGAAGCGACGCCCAGCGATGCCGTGCGATTCCCGATCGGGTCGTAGCTGTAGCTCTCCGTTGTGTTCCCGCCCTGCGTGACCTGGGTCAACTGGTAGATCGCGTCGTAGGTGTAGTTGGAGGTCACGCCTGCCAGCCAGTCCTGTTTCGAGGTTCGGTTCCCGGCAGCATCCACCGTGTACGTCGCGCCGTCAATGGTACTTCCGCTCGCTTGGTGCAGGACGCTGAGCAATCGGGAGAGGCTGTCTTAGGAATAGTTCGTGGTGATGCTGTTCGGGCGGGTTATTTGCGTGCGCCGCGAGAGCGCGTCGGGGCGGAAGCTGAATATGCCTGCATATGATTTATAAAGTGACGTCAATAAAACACTCGTTCATCATTTCACGATTCATTTTCATTCATGCACCGATTTCGGGGAGCACGTCATAGCTGGGGGGCCCGGCCGCGCGCGCGTGCCTTAAACGCGAGCATCACGGTGCCGAGGAAGAGGCCAGCTCCGAGTCCAATAAAAAAGTGATTTGCCCTAGCGAGGATTACGGCTGGTCGCCACGGCTCCTCAACCGCTGGAGCGACGGGCCGCACCCCCCACAGGTCTCTGTGGGAATTGATGTATGCCTCTATATTGCCGTCGGTGCGGAGATCAGGGTTAAGAGTCAGTGCCTTTCGAATATCTGCCTCGGACCGAGATAGTTCCTGCCTGCTCAACCGATCCCGGATTAAACCAGCGAAATAATAGCCCAGATAACAATCGGGCCGCGTGCGAATGGCCTTGTCGAAGAACGCTTCGGCCTCTCTGAGGTTCCCTTGCTCCTCCTCGTGGCTTCCCAGATTAAGCAGCGCGTCCACATCGGCGGCGTCGCGTTCCAATCGCTGTTTGAGCCTAGCGGGAGAATATTCCGAATAGGGTCGTTTGACGAACTGTACTCCCTCACAGCCCTTTTCGTCTTGAGCCAGGACGGATGGCGCAGCAGTCGTTCCGAATATCCCGGCTACCAAGACCAGCAGATGCACTCCGCCGATGAATCTCTTTGCAATGTGAGTCATCATTCGCGCACGCTCCCTACCATGGCCGCCTATAGTAATGAAAAGAATTAGGGCCATCGTTCGTACAGACGGCATCGAAAAACTTAGAAAAGCTAGACGCCACTGCCTCACGAACGCGAATGCAGCCAGCCGTGGGATGCAACGCACCCGTATCAGGGTGCCTCGAGTGAATCATGATCCCTGTACGACCTGGAACTTCCAGAGGGATGCGTGCCGGGCCAAATGCTCCATACTTGTCGCGGTTCTTATCCCAAGGTAACTTCCCTAGTCTTGTCTCGTGGCCATTTCTGAAGAGCCACTGCGGATTGTCAATCAGATACACGCCCTCCTTTATTCCACAATGGCAGCTGCCGGTCAGATTTGAAGCGCCAAAAGGCCCTACCTGCTGGGACCCGTCGTTTTTCTCGATCCTTATCTGAGTCCCGTTGAACAAGATCTTACAAAGGCCCCAAGGATCGACGGAGTCCGTCGGGTCATTACCAACATACGAATACATATTGGCGCCGTCCAAGTCCGGCGAGCTCGAGGGGTCCTCGCTGAGCAAGCGTCCGATTGTTATTTCGTAGTATCTAGCTCGGTAGTAATAGAGGTCGGTCTCGCTGTCAGCCTCGCGCCCGGTGTATTGAAACGGATTCAAGAGCGAGCCAGAAAAACCTGTCTGCCTCCCGAACGAATCGCGCGTGTAGGTCTGCGCCAGGGCGCCCGCGCCGCTGCTCAGCGAGGTTATCGAGCCCAGGCCATCTGCTTCGTAGAAGCTGGCCACGGAGCTGCGGTCCATCGCCAGCGGTTCATCGATGTTCAACCCCTGAGAGTAGCTGGCAACCTCTGTTCCCGAAGAATTGGCCTCCTCGACGAGGTTATCCCCGTCGTACGCGTAGATGCTCGTGGCACTGGTCGAAGACTTGTAAATGCGCCGACCGAACGGGTCGTATTTGAAGCTCACCGGCTTGATTTCCCACCTGACCTCGGAGTCGCGTCCAACTCCCATCCAGGCTTACCTCTAGCTTCCGCTGGGACAGTTTGAGGGTTGTGGGTCACAAAACCACGGGACAGATCCCAGCTTAAGCAGTGTGACTCACTTCCCGCCGAAATGCATACTTGAGGAGGCGATATGCTATGTATCCCAACCCCATAAGCACCAGCAGGAAGAGGATAAGCGCTGCATCGTCCTGCCAACGAAGGGGCGTGAGAATCCCATATTTCTCCTTCGGAATGAGATAGTGCTCTTGGTAGAAGCCAAAACCCCCGCGACCTGCCTCGATTATTGTACCCAGCAACAACAAGCCACCCGCTGCGGCGCAAATCAGTCGACGAGCCTGCATGGGACCCACCTCTCTAGGGAACGACCGTCAGATAGTTCGAGCCATTTTCAGCTTCGAGCATGCGCCGGATCGCGTTGTACTGTTCAACGGCGCGGGGATCGAACTTGTCAGCATTGATGCAGCCGTGCGTGATCGAGCCAAGGTGGAATTCAAACCCGCCTCTCTTATTGCCAATACCGAAAGCTGCTAGAAAGTAGAGAAAAGAGTCCCACTTGGACCACTGTGTGGGCTGCAGGCGATACATTCCCCACCCGCGGTGTTCGGGTCTTTCGTCTGGGTTCAAGATGTACCTACCTGGTTGAACTGGACCGTGATTTTTTACGTTCGTACACTTCGGTTTATCTTGACACGGACCAGGATCGCCAGAATGGAGGCCTTGCGGGCCCAATTGAAGAACGCGTTTTGGACCAACTTTTGGATTATAGCTTGAGGTGCAAGTCATCGTATGTTGAGAGATTGAGTACACACATTCAGCGAGTCCCAAGGGATCATCGAAATTTGGGGCGCTATTGCCGACGTACGCATAGAAATTACCGCCACCGAGGAAACCGACTGGATCTTCAGACAAGAACTTGCCTGCGTTCGGGTCGAAGTATCTGGCGCGATAGTAGTATAGGCCGGTTTCCACGTCAGACTCGCGGGCCGTGTACTGGAACGGGTTTGTAATCGAGCCAGTTGAACCGGTCTGTTTTCCGAATGAATCCCGCGTGTAGGTTTCGGCCAATGCCCCGGCCGAGCTGCTCAGCGATGTGACGGAGCCCAACCCATCTGCTTCGTAGAAGCTGGCGACGGAGCTGCGGTCCATCGCCAGCGGCTCATCAATGTTCAGCCCCTGCGAGTAGCTGGCAACCTCTGTTCCCGAAGAATTGGCTTCT
>Ga0335083_10002755_pt1 | contig 23066 bp, 14 predicted proteins | sample Lox_Sample_42_FD_206716 | JGI IMG/M metagenome (GOLD analysis project Ga0335083, IMG submission 206716) | Soil microbial communities from Loxahatchee National Wildlife Refuge, Florida, United States - Lox_Sample_4.2 | ecosystem: Environmental > Terrestrial > Soil > Wetlands | place: USA...
ATCAACCAGAAGTCCTCGGGCATTAAGTGCATCTACGTCGCGATCGGCCAGAAGCAGTCGACCATCGCCAACGTGGTGCGCAAGCTCGAGGAGCACGGCGCGCTCGCCCACACCGTGGTGGTGGCGGCCTCGGCCTCGACCCCGGCCGCCATGCAGTACATCGCCGCCTACTCGGGCGTGACCATGGGCGAGTACTTCATGGACAAAGGCGAGGACGCGCTCATTATCTATGACGACCTCTCCAAGCAGGCCGTCGCCTACCGCCAGATCTCGCTGCTGCTGCGCCGCCCGCCGGGCCGCGAGGCCTTCCCCGGGGACGTGTTCTACCTGCACTCGCGCCTGCTCGAGCGCAGCGCGCGCGTCAACGAGGAATACGTCACCATGGTCAGCAAGGGCAAGGTGACCGGCAAGACCGGTTCCCTCACCGGGCTGCCGATCATCGAGACCCAGGCGGGCGACGTCACGGCCTTCGTGCCGACCAACGTCATCTCCATCACCGACGGGCAGATCTTCCTCGAGACCGACCTGTTCAACGCCGGCATCCGCCCGGCCATGAACGCCGGCATCTCGGTGTCGCGCGTCGGTGGCGCGGCGCAGACCGACATCATCAAGAAGCTCGGCGGCGGCATCCGCCTGGCGCTGGCGCAGTACCGCGAGCTGGCGGCGTTCTCGCAGTTCGCCTCCGACCTCGATGAGGCCACCCGCCGGCAGCTCGAGCGCGGCCAGCGCGTCACCGAAGTGATGAAGCAGAAGCAGTACGCCCCCATGTCGGTCGCGGAGATGGCGCTGTCGATCTACGCCGTCAACAACGGCTACATGGACAAGGTCGAGCTGAAGAAGATCGTGGCCTTCGAGGCGGCGCTGCAGTCCTTCGCGCACTCCAACTACAAGGCCATGCTCGATGCCATCAACGCGACGCCGAAGCTCTCCAAGGAGACCGAGGCGCAGCTGAAGAAGTGCATCGAGGACTTCATCGCCACCGGTACCTACTAAGGAAGCGCCTCGAGGCCCCGCCATGCCCGGCACCAAGGAAATCCGCTCCAAGATCGCGAGTGTCAAGAGCACTCAGAAGATCACCAAGGCCATGCAGATGGTGGCCACGAGCAAGATGCGCCGCGCGCAGGAGCGCATGCGGCTCGCGCGCCCGTACGCCGCCAAGATGCGCAACGTCATCGGCCACCTGACGCAGGCCAACCCGGACTACCACCACCCCTTCCTGGTGACCCGCGAACCGAAGGCCGTCGGCATCATCGTCATCTCGACCGACCGCGGACTCGCCGGCGCGCTCAATGCCAACGTCTTCAAGCAGGCGCTGATGCTCGCGCGCGAGTGGCACGGCAAGGGGGCGCAGGTGAGCCTGTGCCTGATCGGCACCAAGGGGCTGAACTTCTTCCGCCGCCTCAACATGCCGATCCTCGCCAACGTCGCCGGCCTCGGCGACCGGCCGCACATCAAGGACCTGATCGGCACCGTCAAGGTGATGCTGGATGCCTACCGCGAGGGCAGGATCGATCGGCTCTTCCTGGTGAGCGCGCAGTTCGTGAACACCATGACGCAGAAGCCGGACGTCTCGCAGCTGCTGCCGGTGGAGGCGCTCGACCTCGAGGGCCTGCAGGAGCACTGGGACTACCTCTACGAGCCGGACGCCGCCGGCATCCTCGATGGGCTGCTGATGCGCTACATCGAGTCGCAGGTCTACCGCGGCGCGGTCGAGAACGTGGCTTCCGAGATGGCCGCGCGCATGGTCGCCATGAAGGCGGCCTCCGACAACGCCGGCAAGCTGATCCAAGAGTTGCAACTGATCTACAACAAGGCCCGCCAGGCCGCGATCACGAAGGAGCTTTCGGAGATCGTGGGTGGTGCGGCTGCGGTTTGAGGAACGACACCATGGCCACTCCCGCTGAGGGACACATTACCCAGATCATCGGCGCCGTCATCGACGTCGAGTTTCCGCGCGAAGGCATCCCGCGGGTCTACGAGGCACTCAAGCTCAAGGACGTGGACCTGACGCTCGAGGTGCAGCAGCAGCTCGGCGACGGCGTCGTGCGCACCATCGCCATGGGCTCCTCCGAGGGCCTGAAGCGCGGCCTGGCGGTGACCGCCACCGGCGCGCCGATCTCGGTGCCGGTCGGCGGCGGTACGCTCGGGCGCATCATGGACGTGCTCGGGCACCCGCAGGACAACCGCGGCCCGGTCAAGGCGACTGAGTCGCTGCCGATCCACCGGCCGCCACCGGCCTTCGACGAGCAGGCCGGGGGCCAGGACCTGCTGGTCACGGGCATCAAGGTCATCGACCTCCTGGTGCCGTTCGCCAAGGGCGGCAAGGTGGGCCTGTTCGGTGGCGCGGGCGTCGGCAAGACCGTCAACATGCTCGAGCTGATCAACAACATCGCCAAGCAGTACTCGGGCCTGTCGGTGTTCGCCGGCGTCGGCGAGCGCACCCGCGAGGGCAACGACTTCTACCACGAGATGATGGAGTCGGGAGTCATCGACAAGGACAACCTCGCCAACTCCAAGGTGGCGATGGTGTACGGGCAGATGAACGAGCCGCCGGGCAACCGCCTGCGCGTGGCGCTCACCGGGCTCACCATGGCCGAGTACTTCCGCGACGAGACGCGCCCGGACTCCGGCGGCAAGGGCCGCGACGTGCTGTTCTTCGTCGACAACATCTATCGCTACACCCTCGCCGGCACCGAGGTCTCGGCGCTGCTCGGGCGCATGCCCTCCGCGGTCGGCTACCAGCCGACGCTGGCCGAGGAGATGGGCGTGCTGCAGGAGCGCATCACCTCCACCAAGAAGGGTTCGATCACCTCGATCCAGGCGGTGTACGTGCCCGCTGACGACCTCACCGATCCCTCGCCCGCGACCACGTTCGCGCACCTGGATGCGACCGTGGTGCTGTCGCGCCAGATCGCCTCCCTCGGCATCTACCCGGCGGTGGATCCGCTCGACTCCACCAGCCGCCAGCTCGACCCGCTGGTGGTGGGCGAGGAGCACTACAACACCGCGCGCGGCGTGCAGGCCGTGCTGCAGCGCTACAAGGAGCTGCAGGACATCATCGCGATCCTCGGCATGGACGAGCTGTCCGAGGAGGACAAGCTCACCGTGGTCCGCGCGCGCAAGGTGCAGCGCTTCCTGTCGCAGCCCTTCAACGTCGCCAAGGTGTTCACCGGCCAGGATGGCAAGATCGTCCCGCTCAAGGACACCATCCGCGGCTTCAAGGGCATCATCAGCGGCGAGTTCGATGCGCTACCCGAGCAGGCCTTCTACATGGTCGGCTCGATCGAGGAAGCGGTCGAGAAGGCGAAGACGCTGCAGTAAGGAGCGCCCGCAGGCGCGAGGTATCCCATGGCCGAGGCAGCCACCATCCAGGTCGACATCGTGAGCGCGGAGGGCGAGATCTTCTCCGGTCCCGCCACGACCGTGTTCGCGCCCGCCTCCCAGGGTGATCTGGGCATCTACCCGCGGCACGCACCGCTGCTCTCGCTGCTCAAGCCGGGCGAGGTGCGGGTGATCACCCCGGATGGCCAGGAGCACGTGTTCTTCGTCGGCGGCGGAGCCCTCGAGGTGCAGCCCACCAAGGTGACCGTGCTCGCCGACACGGCGCTGCGCGCCAAGGACATCGACGAGGCCGCCGCTCTCGCCGCCAAGCAGCGCGCCGAGGAGGCGCTCAAGGACAAGTCCGGGCGCATCACCGAGGCCGAGGCGCTCGCCGAGCTCGCCCGGGTTGCCGCCCAGCTGAAGGTCCTCAAGCGGCTGCGCCAGACCCGGGGCTGATCCCCTGGACCCCGCGCCCGAGGCCGCCGCTCCCCCCGCGCCGCCGCTCGCGGCGCCGCCGGGCCTGTTCGCGGGGCTGGCGCGCAATCTCCGGACCGGGTTAGCGCTCTTTGCGCTCCGGCGCCGCTGGCCCTCGCAGCTCGCGGTCAGCTTCGACCAGGTGGTGGTGATGCTCGGGGTGAGTCTCCTCGTCTGGGGAGTATTCGATGCCCTGCACGCGGTGCGACCGGCCGTACTCGCCCTCGATGGCCTCTTTGGCTGGGCCTGCTACCTGCTGCTCGGGCTCACCGCCTGCGCGCTGGTGGCGAGGACCCAGAGCCGCCTCGCCGACACCCGGCCGCTGCTCGTGGCGGCGCTGTCCGCGGCCCCCTTCGTACTCACATTCTTCTGGCTCGCCAGCGACATCCCGGCGCTGCGCTCCCGGCCGCTCCTGGTGACCGCGGCGGCACTCATATATATGGCGTTCCTGGTGGTGCGGATCCTCGGGGCAGCCTACGGGGCGGTGCGGGTACGCGTCGCGCTCGTCGCGCTGGCACTCCTGGTCGCCTCTCCCTGGGTGCTGGCCGAGCTGAACCTCGACACCCGCCTGTGGGTCGCCGACGAGGCCGGCGACTCGCAGGGGGATGAGGATGCCGCCCAGGCCGAGGTGCTGTTCTACGATCAGCCGGCGCGCATCGCGAGCGCCGTCGAGCGCGTGCGGCCCACCCAGCCCGGGACGACCAGCGTGTACTTCCTCGGCTTCGCCGGGGACGGCGAGCCGGCGCTGTTCCGCCGCGAGGCGCAGTTCGCCAAGGAGGTCTTCGGTGCGCGTTACGGCAGCGAGGGCCGCTCGCTGCTGCTCATCAACGACGTCGAGGACCGCGATTCGTACCCGCTGGCGAGCGTCTCCGGCCTCGGCCAGTCGCTCAAGGCCCTCGCCTCCCGCATGGACCCGGACAACGACGTCCTGGTGCTGTTTCTGACCTCGCACGGCTCGCAGGACGGCCTCGAGGTGCAAAACGGCTCCCTGCCGCTGGCGCAGCTCGCCCCGAGCGACGTGCACGAGGCGCTCGATACCGCCGGCATCCGCTGGAGGCTGATCGTGGTGTCGGCCTGCTACGCAGGGGTGTTCCTCGATGAGCTCAAGGACGAGACCTCCGCGGTGGTGACCGCGTCGGACTCCGAGCACACCTCCTTCGGCTGCGAGGACGACCGCGACCTTACCTGGTTCGGGGAGGCCTTCCTCAAGGAATCGCTGCCGACCGCGAGCTCGCTCGCGGCCGCTTTCAAGAAGGCCAGCGCCCTCATCGCCCAGCGCGAGGACGCTCAGCACGAGGGGCGCTCCAACCCACAGCTGTTCGTGGGCGAGGCGATGAAGCGCAAGCTCGCCACACTCGAGGCCGAGCACCCCAGCACCCCGCACCACTCCTATACGGTGCAGCGGTGAGTACAATCCTCCGCCATGCCTAAGAAACCCCCGGGCACCGGCGGCGCGGCGGCGCCCCTGGCGGTGGTGATCCTCGCGGCCGGGGAGGGCAAGCGCATGAAATCGGCGCTTCCCAAGGTACTGCAGCCACTGGCCGGGGAGCCGCTGCTGAAGCACGTCCTGGCGGCCGCGCGCGCACTCGAGCCGCAGCGCATCTGCGTGGTCTATGGCCACGGCGGCGAGCGGGTACGCGCGGCCTTCCCGGGTGAGACGCTGACCTGGGTGCTGCAGGGCGAGCGCCTGGGCACGGGGCATGCCCTGCGGCAGGCGATGCCGCATGTCCCCGACGGCCACACGGTGCTGGTGCTGTACGGCGACGTGCCGCTGATCAGTGCCGCAACGCTCGCGGGACTTCTCGCGCTCGCAGGTGCCCGGGCACTTGCCCTGCTCACCGTCGAGCTGCCCGACCCGAAGGGCTACGGCCGCATCGTGCGCAATGCCCGTGGGCTGGTGCAGCGGATCGTCGAGGATGCGGATGCGAACCGCCGCGAGCGTGCACTGCGCGAGTGCAACACCGGCGTCCTGGCGGGACCCGCGGCGCTCCTGAAGCGCTGGCTGCAGCGCCTCAAGCCGGCGAACGCCCAGGGCGAGTACTACCTGACCGACGTCATCGCCCTGGCCGCGCGAGACAAGGTGCCCGTGCGGCCGCTCCCCGCACCGAGCGTGAGCGAGGTGCTGGGAGTGAACGACAAGGCGCAGCTCGCCGAGCTCGAGGGCATCCACCGCGCGCAGCTCGCCCGGGAGCTCATGCTGGCCGGAGTCACGCTCGCCGACCCCGCGCGCCTGGACGTGCGCGGCACGCTCAGCCACGGGAGCGACGTGTTCATCGACGCCAACGTGCTGATCGAGGGGCGCGTGCACCTGGGCGACCGCGTGCGCATCGGGCCGGGCTGCGTGCTGCGCAACAGCGAGATCGGCGCAGACACCGAGGTTTTCGCCCATTGCGTCATCGACAGCGCCCGCATCGGTGAGCGCTGCAGCATCGGGCCGTTCGCCCGTTTTCGCCCGAGTTCCACGCTCGCCGCCGAAGTGCACATCGGCAATTTCGTGGAAGTGAAGAACTCGCGGCTCGGCAGGGCCTCGAAGGCCAATCACCTGGCCTATGTCGGGGACGCGCAGCTCGGTGCGCGCGTCAACATCGGTGCCGGCACCATCGTCGCCAACTACGACGGCGCCCACAAGCACACGACGGTGATCGAGGACGACGTGCACACCGGCAGCAACAGCGTGCTGGTGGCGCCGATCGTGATCGGCGCCGGTGCGACCATCGGCGCCGGCTCCACCGTGGTGCGTGCGGTGCCGGCCGGCAAACTAACTGTCGCACGCGCCCGCCAGAGCACCATCGACGACTGGCAGCGGCCGCGGCGCGAGAAAAAATAAAGAAATAGTTTCCTCACAGCCGCGCTGCAACGTCGTTGTAGCACTGCGGGACTAAGTTCGTCGCGCTTCTTTCTGAAAAGAACGCTCCGCAGGTGAGGTCTCAATGAGTGCGTCGCCCCTGTCACCGGCGCTCTGGCCGGAGGGATTCTGGGATCGGCTGGACCAGCTCGAGGGACGGCACCAGCGCGTCCTGACCCATCATGACCAGGCACGCCGCGGACTTGAGCGCCTGACTTCAGGTGAAGCCGAGGAAGTGCGCCTAGCCTGGCGTCGCTATTGCGAAGTCATCGCCGAGCTGGACGCGACCACGGCGGAATTCGAAGCCCTGCGTCCGTGAGCACGAGCAAGCGCGCGGTCCTCATGGACTGGATCATGTCGCGCCGCGCCAGGGACGAGTTCGGCATGCTGCAGTCGGACGTGCGCGAGCTCGCAGTCTCGCGCAGCACCGCGCTGCGACTGTTCGTCGCCAGCCGTTACGCGGCCACCGGGCTTGCGCAGCGCGAGTTCTGGCTCGAGTTCATCTGGGCCGACCAGGAGTACCGCGCCGCCGTCGGGAAACTCGCGCGCTTCTGTGCCGAGCACGCCGGCTCCACGCGCCGCCGCTCCCTCGGTGCTCCGTAGCTGTCACGGGGCCGTCACGCGTGGCACCTACAGTTCGATGCTCCTGACATCCGGCCCAACGACTGGACTGACGAATGAGCAAACGCGCGTTGATTACCGGGATCACCGGTCAGGACGGTGCCTATCTCGCCGAGTGGCTGCTGCGCAAGGGCTACGAGGTGCATGGCATCAAGCGCCGCGCCTCCTCGTTCAATACCGATCGCATCGACCACCTCTACGAGGACCCACACGGCTCCGACGTGCGGCTGCGGCTGCATTACGGCGACCTCACGGACGCGACCAACGTGCTGCGCATCATCCAGGCGGTGCAGCCGGATGAGATCTACAGCCTCGCGGCGCAGAGCCACGTGCAGGTGTCCTTCGAGACTCCCGAGTACACCGCCAACGCCGACGGGCTCGGCACGCTGCGGCTGCTCGAGGCCATCCGCATCCTGCGCCTCGAGCGGCGCACGCGCTTCTACCAGGCCTCGACCTCCGAGATGTTCGGCCTGGTCGCGGAAACCCCGCAGACCGAGCGCACCGCCTTCCACCCGCGCTCGCCCTACGGCGTCGCCAAGCTGTACGCGCACTGGATCACGATCAACTACCGCGAGGCCTACGGCCTCTACGCCTGCAGCGGCATTCTCTTCAACCACGAGTCGCCGCTGCGCGGTGAGACCTTCGTGTCGCGCAAGATCACCCGCGGGCTCGCCAGGATCAGCACCGGGCTGCAGAACTGCCTGTATCTGGGCAACCTGAACGCGCGGCGCGACTGGGGCCATGCGCGCGACTACGTCGAGGCGCAGTGGCTCATGCTGCAGCAGGAGCAGCCGCGTGACTATGTCATCGCCACCGGGCGCCAGCACTCGGTGCGTGAGTTCGTGGAGAAGGCCGGCACGCATCTCGGCATGCGCATCGAATGGCGCGGCAAGGGCAGCGAGGAAACGGGCATCGACCGCAAGAGCGGCCGCACGGTAGTGCGCATCGACCCGCGCTACTTCCGGCCCGCGGAGGTGGACTCGCTCCTCGGGGACGCCTCGCTGGCGCGGCAGGAGCTTGGCTGGCAGCCGCGCACGGATTTCGACGAGCTGGTGCACGAGATGGTGGACGCGGACCTGGCGCTGGCCCAGCGCGATGCCCTGGTGAGCCGCGAGGGTTACCGGATCGCCCACGCCAGCGAGTAGCCCTCATGCGCAGCGACAGCCGGGTGTACATCGCCGGCCACCGCGGGCTGGTCGGCTCGGCAATCCAGCGCGCCTGCGAGCAGCGCGGCTTCACGCAGCTGCTGCTGCCCGAGCGTGCGCAGCTGGACTTGCGCGACGCCGCGGCGGTGGAGCGGTTCTTTGCCGACACGCAGCCGGAGTACGTGTTGCTTGCCGCGGCTACCGTGGGCGGCATCCACGCCAACGACTCGCGTCCGGCGGACTTCATCCGCGACAACCTGCTGATCGCCACCAACGTCGTCGACGCCGCGTGGCGGCACCGCGCGCGCAAGCTGCTGTTTCTCGGCTCCAGCTGCATCTACCCGCGGCTCGCCCCCCAACCCCTGCGCGAGGAATATCTGCTGACGGGCGCGCTCGAGCCCACCAACGAGTGGTATGCCATCGCCAAGCTCGCGGGACTGAAAATGTGCCAGGCGTACCGGCGGCAGTATGGCTTCGACGCCATCACGCTGCTGCCGACCAACCTCTACGGGCCCGGCGACAACTTCGACCTGGACAGCTCCCACGTGCTGCCCGCGCTGCTGCGCAAGATCGATACCGCGCGCGCGCGCGGTGCGGTCACGGTCACGTTGTGGGGTTCGGGGACCCCGCGGCGCGAATTCATGCACGTCGACGACCTCGCGGATGCCTGTCTGTTCCTGATGCAGCATTACAGCGACGAGCGCCCGATCAACGTAGGCTGCGGCGGGGACCTGACCATCCGCGAGCTTGCCGGCCTCATCGCCCAGGTGGTCGGCTTCAAGGGCCGCTTCGAGCTCGATGCCAGCCAGCCCGACGGTACGCCGCGCAAACTTCTCGACACCTCGCGCCTCACCGCGCTGGGATGGCGGCCGCGCATCGATCTCATGGCGGGGATCGCCGCAACTTACGCCTGGTATCTCGCAGAAGTCGCACGCGAGTCCGGCGTCACTTCCGCAGCCTAGAGCGTCCCGCGAGCGCGCCCGGAGCGGCAGCTGCGCGCTCGCAAGCGGCGTCCGTGTTGTCATGCACTCGTCATCCAGCCCGCCTACATTGGCGGTTCACACTTCTCCAGACATAGAACAACCGGGGATAGGTTCCGATGCGGTGGTCCAGGTCACGGAAGGCGGGCGCGCTGCTGCTCGCAGTGGGTTTGGCTTTGCTCGCCACCGACTTGCAGGCGCAGTCGCCCCTGTTCTCGACGGTGCATACCGTGGCCGCCGCCGATCGCGCGGTACCGGTCGAGGAGACCTTCAACGTTGCCAATGCCGGGACCTATAACATCACCCTGACCGATCTGGGTGCGCAGCTCGCGACGCCCGCGCCGCTGGCTTCCATCAAGCTCGCCGTCACCAGCGGCAGCAGCATCGTGGGCACGCCGCTCACCGCGCCTGGAAGCTCCTCGCTAAGCGCCACGGTGGGCGCGTACGTGATCCACGTCGTCGGCCAGCCCGGCAACGTCCCCGGCTCCGGTCCGTTTGGGATCACCGTTACCGACTCCGGCAACAACGTCGTGGCGAGCTTCGCCGGCACGCTCGCCCTGCCGCAGGCGGCGGTTCCGGACAATGAAGGTGTTCTGAGCGGCAGCTTCACCGTCCAGACGAGCGGCAGTTACCAGGTCACCCTCTCCGACCTGCAGTTTCCGGCGAATCTGAGCATTGTGACGCTTGCGATCGTTGTACAGGGCGGCGGGCTGGTTACGTCGCTGCCCGCGGCGGGCACCAACACCGTTGCGCTGCAGTCGGGCACAACCTACGAGATCTTCGCGGTCGGGCAGGCGAGCGGCACGCCCAACGCAGGGCTGTATGGCGCAAGTGTCGTACCGGCCGGTGGCGGTGCGCCCGTCTACGCCAACGTCGTGCCGGTCGGGGCAGTGAGCCTGGTCGCAACTCCGTCGCTGGCGGCCGGCAGCTACACACTCGTGCTGACGGACCTGAAGCTGCCGAGTGACCTCGCGCAGCTCGGGGCAGTGGTCGCGCTCGGCGGCCAGGCGATGGCGCAGCTGGGTATGGCCGGCAGCGCTCCGTTCGTCGCCACGGCCGACACCTACAAGGTATTCGCGCTCGGGCTGCCGGGCGCCGGCGGTACCGGCAGCTACACCCTGAGCGTGCAGCCTGCCAGCGGGCCGGCCGCACTGAGCGTCGCGCGCGCCGTGAGCGCGCCCGGGGGCGCGGTACAGGCTTATAGCTTCGACACCCAGGTCCCGAGTTCCGGTGCCTACACGGTCAATCTTGCGGATTTCTCCCTGCCCGCCGCGTTCGTTTCGCTGAGTGCCGTGGCGACCCAGAACGGCGCCGCGCTCGGCGCTGCTCAAAACGGTGCCGGTGCGCAGAGCATCGTGGCGGCATCCGGTCCCCTGTCACTGTTGGTCTTCGCCCAGGCGGCTGCCTCAGGGAGCCTCTTTGGAATCGATCTGGAGCCGAGCGGCACGACCAATCCGGTCTTCGCCGCCACCCAGGGAGTAGGGGAGCTATTCTCGGCGCAGCAGGTCAGCATCACCTCGGCGGGCACTTACGCAGTTACCGTCAGCGACGTGGGCTTCCCGGCGCCGCTGGCGAACCTCGCCGTTGTCGTGACGCGCGGTGCCAATCAGTTCGGATCGATCTTTGTCGGCGGCAACTTCTCCTTCGTGGCGACGCCGGGTAACTACTTCCTGAACTTCATCGCGCAACCCGGGGGCGACGACCACGCCGGGACCTATTCGCTGGAGGTCGCCTCGGCCCCACCGGCGCCGATCGTGACGCTGACTACGGATGCGGCCAGTGTCGCATCCGGCGGCACGGTGAACCTCATCTGGACCAGTCAGAATGCGACCGCGTGCACCGCATCTGGCGGCTGGAGCGGCAACCAGCCGACCAGCGGCTCATTAACCAGCCCGGTGCTGACGAGCTCGACCACCTTCACGCTCACCTGCACCGGAGCCGGGGGCAGCAGCGCGAAGTCCGCGCAGGTTACGGTGAACGCCGCTCCCTCCGGCGGCGGCGGCGGCGGTGGAGCGCTGAGCCCGCAGCTGGTGCTGCTGTTGGCCGGGCTGCTGCTAGCGCAGCTCTTGCGGCGGGTGGCGCGGAATGATTCTCGAGCCGGCGGCGAGCGTTCGCCGCCGGCGCTTCCGTCACGCGTCGGTCACACGCGCTACCTAGAGTGCTCAGCCGTCCGGCGCCCCGAAATCTCCAATCCAGCAGGCTAAACCTATGGTCCGGCTCGTCAATTTAGTCTGTGTCGCGGTGCTTTGCGTATTCGTCGCGGCGTGCGGTGGCGCGAAAGCGCGCCTCGCTGCGCATCTGCAGCGCGGTCAGACCTACTTCGAGCAGGGCAATTACCTCAAGGCGGACGTCGAGTTTCGCAACGCGATGCAGATCGCGCCCGGGGACACGACTGCGCGCCTCATGGCGGCCAAGACGGCCGAACGGCTCGGCAAGCCGGGGCCTGCGGTCGGACTCTATCAGTCGGTGGTCGAGTCGAACCCTGACAACGTCGAGGCGCGCACCAACCTCGCTCGCCTGTACATCTTCGGTGGCGCGCCGGCCAAGGGGCTGGAGGTGATCAAGCCCGCACTCGCAGCGCATCCCGAGGATGCGGTGCTGCTGACTCTGCGGGCCGCGGCCAGGATGGAGCTCAAAGACACGGCCGGGGCCACCGAGGACGTCGAGCACGCCCTGCGTCTGGCGCCGAACAATCAGGAGGCCGTGGCGATGCAGGCGGGTCTGCTGCAGAAGCGCGGCGATCTTGGGGCCGCGGTTGCTCTGGCCAAGGCTGCCGTGGCGCAAGCCCCGAACTCCACCGACCTGAGAGAGGTACTGGTACAGCTCTATCTCTCGGGCCGCGACACCGATCAGGCGGAGGCAGAGCTGCTGGAGCTGGTGCGGCTGAAGCCTGCGAACGTGCGCTATCGCATTTCGCTCGCGAGTTTCTATTCGCAGGCCGGTCGCACGGACGACGCCCAGCACGCCCTGGAGGAGGCCGTCAAGGCGATGCCCGGCAACGACGACATGAAGCTCGCACTGGTCGACTTCACCGTCAGGTCGCGCACGCCGGCCGATGGCGAACGGGTGCTGCGCGCCTTGGTGGCCAAGGAACCCGACAACAACACACTGCGTCTGGCGCTGGGCACCTTGCTCGAGGACATGAAGCGCAGCAACGACGCCGTCGCGGTGTACGAGGAGGTCATCCGCCGCGCCGGCACCGGTCCGCAGGGACTGACGGCGCAGGATCGGCTCGCAGCGATCGCGCTGGACCAGGGGCGCCCGGATGAGGCCAGCAAACGCATCGCGGAAGTGCTGGCCAAGAATCCGCGCGACGCCGATGCCCTGGTGGTACGCGGCCGCCTGGCGCTGGACCGCCACGATGCGACTGCGGCGATCGCGGACTTCCGCGCCGTGGTGCGCGATCAGCCCAAGGCCATCGCGGTGTATCAGCTTCTCGCCCAGGCTCACATCGCGAACAAGGAGCTACCGCTCGCCGTGGAAGCACTGCGTAACGCGGTAGCGGCCGCCCCAACCCAATCCGCTCCGAAACTGCAGCTGGCAGAACTTCTGGCGCAGACCGAAGGCCAGGATGCCGCAATCAGCATGCTCGAGGACTCGGTACGCGCCGCGCCCACCGACCCCGCGCTGCGCGAGGCGCTCACCAGCGCCTACCTGCGCAAGGGGGACTATGCCAATGCCCTCACCGCCGCCCAGGGCCTCGAGACACTGCGACCCGACGCCGTCCCCGGCTACTACCTCGCCGGTCTCGCCTTCGAGGGCCAGCGACGCTACGAGGATGCCCGCAAGGAGTTTGAACAGGCACTGAGCGTTCAGCCGGGCACCTTCGAGGCGTTATCGTCGCTGGCGCGTCTCGAGGTTCGCCGCGGTCACGCCGCGGACGCGATCGCGCTGGTGAAGAAGGAGATCGCACGCTCGCCCAAGGCCGCCGCCCCGGTCCTGCTGCTCGGCCAGCTCTACCTGGGGCAAAAGGACGCGCCGGCCGCCGTCGCGACACTGACCCAGGCGACCGAGCTCGCCCCGCAGTGGTGGGTGCCTTACCGGGAGCTGGCGCGCGCCCGGTCCGCCTCGGGCGACGTGGCCGGTGCCATCAGCGCCTACCAGGCCGGCATCAAGGTCGAATCGGCCGAGCCGCTGCTCACCGCCGAGCTCGCCGGCCTCTACCTGCAGCAGGGTCGTGCGGATGACGCAATCGCAGCCTATGAAGCCTTCAGCCGCCAGCATCCGCACGTGCAGGTGATCGAGAACAACCTGGCCATGCTGCTCGTGACCTACCGCAAGGACCAGGAGAGCCTCGATCGCGCGCGTGATCTTACCGCCGGCTTCTCCTCGACCGAGGACGGCTCGCTGCTCGATACCAGCGGCTGGGTGCACTTCAAGCGGGCGGAGTACAAAGATGCGCTGCCGGTGCTCGAGCGTGCGGTCGCACGCTCGCCCCAGTCGCCGGAGATTCGCTATCACCTCGGCATGGCCGAGCTGCAGAGCGGCCAGAAAGACCGTGCGCGCAGCAACCTTGAGACCGCGGTCTCGGGCTCGGCAAAGTTCACCGGGGTGGACGAAGCGCGCAGCACCCTCGAGGCGCTCAAGAAGGGCTGACGGCCGATCGCCGGCGTTGCCGCGGAGTCCTGATCGGGCCGGCGCGTTGCGCCGCAGCGCGCCGCCGGATTCAAGCTGCAGCATTCCCGGCGTCAATCAAACGTAGTCGGTCTGTCATACGCCCGGTCGGGCGCTCGGAAAGCAAGGTCCTGGCCCACCAAACTGCCAGAACAGCCGGTTGTGTCTTCACAGTCCGGAAACCTTGCTGACATTAACGCTCGGCACTATCTCCCTCGCGCAGGGATTTCCCTGCCCGCGACACGTCAGGGGCGCGACGCGGGCCACGGAGTTTTCAAGCAATAACGTTCACGGGAGCAACCAATGTCCTCCAGTTCTTTGCGGATTGTGGTGGGTGCGGCAGTCGCGCTCGCCATCAGCGGTACCGCCCTGGCGAATACCAACTTGGATGGTAGTACCACGGGCGATATCTTCCTCAACATCGTAGATAACACGGCTCACACGTCGTATGAGTTCGACACGGGCATCGCGCAGTCGGCGTTCACCGGCACGTCCTCGCTGCCGAGTGTCAACCTGACGACGATCACCAACGGCAATTACAACAGCTTCATTTCGGGTGCTTCCGGTCACAGTCTTACCTATTCGGTCGTGTCTGCCACGGGCGATGGGTTTGGCGCGACCGTGTTCTACACCTCGACGCTGACGGCAAGCTCGGTCGTGGGCACACTGCTCGGCAACTCCTGGGCCTCGCTGAACAATTTCACCCCGGTTGCCAACAACCAGAACTCAGCGTCAACGGTGGATGCGTTCGTTCCGGCTGGTTCGCCGCCCTGGGGTGACCCGTCGGTCGAGGGTATCTTCTCCTCGAACCTGACCGCCAATGCGACCGGCGACAGCGCGGCCATCGGAACGCCCATGTCGTTCTACGGGCAGACGACGGCCGACATCACGGACAGCGTGACGCAGTCGACCCTCACGAAGTTCCTTGGCCAGTGGGACCTGACCTCAGCCGGCCTGCTGACCTACACGGTGGGTGCTGCGGTTCCGCTGCCGGCGCCGCTGCTGCTGCTGCTTTCGGGTTTAGGGCTCACCGGGCTTCTCGGGCGCCGCAAATCCCTGACTGCACAGTCGGAAGCAATCGCCGTCTGATCGATGCTTGAAAAGCTCAGCGGCTGACGCCCTGCGCGTCAGCCGCTGAGCTCTCCGGGAACTCGGGCGAGCCGGTCATGCCGGAGGGTCTCGCTCTGCCTACTGCCGCCGAGTGATCGGACGACCAACACACTAGTACAGCCATTTGGAGACGCTCATGAACCCGATCGGAAGGAAGACACTCATTGCCTGCGCGGTAGCCTCCGCGCTGGGCTCGGCCGCGGCCCTCGCGCTCGACCCGACCCAGACTCCTGACTTCACGCTCTACGCTGCCGGCGGCTCGGCGCAGGCAAATGCCTTCACGGCCGCGGCCAACCAGCTGCTGAACAATCCGGACAGCTACTCCGACAGCACTTCTGCCTGCACGGACAGTGGTTCGTACCGCGTGTGGTTCGGCGCGACCAAGAACAACCTCACGGCCAATGGCGCCACCGTCACGGCTGGCACCAAGCTGCTGATGATCTACAAGTTCAACGGCGGCAGCTTCCCGAACGGCGTGGCGCCGCAGGTCGATCCGGGCTCGAACCTGCCTTACCCGACGACATCCGCGATCCTCAGCACCTCGACGACCTCGCAGACCTGTACCAATGCGGGTGCGCCCAAGTGGTTCTACAGCTCGAGCGGTCAGCTCACGAACAATCAGCTGCCCGACTGGGGCGTCTCGGACGTCGAAGTAGGCATGTTCCAGGGTTACAACAACCCGGGCACCTGCGCGACCAACGTGACGACCACAAACTGCAACGGTGCGGCGGCCCCGACCGTAGCCGGCACCGACGGCATCTACGACAACCTCTTTGGGATCGCGGTGACGCACAATGTCTACGCGGATCCGTCCCACCCCAAGACCAACTTCACCCGCGCGGAGATGGCCAACATCATCGCGGGCAACATCGGCAACTGGAATCAGCTGTACGCCGACGACGGCACGCAGATGTCACCCGGGCCGATCGCCTTCCTCGATCGCGGTCCGGGCTCGGGCTCTAAGGCGTCGGGCAGCCAGTACTTCCTGGGCTATCCGGGCGCAGGCTCATCGGCCGTGCTTGCACGCAGCATGAAGAGCGGCTACACGGGGACGGCCCTGAATACCTCGACCTGCACCGGCACCAGCACGGCCAACAGCCTGCAGGATGTGAATGAGGGCAGCACCACGGCGGTCGTCAACGATCTGATTGCCGCACAGAATGCGAACTGCCGCGCGGTCGCGGTCCTCGGTCTCGAGAACCCGCCGGCTTTTCATCAGAACGGTGGCAGCACCAACCTGTATGATTTCACCGCCATCAACGGGGTGTTTGTCGACGGACACACCACGGGCGACGACATCAACTCGACGACGAATACCAGCTACAAGAATGCCGCGAGTGGCGCGTATGATTTCTATTACCAGAACTCGTTCAACACCCGCAGTGGCTTCCTGGGTGGAACCAGCGTCGGTGCAATCGTTGCCAATGCCATCATTACCACGATGCAGGCAGCGACCTTTCCAGCGGCAAACGCCGGCGTAGCGTTCCCGAACGCAGTGAGCGGCACCCTCCAGGACGCCGACAAGCTGAGTTCTCCGGTGGCTGGTGGCACGATGGCGACCCGCAACAAGCTCTCCACGTCGCCGCTTACTCCGAAGTTCAAGGCCACGAACGCCACGAGTGGCGTGCCGACGGGCCTGGATCCGCTCTGAGGATTAGCGACCGAAGCCAACGGTAACGATAGTCGGTACCTCAGCGGGCCCTGTGGCAGCACAGGGCCCGCTTTTTTGGTGCGCCAGAGCAGCGGCGCGGCTCCCGGAAGGTGCGCCAAGAGCGGACAACTGATTGCAATTTTCGAAGGCTAATCTGGCGCAAGGGGTCGCGCTACGCGCCGGCAGCTGAGTTGCCACTCGAATGTCCAACAAGAACCGGCCGCGGACCGCGGCTTTAGGCAAGAGACGCTCACGGTCGCGGCAGTGCACCAAAGGCGCGGGGCTGCTCGGGCTCACTGCGCTCTGCCTCGATGCCGGCGCGGGGCCGCCGCGGCCGCCGCTGCCCACCCCCTGCCTCACCGGAAACTGCGGCAACGCTGCGCAGACTTTCGTGCAGTCGGGCATGGCCTCGGCAGTCGTCGCCGGCAAGACCATGAACGTGACCCAGTCGACCAACAAGGTCATCCTCAACTGGGCCAATTTCAATATCGCGAACGGCTACCAGGTGAACTTCGCGCAGCCGAGCGCGACGGCGGCGGCTCTGAACCAGATCTGGAGTGCTGACCCGAGCGTCATTGCCGGACAACTGAAAGCCAACGGTCAGATCTATCTCTACAACCAGAATGGCATCGTCTTCAGCAAGGGCGCACAGGTGGACGTCGGCGGCCTGGTGGCCTCGACGTTGCCGCTGCGCAATACCGATCTGTTTCAAAATGGGATCCTCTCGCAGAATGGCACCGGCTCGGCGGCGCCGCCGCCGGTGTTTCAGGCGCCGAGCGGCAGCAATCCCGGCGGCGTAGAGGTCGACAAGGGTGCGACCCTCACCGCCGCCGACGGCGGCCGCATCATGCTGGTCGGCTCGGCGGTAACCAACGGCGGCTCGATCAGCACTCCGGACGGCCAGACGATTCTGGCCGCGGGCAGCAACTCGGTTTACCTGGCGGCGAGCAGCAATCCGTCCATGCGTGGTCTGCTGATCGAGGTGAATGGTGGCGGCAAGACCGGCACCGTGACAAACAGCGGACAGATCAGCGCGGCGCGCGGCAACATCACGCTTGCGGGCCTCATGGTCAATCAGGAGGGCATGCTGTCGGCGACGACATCGGTCAGCGCCAATGGCTCCATCTACCTGGTGGCGGGGGACACCTCCGGCAGCGGTCAGTTCTACCAGCCCTTTCCGCGCGACCCCAACGAACAGCGGCGGTACCCTCGTCCTCGCTCCGGGCAGCGTGACGCAGGTCCAGCCTGACAGCACCGACAAGAACACCATCACCGCAGAGCAGCAGGCGCAATTCATCCCCTCGGAGATTGAGCTTACCGGCCTCAACGTGACGCTCGAGGGCAACGCCAGCGTGCGTGCGCCGAGCGGCATTGTCCGGGCGCGCGCGGGGGCGAATCCGGCGGCGCTGGTCACCAACCCCAATACCGTCACGGACGACAACACCGGAAGCATCTACCTCGACAAGGACAGTGTCATTGATGCCTCGGGGCTGCAGCAGGTCGCAGTTGCGGCGACGCAGAACGTACTGCAGGTCACTCTGGAGACCAACGATCTGCAGGATGCACCGCTGCTGCGCGACAGCTTCCTCCATGGAACGACCGTCACCGTCAACGCGAACCTCGGGTCGACCCTCTTCAACGTGGCGCCCTACGTGGCAAACATTGGCCAGGGCATCCAGCAGCTGTCGACCAATGCGGGCAGCATTGAGCTGCAGTCCACCGGACAGGTGATCACGCGCGCCGGCTCGACTCTCAACGTTTCGGGCGGCAGCGTCGCCTTTCAGGGGGCCTATGGGCCGAGCACCACGCAGCTGGTCGGCGCCAACGGCGTCGTCTACGACATCAGCAAGGCCCCCTCGAACATTGCGTACACCGGCCTGGCAAACGTCTACTCGTACGTGGACCCGACCTGGGGCACCAAGACCAGCTCCACCGCGCAGACCTACTACCCCGGCTATGTCCAGGGCGCGAATGCGGGCGCCATTACCGTGGAAGCGCCGCAGGCCTACCTGCGCGGCACCATGGAGGCGCAGACCGTGGCGGGTCAGTACCAGAACACCCCGGCAACCCTGGCTCAGGGTGGTACCTTCATGTTCGGCTGCGCAATCTGCGGCAATACCTCGAATCAGCCGGACTTCGGCCTCGAGGGAGGCGTCACGTTCACCAACGCTCTCCAGGACAGTCTGAAAGGCAATCTCGTCCAGGCTGACGGCACGCTGGCCGCGATCACGTTGCCCGACACCAACCTGCTCTCGCCTGCGGCGCTCGAGCAGGGCGGCTTCAACTCGGTGGGAGTTTACAGCGACGGAGTAGTCTCGCTGCCCGCGGGCACGACGCTGGCGCTCGCTCCTGGTGGTGCTTTCAGCAGCAAGTCGACACGGTCAATCGACATCGGCGGCGCGATCCTGTCACCGGGCGCCAGCGTGACGCTGCAGACCGTGAACGCCGGAGTACTCGAGCCTCACAACATTGCACTGGGCAACGGCGCTATCATCGACGTGAGCGGCGGCTGGGTCAACGATTCCCGTCTGGTCACATCGCAACCGGGACAGACGCCGGCGTTCATCAACGGGGGCAGCGTCAGTGCCAGCGCCGCGGGCAACGTGCTGCTTGGTACCGACAGTGAGATCAACGTGTCCGGTGGCGGCTGGCTGAACCAAAACAACCAGCTGACCGCGGGCAAGGCCGGCAAGATCTCGCTGTCTGCGAATTTTACGCGCGACAGCACCAGCCCCGGCTCCAACCCCTTCACCGGTCTGGTCGACATCGGCAGCGGCGCGCAACTGCGCGGCGCCAGCCTCGGAGCGACTGGCGGTACGCTGGCACTGCAGTCCGGCTCGGTGACCGTCGCACCACGTGCCGCGGGCACGGCGGGCGAGTTGCTGCTCACACCTGGCTTCTTCACGCAGGGAGGCTTTGCGAGCTACCAGATAACTGGTCAGAACGATGTGATCGTCGGCAACCTGCAGGACGTCACGGACAGCGACCCGGTGCATCTCACGCCGCTGCAGCAGAATCTGGTGCTCAGCGGTAACTGGCATCTCGAGCGTAGCGGGGCGAATCTCGCCGACTTCACCACGCTCGAGACGCTGCCGGCCCAGCAGCGCCATCCCGCCAGCGTGAGCTTCAGCACCAACACCAGCGACGTCCACGGAGGTGAGATCGGCGACATCACCCTCGAACGCGACGCCTCGATTCTCACCGATCCCGGTGCCTCGGTGTCGCTGGCCGCCAATGGCTACAACGGCAACCTGCGGGTCTACGGCTCGATCGTCGCCCCCGCAGGCAATATCAGCCTGCTGCTGACCAAGGGCGCTCCGGGTACGGGCACGGACCCAGGCTTCATTGCCGACCAGCAGATCCTCCTCGGGCCGGCCGCGGTGCTCGCCGCTCCCGGGTTCGCGCAGATCGACACGCTCGACCCGCTGGGGCTGCGCGAGGGTTCGGTGCTCGCAGGCGGCAGCGTGTCGCTGGTCGCCAACAAGGGTTTCATCGTCGCGGATCCGGGATCGGTGATCGACGTGAGCGGCGCGGCGGGCGTGCTGGATTTGGCCAGTAGTACGGCCATTACGCCCACGACGGTGGCTTCCAGGGCCGGCTCGATCACGATCGACGCCCGCGAGGGCATCGTGCTGCAGGGATCGCTGCTGGGACGCCCGGCGTCCTTCGATGGCGCCCCGGTGAGCGGGGCGGCCGGCGGATCCCTGAACATCGGACTCGGCAATCCCCCTTACACCGGCTCCGGTCCCAACAGCCAGAGCGGTAATTATCCCTCGGCGCTGCGCGTGCTGACGCTCGATGCCGAGCAGGTCGGCTCGCCCTCCGCACCGTTGCCAAGTGGGATCGCCAACATCTACGTCGGCACGCTCACCGCCGGCGGCTTCGAAAACCTGGCCGTCAGCAGCGCCGATACCATCAACTTCGCCGGCGCGGTTTCGCTGCATACGCCGGCCAGCCTGACGCTCGACGCGCCGCTTTTCACCGCCAGTACCGGTACCCGCGCCAACCTGAGCTCCGCGTACGTTGCGATCGGCAACTACTTCAATAATCCGGATTATTTCGACACGACGAACCCGAGCCCCAACGCTGCGGCGGTGCTGAAGCCCAGTTCGGGGTCGGCGTCCCTCAGCGTCACCGCGGACCTGATCGACATTCGCGGCATCAGCGGCTTCAGCGGCTTTGCCACCGAGAGTTTCGGCAGCAGCGGGGCTCTGCGATTCGTCGGTTCCCAGAATTCGATCAACTTCCCGCCCGCGGTTAACGTGCCCAAGAATCCGAGCTTCGAGGGCGCATTCAACACCTCCGCGGACGTGACCTTCCGCGCGGCGCAGCTGTACCCCACCACCGCGACCGGCTTCGCCGTCAACGACCTGCCGACGGGAGCGACGCCCACGGCGACGACGGTGTCGATCCTGGCGCTCGATTCGAGCACCCTGCCGCAGACGCCGTTGTCCGCCGGTGGCAGCCTGAGCGTGTTTGCCACTGACATCATTCAGGGTGGCGTGCTGCGCGCGCCCATCGGCCAGCTGTCGCTAAACGGCGTGCCGATTCTGGACGCACAGAACAACGTCGTGGTGCCGGGCAGCGTCACACTTTCCAAGGGAAGCGTCACCTCCGTATCCGCCGATGGGATGCTCATTCCCTACGGCTCCACATCCAACGGCACTCAGTGGACCTACTCGTCAGGCGCCAACGTCACCAACGTGCTGACTCAACCGCCCGCCAAGCAGGTCAGCCTGAATGGCACGGACGTGAACGTGCAAAGTGGAGCGAACGTCGACTTGTCCGGCGGCGGCGATCTCTACGCCTATGAGTTCATCGCCGGACAGGGCGGATCCGTCGACGTACTCGACCCGGCTAACCTGCCGGCGGCGAATCACCCGGCCGGCAAGACCGTCTACACCTACGCCATCCTCCCGGGGCTCGATTCGCCGTTCGCTCCCCTCGACGTGCAGTATTGGCAAAACTCGTCGGTGACGATGGGACAGACCATCACGCTGTCCGGAGTTCCCGGCCTGCCGTCGGGCACCTACGCGCTATTGCCCGCCCGCTACGCGCTGCTGCCCGGGGCGTTCGCGATCCAGGTCACTAAGTCCAACAGCAACATCCTGCCCGGGCCCGCGGTGGCGCAGCCTGATGGCTCCTTCGTCACGGCCGCACGCCTGGGTATTGCGGGCACCAACGTGCTCGACAGTCAGACATCGACCGTGCTGGTCGCATCCGACGGCGTCGTGCGCACCCAGTCGCAATACACGGACAGCCAGGCCAGCAGCTTCTACACCAATGCGGCCACGAGCACTCACACCGTAGCGCCCCCGATTCCCGCGGATGCCGGTCTGCTGGCGTTCGCCGCCACCCACAGCCTGAGCCTGGAAGGTACGGTCGACCTCGCCCCGGGCACCTTCGCGACGACGAGCCCCGGCAAGACGACCACGCACACCGGCCAGGCCGGCGATGTCGCGATCCAGGCCGAGAACCTGGTCGTCGCCTCGACGGACACGCCGCCGGCTGGCTCGGACGGCACGGTCTACCTGGATGTGCACCAGCTCAACGGCCTCTCGAGCGGCACGCTGATCCTCGGTGCGACGGCCTCCGCCACCGCCGCCGGTGAGCAGCTGACGCCCGGCTCGCAGTCCGTGGAGTTCCAGAACACCACGCCTCTGATGGCCGCACAGGTCATCGTCGCGGCCAAGGACACGATAACCGTCGACGCCAACGCGCAAATCGTGGCCAACAGCGGGAGCGGGACTCCCCCGAGCGCAGGTACGCTGCTGCTGCCTGGCGGCGGTGCGCTGCTGGCTGTATCGAGCGGGCCCGCTGCGACCCTGAGCGTTGACCCGAGCACGCTGCCGTCCCAGCCGACCGGGAGTGTTTCGGTTGGCGCCGGCGCCAATCTCCAGGGGGTTGGCAGCGTACTGCTGTATGGAACGAGCGGCACGACCCTCGAGAACGGCGCGCAGATCGAGGCGCCGGCAGTGAGTCTGTACTCGAGTCTCGTCAGCTTGGGTGAGGCGCCGCCGAATACACCCGGGCTCACCCTCACGCCGCAGCTTCTCGGCACGCTCAAGGGTCTGAAGGCGCTGACACTGGGCAGCACCTCGACGATCGATTTCTACGGCGCGGTCCAGCTGGGGACGGGCAACTCTGCCACCCCGAACCTCTCGAGCATCACTCTGGATGCGTCCGGACTGGGCGGATACGGCAGCGGGACGAAGACTCTGCAGGCGGGCGCCATAGTCCTCAACAACTCCAGCGGCGCTGCGGCGAATTTCGCGACTGCGCCAGACGGTTCCGGTGCGCTCCAG
>Ga0335083_10002759_pt1 | contig 23055 bp, 25 predicted proteins | sample Lox_Sample_42_FD_206716 | JGI IMG/M metagenome (GOLD analysis project Ga0335083, IMG submission 206716) | Soil microbial communities from Loxahatchee National Wildlife Refuge, Florida, United States - Lox_Sample_4.2 | ecosystem: Environmental > Terrestrial > Soil > Wetlands | place: USA...
GCTGCCTTCACCCGATGGCGCCTATTGGCGCTGCAAGCGACCTGACGGGACGCCGCGTTGCTTCTTCGCGCCGCCGCCGGGGAGCTGACCAAATCCGTTGTGAAAGGCTCGTGCTCAGCGGCGTCGCACCCCCCACGATACCGCCGCCATGAGTGCTGCGGCGCTTGCCAAAATTAGGCCGGCGCCCGTTGGATCTTGTGCGACAAAATCAACCGCAGCGGCAACGACCACTGCACAGGCACGGAAAGCGCCCAAACCGCGAGCCAGTCGATTGAATCGATTAAGCCCGCTCCCGATAGCGATCTCGTCTTCGGACGAGGTTCTTCAGGCAAACGAATTGGTCATCGCACCCCTCCGGGAAAATTGCCGTTTTTTTCTATAGGCAATTTCCATGCCCATTTTGGTCTGGCTTAATTTGAGCCGAGCCGGGGGCCGATTCGCCATCCCCTGACCACGTCATCAAATTCGTGGCAGCGGTTTTGTCGATTTTGATGAAGGCACCTTTACCCAAGCCTCGCCGTCCAGCACGATCTCGCCGTCGACGATGCAGCTGCAGGTCAGCCGCGCGCGGAATTTCTCCGGCATCAACTCGGCAACCGTGACCTTAACCTCCACCGTGTCGCCGATCTTGACCGGTGCGCGAAAATTCAATGTCTGCGAAATATAGACGGCGCCAGGACCTGGTAACCGCGTTCCGAGCACAGCGGATATCAGGCTGGCTGTGTAGAGGCCGTGCGCAATACGCGTGCCGAACGGCGTCTTTGCGGCAAAATGCTCCGATAAATGAATCGGGTTGCGGTCGCCGGTCACCGCGGCGAAACCGACGACGTCGGACGCATCAATGACTTTGCGCAAGGTCTCGGTCATTCCCACGACGAGATCTTCGAAGAACAGCATGCGCAGTTCGAGCATCGCTCTACACCTGAGATCGGCCGTGGGCGGCACCCCCAAACGGATGTTCCCCGCCGCAACCAATCTACACGACCGGTTGCCGCTTGCGGAACCAACCATCGCCTGCACCGGTTAATGGCGAAAGCAGCCCACAAAACGACCGGAGACGGAAAATGAAAGCATCTGGCAAAAAAGTGCTTATCCTCGCCACCAACGGTTTTGAGCAATCGGAGCTCGAGGTTCCGCGCGACAAGCTCAAGGCAGCCGGCGCTACGGTCGATATCGTCTCTCCGGAAAGCGGCGAGATCAAAGGCTGGGACAAGAAAGACTGGGGCCGCCCCGTCAAGGTCGACAAGACGCTCGATCAGGCAACGGCGGACGACTACGACGCGATCGTCATGCCGGGCGGGCAGATCAATCCCGACCTGCTGCGCGTCAACGACAAGGCGCTCAAGTTGATCAAGGACTTCTACAACCAGAAAAAAGTGGTTGCCGCCGTCTGCCACGCGCCCTGGCTGCTCATTGAGACCGGCATCGTCAAAGGGCGCAAAGTCACGTCATACAAATCGATCAAGACGGATGTGATCAATGCCGGTGGCAAGTGGGAAGATTCTCCGGTGGTCACCGACCGAGGCATCGTCACCTCGCGCAACCCGGGAGACCTGGACGCCTTTTCCGCCAAGATCATCGAGGAAATGGCTGAAGGCCGCCACACGCAGCGCAGTGCGGCCTGACCATCTGCATCGCTCGGGGAATTGGGCTTAGTGAGGGCACGCCCGTCGGACCTCCGCTGTCTGCGCGGGCGTGTGCTTTTGTAGTTAATTTTCAGTTGCTTGAGTTATGCATTTTATGCATTGCTGCGGCGCAACAATATTGCTTTTCATTGGTTCCATCCTGCCTATGTTGGAGTTTGTGCTTCGCCGGCCCAAAGAGGCGGCGGAAACTGATGAGAGGATAAGGATCATGCTTACCAGCATTGTTCGCTTTTTACGGGAGTGGCGGCTGTACAACCGCAGTGTCGGTGAACTGTCGCGCTTGGGCGACCGCGAACTCGCGGACATCGGCATCAGCCGCTCGGATATCGCACGGGTGGCTTGGACTCACGCCCACCGCCGCTAATCCGGCAGCATTGCCGGACTTCGAAACCGCCCGCGTTTGCCGCGGGCGTTTTCGTTTGTACGGTTGCCCGGCTCTCAGTGAACCCCTAGGTTCGCGGCCATGTCGCCAAAGATCGTGCATGTTATTGGCGGCGGTCTCGCCGGTTCGGAGGCCGCCTGGCAGATCGCGCAGAACGGCGTGCCGGTCACTTTGCATGAAATGCGGCCCCGGCGCACGACCGCCGCGCACAAAACCGGCGGCTACGCCGAGCTCGTGTGCTCGAACTCGTTCCGCTCCGACGACCGCGAGCATAATGCGGTCGGCTTGCTGCACGCGGAGATGCGCCGGCTCGGCTCGCTCATCATGCGTGCGGCCGACACCAACCAAGTGCCCGCGGGTGGCGCGCTTGCGGTCGATCGCGAGGGGTTTTCTGCCGCCGTATCGGCAGCGCTCGAAAGCCATTCACTGATCACGCTTGACCGTGGCGAAGTCATCTTGCCGCCGCAAGACTGGGGCAGCGTTATTATCGCCACCGGTCCCCTCACCTCGCCGGACCTTTCCGCCAATATTCGCGCGCTCACCGGCGAGGATGCGCTGGCATTCTTCGACGCCATTGCGCCGATCGTGCATCGCGACAGCATCGACATGAACCTTGCCTGGTTCCAGTCGCGCTACGACAAATCCGGGCCTGGCGGGTCAGGCGCCGACTACATCAATTGTCCGCTCAACCGCGACCAATACGATGCCTTTGTCGCCGCTTTGCTGGCCGGGGAGAAAACCAGCTTCCACGATTGGGAGGCCGCGACGCCCTATTTCGATGGCTGCCTGCCCATCGAAGTGATGGCCGAGCGCGGTCATGAAACGCTGCGCCATGGTCCGATGAAGCCGTTCGGCCTCACTGATCCGCGCGCGCCCGATGCAAAACCATACGCGGTCGTCCAGCTTCGCCAGGACAACAAGCTCGGCACTTTATTCAACATGGTGGGATTTCAGACCAAGCTGAAGCACGGCGAGCAGGTACGCATATTCCGCACCATCCCCGGACTGCAAAATGCCGAATTTGCCAGGCTCGGCGGCTTGCACCGCAACACTTTCCTCAACTCGCCGAAGCTGCTCGACGAAACCCTGCGGTTGCGTGCCGAGCCGCGTTTGCGCTTTGCCGGCCAGATCACGGGCTGCGAAGGCTATGTCGAATCCGCCGCAATCGGCCTGCTGGCCGGCCGCTTTGCCGCCGCGGAATGCCGCGGCGAAGCAATGGTCCCGCCGCCGCCGACCACGGCGCATGGCGCGCTGCTTGTCCACATTACCGGCGGCCACATCGAGACGATCGATGCCGGCCCCTCCTCGTTTCAGCCCATGAATATAAACTTCGGGCTTTTTCCGCCGCTCGCCGCGGCGGCATCCTACGACGCGCAAGGCCGCAAGTTCGGCCGCGGCTCGGCCAAAAATCTCGCACGTAAGGCCGCTCTCAGTGCCCGCGCGCTCTCCGACCTCGAGGGCTGGATCGCCGGCGAAGCTGCAGCTGCCGCCGAATGATCAGATCTGCGGGAAGCCACGCCAGGCTGCGCGCAGCAACGCGATCTGGCGACGCCATTGCGGCGCGTGCGGCCTCTTGATGCGGAGCGGCACCAGGGCGACCGGCAGAAAGGCCGGCAACGCCCGCTCAGGTATGCCGGGTAGCTGCGCGCAAAACGTCGCGTAGGCTTCACCGGCTTTCTGCCGGTCGTCTTGAACGAAAGTCACGGCTTGCGCAGCGGCGGCCGCGGGCGCGTCAAGGTCCTCGGAAACGCCAAGGAGGCGCGCCGCCATCGCGAAAACCGTCGCGGCGGCCTTGACCGGAGGTTCACCGCGCAACTCGTCCTGTCGCGCCTCGACCGCAACCGCCAGCGGCGCCAACGAATTGCCGGTCGCGCGCGCCGCATCCTGCAAAGCGATCATCACCGGGGTTGCCGCCGTTTCCTCCGCGCGCAAGCCGCTCACGGCCTCAAGCCACCATTGCAGCCGAATCGTTCCGGTGAGCGGCTCTCGGACCAGATTTTTGATGCGTTCAATCTCTACGGCGAAGGCGTAAAGCGCAAACAGATAGGACCTGCGTTCCGCCGGTGCAAAAAGCGCGGCGAGGAATTGGTCCTTGTCGTGCGCACGAACAAGGTCGCTGCAATGGCGATAGGCTTCGGCGATTCTGTCCGGCGCGGTCATGGCCGCTCAAACCGCGATCAATCCGGCGCCGACGCGCCGCCTTTCCCCAAGCAAGATGTTGTAGGTCTGCGCCGCCGGACCTGTCGCCAGACAGTCGACGGAAATTCCGGCGTCGTGAAACAACCGCCGCAGGTCGGCGCGCAAGGCGCTAGGATCACGGCCGGCCCCGATCAAGAACAAATCGAGCGCGTCCGCCCGCGACAGCGCGGGCGCCAGCATCGCCTCAGTCAGATCGGCTATGGTCGCCACGGGCCACGCCCAGATGCCGTCGGGCAAGCACAGGATCGAGCCACGATGTGACATGCCGGCAAAACGAAAGCCGCCGTTACCATATGCATCGATCGGTGCCGGGTAAGGCAGATGCGGAGAATCCGCTCCCGGCACTCCCGCCATCTCAAGGGCGGCCTTTCGGCTTATCGGGTTTGCTGTCCGGCCCGGGCGCGGCGCTGAGCGAATCCCTTCCGGTGCCGACGCCGAGGTAGATGAGGATCGGCGAAGCGATGAACACCGAGGTATAGGTGCCGACCAGCACCACGCCGAACATCATGGTTGCGGTGAACGAATGGATGGCCTGGCCGCCGAACAAAAGCAGCGCCAGAAGGGCCAAGCTGACGGTGAGATGGGTAACCACCGAGCGCGATAAAGTTTGGTTGACCGAAGCATTGAGCAAGTCCGGCATTGGCATCTTGCGATAGCGGCGCAGCATCTCACGGATACGGTCATAGATGACAACCGTATCGTTGAGCGAATAGCCGAGAATGGTGAGCAGCGCCGCGATGCTGGTGAGGTCGAAGTCGATCTGCGTCACCGACATGAAGCCGATGGTCAGTACCAGGTCGTGCACGTTGGCAATCATGGCGCCGAGCGCGAATTGCCATTCGAAGCGGAACCAGAGGTAAATAAGGATGCAGAAGATCGCGACGATGAGACCGATGGTGCCGTACGACAACAGCTCGCCGGAGACGCGCGGGCCCACAACCTCGACACGGCGATAGTCGACATCGGTACCGAGCGCTCCGCGCACCTTGCCGACCGCCGCCTGTTGCGCGGCGTCTCCGCCGGGCTGCTCGGCGACGCGAATAAGCACATCATTGGGCGCGCCGAATTGCTGCAGCTGAACCTCGCCGAGGCCGAGCGAACCGAGCGATGAGCGCATCTTGGCGAGATCCGCCGGACCCGATTTTGTCTGGATCTCGATGAGCATGCCGCCCTTGAAGTCGATGCCAAAATTTAGTCCGTGGAAAAAGTAAAGCGAGATCGCCAGGATCGACATTGCCGCCGATACCGGAAAGCTGATGCGCCGGAAGCGCATGAAATCGAACTTGGTGTCGTCGGGGACAATCCGCAGCAGCCGCATGATGTCCTCTAAATCGGAACGCGTTGCGGCCGCCGCCAGCGCACCCAGTACGCCACGATGAGCCGCGTCAGGGTGAAGGCGGTGAAGACGGTGGTGAGAATGCCGATGCCCAGCGTCACGGCGAAACCGCGCACCGGGCCGGTGCCGATATAGAACAAAACCGATGCGGCGATGAAGGTTGTGATGTTGGAGTCGAGAATGGTGGCGAGCGCGCGCGAGAATCCGGCATCGATGGCGTTGATCGGCGTCCTGCCTGCGCGCACCTCCTCGCGGATGCGCTCATAGATCAGCACGTTGGAGTCGACGGCGATGCCGACGGTGAGCACGATGCCGGCGATGCCCGGCAATGTCAGCGTGGCATTGAGCATCGACAACAGGCCAAAAATCATGGCGACGTTGATCGCCACCGCGATATTGGCGAACAGGCCGAAAAGACCGTAGGTGACGAACATAAAAATAACCACCATGGCGGCGCCGACATAGGCCGAGATCTTGCCCTTGGCGATCGAATCCGCGCCGAGACCCGGGCCGACCGTGCGCTCCTCGATGATGGTCAACGGTGCAGGCAGCGCGCCGGCACGCAGCAGAATGGCGAGATCGTTGGCGCTCTGCACGGTGAAATTGCCGGATATCTGACCGGAGCCGCCGAGGATTGGCTCGCGGATCACGGGCGCCGAGATCACCTGATTGTCGAGTACGATGGCAAATGGTTTGCCGACGTTCTCCTGCGTAGCCTGCGCGAACTTGCGCGCGCCGGAGGTGTTGAAGCGGAAGTTGACCACCGGCTCATTGGTGCGTTGATCGAAACCGGGCTGCGCATCGGTCAGCTCGGAACCGGAGACCAGTACGCGTTTCTCGACGACATAGGGAGTTTTGGGAGCGTTGGCGCTGTAAAGAATTTCGTCGTCGGGCGGGATGTCGCCCGGCCGGGCATCCGCCGCCGACACGTTGGTGTCGACCATCTGGAAATCGAGCTTGGCCGTCTTGCCGAGCAGTTGTTTGAGCCGCGTCGGATCCTGCAGACCCGGCACCTGCACCAGGATCCGGTCGCTTCCTTCGCGCTCGATCAACGGCTCGACTGTGCCGAGTTCGTTGACGCGCCGTTCGATGATTTCGATCGATTGGTCGACCGACTGCCGCACCTTTTCGACAATTGACGGCTCGCTCAGCGACAGCCGCACAACATTGCCTGGCTCGGTCGTGATATCGAGGCTCCGCTGCCCTGCGGCGCTCAAGATGCCGCCCAGCGGCACTGATAATGCACGCAACTTTTCGACGGCCTCGTCGAAATTCGAGCCCTCGCGGATGTGGACTTCGACGCTGCTGCCGCGCACGGCAAGGCCGACATAACCGATGCGCGCCTCGCGCAGGACGCGACGGACGTCGTCGCGCAGCGCCTCGAGCATGTCTTTCTGCACCGCCTTGGTGTCGACTTCGAGCAGAATGTGCGAGCCGCCCTGCAAATCGAGGCCAAGCACCAGGCGACGCTGCGCCCATTTCGGCCAGGAATCCACGATGTCGGACGGGATGAAATTCTCCGCGGCGAAAAGGCAAATGACGAATGCCGTCGCCACGATCGCGATCGCTCTCCAGCGTGTGAAATACAGCATAACGTCCTGACCCGGTCGCCAAACAGAGCCGGCAAGCGTTAGCTTGCCGTTGCCTCGTCCTTCACCGGTTCACCTTTGGCGCGCACGTCGGTGACCATCTGCCGCATCTGGCGAATCCGCACCTCGTCCGCGATCTCGATTTCGATCTGGTCGTCGTCAATTACTTTGGTGACCTTGCCAATGAGGCCGCCATTGGTGACGACGGTGTCGCCCCGCCGTACGTTCTTGACCATGTCCTGATGCGCTTTCACCTTTTTTTGCTGCGGGCGCAGGATCAAGAAATACATGATGACAAAAATCAGGGCGAAGGGGAGCAGCGACATGATCATGCTGTTGGCGTCGCCGCCGCCGCCGCCGAACAGACTTTGCGCATGGGCAGCCGTAAAGAACATCGGGAGAATTCCTTGTGTCGATTTCGGGGCAAGCCGGCCATGAACCGGCGCGGCGAAAGCGGCTCAATTTCGCGCGGACTATAGCGGCCGCCGCCCCAATTGCAACGCTCGCCCACCTTAAAAAGCGGCCATATTCGGCCGTTTCCGCGCGCCTTGCGAGGCCGTGCCCGCCCCGCTAAGAGCAGCAGCCGCCAAACAGCAAACACAAATGCCGAAACGCAAATCAGCAACGCGCAAAGCCAAGTCAAAGCCGAAAGGCTCCGGCGAGGTGCTCGATCGCATCGCGGATGCGCTCGAGCGCCTGGCGCCGCAACGACCGGCGCTTCCGGATCTTGCCGCTGCCGATGCCTTCGTCTGGCATCCCGACGGCCGGCGGCTTGCGCCGGTGGCGCGGGTCAACCGCGTCGAGATGTCGCTGCTCAAAGGCATCGACCGCGTGCGCGACGTGCTGATGGAGAACACCGAGCGCTTCGCCAAAGGTTTGCCGGCGAACAATGCCCTGCTCTGGGGCGCGCGTGGCATGGGAAAGTCGTCGCTGGTCAAGGCTTCGCATGCCGCCGTCAATGCCGCGCACGCGCGCGAGGCCAAGGGCGGCCTGCTCAAGCTCATCGAGATTCACCGCGAGGACATCGGCAGCCTGCCCGAACTGATGGCGATGATCCGCGGGTCCAGGTTCCGTTTCATCGTGTTCTGCGACGATCTATCCTTCGATGCCGAGGACACGACCTACAAATCGCTGAAAGCGCTGCTCGAGGGCGGCATCGAAGGGCGGCCCGACAACGTCATTTTCTATGCCACTTCGAACCGCCGGCACCTCATGTCGCGTGACATGATGGAGAACGAGCGTTCGACCGCGATTAGCCCCGGCGAGACCGTCGAAGAAAAGGTTTCGCTCTCCGATCGTTTCGGACTGTGGCTCGGATTCCATCGCTGCAGCCAGGATGAATACCTGGCGATGGTGGAAAGCTACGTCGCCCACTACAGGATTCCGGCACGCGGCGAGGCGTTGCAGCACGAGGCGCTCGAATGGGCGACGACACGCGGCTCGCGGTCCGGCCGCGTCGCCTGGCAATTCGTCCAGGATCTTGCCGGACGGCTTGGCGTGGCGCTCAACGATTAACGCCCGTCATTCCGGGCGGCACCTCGTGGGTGCACGCCCGGAATTCAGGGCCACAAAAGAAAATTCTGATCAGGCGCCGCCGAGGAACTGCATCGGGTCGACCGGCGTCGAGCCTTTGCGGATCTCGAAATGCAGTTGCGGGAAGCTCACATTGCCGGTCTGCCCGGCGCGAGCGACAATCTGGCCGCGTTTGACCGTGTCGCCCTTCTTGACCAGCAACTCGCTGGCGTTGGCGTAGGCCGAGACGTAACCGTTGGCATGGCGCAGCAAGACGAGGTTGCCGTAGCCCTTGAGTTCGTTGCCGGCATAGGCAACGACGCCGTCGTCGGCGGCCTTGATCGGCGTGCCTTCCGGCACCGCGAGGTTGATGCCGTCATTGGCCACACCGTTGATCTTCTCGCCGAAGCGCGAGCTGATGCGGCCGCGCACCGGCCAACGGAACGATGGCAGCCCGCCCGCGGCCTCCGCCACTTTTGCCGGATTTTGAGCGGTTATTTGCGCTTCAGGCGCGACCATTCGCGCATTCTCGGGTGCCACGCTACCCACGCTCTCGGACGGCTTGACCGTGCGCGGCGGCTCGATTTGCGGCGGCGGTGCGCGCAACGCGGCGACGCGGCGGCCGCCGGGGATCACCAGCCGCTCGCCGATGCCGACTGGCGCATAAGGCTGGATATTGTTGGCGCGCGCGAGCGTGCTCAAGCTGACACCGTACTTGCGGGCGATGCCGATCAACGTCTCGCCGGGCTCGACAACATGCACGTCTTCGCCACTCCGCACCGGCGCCGCCGGCATCGGCGCCGCGCTTGCTGCAACGTAATGCGGGATGACGAGCCGCTGCCCCGGCTTGATCTGCCCCTCGTTGGTGAAGCCGTTGGTTTCCAGAATGGCGGCAACCGGCACGCCGTAACGGCGAGCGATCGTCTCGACGCTCTCGCCCTGGGCGATGGTGACCGGCGCGCCGCCGTCCCAGGTCCAATGTCCGGTGGCTTGCGGACGTACCGCACCGGTATATTCCGGCGCGCGCACCGCAGGCCGGTATGGCGCGCTATAGGCTCTCGGCGACGCAATGGTTTCCGGCCGGCTCGGCGCGGGCAGTGTCCGGGCTTCGACGCGGCTCACCGGGCGCGTAGCAACCGAACCGGTCACATCCTGCGGCGGCGCCCTGCGCGAACTGAAGCGCGCAGAGTCGGAACAGCCTGCGGCGGCGATGGCGATCAGTGAGAAAACGGCGATTTGCGGGAACGCACGCAAACGGAACGGCACGTCGAGGCGCCACATGTGGTTACTCACTCGTACGCTACAAAGCTAGGCTTCGAAATAAAGCAGTGACGGGTAAATAACGTTTTAAGAATTGGACGATAGTGCCGATTGCAGCGAGTCTCCGGCAAAAATGTCACAGCCGCGCTGCGTCAGAGCTCCTGCGCCTGACCGCTCAACAGTGGCACGAAGCGCACCGGGATCAGATCCTCGCGCCTGACGTCCGTTTCCGTCTTGGTAAGCTTGATAATGTGTTGCGTTCCGTTGCGGGGCCCGAGCGGCAACACCATCACCCCGCCTTCCGCAAGCTGGTTGAGCAATGTTTGCGGGATCGTCTCAGCCGCGGCGGTGACGATGATACGGTCGAAGGGCGCGCGCGCCGGCACCCCGGCAAAGCCGTCGCCGGTGACGACCTCGACATTATTGTAGCCGAGCGCGGCGAGTCGTTCGCGGGCGGCGTCGGCGAGCGTGCGGTAGCGTTCGATGCTCACCACCTCGCGCGCCAGACGCGATAAAATCGCCGCCTGATAACCGGAGCCGGTGCCGACCTCGAGCACGCGATGGTGCGGCTTCAGCGCGAGCCGCTCGCTCATATAGGCGACGACGTAGGGCTGGCTGATGGTCTGCCCGCAGGCGATCGGCAAGGCCTGGTCGGCATAGGCGCTCTCAACATAGCCGGACTCGACAAATCTGCCGCGCGGCACCTCGTCCATCGCCCGCAGCACCGCCTGGTCGGCGATGCCGCGGCGCCGCAGCGCCAGCAGAAATTCCATGCGCCCGACATTTTCGTCGTGCTGCGATGGTTTCGGCACGATTCACACCTCTGTTTCGCCGCATTCCTAGCACGTTTGCGCGTCAATCATGTATGCTCCGAGCCGCCGCGACGGAACTCGCAGGGCGGCACGCGAATTGAAGGCGCGGGAGGGTCACCATGGCCAAGCCGTCGGAAGCCCGCATCCTCGTGGTCGAGGATGAGTACCTGATCCGTATGCTGCTCGAGGACATGCTCACCGATCTCGGCTACATTGTCAGCGCCGCCGTCGGCACCATCGCCGAGGCGCGCAAGCTTGCCGAGAAGGGCGACTTCGAACTCGCCATCCTCGACGTCAATCTCGACGGCGAGCCGATCTATCCGGTGGCCGACATTCTCGGCCAGCGCCGCCTGCCCTTCGTCTTCGTCACCGGTTACGGCGAGCGCAGCCTGGCGGAGCCCTACCGCAACCGGCCGGCCTTGCAGAAGCCGTTCCAGGTCGAGCAGTTGCGGAAGACTTTGGCCTCGCTCCTGGCGCCGGCGTGAACTAACCGAACAATTCGGCCAACTGCGTCATGAACGGCTCGTCGGTCATATCGAGCCGCAACGGCGTCACCGCGATGCGCTTTTCGTTGAGCGCGGCAAGGTCGCTGCCTTGCGTTGCGCCGCCGGCGCCGCCGCGGCCGAAGGCGATCCAGTAATACGGGTTGCCGCGGCCGTCGTGGCGGGCATCGATGCGCAGCAATTCCTGATCGCGCTTGCCCTGCACGGCGACGGCGACGCCGGCAACTTCCTCCGGCGCGCAATCGGGGAAGTTGATGTTGACCAGCACGTCGCGCGGCATGCCGGTCTTGAGGATGCGCCGGATCAGATCGGGCGCGTGGCCGATCGCCGTCTCCCAGTGCGGCGCATGCTTGGTGGTGGAGGCGTAGGCCTGCGACAGCGCAAACGACGGAAAGCCGAGCACCGCGCCTTCCATGGCGCCCGCCACCGTGCCGGAATAAGTCACGTCCTCGGCGCAATTGCGCCCGCGGTTGACGCCGGAGAGCACCAACTGGGGCGGCTCCTTCATGATGTGCCGCGCGCCCATGATGACGCAATCGGTCGGCGTGCCCTTGACGGCGAAATGCCGTTCGCCGACCTCGCGCAAGCGCAAGGGATCGTTGAGCGACAGCGAATGCGACACGCCTGACTGATCGTGCTCGGGCGCGATGACCCACACCTCGTCGGACAGTGTGCGCGCGATTTTCTCGCAGACGGCGAGGCCCGGAGCGTGAATGCCGTCATCATTGGTGACGAGAATACGCATCAGGCTTTCTCGATCGCCGTCAGCCCGCCCATGTAGGGCTTGAGTGCGTCGGGCACGGCAATCGAGCCGTTCTCCTGCTGGTAATTCTCCATCACCGCGATCAGCGCTCGGCCGACCGCAACGCCCGAGCCGTTGAGCGTATGCACGGGCCCTTTGACCTTGCCGTCCTTGCCCTTGTAGCGCGCGTCCATGCGTTGCGCCTGGAACGCGCCGCAGTTCGAGCAGGAGGAAATTTCGCGATAGGCACCCTGCCCCGGCAGCCACACCTCGATGTCATAGGTTTTCTGCGCGGCAAAGCCCATGTCGCCCGTGCACAGCGTCACGACGCGGTAATGCAGGTCGAGCTTCTTCAACACCTCTTCGGCGCAGGCGAGCATGCGCTCGTGCTCTTCCTTCGACTTCTCCGGCGCGGTGATGGAAACAAGCTCAACCTTGGTGAACTGGTGCTGGCGGATCATGCCGCGCGTGTCCTTGCCGGCGGCACCCGCTTCGGCGCGGAAGCATGGCGTGCAGGCGGTCAGCCGCATCGGCAGCTTCGCTTCCTCGACAATCGACTCGCGTACCAGGTTCGTGAGCGGCACCTCCGCGGTCGGGATGAGCCATTTGCGGTCGGGATTATAGCGATACTCGAAGCCGGCCGCAGTCGGGTGCTGCCGGCGCGCGCTTTCGAGGCTGTGCTTCTCTGCGTAATCGAGAGCGGCGTTCCAGATTGCCTGGAAAGATTCCATCGCTTGCTGGCGATGAATTTCCTCCGTGTAAACATGGAACTGGTCGCCGGCAAACTTCGGCAATTGCGCGGTGCCGACCATTGCGCTGTCGCGCACGATGAGCGGCGGATCGACTTCGGTGTAGCCATGCGTGCCGGTGTGCAGATCGAGCATGAATTGGCCAAGCGCGCGCGCAAGCCGCGCAAGACTCTTTTGCAGAACGACAAACCGCGCACCCGACAGCTTTGCCGCCAACTCGAAATCCATCATGCCCAGCGCTTCGCCGAGATCGAAGTGTTGCAGTGGCTTGAATGCGTAATCACGCTTCTTACCAACGACATGGCGCTCGACATTGCCGCTCGCATCGGCGCCCTCCGGCACATCGTCCGCTGGTGCATTCGGCAGCTCCGCAAGCGCCTTGGTCAAATCACCATCGACCTTGCGCAGGTCGCCTTCCGAGGTCGCAATTTGACCTTTGGCCGCAGCGACCTTCTCCATCAGCGCGGTAACGCGCGCCTCGTCCTTGGCGCGCTTGGCCTCCCCGATCTCCTTGGACGCGGAATTACGATCCGCTTGCCACTTCTCCAGCACCTGGATGATGGAGCGGCGGCGTTCGTCGATCGCCAGTATCTGCTGCGAGTGAGCTTGCAGCCCGCGGCGTTGCAAGCCGCGGTCGAAGGCTTCGGGGTTCTCGCGAATCCAGCGGATGTCGTACATGGCTTAGCTTTGGCGGAAAGCACGCCGCCCGGTCAAGCTGCCCGGACTGCTTGTTTATTCTGCCGGGTTGGCGTTGGGGGAGCCGGCCTCGTTTGCTGCGTTCGCAGCCGCCTGGGCCGCCGCGCGTTTCTCGGCAAGGCGCACCGACCAGATCGAGCCCTCGAACAGCAGCAACAGCGGCACCGCAAGCGACATTTGGCTGAGCACGTCGGGCGGGGTGAGCACGGCGGCGAGGATGAACGCACCGACGATGAAATAGCGCCGTTTTGACTTGAGTTGGTCGGACGTGATGATGCCGACGCGGCCAAGCAGCGTCAGGATCACCGGCAACTGGAAGGCGACGCCGAAGGCGAGCACCAGCGACATCATCAGCGAGAGATATTCGCCGACCTTGGGCATCAGCGCGATGGTCGCGTCGCCGTCGCCGCCCACCTGTTGCATGTGCAGGGAGAAACGAATGAGCATCGGGAAGACGAGAAAATAGACGACCATCGCGCCGAGGGCGAAGAAAATCGGCGTGGCGATAAGGTACGGGAGAAAGGCGCGGCGTTCGTTGCGGTAAAGTCCGGGGGCAACGAACATGTAAAGCTGCGATGCCACCACCGGGAACGACAGGAAGGCGGCGCCGAACATCGCCAATTTGAGCTGCGTGACGAAATATTCGAGCAGCGCCGTATAGATGAACTTGGAATTCTCCGGTCCGGCCACCCAGACGAAGGGCCACACCAGCACGTTGTAAATGTGCCTGGCGAAGATAAAGCAAAGCACGAACATCAGGGCGAAGGCGATGAGCGCCTTGATCAGCCGCGACCGCAGCTCGATCAGGTGTTCCATCAACGGCGCCTTGGTCGCCTCGATGTCTTCGTGGCTCATGCGCCGCCCCCGGCTTGTTTCTGCTCGGGCTCAGGCGCGGCCGCGGGCGCCTCCGGCTCGGCGGCGGCAAAATCCTGTTCGGTAACCGGCGAAGGCGGTTCCTCGACCGGCACCGCAACCTCCGGCAATGCCGCCGTGGCTTCGCCGGCGGTGGCGGCGGCGGGCTCAGCGATCGCCGAATTCGGCAACTCGCCCGCGCCCTCGCCGATGCGCTCGATCTCGCGCTGCTCCTCGGCAAGCGGATTCATCGTGGTGAGATCCGAAACCGAGCTGCTCAAGTCCTTGGCGTGCTTTTGCAGGTCGCCGAGCTCGGCTTCGCGCAAAGCCTCCTGGAACTGATACTGGAATTCGTTGGCCATGCGCCGCATCTTGCCCATCCAGTGGCCGATGGTGCGCAGGACGGTCGGCAGCTCCTTCGGGCCGATGGCGATCAGCGCGACGATGCCGATGACGACGAGTTCGCCCCAGTTGAGACCGAACATGGCTTGGTCAACTCCAGACGCGCAAGCGCAGAAAGTGCGCCGCCGCTCGCGTCCTTAGACGGCTCTGGCCGCGTCGTTTAGGAGCGCACGCTTTCAGCGCGGCGCTCGGCATCGGTTTTCGCCGTTCCGGCGGCCTCGAGCTTGGCGGGTTCCGCCTTCTCCGGCGGCTTCTCGTCTTCCGCCATGCCCTTCTTGAAGGCCTTAATGCCTTGCGCGAAATCGCCCATCATCCCGGAAAGCTTGCCGCGGCCGCCGAATAGCAGCATCACGACGACGATGACGATCATCCAGTGCCATATGCTTAGCGAACCCATCGGGTAATCCTCCGCAGCGACGGGCCTAACATGTGCTCGTCCCGCCTCATGATTTCCCTCAAACTAGGCCCCGCTAGCGGCAAAAACAAGGACTTCCGCCCGGCGCAAAAGCGCCAAACCGCCGCGTCAGACGCCGTTTATTTGTTAATTTTTGCTCACGTCTTGTCGTCGCGCGACGGTCGCGGCGCAAGGCCGAGATCGAGGTCGCCGGGCTCCAGCGGGTCCTCGTCCTCGCGCAGCACGGAATCATCGCTCGGCACCGGCACGGAGAAGCCCGTCGGCATGCTGCTTTCGAGCAGGCCTGCGGCTTTGAGCTCGTCGAAACCGGGCAGCGCGCCGACGTCCTCGAGCCCGAAATGCGACAGGAACCCTTCCGTGGTTCCGTAAGTGATCGGACGCCCCGGCGCCTTGCGGCGGCCGCGCGGGCGAATCCAGCCGGTGCGCAACAGCAGGTCGAGCGTGCCGGCGGCGGTCGCGACGCCGCGGATCTCCTCGATTTCGGCCCGCGTCACCGGTTGATGATAGGCGATGATCGCGAGCGTCTCGACCGCCGCGCGCGAAAGCTTGCGCGTCTCCACGATTTCGCGCGTCAGCAGCCAGGAGAGATCGTCGGCGGTGCGGAAGGTCCACTTCTTCCCGACGCGCACCAGATTGACGCCGCGGCTTGCGTACTCGGCCTTGAGCCGCGCCAGCGCGTCTTTCACGTTGACGCCGTCCGGCAGCCGTCGGGCGAGCGTCGCCTCATCGAGCGGCTGGCCGGCGGCAAAGAGCAGCGCTTCAAGCAGCCGCAATTCTTCGGCGCGCGCCTCCGCCGGCGGCGGCGTTTCCTGATCCGGTGCCGGCGCATTGTTGCGCACGATCACGAGCTTTTTGGCCACGCTGGGCATCGACGCGGTCTCCTTAGGTGTTTTCTTGCGTGTCATGCGCCGCGATACTCCCGTTCGCGTCGACACGCTTGCGCATGTAGATCGGCGCGAAGGACTCTTTCTGATGGATTTCGGCAACGCCTTCGCGCACGAGTTCAAGCGCGGTGGCGAACGATGAAGCGAACACGGTCGCCGCAAGCGACGGCTCGACGACGTAGGCGATGAGGAACTCATCGATGCGCGACCAGTCGGAAGACTGTCCGATCAGCCGCTCGAGCGCCTGGCGCGCTTCGGCAAGCGACCACACCGTGCGTTTTTTGAAGCGCACGCGCGACAGCGCCGAATGACTGCGCTGCTGCGCATAGGCGCTGAGCAGATCGTAAAGTGTTGCCGACCATTCCGGCTGCTTGATTTCGGCGATCGGCTCGGGAAGCCCGCGCGCAAAAACATCGCGGTTGAGCTGCGGCCGCGCCATCAGTTTACCGGCAACCTCGCGGAACGCTTCGAGCCGCTTGAGACGATGAGCGAGCGCAAGCGCCATGTCTTCGGCGCTGAGTCCGTCTTCAGGCGCCGACTCCGGCAACAACAGGCGCGATTTCAGGTAAGCGAGCCATGCCGCCATGACCAGATAGTCCGCGGCAAGCTCGAGGCGGAGTTGCCGCGCTGCGTCGACAAAGGCGAGATACTGGTCGGCCAGCGCGAGGATTGAAATTTTTGCCAGGTCGACCTTTTGCTGGCGCGCAAGCGCAAGCAAGAGATCGAGCGGGCCCTCGAAGCCCTCGACGTCCACCATCATCGCCGGCTCGGTGGTGCCGCGTTCTTCGCCCAAGGTCGTATCGAAATCTTCGACGCTCATGAAACCGCCTTCCGCGTACCGAGCGCCTCGCCGACAACCATCTTGGCAAAGGTTTGCCGCGCCGCCTCGACGTCGAATTCTTCCGGGCCTGAACGCGCCGCGAGCGCCGCCTCGGCGCGCGCCTTGGCCGCCCCGGCAAGAGTCGGCACCGCGTCCGCGACTTCGCTCATTTCCTTGAGGGCGCCGTTGCAATGAAGCACGATATCGCAGCCGGCCGAAAGCGCCGCGCGGCTGCGTTCGCCGATCGTGCCGGACAGCGCATTCATGGAAATGTCGTCGCTCATCAACAATCCCCGGAAGCCGATAAAGCCGCGAATCACTTCGCGCACCATTGTGACCGATGTCGTGGCCGGCGCGGAGGGATCGATAGCACTAAATACAACATGGGCGGTCATGCCGAGCGGCAGTCCGGCGAGCGGCTGGAAGGCGGCAAAATCGGTTTTTTCCAGCGTGGCGCGGTCGGTATCGACCACGGGCAAGCGATGGTGGCTGTCGGCGGTCGCCCGCCCATGCCCGGGCAGATGCTTGAGAACCGGCAAAACCCCGCCCAACAATAGCCCTTGGGCGATGGCCCCCGCGATGGCCGCCACTTTGCCTGGCTCGTTGCCATAGGCACGGTCGCCGATGACCGGGTCGCCGCCAGGAACCGGAACGTCGGCGATCGGCAGGCAATCGACATCGATGCCGAGGGCGCCGAGGTCGTTGGCGATCAAATGTCCGGCAAGGCGCGCGACTTCGAGCCCGATGGTGCGATTGCCGTCGTAAAGCTCGCCGTAGCGGGCGCCCGGCGGGTAGCTCGCCCAATGGGGTGGTCCCAGGCGTTGAACGCGCCCGCCCTCCTGATCGACGAGGACGGGAGCGTGCCAGCCAACGGTTTCACGAAATGAAGTAACCAGATCCTGCACTTGCTGCGGTGTGCTGACGTTCCGCTTGAAGATGATCAATCCCCAAGGTTCCGCTTCGCGGAGGAAGGCGCGCTCGGCAGCGGCAATCGTGGGCCCTGCCAAGCCGGTAATGAAAGCGCGCGCCACCATTGGCGCCGATTAGCCCGCGCCGCGCGAAAGGGTCAAGCGGACCGGACCTAAATCTTCTGGACGATGCACTGCCCGCCGGCGGACTTGAGGCTGCTGCACACCTCGGTTGCCTCGTTGCCGTTGGCGAAGGGGCCAATCATGGCGCGGAAATAGATGCCTTTGGAACCGAGATCGACGCGCCTGATCATCGGCTGACGGCTTCCGAGTTGGCTCGGGTACTTGGCCTGCAGGTTGCGGAAGGCAGCCTCCGCTTCGGCTTCACTGCGCTGCGAGGAGACTTGCACGGCATAACCGCCGTTGGCGCTCGCCGGAGGCGCAGGCCGCACCGAGGCCGTTTCCGAGCGTGCGGGAGCCGGTTCAGCCGCGCCCGGGCTGAGCGAAAGCGGCGCGTTGCCTCCGGCCGCGGTGCGATGGGTGGGCGCGGGCGCGACCGGGCGCGCAACTGCCGGCTTCGCTTCCGGAGCCGGCGATGGCGCGGCGCTTGCCTCGGCAACGACCGGCGGCACATTGGCGGTTCGCTGCGGCGGCATCGGCGCCGGTTTGGCGGCAGGCGGCGGCTCCGGCCGGGCGGCCGGCGTCGGCAGCGCCGCCGTTGGCGCAGGCGCGGTCGCTCCGGTTGGCGCCATGCCGACCTGATCGGGACGGATGACAATCGTATGGATCTTCTTCGGCTCGGCCGAGACGATGCCGCTGCCGTTTGCCGGAGCCAGCGGCGCCGACTGCTCCTGCTCGTTGTTCGGCATGCCGGCGTTCGGCATGCCGGCGAAATTCTTCACGTCGACCGGCTTCTCCTCCCGCGATACCATCTTTTCGTTCTGACTGTGGTCGCCAAGGCGCTCGGTGATCTGCTTCGACTGCGCGTCCTTCGCGTTCGCCGGCACGACTTTGCTTGGAGTGTTGTCGGCCTTGATCACCGGCGGCGGCATGTGCGAGCCGGATGAGCCGAACAGCGCGCGATAACCGAAGGCGCCGGCGGCGCCGATAACGGCAAGCGCGAAGACGGCGGCAATCGCAAGAATGCCCATGCGGCGGGGCGGGGGGGCGACGTCGTCGTAGGCTTCGCCGGCATGCCGATCATCGTCGTAAAAGGTGTCGCTGTAACTGTCGTCGGGCGCGGCGTAGGCCGGCGTTCCGCCGGCGGTGCGGAAAAGACCGGCGCCTGCGCCGAGCGGCGCGCCGGCATAATTCTGCGTCTCGTAATTCGACGCTTGCGGCCGCGGCATCTCCGCCGGAGCCGCCGATGCCGGCTCGGCGACCGCCTCGCCGCGGCGCGCATTGTCGCGGCCGTATTCGGAAAAAGGATCGGTCTGGCCGATCAGCCGCGCAAGCTCGGCGAGCGGATCGTTGCCCGAGCCCGCGGTGCGCGTTTCGTTCGCTCGATAAGGCCGCTGATTGTTGTCGTCAGCCATTCGGTCCCCGATTTTTCCCCTCGCCCTTTTGGATCCATGGGCGGCAGCACCGCGCCCACGCACCGAAATTTATCGCATTTCATCCGGCGCAGCGACTCCGAGCAAGGCAAGCCCGGAGGCCAGCACGGTCACAACGCCTTCCACCAAGGCGAGCCGCGCAGCCGTCATGTCTGGATCATTCTGGATAATGAAGCGTAAATGAGGCAAGTCCTTGCCCCGGGTCCAGAGCGCATGGAATTCACTTGCTAATTCATAGAGATAGAATGCGATGCGATGGGGCTCGTGCGCTGCCGCCGCCGCTTCGACAAGCCGCGGATAATGGCCGAGGCGCTTTATCAGCGAAAGTTCCTCAGGCTGCGCGAGTCGTTCGAGCGGCGCTTTCGCAAGGAACTTTGCCCGCGCGGCGGCGTCCGTCGGCAACGCGGGCATCTCGGCACGCGCGTTGCGAAACACCGACTGCCCGCGCGCGTGGCCGTATTGGACGTAGAAGACCGGATTGTCGCGCGTGTGCTCGATGACTTTGGCGAGGTCGAAATCGAGCACGGCGTCGTTCTTGCGGTAAAGCATGTCAAAGCGCACGGCATCGCGCCCCACCTCGTCGACGACTTCGCGCAACGTGATGAACTCGCCGGCGCGCTTCGACATCTTCACCGGCTCGCCGGCGCGCAACAGACGCACGAGCTGCACAACCTTGACGTCGAGCGCGGCCTTGCCGCCGCTCACGGCTTTGACCGCCGCCTGCATGCGCTTGATGTAGCCGCCATGATCGGCGCCCCAGACGTCGATCATGTTGCGGAAGCCGCGGTCGAATTTCGATTTGTGGTAGGCGATGTCGGAGGCAAAGTAAGTGTAGCTGCCGTCCGATTTTTTCAGCGGCCGATCGACATCGTCGCCGAAGTCGGTGGATCGAAACAGGGTCTGTTCGCGGTCTTCCCAGTCCTCGGCGGCGCCGCCCTTCGGCGGCGGCAGACGGCCTTCGTAGACCTCGCCGCTCTTGCGCAGCGCCTCGATCATAGCTCCCACCTGATCGTTCCTGCCCTCGATGAGGGAGCGCTCGGAAAAGAACACATCGTGGCGCACGTTGAGCGCGCCGAGATCGTCGCGGATCACATCCATCATCATGGCGATGGCTTTGGCGCGCACGATCGGCAGCCATTGCGTCTCGCCCATGGTGGTGAGCTTTGGCCCATGTTCGGCGGCAAGTTCGCCGCCGACAGGCTTCAGATAATCGCCGGGATAAAGACCGTCCGGGATCGAGATGGTCTCTCCGAGCGCCTCGCGGTAGCGCAGATAGGCGGAGCGGGCGAGCACGTCGACCTGGGCGCCGGCGTCGTTGACGTAGTATTCGCGCGTCACCTCATACCCGGCAAACGCCAGCAGATTGGCCAGCGCGTCGCCGAACACCGCGCCCCGGCCGTGGCCGACATGCATCGGCCCGGTTGGGTTGGCGGAGACGTATTCGACGTTGATGGGCTCGCCCTTGCCGATATCGCTGCGGCCATAGTCGCGGCCAGACGCGATGACGCGGACGAGCTCGTCGCGCCAGACCGCCGGCTTCAGCGTGAGATTGATGAAGCCCGGCCCGGCAACATCGACCGTCTCGACGGTTTCATCGGCGCGCAGTTTCTCGGCGATCGCTTCGGCGAGTTCGCGCGGCTTCCTGCCGGCATCTCTTGCCAGCACCATGGCGGCATTGGTCGCCATGTCGCCGTGGCTCGGATCGCGCGGCGGCTCGACCACGATACGCGACAGATCGGCGCCGGCGCCAACAAGCGGCGCGGTCGCCGCCGCAACGCGCGCAAGTATTGCGGCGAAGAGGTGGTGAGGCCGATCGGCGGCGGGCATCGTGGCGAGCGGGTAAGGGGTTTTCGGTGAGAAGTCAAAGGCTTGTTCGAAAAAAGTTGCCGTTTGACCGGGGTCAAAGCCGAAGCCCGGCCGTTATTGAAACTGTAATTTATGAGAGCCCTCTTCATCATCAACGATCCGCCTTACGGCAGTGAGCACGTTTACAACGCGCTGCGCCTGGTGCAAGCGTTGCTTAAAGACCCCGCGGCAGAGATCACGGTGTTCCTGATGGCGGATGCGGTCCTCGCGGCGAAGTGCCAGCAGAAGACGCCCGAAGGCTTCTACAACATCGAGCGCATGATAAAGCGGGCGCTCGACAACAAAGCTACCGTATTATTGTGCGGAACATGCATGGACGCGCGCGGCATCGGCGACAACGATCTTATCGAAGGCACGAAACGCAGCACGATGGATGCGCTGGCGGCCGCGACAACGGCGTCGGACAAGGTGCTCGTGTTCTGACGACTAGCCTTGTCCCGCCAGCATGGCTTTGGCGACCGCTTCGAGAACCGTCAACGCATCGACCGTTCCGTCCGCTTCGCCCTTCTCAAAATCGAGATCTGCCAGACCCATTGTATTGGTGACGTGTGCGAGGCAAAGCACAGATACTCCGCGCACGCGCGCGAAGGTGTAAAGCGCAGCCGCTTCCATCTCGACCGCCAGGACGCCCTTGGCGCGAGCGGCCTCTACGGCCTTTGCGGTTTCGCGAAACGGAGCATCAGTTGTCCAACTCGCGCCGACAAAAACAGGCAGCGCCGTGCTCTTCAAGGCGTTCGCGGCCGCGACGACGACATGAGGATCGGCATCGGCGAATGCGCCGGCCTCCGCGTAATGGTAGCTCGTCCCTTCGTCGCGTAGTGCGCGATCGATCACCACGAAATAAGGCGGCTTGCCCGCCGCCACTATCTGGCCGGCCGAAGTGAGACTGACGAGAAACCGGCAACCGCAGGCAGCCAGTTCCTCGGCGACCAATACGGCAAATGGGGCGCCTACCACCCGGCCGAGAATCCCCACTCTCTCGCCGCCCAACGTAAAGGTGTAGAGATCAGTGTGGTAGCAGGGCCACCCGTCGAAACGATTGAGATGCCCTAGTGCTTTTAAGCGGCGGACGACATCGCCGTCCGGGTCGAGAATGCACAAGCGCGGGACAGCGGCGAATGCCAGCCCCTTTTGCCGGCGGGCCTCGCGCAGTAGGGCTTCCGGCAAAAAGACCGAGGGTGCATTTGCATCTTTGTCATTAAGAATGGGAGGCAAGGACAATGCAGGGGCTCCATGCCGTTGCGCTTTATTACGGGCGGCACCAAATTGCAGTTCAGAATCAGTTCTGAACCGACCCGCGCGGATCATGGCCGATATTAGCCGAGAAGCTCACTGGGAGCATGTATACTCCACCAAGGCCGAAACCGCGGTCAGCTGGTTTCAGGAACGGCCCGACATTTCGCTCGAGCTCATTCGGGCGACCGGCATCGAACCGAATGCATCGATTGTCGATATAGGCGGCGGCGCATCGCGCTTGGCCGACGCGCTGCTCAGGGAAGGATTCAAGGCAATCACTGTGCTCGATCTTTCGGCGGAGGCGTTCGCCATCGCGAAGGTGCGCCTCGGCTCGCGCGCCGATGACGTTGCCTGGATTGTGGCCGACGTCACCAAATGGCAGCCGGCACAGACCTCTGACTTATGGCACGACCGTGCCGCGTTTCATTTCCTCACCGAGGCGAACGACCGTGCAGCCTATGCGCAGCGTGTGCGGCAAGTGGTGCGCCCGGGCGGCCACGTCATTATCGGCACTTTCGCGCCGGATGGGCCGGAACGTTGCAGCGGTCTTCCCGTCATGCGTCACGATGCGACGACGCTCGGTGAAGTTCTCGGTCCAGCTTTTGCACTTGTCGAAAGCCGGCGCCACGACCATCGAACTCCAAGCGGCGCTCTCCAGCGCTTCCAGTTCAGCCGTTTCCACCGCCCGCAATA